>VOFK01004350.1_pt1 | contig 39715 bp, 39 predicted proteins | sample 5384121 | NCBI WGS metagenome assembly VOFK01 (sample SAMN12384730, study PRJNA508395) | human gut metagenome | isolation source: healthy gut J | host: Homo sapiens | reverse complement strand
GTTATCCCTGCTTTTTATCTATTATCAGTCCGTCAGCTTCACCGCTTCCATCTTCCCGGAACCAAAGTAAGACGCGCCACCGTTCCATCCCTGTCTATCTCCACTTCCATATACCGGGCCCGATAATGATCGATTCCTGCCTACAGCCAGTACCCCCACTGGCAGGAGCTGTCCTGATAGGCGCAATAACCACCCACCGGATGCAATATCCTCCGATAGACAGGTGGAATCAAAATCCGCTCCGCTGTCCTCCAGCCCCCATTTCACTCCCTATTTGAAAAGGTACGGCCTCCACACTCCTGCTGATTATACGTTTCCGTTCATATTTCGCGCTATCCTCACGGCGTTTCTCCACACGCTCGTCCGCCTATCTTCAGACAATGCCGCCTCGCATCAGAATCTCACTCCGGTCCGACGGACGGTTGCAGGCCGCTAACGGCTTTCCAGCGCGCACCTCCACTGATAATACCGTCCCTCCTCATGTCCATCACCACAATACTTTGATCCGGCTTGACAACTCCACGCTCAGGTATCGCACGCTCCTCATCCCCTCAACAGACAAACCTGCGGTTCACAACAAAAACCTCCATCTTTCAGCCTGCGGCGGCGGCATCGGAAGGCACTGCTATATCCATGCTCTTCATAAGAAAACTAACATCACACGATGGACGAAAAAGGCAACCCGCATGTATTGTACACCTGCCTTGTCCTGCTGTAATAAAGTACGGTTCTGTAACAATTCTATGCTCCCGTATCGAGGACACGCGGGCGGACAGAATAACACCGGCCGTTCCGTAAATCCCACATAAGACACCGAATTCCCCGGCATGACGGACTTTGCAACAAATCGGCATCTTTCAAAACCTCACCTCACGGCAATGCCCGGTTTCGACCACCAAGCCCCGTATCATCCAGTACCCGGACACACCGTTAAAGCCTCCCCAAGAACGTCCTTTGATACTCAAAACTCTTTTAAACGAAGCGTCCAACAGCTCATCTTCCTTTTCCAATCCCCAAAGACCTGTTTCCTTATCTACAAATGCCCTCAGCCTGCATGACGGTGACTGCTCCTTCTCATCCGCAAAGCCTGCTCTGATGGAAGAAAGCAAACGCCCGTGCTCCATAACCACCACCAAGTCCCCACCGGCTTCAGCCGGCTTTCCCTACCAGAAAGCGGTAACGGAAGCATCACAGTTCATCCGTCCGGGCAAACTCCCTTTCCGCCATCCGTCCCCGGAACGCAGCATCCCAGTTCCATCGCTGTATAGGAAGCCCGAAAATGCGGTACAACCCCGCATTGTCTATCAACGCGCCTCACTTGCCCTCCGGTCTCCGCAATCCGCGCCCCTACCTGCTGCAAATGTTGGCCGTGACAAAGTAGGACGGGCCAGTTGGCCGCAAAACTCCACATCGGGACAGTCGAACCCCTCATCCGTACCCAGCACCTCGATTTTTTCCATGTCACGAACTCCTCACCATCTTGCGCTTACATCCATAGCAAGGAGTCTTGCTGATACAACCGCATTTCACTCCCGCCTGCTGTAATACTCCGCTATCCGCCGGGCATGTTTCATGCTGATGGCATACACCATCCCCTTCTTGCCCGGGGAGCGACTGCCTGACACTGCAGTACAGGCGCGCTTTCGACCAGGACGCCTGTTCAGTACCACCTCTTCACACCCTGATAATCCCCCATCGGCCCCCGTTTCCAGACCGTCAATGAGCCGCTGCTCCTCGCTGCCGGGACGGATGGATACATAATCAGAACTGGGGCAACACGCCTTTTTCAATAAACTCGGCAATACTCCACGAAGTAGCCAGTACTCGAGGAACAGTTCCGTAGACCCCCTACGGTTCAGGCGACTTGAATTATTGGCAGTCACGCACCCGATTTCTTTGCGGCAGGGGATGGCTTCCACATCGTGTAAACAGCCAAGGCATGATGAGCCTCGTCTATCTGTCAGTCCCGGGCATGCCGCCTCATTCAATGCCGGGACAGCCATTTGGACAGACATCACCTGACCGGGTAATCACTCACTCGGATACCATATTTAGCCAGCGTTTCTCCATTTGCGCCCACCGGTTTCTACGATGGGCAATAAGCCATACCCGCTTTACCGGCAGGAAGACACGAACTCACTGACCACAGACATAACAAATGTCGCACTGCCGCGTACCGGTAGGCATCTGCACCATCACACTCCGGTGAAGCTTTCACGCTTCCATCAGGCGATGTTTTTCATCTCTATCTGAATAATCCGCAACATAAATAATTTGCCGATTTGCTAACGTGCAATGGAGTAGAAGGATTAACTGAAAGAAAAAAATTATTTACTAGCCAGCATATTATTAATCTGCGTCAGCCATATTAACTATCACGTACCGCCGACACAAGCCGTTTGTAAGGTAGCAACGACGATGAAAGCCGCTTTTCACCACCGTGTGTTTACTACATTCCTACAGTTCTCATCGGCCAGCATCTTTCCCTACCACCGCCAGTTCGCGTGCCCGTGGTACACTCTCCCAAAAAGTATCTTGTAAACCCTCATCACCTTTATATCGGGTATATGACCGATACGTAAAATTCATCATCCGACAGTTCCGCCGGCTCCTGTGCCGGCTTCTCATCCGGTCACACTTTCTGTACTCTCCGTTTTCTCAGAATCTTCCGGTTGGTCGGCGGCTCATCACCCCGGTCGCCATAAAAGTTCTGAATGGCGGAAGACGCCACAAGGGGCAATCAGATTGTTTCCGCCATAAATATTTATCATCATATCAGGTTTTTCATTCATATACTATTTCTTTTCTCTATTCTTTTAATTATTATCAACAGATCGTTAATCAAAAATCCATATTTTATCAATATATAATCAATAGCATGCACCAATAGTAAACAGATAGTAAACGGTTATGAACCGATTTCCATACGTCATTCCCTACCCGTATATTTGTGCAGATAAATCAAAATCAATTTCTTTTTATGAAAGAATACATCATGTCATTTTTCAATGCACCCGTCACCAATAAAATACCCATATGTATATGCAATTGTGGCGGGGCTTCATACCTACATCAGCACCAATCCGCAACTGGAAGAACTGACGCGTAAAAAAGTCAGAGCCGGACTCGGAGACAAGCAAGTGTTCCGAAAGAATAAACAGACCCTTTTACCGTATGTCACTCCGGCAGGTATCTTCTCTTACTGCAAAAGCAATGCATGCAAGTTCCTTCGGGCCTCTTTGTCATAGATATTGACGAACTGGCTTCCACCGAAGAAGCGGCAATGGCGCGACCGCCTCTTTTGCCGATGAAGTGCGCACCCCGTACTTTCCTTTGTCCAGCCCCGGAAATCAGGGAGTAAAACTGTTTATCCCTTACCGCATAAACCCTTTCCTGAGCGTGGAAGAATCGCTTCGACAATGCCCTGCACACCGCATGGGGAGTATCTGGAATGGAAATACGAGCTGAAAGTGGACAGGGCCAATGCCGACTTGTCAGAGCCTGTTTTCTGTCGCACGACGGAGAAGCGAAAATCAATAACCATAAATATTAAAAAATGAACGATTCTATTTCTATCTTGGAACAGCTGGTAACAGCCATCGAACAAGCGGGGAGTCAATGTGGCCCCACCTATCATCGAATATATGCCGCTGGCCTTTGCCATAGCCAACAGTTGCGGAGAAAGAAGGACGCACCCGGTTCCACATCTGCCGCATATCCGAAAAGTACCACCACGATGAAGCAGACAAACTGTACGGACATGCCCTGACCAAAGGGAACAGGCAGAAATTCCCTCGGGAACCGTCTTCCATCTGGCAGAGGTGGCCGGGGTGAAAATGGACCCTTGCAAACTTGCAGAACTTGCAGTCTCTCCACACCCCACACACGTGCGCGCGTATCCTATAATGCCCATCCGGATGCTTCCGACGGGACTCCGCCCGATGCCGTTTTCACGGACCCAGCCTCCCCCTGTCCGACGGCGTGTCCAAGACCATCCTCCCTGCCGACTTCCCTCTTTCCCCGACTACCGCTGGCCCGCCTTCCTGCAAGGGAATCATAGACTGCGGTAACTCTCCCCAACGGGATATCCTGCTGCTGGGTGCGGCAACCGTGCTGGGAAGCACCCTCAACAAACTGGTAAGTTTTGTGTACGGACGAAAGCACAAGTATCCCTGTCTGCAAGTATTCGTCACCGCGCCTCCCGCTTCCGGCAAAGGTGCGCTGACCTGGGTACGCCGTTTGGCAGAACCCATACACAACGCGCTGCTGGACACCTACCGGGAAAAAATAAAGACCTACCGCATGGAAAAGACCAAATGGGACACTTTGGGGGAAGGAAAAAGGCAAATACCCCCAGAACCCGAACAGCCCCAGCTGAAAATGCTCCTCATAGCCGGTGACAATACCGGTACAGGCATACAGGAAAACCTGATGGACTCCGGAGGCGTAGGACTGATATGCGAAACCGAGGCCGACACCGTGAGCACCGCCATTGGAGGCGACCACGGACACTGGAGCGACCTCCTCCGGAAATGTTTCGACCATGACCGGCTGGCCTACAACCGGCGCACCAATCACGAATACCGCGAATGTAACGTCACGTTCCTCTGCGTACTTCTCAGCGGCACGCCTGCACAAATCAAGCCCCTTATCCCATCGGCCGAAAACGGATTGTTCTCTCGCCAGCTGTTCTACTATATGCCTGCCATTGAAGAATGGGAAGACCAGTTCAACGAAGCGGATACAGACTATGACTCCCGTTTCCTGGAATGGGGGGGCACAATGGAAAAAAAGTGCTGGACGCCATCACCGCTTCGGTGAGCAACATCAACATGAAGCTCACCCACGAGCAAAAAGAGATATTCAACTTCCACTTTGCCCGTGTATTCGGACGAGCCTCCGCCATTCACGGCAACCAGATGAAAAGCGCCGTAACCCGTATTGCCATCAATATCTTCCGCATCATAAGCATTATCGCCCTGCTGCGCTCTCTGGAATCCCTGCTGCCGGGAGGCGAAAGGAGCGGTGAACCACAGGAAAACATCGTGCGTACCCTGCTGAACTGTCCCGGACTGACCCCCGTCGGCCCATATTCCACAAGAAAACATAGCAGACGGAATCGTACCGCAATTCAACCTCTCCATCCGCACCGACGACTTTTATGCCGTGCTGGCCCTGGTGGAACCTCTGTACCGCCATGCATGCCACATTCTCTCGCTCCTGCCCGCAGGAACCCCCACCGCACCATCGGCGAACATGACTCCCGAAACCCTGTTCGACTGCCTTCCCCTGCGCTTCACCCGCAACGAAGCCATCGACAAAGGAGAACAGGTAGGGAGTTCCGGCAGGCTCGGTGGACTCGCTGCTGAAACGTATGACCGAACGCGGACAGCTGGTCAAAGTGGGGCGTGGCGAATACGAATTCAACGCATGCATGCACACACACGTACGTGTGTGGGTGTGAAAGTGCAAAGTTCTGCAAGTTTGCAAGATTCCTGAATTTAAAATGTATAAATATGAAAGATTTCCTTTATTTCCCATCCATGACAAAAGGTAGCCTGGCTCTGCTCTATTTTCCCGGTTCAAATCCCCGGATAGCCACCCGGCATCTGATGAGGTGGATAAACGGCTGTCCCCCTTTGATGGAAGAGTTATCCGCAACGGGTTACCATACCTCGCAAAAAGTCTTCACGAGCCGCCAAGTGACACTGATCAACCGGCATCTGGGCAGCCCCGGATAGCCCTGCAAAAGCTCTTTGGAACAGGATGAAAGCCATAATAAAAGTGCCACAAGGTGTCATAAAGCGTCAGCACGCATTTCACAGTACCTATCTTTGCAATGTCAACAATGAGGGAGCCGATACGTTACTAACCTTCGGCCTAGCATGTTACTAACATGTAACCCCATACGTTACTAACCTTCAGCCTTACACGTTACCTACGTGCAATCCGCAAGGAAAAAGTAAAGTATTCTCCCCTCTTCACTGACGAAATTCATTTTTTATTTTTCATCTCTTAAAACCCTATTTATCATGATCAACTACAGCACCTGCATGCGTGGTAACCCCACCGACAAAGACGCGGCCAAGAAGGCGTATGCCAACGCCCAGTACTCACAAGTAATGACACTGGACAAGTTCTGTTACCACATTGCCAGCCACGGATGTGTATACTCGCGCGCCGATATCCAGGCCATCCTTATTCTTGCCGTGGACTGCCTGCGCGAGCAGTTGTTGAACGGACAGCAGATACAGATGGGCGATCTGGGCGTATTTTCGAACAACAGTATCCGAAGCCTCGGCGCCCATTCGATGGCAGAGTTCACTGTGGAGAACATCACCGAGGTGAACGTACTGTGGGCTCCGGGCGTCCGGTTCAACAACCTGCGCCAAGATGCCGAATTCCAACTGGTTCCCACGCGCAAGGCAGCCGCCGAAGTAGTGAAGGCATTGAAGGCCGGAAAGACTACGGTAGACCCTGACGGGCAATTCTTCTGCCGTCGGCATTGCCGCTGACGACGCTGACGCCTCCCGCATTCCAGCCGCCTCCGGCGAACCGGCGAACGAAAATAGCTGACCCGCTTGTTCCGCTCCACAGAGATAGCATGATGTGATTATGGAACACGGGCGACACGGACTCTTCTTTCACTCCCCCGTGTCCGTCCGCCAGTTCCGTAACCTCCTTTTTGTTCCATTCGCATTTTAAACTGACAAAAAACAGATATTTCCATGAATGAATCCAACCACGAATCCAAGAAAATCACCTGGACACAAATCCTCCGGGGCAGTTATCCAGGCAGCCATCGCGGCACTCACCGCTTTGGGCATTACCAGTTGCGCATCCCTCATCTAAAGAACAAACACAACATTTTCCAATTCTCAATTTATTATGATACAAGAAACATTCCCAATGATAATCGGTGAGGAAGAAATGAAAAACGAACGCCAACTCCTCACCGTAGAGGACGGACCGCTGATGCAAGGACGCGAATCAGTGCGATACCTCATCCTCCACTGTAGCGCCACACGTTGTGACAAAGACTATACTGCCGAGCAATTACTTCGTGACCATAAGACCCGTGGTTTCCGGACTGTAGGTTACCACTTCTATATCCGTCGCGACGGCACCATCACCCAGCACCGCAAACTGCTGGAAGTGGGGGCACACTGCCGTCCCTGGAACCGTTGCAGCATCGGCATCTGCTACGAGGGCGGTCTGGATGCGGACGGACATCCGGCAGACACCCGGACCGCAGAGCAGACAGAACAGCTTACCTTGTTGCTGATGCGTCTGGCAAAGCTCTTTCCCGGTGCCCGGATAAGGGGACATAGGGATATGAGCGGAAGCATCCCGAAGGCTTGTCCGTGTTTTGACGCGGAAGGGGTGTTCGGATATTTGGAAAGGTAATTTCTTTTTCCAAGGTTTCCTTTGCCAGTGTTCGTTTCAGCTCTCAAGTAGAGAGTGATACTACTGGCAGAGGGAATTTTTTACTAAGATCATCCGGCCGGTACCGACACACCGAAACAGACTATCATATAGATAAAAATCCTTCCTGTTACGGGTTATTGTATAATCCGCGTTTATTTTTAAAAGCTGAATAAATCCTAATCGGATAATCTTCTTTATTATTAAAGCTCCGGGAACAAGCGCTCTCGTTCCCGGAGCTCCCCTGCACTTTCACAAAGGACAAGGGTTCTGATCTAACATTAGTGCCGGCTATGTTCCATTTCCGGCCGGCAGACGGAAATAACAGGCTGCAAAAACAAAGTTTTTTTAACTGCTAAATTACTAAGGACCCTCATCGAGAAGGATCGTTAAGAACAGCCCGTTTTACTAATAGGCATTCTTCTCGCCACGGAAGACATTCGCCACCGTCCTGTACATGATGTAAAGGTCCAGACCGAAACTCCAGTGCTCCAAATACCAGATATCACCACGGATACGGCCCTCCATGTCTTTTAGTTCCTTCGTTTCCCCACGGAAACCCGTAACCTGACTCCATCCCGTTATACCCGGTTTCACAAAATGCCGCACCATATATTTATTGATCAGCCTTGAATATTCCTGCGTATGGAGAAGCATGTGAGGACGAGGCCCCACGATACTCATATCCCCCAACAGCACATTGATAAACTGGGGCAGCTCATCTATATTCGTCTTACGCATTATATTGCCCCAGCGCGTCTTGCGGGGATCATGCTCCGTGGCCTGTATCCTGTCGGCATCTGCATTTACTTTCATACTGCGGAACTTGTAACAATAAAACTCCCTGCCGTTCAGCCCGTTCCGTTTCTGGCGGAAGAACAGCGGGCCGGGCATGGTCAATCCGGTCACTATCGCCACCACAATCAGAATAACCGGAAAAAGCGTACAAAGGAACACCGATGAGACTACTATGTCAAAGGTTCTTTTCAGCAGGCGGTTCCCCGGCCAACTTAAGGGATCGGGGCGAAGGCCCAGGTAAGGGACGTTCCCCATGATGTTGAACGACATACGGTGGTGGAGATAATTGCGCACATTGGGCACACTGAAGAAATGTACCAGATGGTTCTCGCAGTAATCAATCAGAGAAACAATGACCTCTCTGTCTTTTGAGGGCAGGCAGCAGAACAGGTAATGTACATAATCATGTTTCTCCAGATATTCCTGTACCTGCGCCGGCTGGCCCAAATACGGACATTCTACCGGAAAAGCAGGATTCGCCTGACCGTCAAAATAGCCCACGACCGAATAACCTGTATCTTCACTGCCCGACATCTCATGGTAGATTTCCTAGGTTGTTGTCCGTACTTCCTACCAGTACCACAAAACGCGTATGTTTCTTGCTCATACGGTAAAGCCTGATGAGAAGACGAAGAGTGAAACGGAACGAAACAAGACACAGAAACAGGAGAAAAGGTACTCCAGCATGAACAGGGAGGCTATATCCGCATACTTTCCTACAGAAAGGACCAGACCGCCCAGGAGGACAAACAGGAACATATTCTCGAACACACGTTTCCATATCTGAAGGGAATGCACTTTCCTCCGGTGAAGCACTACTCCTGAATGGATGGCGCAAAGGGCGTAACATAACATCAGTGTAAGCATGACTTGCAGAACGGTGGTTCCACCAACCTGCAGGCTATCCCACTGCATCTCATTGGACAGCTTGCTGAAAAGCAGGAATAGCAGACCGCAAAGAAAGGTCTCGGTGACAATCACAAAGGTCTCGATCAAGTGGTTGTAGGATGCTAATTTGTCTTTCATAGTCATAGTAGTATGATTTAAAAAATTATGATCATATATGTGGCTATCATTATCAACTCTCATACCTGTTTACTTCAAACAGATTTTGAAATAAAGTCCCGCACTCAGATATTTACCATCATTCAATTCTGCTATCAGATTAAAACGATCTTTCCAAACAGCATAGTTAAAACCTATATTAATGGTTCGTGCATCATATTCCGCCATCAAATTCAGTCCATTCAATATCTTATTTCCCAAAGAAGTATCAGGCAAACAACACCGAAAATTAACACCTAATGCAGGTCCTTCATAATTCAAGCCAGTAGCCCTGCTATAAATATAAGCCATATGAAGCCCTAATTCCCCCACATTCTGAAAAAACAAATGTTTCGTTGCAGCCAGAAAAAAACGATTGAAATAATTATGAGTACCAGCTTCTTGATTAAAATTGATATTACCACCACCATTATTATCAAAACTTCCGGGATCATTGGCTCCCAATACAAGTTGAGGAGTCCATTCTTTCCACCAGCCTTCCTTCCATAAACGGAGCCTTCCTGAAAAATTACGGTCCTGATTACGAAATTTTCCCCAAGTCTGTTCAGGCCAATAATTACCTTTAACTCCCTTTACCAAGGTACAGGTATATGCTACTTCCAGCCAAGGAAAAATAGTCACATTTATATAGTAATTATATGTGTAGGTGTAATTTTTATTATTCCAATAAGTAGAAAGCGGATGCTTATCCAGCACATTACCGCCCAGCATAACAGTTTTGTCCTTCTGCATATCAGCAGTAGGCATATGCAATAGTCCACTAGTACCATATAATGCCTGTCCCTTCAATACAGTACAGAAACATAAACATAGAAAAGCTAAAAAAGAATTATGCATTGCGAAATTATAAGGGTTTGCTATCTTTGTACCATGAAAAGATTAGTTTCTCCCCACAAAAAGCGTGCAGGAAAAAGTAAGGCAGCTTGTACATAACGTTTACGGGTATGCTTCTCTTTATACATACGATAGACAAAACGCAGATTCATACGATCTATCCATAGAGGGTAGTATTCAATCTCATTATTAGCAGTTTGGTGAATAAAACCACCACAGGTAAAACCAATACCCTGGAATCCGGCATTACGCACCTTTAGCAAAAAACGTTCTTGCATCAACGCCCCCATTCCTACAATAAGAAAATCAGGATTAACTTGTGTAATATGTTTCGCTTCCGCATCCATTTCTTGTTCCGAAACAAAATACCCATTACGACAACCCATAAACTTCAACTTTGGATACCGTTCCTTAAATATTTCAACAGCTTTTTCTACCTGTTCTTGTTTTGACGCAACAATGTATAACATCTTTCCATTATTTTCGGCAAAACGGAATAATTCCGGTGCCATAGAAGTCATATCAAAAGCTTCGCCTTTTCACTGTTATTCCATATAATAATCTTATGGCAGCCACTAAGATGGAACCATCGGCAAAAAATACCATCAAAACTAGCGAACAGTTCTTTTTGTTCTCTAAAGAAAAGCAGTGAGATAGGAAACCGGATTTAAAAAAGTATAAACTTTTACCCTTATCTTCCAAAAGGTCATTAAAAGAATTGCCGTCTGTAATAATTATTTTTTTACCAAAATAGAGAACATCGCTAATCTATTTACAGATATTTGTCTTCAAGTACTCAATAGAACATCGAAGTTTCTTTGGCTATATACTCATTTATTTCTTTATAATCAATAGGAGTTGTTAATATACTATCCAATTTATCAATATCATTGATTATTCTAGACTCCAAGTGAAATTGTTTCAACAGATAGCTTAATTTTTGATTGTTCATATTTCGTATGATTGTGCAAAAAAGCCTTATTATATTTGATAGAAAATACACTACCATGAAATGTATCAGTAACAATATATGACGCATTCTTTGAAATATGCCAGTACTTCAAAAGGGGAAGGAATGACCACGTCATCACACCAAGAGAAATAATGGCCGATAGATATTAGTTTCAGTCTATGGGATTTGGCGAAATCTTTTATTGATTGAATTTCCTGCTTATCTGTAATACGTCCCGGGTATGTATATACAATCATATAATTTTTTAGCGTAACGTTTGAAGGCATAAACAGATCATAATTAAATATCAATACAGGATCTAAATGCATTACGGGAACTTTACCTATCAGTGTTTTTACTGTAATAGAACTATTAGCATCACGCACTGATATTACACTAATATTTCCCAACAAACGACCAACAATCTTCTTAATTCCCAGTTCTTGAAGTTTATCTACTGTAGTTGCCCCAAAAGAAGCGGCATACGTTATTATCTTATCTGCATTCAGCCCTTCACCAAATAACTGACGTGAAAATCCAAACCATGTTTTTTGAGCACAATTAAAGACTTCATCACTGCCAATTACAATCACGTCATAATGCCTAATATTTCTTTCAGATTCCACTCCCAAATAAGGCAAAAATTCTTTCGAAAAACGAGTTTGGAAAATATAAATAGAAGACAAACGTCTAATAAAATCCCTCCCCCATAAACGCTGTATGAGGAGTTTAATCTTATGAAATTTACTTATCTTATAATTTCCCAATTGTTCACCTGGGATAATATTAATGAATTCGCAAGTATTACCCAGCGATTCAATAGTTTTTTTCAAAGAAAAAGCCTGAAGGAATGAACCATAATTCTTCACTTCTTGCATAGATAGGATAGCTACTTTCATAGAGCTTTATATTTATTGTAGATATTTTTTAGCAAATCATAAATATGGTATCGAGAGGCATATTCTTTCACTCGTTCTTTCAAGCTATTATCAATCAACTCAAACTCTTTATTTATGCTTTTCAATGAACGTGAAGAATCTAAAAAATGCTGCGATGATTTTATCACGCATGGGATGCAGGGGAGAGGGATGAATAATATTATAATTTTCTGCCAAGGCTTCATCTAATGTTCGTTCTTCCACAAAAGATTCTTGCAAATTTTGTACGGCATTTATCCCTTTAGCATTATTAGCCAATACTAGGGAAACTCCTTTTAACACATTGTGTTTAAATGATTTGCCATGTCTACCTATGCCCCAAAAATCCGCAATGGAACAATCTCCTACTCTAGGCAACCTAGCATACGGACAAGCATAACATGATTTTCTAAATAAAACAGCTTTATCAAAAGCGTACATATATAAATTTTCAATATCATATATAGGCTCTAGCTTGCCTCTATCTGATATAGCTGATGCAAAGCCCCAACCGTTTCGACGGCGAAATTCAAACATAGATATCTTAACTTTTTTTAAATCTTCAAGTTTTAAAAGATATGAATGAAACAATGTGTTAGATGGTACTCCATGACATACCAAATCTAATGTTAGCAAATTATCATAGTTTCTCCGTAAATACCTATATAACCCGTCTACTTGACATGGTGTACCTGTAAATAAGACATTTTTACCCTCTTTCAGATAGGCTTTCACTTTAAAAAAAGTATCTCTTAACTCACTTTGAACATATTTACACTTCCTCGTAGAACTTCCAACTCTTCTATCATATGAATCTCCCTATGATAGCATAATAAGTTTGTTCCAAGAGTAGCACCAAATACCACACCATCAGCTTCCAACACATTCCTTGCAAATGCAGAAAAAAGCTCCTCCAGAACTACTAACAGTCCTGTCTTTCAAGCTCCAAACAGCAAAAACATTTGGCTTTGTTACATTTGTAATTATTGGTGTATTTAAAACTGGACATACTCTCATACAAAGTCCACATTCCACACATTTGTTACCATTTATGTGTGGAAAGATAAAACCTTTCGGCATCTTCTTCCATAACAATTGCATTGTGAGAACAGCTATTCATACAAGCTGTAACAACCTGTACATGATTCAAAAGGAGCCAGCTTAATCATTACATTCTTCTTTTAATCTATAATATTTCACATAATCTACTTTTATAGATTGCGGTAGAGAGTTATCAGCCAATCCACATGAACCAGCCCAAGTTCCACCATAAGACAAGGCTATCATAAGACGATAAGAAGTTTCGTCAAAAGGCCAATATTCTATATCTCCCTTTTTTACCTCATATACAACTTTACCATCAACTTTAAATACTAACTTTCCTCTTAGCATTTCCAAAGTATAAATATGATAATTTGAGATGTTAACTGCAACACTTCTAGGATACTGTTTATGATTATTTTTCTTACCTCCAAAAGTCCCCCAAAGATGTACATTCACATTCATCTTTTCCGCTTTCATGCAGCCTATATATTCCACTAAATCAATTTCTCCGACACATGCTGGTCCAGAATTTGCCTTAAACCATAAAGCCGGCCAAACACCAGCAGTAACAGGCAACTTTGCTTTTTATTTCAAATTTACCATAACGAAAATATTGTTTTGTAAAAATTCTACCAGATGTATATAGATATTTACCAGAAGCACTATCTTTACGTATAGTCAATATAAGTTTCCCTTTTTTTACTTTTACGTTCTTCTCGTCAGCACCAGTATAAAATACCAATCCTCCCGATTTTTCTTTTTTAGATCCCCATAACTTATCATCAAGACCTCCTTTCTTATCAAAGTTTTCCCACCCAATATGGCTTTTTTTTTCAAACTCAATATTCACTTCCTGCCCCAAAGTGACAAAATTAAAACACAGATATAATATTATTAGCAGAAATAAGTATCTCATAATATGAAACTATAAAATTGAGAACAGTTCTAAATATTTTTTGTTTAAACATATCAAATGTAAACCGTGAAAGATAAATTTCTCGGCTTTTTGCACACATTGCCATATAATCATCTTTCGGAATATCTAGCAAGCTATTCAACACACAAACTAATTCATTCCAACTATTAGCTATAAAAGCATTTTCACCATCATGAGCTATTTCTAAATTTCCCCCGACATCATTACAAATTATAGGGCAACCACACATTGAAGCCTCAATAAGAGTGATAGGGAAGTCCTTCTGTTGTAGAAAACAACATCATATAATTGCTTTTTTGCAATAAATCAAGTACATCATTTCTAAACCCCAAACATTCAAACTGACTATCTCCTGCTATTATTTTTCTTAATTCCTCATAGCAAGGTCCTGTCCCTACAAATTTAATTTTTATCTGCTCTTTAACTTTTCCCTTCAAGTGTTTATATACTTCTATTTGCCTTTTTATATTATTGATACGTGCGGGATAAATTATAGATATATAATCAGCTTGTGGACAATCATGAAAATGTGGATATAACTCCCTAACGCAATTGGATATTTTATGTATATGTCTTTTAGGAACTTTAAAATAATTCATCAAATTTTCCGTACACTTATCTGATATAGATACTACCGTAGTAGGCATTATAGACATCAACTTATGATTATGAAATATATTATGATGCACATATACCAATTTGATATGTTGAAAAAAGATATGATTTAGTATCCAAAATAATAAGAGGAATTTTCTTTCATGCAATACAACTATAGAATCATAAAACATAAAAGGATTTTTAAATTGCTTATATTCATCTTCAAATATTTGATGACTTTTATCAACCATGCCATAGGATACAGTCCCCACAATAATGGCGTCATAATCTTCTTTTACAGCATGGTGAATATCCATTAAAACCTTTTGAACTCCAGTTACTTTATATAATTCTGAATTAAAAGGAAAAAGACTTTCCGTCTTTTACACATATTTCCATTCGCTAAAGTATTCATCTTTAATATTTTGCAAAATAAATATTAATACTAAAATTAGAGTATACTTTTTTACTTAGACACTTTTTCAAGTATTTAAGCATAAGGATGTAAGCACTCAATTTAGGGCATCCCCCTTCGAAAGGGCACTTTTCAGTGCCCTAAACCGAGTTTTTGTTAATTAATTAGTTTTGAATTTAACATTGGCTGGCAGCCAAAGTGATTTTGTCAGGAACCATGTTAACATAATCCCTGCACCCGTTAAAGATATTTTTTTGAAAAAAGTTCCGGATGAAGTTCCAGATAGAACTGCCATGAAGCTTTACCGTTCCTATCACACTGTGATAAGTTGCTGCCATCTCTGCACCGGCATCACTACCATAATGAAGTGAATTGTTGCGTTGAGTGGTCAGCTTTCGAATGGTTCGCTCAGCCAGGTTGTTGTCTATCGGTAATTCACCAGCATCCAGGTAAGCAAAGATCTCTTTCCAGAACCGGTTCAGATAATTGAGAGCTTCTTTTTATAATACCGGCTTCTAAATTCTGAATCCTTTGACTGTTCACTATCTAACAAACTGCGCAGCTCTATTAGGAGTTCCTTCGTTTCCAAGCTTTGCCTTTCTTGAAACCTTTCCTTGGGAGTTAATCCGGCATCATCGTATTTACGCTCCCTCATAAAGAACTCCTTTAAAATTTCGGAAAAAAGCGTTCTGCAGTCGGTTCACCACCCTGATTGGAAGCCTTGACAAACTTGTTCTTGGCATGAGACATACAAACCTGGTGGACAGTATATTTTAAACCGGGCTGATTTCAGCTCATTGCCGATAAATACATAAGCATTGTATCCGTCGGACATTATACTCTTCAATTCTGCATCGCCCAAAAAGTCTGTAAGTACATCACGACCACGCGAGCCATTCTCATAGAAGAAAATGGCTGTTTTCCGGGCCTTGTTGACCAGAACCCAAATGTAGCACTTCTTATAGTGATCGTATTTACGCACTTTTACACCAGGTCTCGTCGCAGTTCACAATCGAATCTTTTTCCAAAGCCATAGACTTCAATACACAAACCAGTTCGTCCAGGTATGTCTTACCTTTCTTAAGCCAGTTGCGCAACGTGTTTTTTAGAAATGGTCATGCCCATATCTGTCAGCCATTGGTGAAGAAGACCAAAAAGTCACATTCTTTACATAAACTTCATAGGCGATAGCCTGCAGAAATTCAGGAGTGGCCCTAGTGCCTTCAAAACTGGTTACTACATCCGGATGGCCTTCAGAAGGGAAATAGCCCCACTTCGGCTTTTTACCAGGCTCTGCATAATGAACCATCTCAAAACATTCTTCCGTAAGGAAAGTACGGAAACTGAACACCCGTACCATTCTCCTTTTCAATGATCCGACCGGGAACCTTTGTCAAATCGGAAGGATGCTCTGTCGCTTCTCCGGCTACCCCCATCGTTTTATAACCGTCAGGGCGATTGGACAAGTCACGGTCTTTCCCGGAAGGCTCTTTTAACTCTTGGGATGGAACATGACCAACCGAATCCGTGCGAAGCGTATCATCGGTTCCATCATAATCATCCTTCTCCCTTCCGGCGGTCTGAATCACTTGTTTTAGCTTTTAGATTGTATCTTTTTGACGTCTATCACCAAAAACGTTCCTGATTGGCGTAATCAAGTTTTTCCTGAAGTGATTTTATCTTACGTTCAGCCGATTTGCGAAGTTTATGCTCTTCTGACAACCGATTCTCAAGGTCAACATGTTTCGATTGCATGGATGACATCTGATCCTTCAGTTCTTTCATCTGAGCCATAAAATCCTCCAAAAACAAGCCTCATGGCATCACCTGTCAACCTGAGATCCTGATTTTGCTCAGCAAGGTATTGTATGTATCGGTCTTTTTCTGATCCTCTGCCATACCTGCACTATAATTTATAGGGTTGCGTGAGTAGGTTTCCCGACTCAACAACTCTCGTTTTGTTGTAATTATATCTTGCAGATCGATCATACTTAAACCTTTGACTTACAGCATTAAAGGTAATAAAATAATCGCAAAACCGCAAGTGGATAAATAGATTGATTATCTGATTTTTTAATGTTTTAACTATAGGATTCTCAAGAATCAAAACCACGTCCTTCCAGGCAATCCGATAAACAGTATCTGCCCCATTTCGCTCAACTTTCATGAACTGATAACCGGCAACAAACTTCTTTTCAAACAGACTATATGAACGATTATCAAATGAAAACATACGGACTATTCTGCGATTGCGAGACATGACTATAAAGACATCCCCATTCTCTGGGTTCCCGGTGAAGCCGTTCACGAATGATAGACAACACACGGCTGTGCTTACAACGCATATCGGTGAAATCACGGACATAATAAAAATGATTCAGACCGGTAACACTCAGCATAACCCCTCCAGTTTCTCTACCATACGAACCAAATCCGGGTAGCTTAAATTCTTTTGGAACAAATGCAAGCCATTGCTGATACGAATCTCAACCCAAATACGAACAGGGTGATCAGTTCTGCCTGGTGATACCGGTTGAGGTTGATCAATGGCACCGGATTGTTCCTCATGACCGATTACAGGAGCACCATCAACCTGGACTTCAACTACTTTTTTCCGGGTATCCCTGTACCATTTCTGAAAGATGTTATAAGGAACTTTGTTCTTAACACAAAACGATTGGAGAGATTCTCCATGAGGCAAAGCCTCGGTCTGGTACTGAAAGTAAAACCTTTCAAGATCTTCACTGCTATACATAAATCCTAAAATTTTTGTTCGCAGCGAAGATAGAGATTTCAATTATGAGCCAATTTTTTGACTGCTTACCATAAGGATATTAGATACAAATAATTTATTAACTATTAAAAATGTTCTCTACGAATCACATCATCATGCCAATGTACAATGTAGCTACTAGATAGACAACTGGTATTTTCTATACCCAAGTGTACACAACCATCTATCTTTTTATCACGATACAAGTTATAGATTAATTAACGACAAAACGAACATTTGTAAAAACGCCCCATAATTTTCGGTTCGATACAATGTAATAATTCTTAATTGCATATTCAAAAATCACTAATACTTTTACGCCTCAACAAATCTTGATTGACGTCATTCTTCTTTTTTTTATTATTTATATACATTACTATAAACATTATCCATTTGCATTTACATTTCAGCAAATATCCATAAATCTTCCATGTTAAAGGAAGATTATAAAACGGATAATCTTTTATTAAAGAAGAAATAGTTGTATCTTTCATGATTTCAGTTAACCCGCCTTAACTTCTTTAAATGAAATATCTGTCCTTCTAATTTCTTGCCCTATACCTGAACGAGTATAAAAAAATCGCTGTTCTTGCCAAACGTAGCCGAAACTCTTCTTGATGCTTAAACTGCTGTCCCTTTTTATCAAGTATCTCCAGCATATAAAGCAACTTTGGCCAACGATCTGGACGATATGTATGTGAAAGCGATGCTCCGTTCAAACAATAATGATACATCTGCCAAGGAACAGTCTTTACCTGCATTGCATGGTAAAGCACATCTAAATTAAACAGCATATCCTCTGAAATATACTGCCGCTCAGAGTGAAATTGCAAATGATGTTCTGAAAGTAATTTCATAGAATACAACCCTTTACAGGCAGAACATTGAAACTTCACACTTGATCTATGATTTGGCTCTGCCCCTACTATGTCTAAACGCAACTGTTCTATCTCTTCTCTGCCTGTATACAGCCGCTCTGGTTTGAGAGTTATACGAAAACCCGGATATTCATCCACATTAAATTCAGAATAAATTACATCTAAAGAGTGTTCCTTTACATTCATCGTAAAGTCTCTCCATCATGTCTGCATCTATAAAATCATCACTATCAACAAATGCGATATATTCACCTGTGGCGACTTCCATACCGCTGTTGCGAGCCTGTCCAAGACCATCATTTTTTTTATGCACCACTTTAACATAAGTATACTTTTTGCTACATACCTGTCACAAATCTGTGGGCAATTATCCGGTGATTCATCATCTACCAAAATGATTTCTATTTCTTTTAATGTCTGTGCAAGAAGTGACTGGATGCAGCGATCTAGATATTTTTCCACATTATAAATAGGAACTACAATACTTACCTTTGGTTTATTCATTTTTGATTATATTGTTATTTTCACTGGATATAACTCCCTTTTTGTTTACGTACTGTAAAAATGCCTCATAATCTTTGAAATTCGCTTCATCACGCTGGATAAAATCAGTATACGCTATACCAAGTTGGGACTTTACAGGAGAACCTTCTTGCTCATACTGTTCTATATTGTCTTTATGGGTGAAGTAAATAAACTCTTCATACAACTCACGTTTAAAGGGATCGCGTTTAAAACGTTTTTGAATACTCTGCACATACTCCACTGCTTCTGCAAGTGCAACCTGCTTTCTCTTTCTGTAATATTCATCTATTGAGCATATCATCCGACAAGGTACACCGGCTGCCACTGAATTAGCGGGAATATTCTTTGTGACTAATGAGCAAGCACCTATTACACAATTATCGCCAATCGTCACACCTTTCAGCAATACTACATTAGTTCCAAAATAGATATTATTACCAATCGTCACATGTCCAGACGAATTCACAAAGTCATTATATTTAGTTCGGAAGACAAGCGAAGCCCAGTCATGCGTCAATATTTGAAAGTTCATATTCATATCCACATTGTTACCTATGGTAACTAATGAGGGGCGTGATACATCTATCCGTGCCGTGCGAGGAGCACGAATTATGCAATGCTCTCCGATATGTATTCCTTTTTTACGAAGATATTTAATGTAAGCTGAGGAACTTCGCTTATGCCAAATCATTTTTATTTGATTGAAAACACCCATAATATAATTAATCTTATTACATTAAACTTCTCTGCAAATAAGCGATAGATTCTTCACGCTTTTGTCTTAGCCGTGTCTCACATCCGTTTATATCAAATGACGTAGAGACTCGCACTTTCCTTTGTGTTAATTATTATACCCCTATCTTCCATTCCACACAAACGTAACAAGTTGCCCATCCGGTCGTCACTACTGCTTTTTATCATTCAGCAATGAATAGAATGGCACACCGAAATTCAAAGCAAATGCTGTTCCATGAAAAGACGTAGTTATCACAAATGAAGCGTTTGCAAACAAACTCAAAAACTCTGCTGGTCCCACAGCATCATGTAGATGAATCATATCTTTTATTCCAAGATGTTGTTTTGCCGAGAAGTCCAAACATACCACATGCAATCCTGTTTGCTGATATACTTCACGAATAAATTCTGTAGCATACGGATAAGGGTCATATGCATATTGCAAAATATAAACCAACATATAAGGCTTTTGAATATGCAGTGAACTTTGCTTTATAAGCGGTCCATAATCGTCTTTACGTAAAAGAAGAGTAGGATCTAATGTAATAGGAACATCTTTTCCGATCAATTTCTTTACAATTTTTACGCCATTACTCTCACGTACAGCTATTGAGAAAAATCCCCTTAAACTATCTGCCATATCCTTCCTAAACTTTTCTTCTAGTTTAGCTTGGGCAAAACTGGAGGCATAACTAATACGACGTTTACCATTCGTAACAAAAATCCAACAGAAAAAACGCCATCCCCTTTTATGCATGTAGGATTCCATATTTGGTCACTTCCAGCCACATAAACATCAAAATCTGGTGGATTGTTATATATTGACTCTACACAAGGATATGTTTGCGTAAAAGATTAAAATTATCATTCCAAAACTTTTCAAAGTGTTTTCTTTTTTTCTCCCATGGAAAACCTTGACAAAAATGAAGACACCATTGTAACACACTTCTTGCAATATTTCTCTTTTTGTCCTTAATGTGAAAGGCATTGGGATAAACATAGTCTATGATTAGAACATCATACCCCAGTCTACGAATCACTTCCTGTGTAGCCCATGCTTGTAAAGCCGACCCATAGTTCACAACCTTGTGCATAGTCACAATTCCTACTCGTTTCATAAATGCATTTTAACCTTTAGGATGTTCCCTATACGCAACATCTGTATAATACGATAAATAAATTTCAGTTTTAAAGGAGTTCTCAACAAAGCCATAAGCCCTCTATAGTAATACGGTTTAGTGATACAGCTTTTCATTTGTCCCTCTGTCACTACTTCAACAGATTCGTTGACAGTCTCTATCCCCGGACAATTAGCTATAACCATGCGCCCTCTCTCAGTGAAAGCTAATATTCCCGTCACTCCTTTCTCCTCGTCAACATATTTACTTCCCCATAAATCACCAATACGAATGTCCGCTGCAGAGTTTAAATATTTAAATTTACAATCTTTATAGCAGGCTCGTCCCAAACACATATTACCGAGAAAGAACTTATAAAACAAATCTCCTTCCGATCTTTTTTTATTATAATAGCTTTTCTCTCCTTTTATGAACATCCCCATGAGTCATGCCATCCCGACTGTTTGTTGCGCCATGACGCATATGTTACTTTACCTATTTGATTTTCAATCTCTGACACATACTTGTCCCATACCAATTTAGATGGTACACCATGACAAAAAAAGTCCATCAGTATCACATCATCTTCTATCCGCCTCATACGGACGTATCTCCGCATAGAAGCAATTTGACAAGGTGTACCTGTAATTAAAAATTTGCCGCCTTTCTTTATCTCCTTGAAAGCCTTATACGCATAGCTCTGAATATATTTCGACCCCATTGAGGGTATTATTTCTTCTACGCATCTTGCCACATAGTGCTCCGCCCGTTTTTTATCTGCATTATAGCAGACTGACACAACATTATATCCTTTCCGTGATAGCATCCTTGCTATCTCAAAACCTGTACCGCCTGAGGAAGATTTCTTTCGAACAGAGGGTTCTCTGCTCCAAGAAGCAAAAGACCTAATATTTTCATTCTGCCATTTTTCATCATTAATGAAAGCACATACTTTACTACACAATCCGCAAGCAGTACATTCATCATTTTTTTTCAATCACAGGTTGGTAGAACCCTTCCTTATCCTGACAAAACGTAATAATCTGCTGAGGGCAAATGACAGCACACAGAGAACAACCGTAACAATGAGACAATTCTGAAATATTTTTCATAGTCCTAATTATTTTTTTTATTTGCCCACATACACATTGGAAGAACAGCAAGGAAACGTAACCCTAATGTTATCTCAATGCTAGACAACACTATATATGTATAGATTAAACATATAAACGGATTAATCCTTGAACTTGCACTTCTCAGGACTGAATATGTAAGGATAATCAAGCAAATGACCCCAATAATTCCCCAATCAATATAATCATTGAGCAATCCATTTTGCGTATTCGTTAACTTCTCATGGATGTAATACGTTGTAAAAAAAGTAGCAGTTCCATTCCCATAACCAAACCAAGGTTGAGTATCCATTAGATCCAGCATTCTAGTATATATATAAGTACGTCCTGTCAATGTCAAATCCTCATTCAATATATCTACTATTAAATACTGAACCGAAGGTATAGCCAAGATCGTCTCATACAATAAAAAAAATGCTCCAAACAACAACATCAAGATTATTGCAAAAAAGGGGCGGAAAATGAAACGTATCTTCTTATAAAGAAATAAAAATACTGCCAAAAGGACTACCCCTAAAACACCTGTAGAACACTCTACCCCGATCGCGATAAACAGAGTTAAAACTAAATGCATTACGAGAATAATGTATTGTCGCAAATAAACTTTCATACCAGTGCAAAAGACCTGATAATATAATGCAGAAAAAAACAAGTGCATATATGTCACCTCAAACTTGTTACCTATTAAATAAATGATGGTACTACTCTCCATACCTGATACTGAAGGCATCTGAGCCAGTAACAATAAGTCATTCACCAACAAATAACCTAAAGTAAACCTATACATAAGAATAAAGAATGACTGATGAAGATTCTTCTCATTCACATATTCCATCATAAAGAAAGAACAAGCTACACATAGTACCAATAAAACTCCACTTAATGGAGAAACTTCCTTAAATCCAGGAGGAAAATGGATTGTCAGCATATGGATCGATGAGAAAAGCACAGTTCCGCCAAATAAAAGTAAGGCTTGGTTCACCGTTCGATACTTGCGCTGTAAAATAAACCTTTTTTGTGAAAAAAGGTATACCATGAGTAAAACCACACAAATGTATTTTATCATCTTTGAATCATTCCCCAATGAAATAAAAACAGCATGAAACAACAATAAAACAGGATAGAACAGTGATTTCATAAAAATAAGTAGCTAATCAAAATTTAGTAGCATCAGATATTTAGTCAGATATAAAATAATTGCCAACAATTGCTAAACCGAAAAAAAATCAGCAGCCCATCTTCAGCAGAGCCCCCTTTTAGCCTCTTTCCTACAAATGTACGCTCGTTTTCATCAAGTCCGAACACATAAGATATGACAGAAACACTTACCACGCATACCACACCTGTTACAATAAAAGAGGTATGGAGATAAAAACTGATGACCAATGGCACAGGAACTGACAATACGACAACTTTGAGACTTTTCAATATGACTTCTTTAATGTAAATATATAGAGGCATATTTATCATCCTAGTCACAATACACAAACGGATTGCAAAAAAGCTACAACACTTAGCAGAAAATGAACAACCAATACAGATGCTGGAGAACACCCAAGTTTAAGCACTCCATACGACAATGGAATAATGGACAACAAACAGCCACCAACAATTATATGATAACGTCTTATATGCCCTGTGGCAGTAACTGCAACCATGAGCGGATTTGCCATAGAGTCAATAATTGTCGTACATAATATAAGCCGAGTGAAAATTACCGTATCATCTGGAACAACAGTTAACCACAAGTTCAACATATATTCCGTTTCTATCATTACGGGTAATGAGAGGAACAAGAGTAGGAAAAATGTAAATTTACTACTTCGGTATATTAGTGTGTACATTTCCACATAATCAGATGCTGCATAACTTTTGGTAATCTGCGGATTAATAGCAGTCTGAAAATTCTGAGAAAACATATTAACAGCATGTTGTACTTGAACAGAAATAGCACGAGCCGCATTGACGGTTGGTCCGAAAAAGATATTCAACAGTACATTAATCCCTTTGCGTATACGCCACGTATGCGGCATTTCCGACTATACTCCATCCTGCAAAAGAAAGCATCTCTTTGATTAAGCACCTATTCCAAGTCAATCTGATTCGTGTTTCCTTAAAATGGCACTTACAATACCAACCATAACATATCCTAACAGCAAACTGAACAGCAACTATTAATACGGCATATAAAATAAGCTTATCTACATTCAATAATAAAAGTAAGTAAACTATACCCAGTTTCAGCAATACCTCCAATACCGAAATACAAGCAAAAGCCGACATCCTCTCATGCGCAATAATCGTGGCATTATAAGGAATACTCATTATCATAATTAATGCGGCTAATACAGAAGACTGATAAACCCAGAAAGCAGCATCAAGACGTCCAGTAGGTATTTGCATTTTATTCCATAAAAACCATAGCCCTATGGTTTCTGCTACAACCAGTATCACGAGTGCAACTATTCCATGTATCAAAATAGAAACATTGAATACTTCCTGTAATCGTTTAACTCTTCCTTTTCCTAATTCAAAAGTTAGATAACGTTGTGTCGCCGTTGACATACATCCACTCTATAAAGCCAAACATAGTTACGACCCCACCCACGACATTATAAATACCATAGTCCTCCACCCCCAGAGTAGCTAACACCACACGAGATGTATATAGAGTTACAACCATCATCAAGAGCATATGGAAATAAAGCAGTAACTTATTCTTAGCAATACGTTTGTTGTTGGATGAGTCATTTATGCTTGTTTCGTATTTCATATGGTTAAGATATTCTTCTTCCCTCTTTTAAGGGAAACAGTTCATATTGAATTACATTATCATTAGTTCTATTTATATACTATTTTGCTATCTTTACGGTTACTGGTATATTAAAAAGCAACCATAAACAAGAGAAGTTAGGCTAATGATTAAAGATTATAAATTATATAGCAACTATTAAATCAGTTTACAGAAGAAATCAGTCCTTTTTTCCACATGTTTCAGCCACGTAACCATACCCATACTTGTGTCCATATCCATAACCATATTTATACCCATAGCCACTCTTTCTTGAATTCAAATCAATGCTATTAATAACCGTAGCCAATTTATCGAATTTCTTCTGATCCCGCAGCACATTAATATACTGATACCCCAACTTCGGAGTTACATCTGCACGACACACATACACGCACATATCAGCCACACGACTGGCAATAGCAGTATCGGTCACAATAGCAATAGGAGCCGTATCAAGAATAATGTAATCGTAACGCTCTTTCAATTTCTCTATTGCATCTTCCAGTACCGTACGCGCCATCAACTCTGTAGGATTGGGAGGAATAGGACCACCCGGAAGAATATCAAGATTAGGACTTACATCCGAATGTTGTATCATATCAAAAAGATTGGTATGCTCGGGATCAGCCAAATAATTGGTAATACCTTCCGTGCGATGGGACAGATTAAAAACCTTGTTCAGCCCAGGCTTGCGGATATCCAAACCCACAATAACAACTTTCTTACCCATATAGGCCAGACTGACTGCCGTATTGCCAGCAATAAAAGATTTACCTTCACCCGGCTGTGTGGATGTAAAAAGCACCACTTTCTGACTGGCACCAAGCATGAACAACATATTGGTACGCAGACCACGAAAAGCCTCCTCCATCATACCGTTCTGATTCTCCTGAACCACAATGGAACCTTTTTCGGGTTTCTTACTTAAAGGAAGCTCACCCAAAATAGGAACATCCGTTATCTTCTCCACATCCTCGGCATTCTCTATCTTATATTTTAATAAATCCTTCAAATAAATAAGACCTACAGGAATACCCATACCCAATACAAAGGCAACCAGCAGAACTATCTTCTTCTTAGGAGAAACCGGCTTTTTACTAGGAAGAGCAGCTTTGATGATACGTCCGTTATTAGCAGTAGATGCCAAGGTTATTGCGTTTTCCTCACGCTTCTGAAGCAACATAATGTAAAGGGTCGCCTTGATTTCCTGCTGGCGGGAGATAGTAAGAAATTCTTTCTCCTGCTGCGGCGCACTGCTGATCCTGCCTTCAAACTTCCGTGCCTGATGTTCAAGGTTGGACTGCGCTATCTGCAACCCTCTCAGTACACTGTTCACGGTAGTCTGCACATTGTGCCGCATGGACTCGATGCCCGTATTGATATTGATTACCGCAGGATTGTTTTCGGAAGAGGTACGGAGCAAACGCTTGCGTTCGATCAGCATCGTGTTATATTGGTTGATGATAGAACCCAAATTCTGGTCCTGCAACCCTACATTAGCGGGAATCACCTCGTTTGCATTCTTCGGGTTGTTCACATAATTACGCAAAGACTCCACCAGTCTCAACTGGGTAGCATTCTCGGTCAGCTGCTGTTCATATTTCGAACTCTCCTCCAAAGCCAGACGGGCATCGCTGGTCAAATCGGTCAATCCGGAGCGTTGCTTGAAATCGGCAAGTTCCGTTTCGGCAGTACCTAACTCCCGATTGATAATGCCAATACGCTCGTCTATAAACTCTGCGGATTTTTGAGCCACTTCATTCTTCTCGTCATTCGCGTCCAGATTATAAAAGTCAACCAAACAATTGATGAAATCGATACCGCGCTGCTTTACCGTATTCTGCAAGCTGATGGCAGCAATTGTGGTAGTCTTCGAAGTGGGTTCCACAGACAAATTCTCTACATAACTTTCCGTCACATCTGTAGGAGAATTAACGTATGCCACCAGATTCATATCTTCTTCCAAAGGTGGGACCGAGTCGTTCTTTGTAAAACTGAAAACTCCTACTGGAGTGGGGAAAACAGCCGGAATACTGTCAAAACTTACCTCAGTCTCCTGCTTCTCCTCGTCAAACATATATTCCACTTTTACATCCAATTTTCCATTCATGGTGTATTTTAGATGAAGCTCGACTCCTTCTTCCAGATTGTCTGCCTCTTCAGGAGTCATATAAACTTTTACCGGAGTGGACTTATATAAAGGAGTGTTATAGCCGAACATACGTTCCTCAGCCACTGAAATATACAAATTCAAATGATTCACCACCTTTTTAATCAAGGTTCTTGACTTCAGGATTTCCACCTCATTGTCAAAATTGTTAGTCATGGAGAACATACCCAAATCCTGAAGGGCTCCCATAGGATTATTACTGCTTCCACCTTTCTTGTCACCTTCTTTGATGAGTACGGCCGCATCAACATTATAGACAGGAGCTTGATAACGGAGATAGATGAAAGCAGGTATAATACAAACCAGCACACTGGCTACAAACCACGGCCAATAGGCAAAGTATTTAAAAAACAAGGCATAAAGATCAACGTTCTCCTCACGTTGCTCGGTACCCGAAGGGGTGTTCTTCTGTTCGTCAGTCATATCAACAGTTTGTAATCAACAATTATATTTATGAGTTTTTATTTCAAGATGGTTGCCAGAAGGCTTGCAAGAGATACCAAAATGGATGTAGCACTGATCCATATGCTGGTGCTGCTGCCAATGTCCGAGTTCTTGGCTTTTGTCTTATTGGGCGTTACATAGATGATATCGTTCTGGCGCAGGTAGTAATAGGGAGATACAACCAGCTCTGCATTATTAAGATTCAAATTGATAATCTCACGCTTGCCTTTTGCATCTTCACGAATCAGTTTCACATTGTCACGGACGCCATAAACAGTCATATCTCCCGCCATGGCAAGGGCTTCAAGGATATTTACCTTTTCATTTCCTACGGTAAAAGTACCGGACGGTTCACCTCTCCCAATACCGAAATTTTGTAATTTGCCATACGGACTGTAACGATAGGACTCTCTTTCAGATAGGGGCTGCAATTGCTCACGGATCAAATCTTCCGCCTCGTTTTTCGTAAGGCCGCCCACCTTCAGACGACCGATAACGGGGAAATCTATCTCACCCTTGTTATTTACCAGGTATTGCTGGAGAGTGGGTTGTGTGGTAGTATTAATATTGGTCAGGGCTGCATTCAGAGGAGTCTGTACCGTCAGGTTAAAAGGAGCGGCAGCCTGAGGGTCACTCGTGTTCACAGTTATACTCAGCAAATCTTTCGGCATAATCTTTGCATCATAAAGGGGAAGATCTTCCCTGTAACTGTTCACGACCTCGGGATTCTGCATGTAAGGTACATTTTTATAGGAGGTGCAGCCTGCCAACAAGGCGGACGCCACAACAAACAATAATAGTTTCTTTAAAGTCTTCATATCAGTTTTTTCATTTATTATTCAATCATCTGCCAAACAGGCGCGAGAAAAGACCTCTGCCGTGATTCTCCGAAACAGGAGATTCACCGGCATTACGTATCAAATCCGAAAAAGTGGTTCCGTCATGAATCATTCCATAAATAGTACCCCAATCGGGAAGGCCTCCCAAGTTGCGGTCATCTATAAAAAGATCGGCTTTGAGCTTGCGTGAGTAATGATTGTTACGCCCTTTCTCCTCCTCCGGATAGTCGCGGTTCACGGCATAAAATTCAAGACCGCGATCACGGCAAAAGGCAAGAGCCTCGTCAAGCAGACGCCCTTCACGCACTGTCCATAGAATCAACCTGTGATGTTCGTCACGCAATTTTTTCAATGTCTCAATGGCAAACGGCAACTCCCTGCCGATTGCCGGATACTTGTGCTCAACAATAGTACCGTCAAAGTCTACTGCTATGGTCATTGTATGTATTATTTCTTGTAAATTATATAAATTATAATTGCTCAAATTACTCTGTCTTATTTAAATTTAGGAAGATATGTCATTGATGTTAATTTTAGTAAGATTATGCGTCAACAATCATGGAGATAACAAGTGAGCGTCATATTCCTTGTTGCCGGACATCAGCTGCTTCATTGTAGTTGAGACATATTCCTCCACGTTAAGTCCTACATTTTGCAAGTTTCAAAGAGTGCCCAAAAAGTCAATGCCGTTTCCACACTTTTCTGTTAGTATTAAATTACTGTATAATATATTATATTAAATAAGTAAATATTTCACAAAAAACATTATCAAATCCAATTATTTTTAACTATCAACATACGGCTGCCTGAATAGAATCGACCGTTTCAAATAAAGAAGGAGCGGAAAGATTGGAAATGAAAGCCATAGGCAGTTCTGTCAGATAAGTTGTATATACTCAGGATCGACCTCCACCCCCACAGCAAGAAATCCTTCCAGTTCGACGAGCAGGCGTTTGACCTTGGACCCCCGTGTCGTGAGCAGGCTTCCCTCGTATCCGCTGAGCGGTCCGCCCTCGATGCGGATCTTACGCCCGTACATGGCTGGGGTTATCTCTTCCGGCAGGTAATATTTGGGGGATTCGGTGGCATTCACGGCACGGATGAAATGCTCCATGTCCCTATCAGCTACCGTCATTGGCTCGCGCCACGTGCCACGCAGCCAGCGATATTGGAGGGTAGGTGTCTTTTCCACGACGGCGTCAAGGTTGTTTTGTGTCTCATGCACGAAGAGCAAGTCCTGTATGAAGGGCACTTCCTCACGGATACGTATTCCCTTGCGGGTGACCAAGTGCCATTTCATAGGAACGAAAACCTCCATCTTCATTCCTTCCAACAGCTTATAAGCGGGTACTTTGGCGTTTACCCTTTTCAAGTCGCGCATTACGTACCACCTCATTCCTTTTTCGCTCCTTGTAAATGCCGCCATTTCGCTTCAATACATATTTATCAATCCTGCAAGATTGTGAATATTTCTATCAATCAGGCAGTTATAAATACAGTTCGTAAAAGTTCGGGATTTCTCCCTGTTCTTGTTCCATTGCTTCATTCCCGATCAGAAATCTGCGTCTGTTTGCCATTATATCTGGCGGATTTTCAGGTGCGTTTGCACCTGCTTCTGTTGCACTTCTCTTCGTAAGAGATGAACAATGCGACATATATGAATAAAACGGTCTGATAATAAACACTTTGCCTTCTTCTAAAAAGCAGTTCGCTCAACAATCCGTTTTGCGGTTTTAAGGATCGGCTCGTGTCCCATTGTTATTTTTTTACTCATTTTGTGGTTATTCTCAATATTTTTCGTAATTTTGCATCCGGTTATTCATCTCTTACGAAGAGATCATAATTTTTGCTTAACATTTTATCATCCCTGAACATTCTTACATCCAAGATTATTCCGTGAACAAGTATTCCTTATTCAGGAGATTCTTTTTTCACTTCTCTCGAAAAGAAAGCGTCTGTCCGCTCGATATGTTTGTTATTCCCTGCATAAGGAATTTAAAATCAATCTGTTCGCCTTATCAATGGTGGCAGTGTCCAATGTGGTCAGATAGATCCTCGTTGTGTTTTCCGAATCATGTCCCATACTTTCGCTGATTACGGAAATCGGAATATTCTTACTCCGGGCCGCACTGGCCCAGGAATGACGGGCGACGTAATGGGTCAGGGGGACAGACAAGCCCAGTTCTTTTCCGATAGCTTTCAAATATCTGTTGATACGATGGGATGCGTTGATATATTGCTTTCTCTCGTCCATGCCCGGTCTGGCGATAATGGGAAGAAGGTACGGGGAGCCGGGAATATTGTAACGGTCCACGATCTCCTGCATGCACGGCTCCCATTTTACAAAAAGTTGTTGACCGGTTTTTTTCCGCCGGTATGAGAGGATGCCGTTGTTGAGATCCTTCTTTTTCAGGAACACCATATCGATCATGGACATCCCCCTTGTGTAAAAACTGAGAAGCAGCATGTCCCTTGCAAACCTCTTGGCCGGATGAAGTGACAGGTCCAATGTCATGAGCTGTTTTATCGCACGCAGGGGAACGGCCCGCTTCGTCGTTCTCTCGACTCCCGTATAGACATGTCTGAAGGGGAAACGCTGGATAACGAGTTCTTTCTCCACGGCACGGTTATATACCGCCCGCAGGTTGCGCATGTAAAAAGAGATGGTGTTCATGGAAACCCCGCCTGATTTCAGCCACGCCTCGTATGCGATCATCAGGTCGGAATCCATATCACAGGGCGGTATGTCCCTTCCCTCCATGAAACGCATGAAACTGTTAAGGGTAGAGGTGTAGGTCTCGCTTGTCCGTATCTTGCCCAGGCGTTTCAGACCGTTGGTAACCTCCCGTATAAATACGGAAAAAGACAGCCCGCAATGTCCATCGTAAAAGGCAGAGGTTACATCATCGGCGGTGAAAGTACCTCCCTTCCGTTCCAGAGCTGTGATGACATTCTCCAGACGGTCGGTATCTTCCGCTATTTTTTTATCCAATAGCAATAGATATTGTCGTCTGTCCTCATCGGATGACGCGATGACAATCCGGGAATGCCGCTTGCTCCATTCGGCAGGAAACAGCTTGCAAGAGGTGTTGATCTGCCTTGCCACACGTCCGTGAATCACTTGATAATAAACCGTACCCTCTCTGCCGTCCACAGAAGAAGGTCTGAATTTAATTTTTACTGTAGCCATAAACTCTCTGATTTTAAATTATACAGAATGCAAAATTATCAAAAGGTGGTAGCCCGTCTTTTGCTGGCGAGCCATGCAGTTATGTACCATCCGGTAAAATACCGTTCCTTGTCAGCCATCGGCTGCCGACGATCGGAATTTGACTTTCACCCTTGCCATATCATCTCCGCCTTTTTGAATTTCTGCCCCTGATCGAGTCGGCCTTGTTTCCCAGCTCCCTTGCCGCACGCTCCTTTAACCGTGCCTGCTCGATAAGGGCGGCCCGCTCGTGTACCGCTTCCTCGTAGGCTTCCACATCCTTGCGCATTTGGTTTATCTTGCCGTTGTCACGGTTGAATCCGAAAATATTTTCCAGTCCGGAGATATTTTCAGGCGATGCTTCGCCCTTCATCCTGATGTAGCGGTACTTCAGGTCGTTGTCGGCACGGTCGTAGTCCGGCTGTCTGGCCGCATGGAGGGCGACTGCCAGGACGGTGACCATCGCGAACATCCCGGTGAAAGTCCAGAGTATACCTTTGGACTCGATGCTGACAGTATGGCGGTGCTCGTTGCGGATCTTTGCATTGTCACCGGCTGTCTTCAGCAGGGCCTTGATCTCCTCCGAGGTCTGCTCCCCGGTTTTTCTTATCCCGGCCAGGATTTCAGCGGTCCTGTCCGGCAACGGGTTCCTGCCGGACACGTCCTGCATGCTTTTGCTGACGGCGAGGAGCGTTCCGGCATATTGGCTGAACGATTTCCGGATTCCGTTCAAATCCCGTTCAAGCCCGTCCCTGATTTCCCGTAACATGGCAATTCCGGTCTCACCGCCCGTTACCGCGTTATTTTTATCTACCGGGGCGGATGATAATATCTCCACTTTCTTCTCGATCCTTTCAAGACATCCGTAGATGCCTTCCAGATAATTTTCCTCTTTCATCTTTCAAAGTTTTTTCGTTCTACATACTAGTTTACACCCCCCCTTCCTTTCCTGCGCTTCTTCTTTCTCCGCAGGCGTTCCGCCTCTTTCTCGTCCTCCGTCGGTGCCACCGACGGCATGAACACGCCACCCGTACCGGTGACTTCGACCAGGTTATCAATAACCGTACCATGACTTTGTTCATGGTACGGTTGGTTGCTTTCGAAACGTCATTTTCCAGGGACGTGACATGGTTACGGTCCAATGCCGCATCCAGCCTTGACCAGCTGAAACTGCGGTCAATCCCACTCCCCTTGAATGACAGACCGTCCTTGATAAAGCGGATTCCCTGCACTTCATTAGTGTTTCCGTTTGTACTTGAATTCCATTTCCACGCCCATTTTAAGAGCCTATTTTGAAATTCCTTCCATGTATCTGCATTCCTCAAAGCTTCCTTAATCGCACGGTATATCTCGTATTTCACCCTTTTCGGAAGCGTGCAGTTTTTCCGTTTTAACGGCCTGTTTGCCTTCGGAATAGGTGAGTGAATACTTGTCCTTGAGCATTTTCGTCACCCTCTCGTTACGCCTGAAATCGTTGCTGTCGGAAATCACCTTCCCGTCGAAGTCCACCCGTTGAAGACGATGTGGCAGTGCGGGTTGCCCGTCCCGTGATGCCTCACCACGATGAACTGCGTGTTCCGTATCCCCATCAGCTTCAGATTTCCTCCGCCAGACTTGCCATGAACGCGTCGGTCAGCCTCGGTGCGTCCTCCGGCTTGAAGCTGAGCGCGATGTCCCACCGGTTTCGTCACGTCCGATTCAGCAGGCATTGCCACCGGAAGCTTCGTGCCATCTCCTCCGCCGTTCCCAGCAGCATGCCTTCCGAGGCGATGATTTTCGCGTTGTCCTTCTGCGTCACGTAACGTATACAGCCGCCGAACGAGCGGCCTTTTTGATCTTTCCTATCATGAGGCTATCCTCCTTTTTGGCCTGTAATCGTCCATGATCCGCTTCAGCTTTCCCAGCAGCCCGTCTATCAGCAGCCTTGTCCTGTAAAAGCCTGCCTGGTGCGAGAGCTTTGTCAGCCGGTTCAGGTTGTTCGCCATTCCCGCCAGGCTGCGCAGCAGCATTCTCTTCAGGCGTATGCCTTGCCGTAACGGTGGCCGCCAGTGCCGCCTCCCTGATATAGACCGCCAGACTCCGGCCGGACTTCCTGCCCTGAACCTGAGAGCCTCGTAGCTGACGGGGGAGAACTTCACTGTCACGCCTTTGGTCAGCTTCCGCGTCCTGCCCAGTGCCGACGGCCGCGTTTTTTCTTCATCCCATTCACTATCCTTTGTCATATGTTTTTTTCTTTTTCGTCCGTACTTCTTTCATTCCAGAATCTGCGACCGGCGGGAGCGGGATTTGCCCTCCCCTGCAACCGCCGGGAGCGGGGAGCAAGGTTTTCGGGAACCGAAACATAACCTTTTTCCCCCCACAGAAAAATCCCCGCATTTTCCACATTGAAGCGGGTACACAGGGACGGTGCATACATCGGGTACACTCCACGCCCGGTTACAGGCTGTCAGATTTTTCTCCACTGCTCGATGTCCCCACGGTAGGCGGCAAGATGCTCCCCCATAACAAGGTTCTCCAGCAGTCCGGAAACGCTCATGCCACGCCCGCCGAGCCTGCGGACGACGGCGTCAGTTCGTCCCTCACATCCTCACTGACGAACACCGTCTTGCGGTTCCTGATCTTCGGGACGGTGGGTATGTTTCCCGGTACTCCTCCAGCGAGGCCCTGCGCTGCCTGCCGCTCGTCCTTCTTCTCACGGGGGTCTTCCGGTTCCGGCGGGTGTCCTTTTTCTTCCCGCCTCCCCGACACCCTCCTCCCGATCAGTCCCGGATGGAATCACCGGTTCCGCATCCATACGTGGATTTCCCCGACCGGGTTCCATCATGAGTCTTTTCCCACCACTCGTCGTGGCCGGGCTAGGACTACGACCGTTCTTTCTGTCTGCGGTTTCGATGCCGCCGTTTTTTTCCCTCTTGGTTTTTCAGTCGGTTCACTTTTCATTGTACATGGATTTTAGATGGTTGATACTGTGGGCACGGTCTACCCGTTTGCCCGGTTGTCGGAAGCAAAATAAAACGATAATAACAGACGGTGTGAAACGGACGGGTCCGATTGGCGGGGGTTTGCCGCGTTATTCATATTGTTGGATCAGTCTGACGGTGATGACTTCACAAATATACGCACCGGAAATTTTCCACTCTTCGGGAACGGATCTGAACGTCTGTTTACTAAAAGCGAATGAATGTCAAAATCAGATTTCCATGACATCTGATGACATATAATGACATCTGATGAAGGGCCGGAACCATATCCGGGAACAATCATTTACTTTGCGGATGAAACAAGTACGCATATGGTGTCAAAGGTAGTCATCCTGTCTTGAAATTCAGGATGTTCCGCCGGAATTACTAAATTGCGGCACGGAACTGATCCGAAAAAGAGAATGAAACAGATGTCAAACCTGAAATTACATTGATTATGGAAATAGTGAACATTGAAGCAAGGACCTTCGAGGCGATGCTCTCGGCCTTCCGGACGTTCGCGGACCGGCTGGACACCCTTGCCGGCTGTACGGTGACATGGAGGAGAAGAAATGGCTGGACAACCAGGAGTGTGCCTGCTGCTGAAGGTCAGCCCGAGAACCCTGCAGACCCCTGCGTGACATATTCCAGCACGCTGGCATATACACAGATCTGCCATAAGACTTATTACAAGCCCGGGGATGTGAAAGCATCATCCGGATAGTGGAGGAGCGCCGCAAGCGGGCTGAAAGCATGGGAAAATCAATTTGAGAAGCCATAGGAAACAAAAGGATGATACTTTCTCCCGGCAGTCTGGCAGGCGGCTGGGAAGAGTCTGGACGGCAGTCCGATTTCTACATCTTCAGGGATTCCAGCGGGGACTACCGCCTGCTGGCCTACAGCCTGACGCGGGAGTACGGGCGTGGAAGCTTCTCGCTCTACAGGATAGACAGGGAGGATGCCATATCCGTATCGGTACGAAAGAGTGCGGTTCATGTCGGAGGGATGCCCCATACCCTCCATGTCATGGGGTGGGGGCGATATATGAGAAACTGAAAAGTAAATGTCAAACCAACAAACAGATGAGATTTATGATGAATACCGATAACCGTCTGCTCACCCGTGAGAGCAGCGAGCATATAAGAGAAAGTTCTTCTCCACCGTCGAACGTCTCTCCGTTTCCATGGAGCGTCTCTTTGCCGGCAGGTCACCGGCGATGGCGGCGAGAAATTCATACGGACCGCGAACTGGCTGAAAAGCTGAGCCCGCCGCAGCCTGCAATTACAGCGGCCTGCTTGCCTTCACCCGCCTGGGCGGTAAGATACCGTACCGTTCTTCCGATATCGAGAAGTTGCTTTTGACGGCTGCTACCGGAGGCGAGAACCAGGCCGGAGGAACTTTAGAAATGTTCCGTACGGGATCGTGAATGAAGGGGCGGTCGGTTGTCATACCGATCGCCCCTTCGTTTTCTTTCCATCGGATGAACGACTTTAATTTGCTCATAAAGTATTTATACACAGAGTATTTCTTTATGAATTATGATCCGGTGACAACATTGGCTGTAATATGGCGGGACATGGAAACATTTTTTCCGTATGGCACAAGATACGGGATTCCATTAAAAAAAAACCCTTGTTTTATTATGTCATTATGTTATTCTGAAATTGGGGCGGGTCGTTCGTGTACCGGGTGGGACGATCCATTCCCGTAATGGCGGCACATTCGTACCGGGGTATCATTATCCTCCGGCAATGCCGTTTCCGGTCTTTTCGAGTGACCTTATGCCGCTGTGACAAATCGCATGTTCGTAAACATGACGGCACAAACAGGCACATCCGACGGGCTTTGTCCCGTCGGGATGCGCCTGGCACAGCCGGACTCCTCCGCCCATGTCTCTATCTGAGTATCGGATTCGAGAGCAGTATCTTGTGGGCTGAAGCCACCTGCTGTCTTCAATCACCTATCCGCCATCAAGGAACTGCACGCTCTTCCTCACTCGCTCAAGTCAATATTTTGCACGATAACCCCCGCCGGAGAACCTTGCGCATCTTTTGTCCCTCTTCCATCAGCCCGCAGATAACAGTCAAATTCGTCTGTCGTCGTGGGCGAAGTTCACCGTCCGCCGCCGAGATCCCTTTAATTCGATCGTCTTTGGCACAGATAGACAGTCCCCCCCTGCTGTCAAGGTTATAGCGGTCCAAGCGCCATCTTTGTATGTGACTCCTGCGTGACGGAAGTTTTTCCTGTTGTATACTATCATGCCATGGTAATTGTCCTTTTATCAAGTTTAACTGAGCTGTTTTTCACATGAAGCTTCCACCGCCAGCATTCGCTGATCTCCATGAAACTAAATGATCCCAATTTCATGAAGATAAAGGCCGATGCCGAGACTCCATGATTCTGCCAGTTGAACCGGGTGCCCTCAGAACCCTGAGCATGAACATCCGTATTCCTCGTAGGGAGAATTTCTGCCTACGAAATCTGTAGTGTCCTTAACCAGCCTCTCGCACCCGTTCAGGTTGCCCTGAAAGGGAATTTTTGCCTCCTCGCCACATCGGAGAAAGAAATCATTCTTCAGGGGTGTGGCATACCTGTTCTCCCTTTTAATCTTTTACCATAAAGCCGCCTTTGTAGCATCCGATGAAATACGCGTCATGTCCGTTATGTCCTTTCGAACCACAGCACCTGCCTTCTTACGAAAAGGTAGGTGTCATGGAAATTGTCCTCAGTCCAGCATTCTGAGCCCGGCAAACGTTCCTCAACCTGTCATAGCCTTGTGAACCACTCGTTGAAGTTTTTCTCCTTTTCTGCTCTTGTCTGCCATAGCCTTATATTTTTTGAGGTTATACATGGCTCACACGGGTAGGCATTCTTACTTGTAAAAGCTTCTCCTCAGTTGTTTTTTCGGCGGTTCCCAGCTTGCCGTGAAAATACGCTCACGCGAAGCGTGAAGATTGCGAGCAACCAGCCCGAAGGGCCTTTGTTGGACCGCCTGAAAAAAACCTTTTTTTGCCGCAAGAAATGAGGATGACGGATTCTCCTTTGCCTATTGCCTGTCCGTGAGAATCTAAAAAATTGCGTTTGCTTTTTCTGTCTTCGGCATGTTTGAGAAATATTCAAGGATATGGACGAGAACGGCAATAAGGTACATATTGGTGGAAGGAAACTATGGATTGAAACAGGAAGGTGCCCGGGCCACAGTGGTTTTATACGGCAGTACACTTGGGGAGGCCACAGGAAGTTGACAGAAGTGTTGCCGTTCGAGAAATTGTGCTGTGTACGTTGTTCTTTCGAAATACGGAGTCCTTAAAATCATGGAAGACCTCATTCGGGAATGGGATTACCCCGCCACGGAATCTGTAGACATTGATATCAGGCCGTAAGCCGTTCCATGAAATACGAATGTGGATCGGGCGGCATTTCTCCTCTTGCCCTGTTTACGGATGATGCGTTGCCTGCCGGGGTTTTCATTCAAGCAGTTTTCGTCCGCCATCAGTCTTCCTGCAGCACACGCATCTGTTTTGAGCTGCTCTGCCCTGTGGTATGCCCCCGCTTCCATGAATCACGGGCGTTCAGGTTTTCCACGCACATTGGAGAGGCAGATCAGTTCATTTTGATTGAGGCATTAGTCACGGATATTGCCCTTCAGACCGATTCTGCTCACGCCACATCCTCGCGGTCATCCTGAACATGGCCACGTTGAGTCACGTCCGCCTCTTCCGCATAGACGACGCCGGCCTGTGCGTGACTTCCACCGGTATCGTGGCCCTGCCTGACGGCACGGTATGTAAAGCTGGTCGTTTGATCTGAGTGCCCTGCCTCGCACTCCAGCCGAGCCGGGCCTGCTCCTCCTCTTTCAACTGCTGGAACTTCTTCAGCAGGTACAGCCTTTGAAATTTTGAGGACACCAACGCGAACCCGAAACGCGATATCTCGTGCGTAAGTCCCTCCATAAGGTCCGGCTGCCTTGGCGCGATGATACCTTTGAGCGTTGGTCTTTTCCACCCATTGTTTGACGGTAGCGATGTGATGAAACAGAAAGTTCAAATCCGCGCCTCGTTTTTACTCCTTCGAATTCGGGAATTAAACTGGATTGTACATCTCCTCCATATGCCCGCTAGAAACTCGACGGTATTCTTGTTACGCAAACACTCTTTCACAAGTGGCGGGACCAGCTTTTCCATATTGCGGACCATGTCGGTCAGGAGATATAATCCTTTTGCTTTCGTCATTGTACGCGATGACTGTCACTTCTGTATTTTGGACTCACTTTTCAGCCATGTTCTTTAACGGTTATTCGGTTATTGCTGGTCTCGATAGACAAATGCAGCGGTGTAGGTCTTCTCCTGGAATGGTCCTCCATAACCGGAAAAGTTTGCGTCACGCCGCCTGTTGCGACAAGCCGCTTTTCGCCCGCGCGAAAGGGCAGGCAATACCGCTGACGGATGCCAGGCGGAACAACTCCTCGCATATGCAATGGCAGGGAGCAGGTGGAGAGCCTCTCTCACCACAGCCGAGAGGAGCGGTCCCATGCCGGGGTACGCGTGATGAAAAGGCTCCTCGACAGTTCTTTTCCTTGTCGCACATGCACCACGTCGGTCGCAGTTTCGCCTTCTGACTCCTCTTTCACGTCCGTCCGCTCGCGTTGGAAGCCTCCGGCAGAGAAATGCCACCATGCGGAAATTTTCTCACCGGAAACCGAAGGGAAAAACGCGGAGTCCCGCACGGGACGGACGAACTTTGATGAGGAAGCGAGAAAAACAAGTCTGTTTCGTCAAATACCAGCTTCCTCAGATGGCATCGCATATTTCTTCTCCATCTTTTCCAGACTATGGGACAGGATTTACAAAAATGCTGCTGATCTTCCGTTGGTTATCTCGGGCATATATCTCGTGAGCTAAATCTGTGCTCCAAAAAGACGGCTTACGGGTCTCGATGGGCAATACCGTGCGAGAGCAGCATATGGTGAGCGGCGTTCGTATGCCGGGCCACATGATAGGGTCAGCCGTATCTTGAAACCGCACTGCCCGCCAAGTTCCTTCAATATGGTGTTGCATCTCTGCCGTTGCTCGGTACCGGAAATACATGGTCCGTCCCTGGGACAGCCCCTTGTACTTCTTATGATGAGCGTCAGCAACCGGAACGAATACTGAT
>VOFK01003618.1_pt1 | contig 39715 bp, 68 predicted proteins | sample 5384121 | NCBI WGS metagenome assembly VOFK01 (sample SAMN12384730, study PRJNA508395) | human gut metagenome | isolation source: healthy gut J | host: Homo sapiens | reverse complement strand
TCACCGGCTATCATTTATAATGGTATAGCTACAGCGGCACTTGAAAGCTTATTCGGAAAGCTACGAAGGCGACGAATCAGATTAATCTACTAAAGACAGCGCTTACAGCGGTAAAGTTGTTCTTGACAATGATGACCGACATCAGGTTATGATGTAATCTTTGTTGACGTAGCAGATTGGTGCAGTTGTTGATGAACTTTCATCAAGAGGCGTTCTTACATTCAAGAACAGTGTTGGTGACAGAAATCACATGAATTCTGTATCTAAGGTTGAATTTGATTCATCTAACACAGATATGTACATCAACCTTACAAAAGATGGTAAGCCTTATGATTACACAGCTTTGAAGGCTTGGGACGTTCTTTCAATCGTTGCTAATAACGGCGATGCACAGAGCGATTACTATGACATTAAAGTTTTAGATAACACAAAATACAGCAATTACAGGTTCTGTTTCACGTACATCTTCTTCTGACACATCTGCTGACGGTACAGCTTATACAATAAGCGGTGTTGATTATGATTTGGCTGCAGGATATTACAACAATGGAACATTAAAGGCTGGTTCAGAAGGAACTTTCTATATTGATGAGTATGGTAAGATTGTTGCTTACAACAAGGATTCAAAACTCTAAGACATCTGATAACTATGGCTATGTAATTGACGCTCAGATCACATCTAGCGGTTTCAGTGACAACGTTCCTTCACTTCAGATCATCTATAAAGGATGGTACAATCGGAACATATATGATTTCCAGGGTACTGTAACAATTGACAATCCTACAGAAGAGATTCAAAAACTCGTAGGTGACAATTCTGACAGCGTATCATTTAAGTATAAAGATTATAGTGTAGATGCTATGACTGAATCTATTAATACAATGGCTGGTACAGTAATCACTTATAATGCTACAAATGGTTATATTAAGTCAATCACAATGGCAGCTCTTAATTCAACAACTGACGATTCTACATTAGTACTTGAAAAAAGCTGATACTGCAAACGTTTCTTCTTTCGATGAGGATACAAAAACAGATTAGAGTTGGCGGAACTAAGAAATATGATGTAGCTGATGATACATTAATATTCTACATTGGTAAACCTGGTGATAGCTTTGTTTATAACAAGCCAGCAGCTGGTGAACCTTCTGAGAACTGCATAGTTGGTCAGGGTTCAGAACTTAGAACAAATGATAACTTTAGTTCAGCAGTATACCGTAATGGTGATGAATCAGGTACAGCAAGTGTAATTGTTATGTATAACACAGATCCTGGTGTTGGAGCTTCTACAGGAGTTGCTTACATCACAAGTATTGGTCAAACAACAGTTGATGGAAGCAAAGTATTATCAATTACTTACTATCAGGATGGAGAACTTAAGGAAGCTAACACAGATGATATGTCAGTAGGCGATTACCTCGATCAGAACACAGTAGCTGGTTCATTATTTAAGTTTGGTATTTCAAACGGAACAATTACTTCAGCAGTTCCTTACTTGACATTTGATGGTACAGTAAGAGATAAAGTATATGAAGGCGATGACTTTACAACAGCTGGTATTCCTAATGCTAACTATGTAAAGACAACTGGTTCAAACAGTGATGAAGAAGTTTACTATGGTGCAGTAGTTCAGAAGAGCGGTAACAGACTTACAATTGCTCAGGCAGATGCAGATGGTATTATCTCACTTGATCCTAATGATTGGGAGTCAGTATCACTTTCAAAACTACACAGCTAACTATTATCTCTATGACCCAACAAGAAACGGTAAGGCTAAGTTCCAGACTGCTTCACTTGGTGATATCACAGTAGATAAAGTACTTGCTAACGATGGCGGTAACGGTTCTTATACAATCGATTTCGGCGGTGTAGTTGAAGATGCTCCTGCATTTGGTATGCTTGACTTCGTATATGTTAGAACTTACGAAAGAACAGCTGATGTTGTTGATTACACAACATGGGGAGTATGATTACAACTTTTCAAAATAATTCATTATAACTGATTATTCAAGAAGAATTTCAAAGAGGTTTCCATATTGGAAACCTCTTTTTATGGCGTTTTATAGTATAAAAAAAATAATCTCATATCAGGACTAGTAATTTATAAAATAAAGGTAAAAAACTATGTGGTAAAATATAAAGGTTTGGCAGCTGTGATTATTATAATACAGAGAGGTTCGGCAAAAAATAATGAAAGATGATAATGAAAGCTAAAGCATAACCTTTGCAAATACAGATGTAATATAATATAGAAATATTAAGTATTTTAAAAAATAAAGCAATTGAAATATAGAGAAAATAATAGAAAATATGAATTAAGAATTATTTTTAACAAGTTGTAATTTGATTTTTTTACTTTTTTATATTTAAACTATTTTTATTGTTTTAACAACACATGTAAAACTTTGATATTACGTCACATAATAAAATAATTAAATTTTTTTATATATTAAGTTTTTTATTTCAATTATATTGTCTAAAAATAGTGTCTAAAAAAGTACATATACTAATTTATTAATATTCAATTAGTAGTGTGCATGACCCCAATAATTAAAAAATAGATAACTAACATTAAAATAAAATGAAGATTTTATTTATAATAGAATTTATATCAAAATAACAGTTTATAGATAGTTGTATATATTAAATGATTACGGAATCACGGAGCCGAAAAATATTTAAATAATTGCTTTCAGTAATTAACTTTAGTTTTCTTATATTAATATGGAATTGTGAAAATAAATAACATATATATTTATTTTTATATAAAATTATATTACTTTTTGCAAACAAAGGGAGTGCTTATAGTATATAATTATTGACAAATTGCTTTAAAATATGTAAAATAGATAAGATAGGAGACGTATGTCAAGTTTGATTACAATTTTAAGGAGATATAGAAATGGCAATATGGAATAAAGATATTGAAACAATGCCGAGAGAGAAGCTAGAGGAATTGCAGCTTAAAGACTTCAGGAAACAGTCAATCGTGTATATGAAAAAATGTTAAGCCTTATAGAGAAAAAATGGATAAGGCCGGAATTAAGCCTGATGATATTAAGACTTTGGATGATTTATCAAAATTGCCTTTTACAGTTAAGCAGGACCTTCGTGATAATTATCCATATGGTATGTTCGCTGTGCCGATGGAGCAGGTTACAGAAATCCATGCTTCTTCGGGAACCACTGGAAAGCAGACTGTCGTTGGACTAACTGAGAAGGATGTAGATATATGGGCGGAAATAGCCGCCAGAGCTCTTTTCTGCTATGGGTGTCGATAAGAACTCGGTTGTTCAGACATCGTACGGTTTTTGGACTGTTTACCGGTGGATTTGGGGCGCACTATGGAGCTAGAAAGATAGGAGCAGTTGCTATTCCAACTTCAAGCGGAAATTCTAAGCGTCAAATAAATATAATGAAAGATTTTTGGTTCGACATTTTTATGCTGTACACCTTCATATGCTCTCTCGCTGAGTGAGACTTTAGTGGATATGGGATTTACTAAAGATGACATTAAGCTTCAAAGGCGGCGCGTTCGGAGCCGAACCATGGACTGAAGAAATTCGTCAGGAAATACAAGAAAAGCTGGGAATAAATGCTTATGATATTTATGGTTTAAGTGAGATAATGGGGCCCGGCGTCGGCTATGAATGTGCAGATCAGTCCGGAATGCACATAAATGAGGATCACTTTTATTGTAGAGGTTATAGACCCTGAGACGGCGAGGTTGGCCTGACGGCAGTATGGGTGAGATAGTGTTTACGTGTATTACAAAAGAGGCTTTGCCTTTAATTAGATACCGTACTAGGGATATTGCCACTATTAATAAAGGAATGTGCAGATGCGGCAGAACTTTTTTGCTCGTATGTCGAAGCCCATGGGCAGAAGCGACGACATGTTAATCATTAGAGGTGTAAATGTGTTTCCATCCCAAATTGAGGAAGTGTTGATGAAAACCGAGGGTGTAGCTCCTCATTATCAGATTATTGTTGATAGAATAAATAATAAAGATATGCTGGACGTTTTGGTTGAGGTTTCAAATAAAGATTTAACTGATGAGATTAAAAGTTTAGAGGCGCTTTCAAAAAAGTTAGTGCAGAAATACTTTCTGTTCTCGGAATAAAGGCTAATATAAAGCTGGTAGAGCCAAAGACTATTGCAAGAAGTGAAGGCAAATCTGTAAGGGTTATAGATAAGCGCCAGCTTCACTAAAATGTATTACAAATTTTTACATATTGAGGGGTGCATCTGGATGAATTCAGGCGGTAAGGTTTTGTCTGTAGTAATACCGATTTATAATGAGGTAAATATAGAGCCAAACATCACCAGAGTTATGGAGGTTTTGTCAAATGCTAAAATCAAATATGAAATAATACTTGTTGATGATGGTTCCCGGAATAACGCTTGGGGGAGAAATTTCGGATATAGTAGATAAATATGAAGGTATTATCGGTATAGCGTTTTCAAGAAATTTTGGAAAAAGAAAGTGCATTATGCGCCGGACTGGACGCGGCAACAGGCGATTGTGCCATTTGCCTTGACTCCGATATGCAGTTTCCTCCTGAGGTTATACCGGATATGTATAAATTGTGGGAGGAAGGGTATGAGGTCGTAGAAGGTGTTAAAAAGAAGCGTCAGAAAGAAAGCCTTATGTACAAATTATGTGCCGGAACCTTTTATTCTTTTCTGAAAAATCATCTAATATTGACCTCAGAAACAGCTCGGATTTTCGTCTGCTGGACCGCGCGCGGCTATAGACGCATGGAAAGAGATGCCGGAGAAACAAACGTTTTTCCGAGGAATGTCTTCTTGGGTAGGCTTTAAGCGTTATCAATACGAATTTGAAGTGGCTGACAGGATAGAGGGTGAGTCAAAATGGTCGTTTAAACGTCTGATAGGACTTGCTGTAGACGCGGTGACTTCTTATACGGCGGCTCCGCTGTATGCAGCTTCTATTTTCGGAATCATTTTCTTTTTGTTTTTGCGGTTGTAATGGGAATACAAACATTATATATGTATGTGCTCGGGAAAGCTCAGAGTGGATTTACAACTGTAATACTGCTTCTTTGTTTATTGGCGCGGTAATACTGCTGGGTCTAGGTGTAATCGGAATATATATTAAAAAGATTTATGAAGAGGTTAAAGGCAGACCCAGGTATATTATAAAGCCGGGTCATTGGCAAAAAGGATATAAACAAATAATTTACGGGGAGTAAAACGATGGAAAATACGTTGTCTATATTAAATAATATATTTTTTTGGGTCATATTTGCCACTGTTGCGCTGGCACTTAAACTATGCAGTTCGCAAATATAATGCGAGGATACTACCAATAAAGGTGGAGGATTGAAGTGTTTTAGTCTTTCTGAATTCTCTATGAACGACAAGATATACTATTTAATTATAGCGGCTGTTGTAATAATAGGAATTGGTATAAGAGTTTGGCAGTTTGGCAGCGTGCCCGGCGGTTTTAATCAGGACGGCGCTATGGCCGCAGTTGACGGCAAGGCTATTGCTGATTATGGAACTGATAGGTTTGGCACATGGCTTCCAGCTCACTTGTATGCTTGGGGATATGGTCAAATGAGTTCATTGCTTTCATATTTGATAGCAATTTTCGTTAAGTTTTTTTGGACTGACTCCTATAACAGCCCGTTTGCCTCAGCTCATTATGAGTATTGCCGGCGGCGTGTTCTTTTTATCTTTTATTCGTGATATTTTCGGCAAGGGGGCCGGACTGATTGCGGCTGTTTTTGTTGCTATAAATCCTTGGCATTTTATTCAGAGCCGTTGGGCGCTTGATTGTAACCTTTACCCCATTTTTTATGGGAGGATTGTCTTTTTTAAACAAGGGTCTGACAAAAAGGCGCAGATATACTTTTATATCAATGATATTTTTCGGTCTTTGTATGTACTGTTATGGAATAACTATTTACACTATTCCCGTATTTTTTGCTTGCCGTATGTATTTATTATCTTATAAAGAAACGTATAAACTGGAAAGACGCTTTAATTTCTGCCGGCGTGTATCTTATTATTGCCTGGCCGTTTTTGCTTACCATGTTTATAAACTTTATGAAGTGGGACACTATAAAGCTTCCGTTTGTTACCATGCTGTATTTTTCCGGGAGCGTGCGTTCAAATGACATTCTGCTGTTTTCGGATGAACCTTTTAAACAGCTGATTCTAAATGTTAAATCCCTGCTGAATACTACATTATATCAGAAAAAAGGATTTGCCGTGGAATGATATTGTAGGTTTTGGAACAATGTTTCTGTGCAGAATGTCATTTGTATTTGCTGGTTTGTTGAACTTTTTCCGGAATAAGACTGACGGTGCCAAAGGTTTGGTACTTTTTGCACTCTTAACAGGTGTTTGGGCAGGACTGCTTACCAATGGCGTAAATGTTAACAGAATTAATATAGTATATTATGGGTTAATGATGTTTGTTGTTTTGGGCGTATATTTCGCGATAAAAGAAATAAAGTATACAAAGTGGAGCACTCTGTGTGTATATGCTATCCTTGAATAATGCTGGTAAAGCACATATTTTACAACCTATGCTGATTCTATAAAATATCAGTTTTATTATGGGTTTGGGGATGCTTTGTCAGCGGCGGAAACAAGCGGATACTGAAAAGATTTATGTAACCGCCGACGCTCAAGGCAAAGGATATTCACAGGTGAGTGAAATATTAACCCTATTCTATGATGAGACGGACGCCGAATATTTTCAGGGTAAGAAAAAACGATGATCACGGAAAAGAACTTCTGCCATATAGACAGAGATTTCACTTATGTTAGCATGAGTTCGGATGTGGTTGCCCGTTCACAAAATGAGGATGCGGCATATGTCATATTAAAAAAGTGATGTAAATTATTTTGACAGCACAAAATATAACATTATTCAGTTTGGGAATTTCTGTGCTGTGGTGCCCAGATAGCAAATATTTTGAACGGGGGAGAAATATTATGGATAAAGTTGTTGAGTTTATAAAGAAGAACAAAGTTAAGGTTGCAGGTGCACTTATTATGATAGCCGCATTTGTTATTCTGCTTATAATCAATTTGCATGTGGATTATACATCCGATGACTTTAGATATAGATTTATATACGATACCCCCGGGAATCCTCTGCCAACGACAAAAAAAGATTTCAAGTTTTTTGGGATGTAATTATTTCAATGATTAATCATTGGAAGCTTTGTAACGGACGTGTTGTAGCGCATGGTCTTTTTTGCAGATGGTAATGCCGTTTGGGAAACTGTTTTTTAGGATTTTTTTAATTCATTGGTCTATGTGAGTTTAGGTTTTCTCATTTATAAACATTCGGTTTATGGGAAAAAGTCAAACTTATCTTTACTGGTACTTGTATATATTGGGATGTGGTTTTTCTTGCCGCAATTCGGCTTATCTGTGATGTGGGCTTCAGGCGCGGCAAATTATCTTTGGTGCGCAGCTATAATGCTTTCATTTATGCTGCCGTATAGAATGTATGCGGCAAATGGTGCTGATTCTGTTAAAGACAGTTGGAAAGAGCGCTGTATTAATGGGATTGTTCGGTTTATTTGCCGGTTGTACAAATGAAAATACCGGCGGAGGTGTAGTGCTTTATCTGCACCTTGTTTATCTTGTTCTATAAGATAAAAAGGGTTTAAAATACCAAAATGGTCTTGGATTGGAGTAATAACAGCTGTATGCGGTGTTGTGCTTCTTTTGTAGCGGCTCCGGGGAATTACCGCATTGACTCAAAAAGCGTCCTTTGCAGAAATACTGATAAGGTTTAAAGACGTTATTGCAAAAACGGAAACACTCGCTTTTTGGCTGTTTGTTATTATTGCAGTGGTTTTAATTTTAGCCTTGCTTGATAAGTCGAGACATACAAAACTGGGGATAAACTGGCTTGTCCCGCTGATATACTTTGTTGGGATCGGTCGCTATGATATCTGTTTTGGCGTTTGCGGCAATGAGACCAGAAAGAACATGGTTTACAGCTATTGTTCTTCTTATTGTTATTGCAGGCTGGCTGTATTCAGAAATTAAATTTTCAGATGTAAAAGCCATATATTATCACTGCTTCAAAATTGGGGTTAACCGCAGTATTTACTATAGTATTCTTAATTTCTTTTAATAAGGAACTTTCTGCAGTTAAATCTACATATGACCAAATAAAACCCGGACTGGAAGCAATTGAACAGGCGGTTGAGAATGGCGAGAATGAGGTGGAGATACCGCTTGTGACTCCATCGGATAGTAAGTATGACCCATATAACGGGGCTTTATATGCAGGCGACAGCCCAACGCTTTGGGTAAATGCCTGATGGAGAAATATTATGGAATAGAAAAAATAACAGGGGTAAAATAAAAGTTGGAGGCGTCTTATGTTTGACAATGCGTCGGATAATATTAGATTAGATAAAAAGGAACTATGGTATTGATTTACTTAGATTGGTTTCTATGTTTCTTATAGTAGTTCTTCATTCGCTTAGCAGAGGGGCTCTAGTGGGGGGTTGCAACCTTTTAATATACATTATGAGGCGGGTTTTTTTAATTGAGGCTCTGACTTACTGCGCGGTAAAATTGCTTTGCGTTAATATCGGGATACGTCGGTGTGGATTCAAAATTTAAATACAGAAGAATTGTACCTATTTGGCTTCAAGTTGTGTTTTATTGTTTGATATTTACCATGTTTTTTATGTATCTTAAGCCGGATTTGCTGACAAACAAAGCCTTGTTGGGAAGCAATCCATATTATACAGCTTTAACGCCTGTTATACATAACACTTATTGGTACTTCACTGCTTACTTTGCACTGTTTTTTCTTTATTCCTTTTATTAATAAAGGAATGAGGGATATAACGATAAACAGGCCTATGCGGTAATTATATTCTGTCATATTTGTTTATATAGCATTGCCGTATTTTTGCAAAAGTGGATCTATTTAAATTAGAAAAAGGGATACAGCGCCACATGGATAATATTTCTGTATGTTATAGGAGCAGCGTTAAAAAAAGATAAAAAATAGAAAAACTAATCAGAAATAAGTATTGGTACTTGATTTTATATGTTTTAACCGCTGTGATGGCATGGGGCGGAAAATTTATTTCTGAATATCATACAAAATTAAACGGTGGTTTTAAGAATGATGAGGTATTTTTTTACAGTATAATTCTATATTCATTCTTCTTTCCGGTATGTTTTTGGTTTTGTTTTTTGCTAATTTAAATATAAATAATGATAAATTTAAAAAAGGTGATAAGATTTTTGGCTCCGGCAGCATTTGGAGTATATATTATACATGTAAATCCTCTTATGTTTCAGCTTCCGTTTTGGGGTAAGCTTATGCAGTTGTCACAGAAGCCGCTCTACCTTATGGTACTGGGAGTTCTGCTGAATTCTCTGATTGTATTTGTCCTATGCTTAGCGGCAGACCTTGTGAGAATTCAGCTGTTTAGACTTTTACATATTAATAAATTTTTGATTTGATAAGTGATTGGCTTTCAAAATATATGAATTTGTTCTGTGAAAAAGTGAAGAAATGTTCGGACGGGAATTCGGTAAATAATAAAAAAATTATCTCAAGGAAAATTGAAAGATAGATAACAGTCTATTATCGTATAGATTTATGGTATTTTATGCGGTCAAGACCGATAGTATTGAATATCTTTTATTTGCGCAATTATGTGCGTAAGTATTATGGACCATAGTAGGAAAGGGGATTATAATTGGAATTTTTAACGAAGGCTGAGAATATTAAAATGATTAATAATATAGCTATGATTATTATACTCCCTGCTATGTATTGTCAGTATGTGTAAATGGCTGTATGATTGTAAATTTTCTCAGAATACAATAAAAAAGAGAACGAAATATTAACAGCAAGATTTACTTTATAGTTTTTGCTGCTGCTTTTGTTGTTGGAGTCGGAACCAGGATATATACATTTGGGCAGGCTCCCGGAGGTTTATTTTTTTGATGAGGCGATGGCTGCTATAGACGGAAAAGCAATTGCGGATTATGGAACCGATCATTATGGAATGAGGTTTCCGGTTTATTTTGAAGCATGGAAAAATGGACATCAGTCTATAATGATGGGTTATATAATGGCTCCGATTATTAAGCTTTTTGGTTTTTCAAAGCTGACTATACGCTTGCCACTGTTATTGACAAGCATAGCGGGGCAGTTTTTTGGTTCTTTTAGCAAAGGACATGTTTGGCATGAAAGCGGCGGCAATCACAGCGCTTATAGTCGCTATGAACCCCTGGCACTTTATGCAGAGCCGCTGGGCATTGATTGTTATATGTTCCCCTCACTTTTTTATTATTTCTCTGTATTTCTTAAACAAGGGTATGAAGAATAAAAAAGTGGCTGTATGTCTCAATGGTGTTTTTCGGACTTACTATGTATTGTTATGGTATTTCAATATATATCGTTCCGACGTTTCTTGTGGCATTTGCAATATATGCACTCATTAAAAAAATATATCAATATTAAAGAATTGCTTATATCTATAGCTGTCTCATCTGTTTATTGCATGGCCGAATATTTTGTGTATAATGGTTAACTTTTTTAAATGGGATACTATATCTACTCCGTTGTTTACGATACCGAGATTCTACGAAACACAAAGACAAACAGATTTGCTGTTCTTTACAGCTGAACCTCTCAAACAGTTGTGGGCAAACGCAAAGGAATTATTTAACCTCGTTGTTTTGCAGAAGAGTGATTTTTCAACTCATTCTATTCAAGGATTTAGTACTATGTACTATTTTTTTCAATACCGCTGGCTGTGGTTGGTCTGATTTATTTGTTTATACAAAAGAACAAGCTGGCCCGAGGAGTTATATTGGTATCATTAATCAGCTGTGCCGCAGGATGTCTAGTAACGCTTCCGGGCACATGGAGAATTGCCATTTTGTTGTATCCGCTAATGATTTTAACAGCGCTCGGAATAAAATTTATTATTGATAAGATAAGATTTTCTGAGTGGGCAGTATTGGCTAGCTATGCAATGATATTTATAATGTTTGTTTCAGTTTACTTTACAACATGGGCAACTGATATGTACCGGAATTTCTTCGGTGATTTTTTGCCGCTCTTGAGTATGTCGAGACCTTTGATGTTGACAAGTATTATATTACATCAACAACCAGACTGCAGGATACTAAGAAGGAGAGCGAGGCGTATACTATATTTTTTTCCATGATATAGACGCTCGTTACTACCAGGGCTTGACGAATGAAAATCATGGAAAAACATATTTGCCGTATAAAGAAAGATATAAATATAGCAATATTCAGCCGTCCGACGTTAAAGAAAATGAAAATGCGGCGTACATAATTACTACCGCAGAGAAGAAGTATTTTGATGAAAACTAAATATGATTTTAAGCCGTTCCGCGGTTATCAGACCGATTATTATGCAGTAACAAAAAACAATAATTGTAAGTGAGCAAATAAATGGATAAAATCGCAGTTCTTATTCCATGTTATAATGAGAGCAAAAACAATTGAAAAAGTTGTAAAAGATTTTAAATCTGTTCTTCCTGAGGCAGTTATATATGTTTATGACAATAACTCGTGATAATACGGCTGAAAAGCTGAGAAAGCTGGGGCAGTTGTCAGGCATGAATATATGCAGGGAAAGGGAAATGTCATACGCCGTATGTTTCGTGAGATAGACGCGGAAGTTTATATAATGGCTGACGGCGATGATGATACATATCCGGCAGAATACGCCAGGGAAATGGCTGACAAAGTTATATTTAAAAAGGCGGATATGGTTGTGGGGGACAGATTATCTTCAACCTACTTCACTGAAAACAAAAAAGACCGTTTCATAATCTTGGAAACACTCTGGTGAGAGGAAGTATTAACAGGCTATTTAAGAATAATATAAAAGATGTTATGACTGGTTATAGGCTTTTAGCTATAACTTTGTAAAGACGTTTCCGGTTCTTTCGCAAGGGTTTGAGATTGAAACTGAGATGACTATTCATGCTGTAGATAAAAATATGGCAGTAGAAAATGTTATTATTGATTACAGAGACAGGCCTGACGGAAGTGAGTCAAAGCTAAATACGTATTCGGATGGTTTTAAGGTTCTGAAAACAATTATCAGATTATATAAAAACTATAAACCCAGGCAGTTTTTACACTGTTTTTTCCTTCTTGCTTGGTATAATAGCGCTGATATTTTTTGTACCGGTGTTTATAACTTATATAAAGACTGGGCTGGTTCCGCAAATGCCAACCCTGGTCATGTGCGGATTTTGTTGTGTTAGCTGCTATACAGTCTTATTTTTCAGGACTTATTTTGTCTACTATAGCTCAGAAAAGCAAACAGGATTTTTTGAGTATAAGCTGGTGCAGACGGAGGATAAACTTAAGGAATTTAAGTCAGAGAACAGCGATAAAAAAGGTAAAGGGCGGTGAATTATAATGGAACATAAAATTAATGCAAAATGGTTAGTGTCGGCGGCAGCCGTTTTGTTATAGGCATTTTGTTGATGCTTAATTTCTATGGTTACCGCAGCATGAATTTTGAACTAAAAAGCCGGTGCAGCAAGCGATTCTGAACAGGTATCTTATGAGCCGCACCTCACTTATCCCAAAGGCGAATATGAGCTTGAGGTTAAAGGAAGCGGAGAGTTACGGTTAAATCTGCTGAAGGAAATACGCTTGGAAGCGGAAAAGCAGGAGCTTCTTTTAATATAGAGCTTGACAAGGATGAGAGTGATATAATCATTTTATAGTTCGCAGTCGGGCAATCTTTTCAGGAGTAACCGTCTCAAAAACGGCATGTTATATAATGACCTGGGATTCTTGACGCTTCTTTTTTGATTTTGGCAATGCTGTATATTTTGTATGTAAGGTTTTTGAAGAAGGGCAGCCGTGATGATAATGCGGTGATTATGCTGGTGCTTTTGGGAGCGGTGTTTGCTACGTTATCCGCTGTTTAGCGGAACTATTGGATTCGGACATGATTTAAACTTTCATTTATACAGAATAGAAGGAATTAAGGACGGAATTTTGTCAGGTCAGTTCCCGGTCAGAATTCATCCTACGCATAATAATGGATATGGATATATAACCGCGAGCGTTTATCCGGAACTGTTTTTTGTATTTTCCTGCTGTTTTGAGAATCTTTGGACTTTCACCCGTCATGGCATATAACACATTTTTGTTTGGTGTTAATGTTGCCACGGCGCTTATAATGTATTATTCCGCAAAGGGAATGTCAAAAGTCTAAGTATGTCGGGCTTATAGCGTCGATCATATATACGCTGTCAACTTGGCGCGTTATGAATTTATATTACAGGCTGCTATAGGTGAAGCTTTAGCCATGGTGTTTTTCCCGCTCGTAATTTATGGGTTGTATTGTTTGCTTAAAGGCGATAAGAAAAAGTGGTGGGTTCTGGCTTTGGGATGCACCGGAGTATATCAGTCGCATGTTATAAGCACGGTGTTTGTGGTGATAACTATTATTGCCGCTGTGCTGATGTTTATCAAGAATTTTATAAGTGACAGACGCTGGTTAGGATTTTTTATAGGCTGGAGTTCTTACGGTTTTGCTCAACTTATGGTATTTGGTGTCATTTATAACATATTATTTTGGTTTGATATGGCAATACGGCATACAAAAGGAGAATACGGAATTTTTTTCTCAAATGCTATTTTTCCGACTCAGTTATTTAATATATTTAACACGAATTTTGGTTATTCACAGCTTCTCGACAAAGGCATGAGAAGCGATATGTCACTGTCGCTGGGCGTAGGGGTTACAATCTGCCTGGTTATAGGGATTGCTTACTTTATATTCAGAAAGAAAAAGGAAATAAAGAATGAGTCTTTTGTATTTGGTATTCTTGCTTTTGGTGTGCTGCTTCTGTTTATGGCAACAACTTTGTTTCCGTGGGGGAGCTCCTGCAGCAAAATAAAGCTGATTAATATGTTTGCCGGAACAGAGAATGCCGTGGAGATTTTTGAGTTTAGCGTCTCCATATATTCTGTATTGCGGCGGCAATAATAATCGGCGCAGTTTCAAAAAGTGATATGTCAAAACGAATCGTTATAATGGTGACATGTTTTGTATGCGCAATAACATTTGTTTCATGGGGAATCTGCATACACAACACAGCTGGACCCGGCGCTTAAAAAGGGTTATGCGGTATCCACAAAGCGGAGCTGTTGGGCTTGATAATGAATATTATGTGGTTGGAACAAATGCTGACAGGCTGACGGCTGAAAAAGTATGAGACCAGCGACGGAGTTAAGGTGGACAGTTATTATAAGTCAGGGACTAATATCGAAGCTGAGATTTCGGGTGCTAAAAACGGTTCTTATATTGAAGTTCCGCTTCTATACTATCCAGGATATTCTGCTAAAGATAACAATGGAAACAAGCTGGAAACCGAGGACGGGACAAACCACGTTCTGAGAATAAATCTGCAAAAACGGAACTGATACTGTTAAAATAAAAGTATTCTGGGTTATGGAGTTTTAAACTAGCTGACGCGGTCACCATTTTAACATTATTGGGAATGTCGGCGCTTTTGGTTTTATCATAAAAGGAGAAATCTGATATGAAAAGACTAAAAAGGAAGATAATTTAAAAACATTTTTTTGCGGAGGAAACTCTAAAGAAATATAGTGTAGTTTTTATAATAATCCTAGCGGTCATGCTTATTTGCGAGTTATTTATATTTAACTTTAAATGGGTAAATTCGGCTTTTGATAAAAAAGTAGACGCAGAAATGACTTTATCAGGGATAAATGAATCCGAACTGACTTGAAGTTCACAAGTGACAGCGCGACAATTGAATATAAAAATTTAAATGAGGAACTGAAGTATTTGTATTTTAAACCCGGAAGCAATAAGGGGGAGTGGCTGATATAACCTTATCAGCAGTTGATGAGGCGAATTCCAGTTATTTTTCTGCTCCGTCGCGCACCGTTTTAACAGATGTAAAAAGTCCAGTGAGTATATAAGACTTCGTTTTAGCGGAGAGGTAAAGGATTTCAAAATCACTGTAAACGGTATGAACGGAAAAACTATAAGCAAAGATAATATAGGTCTTAATGTCCGCGTTCCGCTTATGTTTTCCTGGATTAGATTTTTACTATTATCCTTAACGCTTATGTTGCTATATGTTTTAAGACCAAAATCTTTTTGTGTATAATTATAAAACTGATTTAAGTAAAAACTGGCAGAGAATTGTTACTCTTGCATTGGTTGCTATCCAAATTATTACTTTTTGGAACATGATACACTGGAATACAGGTGTATTGGAATGGCATAAAAAGTTATGAGCACCATAGGCAGTACTATTCTTTAATCGATGCGATTAAGGAAGCTCACTTGTATCTTGATTTTGAACCGTCTTCAGCATTGAAGAATATGGACAATCCATATGATTTCAGGGAGAGGTATGCTCAGAATGTAGCTTTCAAATGGGACCATGCGTACTATGATGGAAAGTATTATGTATACTTTGGAGCGGCGCCTGCGATTCTGCTTTTATTTGCCGTATAACTTAATTACCGGAAATGATTTGCCAAATTACATTGCAGTATTTATTTTTGGAATTATGATTATGATAGGCATACTGCTGCTGCTTTGGGAGATTATTAAAAGTGGTTTAGGAACACGCCGTTTGCCTTATATTTGTTATTGTCGGTTGTGTTTGGAGCGGCGGCATGTCTTGCGTATGCTGTGCAGAAACCTGACTTCTATTTGGTTCCAAGTTTGGGGGCTATAATGTTTGGCCTGTTTGGATTAGCGTTTTGGCTGTCAGCGGAAAGAAAAAACGAGGACGGAACAACCTCACTTATATCCTGGAGATTGGCGGTAGGTTCCGCTTGCGTAGCAATAATTGCAGGGTGCCGGCCTCAGCTTCTTATAGTGACTGTGTTTGGAATAATTTTATTCTGGAACTCAGTATTTAAGGAACGCACGCTTTTCTCAAAAAAAAAAGAGTTTGAAACAGACTGTTGCTGTCTGCCTGCCGTTTGTGATAGTCGGCGCGGCGGTAATGTGGTATAATTACGCAAGATTTGGTTCCCCGTTTGATTTTGGAGCAAATTATAATTTAACCACAAATGATATGACTAAGCGTGGGTTTGTTTGGGGCAGAACCGGGCTTGGAATATTTACTTATTTACTCAGCCGTTTAACATGGACGCAGTATTTCCATTTATTCATGACTTTAATGCGGCAACTGTCTATCAGGGACTTACATTAACTGAGATGTTAATGGGCGGAGTGTTATGGCTGTATCCAATTTTGGTTATTGGACTATACGGCGCTTTTTAAGAAAAATAGTTTTTCCGACAGGCGTTCTTATAGATTTGTATACTTCTCGGTGATTTTTGCGGTAATTTTGGCAATACTAGACGCGCAGATGGCCGGTCTTCTTACCAGGTACTTCACAGATTTTGTGTGGATAGCCTTTATCGGAACTATCATAACGGCATTTGCTTATTATGAAATGCTGAGGGATAACGAACACAGCAGGAGAAAGTTTGCAGGAATAATCTTAACGTTTTTCAGTAATCACTTTAGTACTCTGCTTTTTGTCCATCTTTGCGCATACCGAGGATTCAATAATGAAAGCGAATCCAACATTATACTTTACAGTTCAGCATTTAATAGCTTTTTGGATGTAGGAAGCTGTATTAGGTTTGAGTAAGTTTTAATAAAGATTTAAACACACTGAAATTTGTGTTTCCGAGGAGATATAAAAATAATTTAGACAGATATAAGGAATTGATGGATTTTCAAACGCGTCTTTATGAGCTGGACAAAATTAATTCATGCTTGTATGATATAGGTTTTACTAAATTAAGTGTGTATTCATCTTATGAAAAAGTAATCGCCGAAAATAATCAGACGGAAAAAATTTTTGTATGAATGTTCTTTTTTAATGACTTTAAGTATGACAAAGAGATTAAAACTCTTTCTAAAATTAAAGTTTTTTGTTATTGCAGAAATTAAATGGAGATTTGAACTAACTTAATTATCATTGTTGTTAATGCTTTTTGCATTCACCGCTATATTTTGGAGAATAGTAGTTTTATAATTTTCATAGCTGTCCATAGTCTATGTGATATAGAGAACGGAATAGATATGAGTTTTTGCTGTCCTATAAAGTTTTATTGATTTGCAGGTAAGAAAAAATCCCTCTATGTTTTTATCATAGAGGGATTTTTAACAACTTATACATAATAAAAACAAAAACAGAAAAAGCTAATTTCAGGTTGTATATATGCAGAGACCATTATACTAGCAATTTATCTTTTTCAAACATTTGTTTCCTTAAATCTCCGCCTGTAATTATCATTATTTTAAAATCTCCTAAAATTCTTGAAGTAAAACGGGAGCTGTATAGTTTTTCCATGCTGTCAAAATCAAGATTAGTTGATATAACTGTGGACTTATTATTTATCGTCTTGTGTTTATAAGGTCGAATAAAGCGGCCGCGGTAAACTGAGTTATGAACTCTGTTCCTAAGTCGTCTATTATAAGCAAGTCAACTGAGTTTATGTACTTTATAACGCTGACTGCGCTGCTCAGCTCGTCAGATTTTCATATTTGCCGAACTTTACATTTTCAAGCGTCCGCATAACTTGTACGACGTCTGATAATATACAGTTCTTTCCGCGGGCGAGGGCCCGGTTTGCAATACAGCTTGAAATATAAGTTTTCCCGGTGCCGGCGTTCCCTTTTAACATAAGATTAAGCCCGTTTTCAAAATTATCGGAAAAGTCTTTAGCTGAATTATATACTGTCTTTGCAATATCCAGCGATGATTTACCACTGTTGTCAGGCACAGGTGAAAACAATGAAAAGTCAAAAATTTTCAAAAAGTTTGTTTTTCATGAGCGCTGTCATATTTGAGTTTATATCAATATATTTCATAGTCAGCGCTTTCAGACATACACTTTTTACCGTTCTCGTCAAATCCGGTATCATGGCATATATCACAATTAAAATGTTCATCAAGATAATCGTCAGGCAGATTTAAGCTTTTTAAAATAGAAATTTTTTTCTTTTGTTTCTCTTGAATAAAATTTTTAATTTTTTCAAAAATCTTTTTCCGCCGTGAAGAACCGAACGCAGTAAGGCGTTGCCGCCCTTCATAAGGTCGGATTCAATTTTTGAATATTCAGGAGCAGCAGTGCGTATTTCAGCTTTTTCTTTCTTTCAAGCTCGGTTATATTATTTTCTCTATCTTATTCAGTTCATTCATGGCAAGCGCGTGTGCCGACTGCATTATTACCACCCTGTGTTCTGCCGCTATGGCATTATTTTTAATTCGTAGTTTTTAAACGATTATATAAGAATATGTAGCTAGTTGTCAAGCATCATATCAAGAAGTTTTTCCTCTAAGGCGTCATAGTCTGTTTTGTTTGTATCGTTATAATTATTAAATTTGCTCTTTTGGACATTGAATTTTGTTCTGCTTTTTTGTTTTTTGCCCTTTTGTTTTTCCGTATATTTCCTCGCTCCGTTTCACACCGTCAGCATCTTTAATACCTTCTCCGTGCCATGATACAAGAATTTTATTCATATATGCAAATGAAAGCTTTCCTGTATTTTCAACCGTTTTATCATATGCCAGCGAAACAAGTTCGGGAGAAATATTGAGTTCCTCTGTCCATGCGCTTATATATTTTCTTTTCGGTTTGTGTGAGCGCACGGTCATAAATCCCCAGTATTGTGCGGATTTTGTGCTCATTGCTTCCTATTTCCTCGAGCTGCGTTATGTATTCCTCCGCTTTGTCAAAAGTATCTATTCCTTTGTCCGCCCAGTCAATAGCTACAGTCTCTAAGTAACGCTTTCCGACTTTGCCCTGCTTAGCGGCATAGCTGAGCAGCATTACAATAACTTCGCATGGAAGCCCGGAGCCAGTCATAGAATGAGTATAGCAACTCTATCTCATTTCCTGAGAGCATGTGTCCGAGTATACTTTCCGCCTGATAAAACATTCCGGACAGAACTTGATTCTTGTCTGCCGCTGAATCTATCTCAGAGCTTTTATAGGACGGCCGCATCTTGGCATTGGATCTCTTTCTCTTAGTCGGTCTAGCTGAAGGATTCTTGTCGCTTTTGTCTTTTTCTGTGAATTCATAGGTATCTTCATCTATCTGTCTCATCTCTCCGAGACTTACCCAATATCCGAATATAAATTTTATCCTGTCCGCCGGTAGACAAAGCCCGCCGGCCACAGTTTCGGCGTTTGGCATCTCATCATTATGATTTAAAAGATATTTTGTATATAGATAGACTTGTATATACTGCGGGATTTGCAAAAGCGAACATACTTTTCAACAAATTCAAAGCTTAATTCAATTTTGTCCATATGATTACCTCTGATGAATTTTATTTTCCGACGCAAAATCTTGAAAATACTTGGTCTATAATTTCTTCCTGTACTGTAGCGCCTGTTATTTCTCCTAATGCAGAAAGTGCGTCTTCTAAGTTACATATAGAAGATCAAAAGGCATACCAACACCGTTTAAAGCTGAATCTACAGACTCTCTCGCTTTTACCAGAGAATCTCTTTGTCTTGTGTTTGATACGTATACTTCGCCGCTTTTTATTGTGCCCAGAGCAAACTTTTTTTTCGGCTATTCGTTCTTCAAGTTTTTCTATACCTGCCGGAGTTTTGTCTTTCGGAGTGGAAGTTTCGACTATATCATCTGTTTCAAAACCAAACCTGTTTTTTTTAGTTCTATAGGAGTTATTTCCGCACTTTTTATCGGTCTTATTAAGTATAACAATAGTGGTTTTGCCTTTCAGTGCTTTTGCTATCTTTTCGTCTTCCGGTTCAAGTTTTGAATTGCTGTCTATAACAAATAGGCAAAGGTCTGCAATCTTAATATTCTCCATTGCGCGGTCAATTCCGATTTGTTCAACCTCGTCAGAAACCTCAGCCCCGTATCCCGGCTGTGTCGAGAAGACGAAGCGACGCTCCTTTTATATTTATATATTCCTCAATCGTATCCCGTGTGGTTCCGGGGATATCTGTCACAATTGCCCGGTCGGAGCGTGAAAGTGCATTAAGAAGCGAAGATTTGCCTACGTTTGGCTTTCCGACAATAACGGTGTGGATTCCATCACGCAATATTTTGCCGGTTTCAAAGCTGTCTATAAGTTCAGAAATTTTAGAACTTATAAGATTCAACTTCTCCAATACTTCTTCATCTGTAAGTGGATCAACCTCGTCAGGATAGTCGACAGCTGCGGATATATGAGATGTGATTTCCATAATATCCTGCCGTATATCATTGATTTTTTCAGCAAGAGCGCCGTTCAGCACGTTGGCGGCATTGCCGAGACCCAAACCGGAGGTTGAATCGATAATATCCATAGCAGCCTCTGCGCCTGTCATATCGGTTTTACCGTTTATAAAAGCCCTGCGTGTAAACTCTCCCGGTTCAGCCAGCCTGGCGCCGCAGGAAAGCAGCTCGTTTAAAATCAGACCGGCGGCAAAGTATCCGCCGTGGCAGTTTATTTCCACAACGGTTTCTCCGGTATAAGAATGCGCAGCGCGCATTACAGAGACGAGCGCCTGGTCGACAGAAGCTGATTCATCACCGGCTTTGTGAATGTCCGACAGCGTCAGTTTATGACTTTCAAGCTCCGTCAGTTTTTACCGGATTTTGTTTTCACAACGTTTTGGGAAACTTTTTCAGAATCAGCCCCGCTTACTCTAATAATGGCAACGCCACCCGATCCGAGAGGGGGTGGCAATAGCGGCTATAGTATCAAACATTTTCATTATGCTTTAGTCCTTTTTAATATTAGTAACAAGTTCATTTATTATTTCCTGAAGCTCAGTGTCTTCGGTTACCATCTTTTTAATCTTTTTAACTGCGTTCATAACCGTGGAATGGTCTCGTTTGAATGCGTCGCCAATACTGGCATATGACTCGTCAAGTATTACTCTTGAAATATACATGGCAATATGACGGGGATATGCTATATCATTTGAACGTTTCTTTGTGATAAGCGAGCCTTTGGGAAGGCGGTAGTATTTTTTTTCTACTTCGTCAATAATAACGCTGATGGTTATATTGCGCTGCGGAAGAGTAGATAATATTTCTTTAAGCGCTTTCTGTGCCAGCTCCATGGATATGGTGTTGGTTCTCTCAATTCCAGCATAGGCCAGAATCCTCTTTAAAAGCCCCCTCAAGGTCTCTAACATTAGAAGTAATATTGTTTGCAACATACTCGACGATTTTCCTCGTCAAAGGTGAAATATTCGTCCTCAATCTTGCTCTTAAGAATTGCGAGACGGGTCTCGTAGTCAGGAGGCTGGATGTCAGCCAGCAAACCCATTTGGAATCTGGTTTTGAGCCTGTCCGCTAGATGAGGCGTTTCGGACGGCAGGCGGTCAGACGTCAGAACTATCTGCTTCCCTGCCTCGTATAAAGCGTTGAAAGTATGGAAAAATTCTTCCTGCGCCAATTCTTTAGTTGCAAGAAACTGGACATCGTCCATAAGCAAAAAGGTCTACAGTTCTGTGCTTATTTCTAAAATCCTGATTTGTCTTTTCACGTATAGCGTTTACCAATTCATATGTAAATTTTTCACTTTTGTGGTATATAGGACGCGTTTTCCGGGATTATTGGTAAGATAAAAATTCCCTATGGCCTGGATAAGATGAGTCTTGCCGAGACCGCTTCCTCCGTATATAAAAAAGCGGGTTATACTTATGCGCCGGAGTTTCGGCCACTGCTTAACGACGCTGCTTGAGCAAGGTTGTTGTTATTTCCTACTATAAAATTATCAAATGTGTATTTAGGATTCAGCGCGCTTTCCTGTTTAATAGGGTCGTCTGCCTGAACGCCGCTGTTTGTCTCAAAGCATACATCCAAATCAAAGGGATTTACCGGTCACATTTTTTATACTGCTCTCTATAAGCGAGCGGTATTTTGTCATTATCATACTTTTTGTTCAGGCTTCCTTTTTGCAGTCCTCCGGGTACGCAGAGCGTAATAGAATCCCCTGCTACCTCAACCGGCTTGATTGGCTTTATCCAAGTATCAAAAGCTACCGTGGACATTTCGTCACGGAGCTGTTTAGTAACGTTTCCCCAAATGTCATTAATATTTTCCAACGTCTCTCTTCTCCTCTTATACCTATTGTCGTGGCTTAGGTCTGTAATACGGAATTACGGCGCCGGCGTTAAGGCCGCCATGCAAAGTGAAGCGCTCTAAATTCCTAATCTCTAATCCCTATTCCCTATGCTGTTACATTGTTGTAATATATTTTAACAGAAAGAAACTCATTTTTTCAACACCAAAATAGCTAAAAAAAATTTTTCCAAAAAACCACGCAAAAATGGTTGATACCAAATATTGTTGATTGAAAATTTTGAAGTAACAATATATGCGAAAATCATAAAATTAAACAGAAAAAAATTTTTTAAAAAATTTATTTTTACTAATATGCAAAAAAATAATTCTTGACAATTCATGTAAGTCGTGATAGAATATTATAGATTTTTTCGTAGGCAGGTAATAACTGCCGTATTAGTATTATATTACGTTAAAAATTGCAGTAATAATATAGAAGTTTTAAGGAGGGATATAGAATGCTTAGAACATATCAGCCTAAAAAAGAGACACAGATCTAAGGTTCATGGCTTTAGAAAGAGAATGAGCACTAAAAATGGCCGCAAAGTATTGGCGAGAAGAAGGCTCAAAGGGCAGAAAAGAGCCTGTCTGCTTAATGAAAAAAAATAGACGCCGGTCATGGCGTCTTTTGTTTGTTTATTAAGTAAAATTATTATTCAGCTGTTCTCAAATTTGCTGTTGAAGAAGCAGGTGAAAATTGATAACGGCAGAGGGATTTTTTATATTATTTTTATGAGACGGGAGAGTTTATGAAAGGAATAGCCGTATTAAAGCGAAATACAGATTTCAGGCGCCTGTACAGACAGGGGCAAATCGGCCGTTACTTCCACTTTGGTTGTGTATGCTATGCCAAATCGGCAGGGAACAGACCGTCTTGGCCTGACCGCCGGCAAAAAGGTGGGATGCGCAGTGAAGAGAAACCGTGCTAAACGGCGTCTCAGAGCACTGTTTGCAGATTATTCCATCAAAAGATTGAGCGGTTCGGTTAAGAAAAAGCTGTGATTTTGTTATTGTAGCGCGCGCCGCCGCTGTTGACGCAAGTCCTGCCCGTCTGAGAGCGGGATTTTGAAACCGCTGTTTCTAAGGTGATTAAAGCGGCAGGGAGTATGAGTTTTTTTGACATAAAAAAACAATTAAAAACTGTTGCAAATTTTTTTCCTTTTCGTGTTATTATTAAAATAGCTTAATTTCGGGACTTTGCCAATGGCAACAGAACGGATGAATATCAAATGAAAAAAGTTATTTATTAAATGTATAAAAGGGTATCAAAAAATATATTTCGCCTATAAAGGGCAGACCGACATGCAGATTTTATCCTACGTGTTCTCAATATGCTATTATGGCAGTTGAAAAGTACGGGCTGATAAAGGGATTGTTTATGGCGGTGTGGAGAGTTCTGCGCTGCAATCCTATGAATAAGGGCGGAATAGATTATCCATAAAAAGTAAAAATAGAAGTTAGGAGGGCATCGAATTGTCCTATATAATGCTGGGCCTTGGCTGGGTCCTCAAACTCATGTATACTATAACCAGTAACTATGGTATAGCAATTATTTTGTTTACAATTATTATTAAACTGATTTTAATGCCGCTTACGGTTAAGCAAGCAAAAAATCAATGCTGAAAACTCAGAAGCTTCAGCCGCTTTTAATGGAAATCCAGAAGAAGTACGGCAATGATAAAGACAAGCTTAATCAGGAAACGATGAAGCTTTATCAGAAGTATAAGATAAACCCCATGAGCGGATGTCTTCCAATGCTGATACAGCTGCCTATACTTTTGGCACTGTATTGGGTTGTGAAAAAGCCTATTATATACATAATGGGCGTCGGCGGTTCTGATGTGTGGAGAATTGTAAGCGCAATTGAGGATTGGGGAGCAGGGAAACCCTGACGCTGTTAATCAGCTGCTTTCGTCTATGAAAAATAGACTCGCTCAATGTATTTTTGTAGAACAGCAGTTTAAGAATTTCGGACAGTATGAAATTCAGATTGCCAGATTTTCTGCACGAGTATCCGGCTATCATGAACAGTCATTGATAACGGATACAGGTATAACATATACGCTTATAGACTTTAACTTTTTTTCGGGATCGATCTTTCGGCAACCCCGGATCTTTGGGGCTTGATAGGACTGATTACCGGAAAGCTTCCGGAAGGCGGAATCACTTGGAATACGATAGGATTGTGGCTGATACCGATTATAGCCGGCGGAAGCTCATATCTCGACATCTAAGCTCACTCAGGCAATGCAGCCGCCGCAACCGGTTCAGAAAGATGAGAACGGTTTGGAAAAGCCGAATCCAATGAAGACAATGATGATAATGATGCCGCTTTTCTCGGCGTGGATTGCTTTTTACAATGCCGGCGGCTATAGGTTTCTACTGGATTTTGAGCAGTATTCTCCAGTTGGTACAGCAGATTGCGATTAATAAAGTTGCTAATGTGGATTTAACGGATGATATCGTTAAGGAGGAAATGGAAAATGCCAAGAAAAATAGAAAAAAACGCAAAAAGTAAAGAGGAAGCGTTAAGGCTTGCCGCTGAAGAATTCGGAGTTTCCATTGAGGAACTTTCTTATACGGTTGAGAGAGAAATCGGCAAAGGAATTCTTGGACGGCTGCTTGGCAGAGAGGTTATTATTTCGGCTTGGATAACGAAGGAAGCGCAGGAGGAAGAACAGCTCCGCAACGCGAGAGAGCAGCGAAGACAGGTTCGTGAGAGAAAAGCCGCTGAATCGGCGAAAAAAACCGATGCTTCAAAACAAAATAATAAGAACACTGAAATAGAAAAACCGCTGATAAAAAGAACAGCCGGCGGCTAAGAAGGAACAGCCGGTTAAGAAACAGGCTGCCGTTCAGACTTCTGACGGTGAGACTGAAAAACAGCAGGAGACGTCAAAACAGCAGGAACAGGCTCCTAAAAAAGGAAAGAAACCGTGAGGTCACAGAAAAGTCAGTGAGCGACGCACAGTATTTTGCTGAGAATGTTATACACATGATGGGGCTTCCGGAGGCTAAGGTTGAAGCTTCAAACGGCGGAAGCGCAGTGGATGTTGAAGTTTCAGGCGAGAGAATGGGCTTGCTTATAGGAAAGCGCCGGTTATACGCTTGACGCTGTTCAGTATCTTACCAGCCTGTATGTAAATAGGGAGAAAAATTCCTATATAAAGGTAAATATTGATACTGAAGGATATCGTGCAAAGCGTGAGGAGACCCTGATAAAGCTGGCGCATAGCTTAGAGAGACGCGTTCTCAGAGAGAGAAAGCCCGTCACCCTTGAACCTATGTCTCCGAACGAGAGAAGAATAATTCATTCTGCTCTTCAGGATAATGACCGGATAAAGACCTACAGTGTTGGCGAGGAGCCAAACCGTAAGGTGGTTGTAGCGCTTCAGGACTAGTTATGGGATATAATTTTTTTTTGAGAATAAGGATTGTGAATATTACCCTTGTCATAAAAGCGGAGCGGATAAATTGTCTGTTCTGCTTTTGTCCTTTATATAGTACAGACTGCGGCGGAAACTGCAAATGGATATATGACAGGAACGGCAAACTGATTAAGGATTGCTCCAATTGTATATTCCGCATACGGATGGCGGATATGAGTATGTGACAGGGCGTCTTGCAGGAAAAGGAGATAAAAAGATGGAAGAGCATATGAATTTGGAACAAGTAATAGATTTGGATAAAAAGTATTATATGAATTCCTTTGGCGACAGAATACCTTTATGTTTTACTGAGGGAAACGGAATAGAACTTACGTCAACGGACGGAGACGTGTATAAGGATTTTTTTGGGCATAGCCGTCTGCTCACTGGGATATAACCATGAGAGACTGACTCGTGAACTGACCGAACAAGTAAAACAGCTTATACATACATCCAGCGTATATTATGTTGAAAATCAAGCGAGACTTGCAGAAATGCTGGTTAAGCACAGCTGGGGCGACAGAGTGTTTTTTTGCACAGGCGCCGAGGCAAAATGAAGGCGCGATAAAACTTGCGAAAAAATATCAGGTAGAGAAAGGAAATAAAAATAAGATTGAATTTGTTACCCTTAAAAAAATTCGTTTCACGGACGAACTCTGGCCACTGTGGCAGCTACAGGTCAGCCCAAATATCAAGCGCCGTATCAGCCTTTGATAGAAAAGTTTGTTCATATAGACAGAGACGATATATATCGGGGCTGGAGAATGCTGTCAATGAAAAATACCGCCGGAATCATGATTGAACTGATACAGGGCGAGAGCGGAGTGAATCCTGTGAGCCGGGAGTTTGCGGAAAAGGCAGCTGAACTTTGCAGAAAAAATGACATTGCGCTTATTGTGGATGAGGTTCAGACAGGAATTGGCAGAACCGGAAAACTTTTTGCATATGAACTTTATGATTTAAAACCTGACATTGTTACAATGGCAAAGGGGGTTGGGCGGAGGAGTTCCAATAGGAGCCTTTTTGCGCCAATGAGAAATTTTTGCTTCAGCGTTTAAACCTGGTGACCATGGAACCACTTTCGGAGGAAACCCCTCTGTCAACCAGGGCCGGATTGGTGGTTTTGGATGAACTTATACACGGCGGAGTATTGGAAAATGTCGGAGAGACAGGTTCATACTTATTTGATAAATTAAGACAGCTAGCGGATGCAAATTCAAAAATTGCAAATGTGCGCGGCCGCGGACTGATGTGCGGAGTGGAGTTTTCAGAACCTATAGCCAAAGAGATAGGTGAAAAGCTTAGGGAGAATAAAGTTTTGGTAGGCGTTGTGGGCGACAGGGTTCTTCGTATAGTACCGCCGCTTATAGTGACAAAACCCGATATTGATTATTTAATTAACGTTTTAAAGGAGGCAATATAAATATGAAACATTTTATTAGTTTGCATGACATTACACATGAGGGAGTTTTCCCAGCTTTTATCTTTGGCTGATAAGCTCAAGAAAGAACAAAAATCTGGGAAAGAACACCATATATTAAAAGGTAAAACTTTGGGTATGATATTTACGAAGTCGTCAACCAGAACCCGAGTGTCTTTTGAGGTTGGAATGTATCAGCTCGGCGGTCAGGCGCTGTTTTTAAGCTCGAATGATATTCAGCTGGGCAGAGGCGAGACTATTTACGATACGGCTAATGTTCTGAGCAGATTTTTTAGACGGAATCATGATTAGAACATTTGACCATCAGGGACGTTCTGGATTTAGCAAAGTACGGCACTATTCCGATTATTAACGGTCTTACCGATTTGCTTCATCCGTGTCAGGCGCTTGCAGATTTGATGACTATTCAAGAGCATAAAGGTCAGCTCCGAGGCCTTAAATTGGCGTATATAGGCGACGGCAATAACGTTGCACATTCGCTGATGTATGCCTGCGCTAAAGCGGAATGGATATAAGTATCGGAACTCCGGCAGGCTATGAATGCGATAAGGAGATTGTGGCAAACGCTGTTGAGGACGCGAAAAGTATGGGAAGCAAGGTTATTTTCACCAATGACCCTATAGAGGCTATAAGGGACGCAGACGTTGTCTATACTGATACATGGGCAAGTATGGGCCAGGAAGCGGAAAAGGCAGAGAGAGCTGAAATATTTAAAGATTATCAGGTGAATTCGGAATTGTTCGGGTACTCAAAGCCTGACAGTGTGTTTATGCACTGCTTGCCGGCGTACAGAGGTTATGAAGTGACAGAGGATGTTATTGACAGCGGAAGAAGTATTATATTTGACGAGGCAGAGAACAGACTTCATGCCCAAAAGGCGGTTATGGCAATGTTGATGGTAGGTGACAATAAGTAATGGATAAGCTTTATGCGTTTGAGGTAAAAAGAGCCAGCGAGGAGGATATTCCTGCAATCATCAAGATAACAAAGGACGCGTTTTTGAAATATTGTGAAATGGCCGGTCTGAGTTACGATATAGAGGCTCTTAACGAAACATACGATGATGTTAAGCATGATATAGAGACCAAAGAGGTCTATGTAGTGTTTATAGACAACGAGCCTATAGGTGCGGTTCGTATCGAGCTGCAGGACAATAACGAGGCGTATCTGAGCAGATTCGCGGTTAAGTCCAGCGAGAGGAATAACGGTATAGGAAAAACGCTTGATGAATGTTGTTGACAGCGTTATGCGTGAGAACGGTGAAATACCTGCGTCTGCATACAGGTTCTCACGTGACTCCTCTGATAAGGTTTTTATTATGGCAGAGGTTTTTACATAGCTTCAGTAGAGAACAGCCGCGGATATCCCAGAGCTGAACTTATAAAGGATTATACAAAGAATCCTCAGGAGCGTTTTGTAAATAACCGGAGGTAGATTCCTATGAGAATAAGCGAGTTATATAAAAATAGATTTGAAGGAGATTCAGTCAGCGTGAGCGGCTGGATAAGAACACTTAGGTGTTCTAAGAGTTTTGGGTTTATAGAATTAAATGACGGGTCTTCGTTTAAAAACCTTCAAATCGTTATTGAAGAAGATAAGCTGGAGAACTATTCAGAGGTTTCAAAACTGAGCGTCGGTTCTTCTGTCTCGGTTAAAGGAAATCTGGAATTCACGCCGGAAGCCAAACAGCCATTTGAGCTGAAAGCGTCTGAAGTAGAAATACAAGGCGTCAGCGCGCCGGATTATCCTTTGCAGAAGAAAAGGCATTCGTTTGAGTTTTTGAGAACTATTCCTCATCTGAGACCGAGGACGAATTCGCTGTCAGCCGTTTTCAGAGTTCGTTCTATGCTGGCTCAGGCTATTCACAGATATTTTTCGGAACATGGGTTTATATATGTCAATACTCCTATCATAACCGGAAGCGACTGCGAAGGCGCCGGAGAGATGTTCAGACTGACTGCGGGAGACCCAAACAGTGCTGAAAAGCGAGAGTTTTTCGGAAAGCCGGCGTCTCTTACAGTGAGCGGACAGCTTGAGGGCGAGGACTTTGCCATGGCTTTTGGGAATATATATACTTTCGGACCAACGTTCAGAGCTGAAAACAGCAACACAGCCCGTCATGCGGCGGAGTTTTGGATGGTTGAGCCCGAAATGGCGTTTGCCGGACTGAAAGAGGATATGGATTTGGCGGAGGACCTCTTAAAGTATCTGATAAAGTTTGTTCTGTCTGAGGCGAGCTATGAGCTTAACTTCTTCAACAGTTTTGTGGACAAGGGTCTGCTGGAGCGGCTGAATAATGTTGTGGATAACAGTTTTGTAAGAATAACCTATACTGAGGCAGTGGAAAAACTAAAGGCCGCAAAAAAAGAGTTTAACTTCCCGGTTGAATGGGGGATTGACTTACAAACAGAGCATGAGAGATATTTGACAGAAGAGGTTTATAAGCGCCCTGTGTTTGTAACCGATTATCCAAAGGATATCAAAGCGTTTTATATGAGACTGAATGATGACGGAAAAAGACTGTTGCGGCTGTGGACTGCCTTGTTCCAGGAGTAGGCGAGATAATAGGCGGCAGTCAGCGTGAGGAGCGGCTGAGCGTTCTTGAGGAGCGTATGGAAGAACTGGGACTATCTCAGGTGGACTATAAGCGTTATCTTGACCTGAGACGTTATGGAACCTGTAAACACGCCGGATTTGGTCTTGGATTTGAACGTTTTAGTTATGTATGTGACAGGGATGCAGAATATTAGGGATGTTATACCATATCCCAGAACAGTGAATAATTTGGTTTAAGGAGCATTTTTATGTTTGATTTGGTTTGGAAGCTGCTGCTTTTTGGTGGCTCTTGTAATTATAATAGTAAAAAGCGTGCCGGTATTGTTGCGCTGTTTGCCAAATATAAAATATAGCAAGGGCGACTATAACGGAGCGCTTAAGATTTTCAGAATTGCCGACAAGGTAGGAAATTTAGGTATAGGGGATAAGATTCTGTTTGGTTACAATTGTCTCAGATGCGGGGAATTGGCAGCGGCTAAGAATGTATTTAGCATGGCTTATATGCTGTCTAAGCCTGCGTCTGCCGATAGGTTCAGGATAATGTCTCTTCAGGCGCTGGTTGCCTGGAAAGAAGGGGATATTGAACTGGCGGTAGGAAAGCTGGAGGACGTATAACCAGGGTTTTAAGAACACTAATATTTATCAGAATTTAGGAATAATGTATAATCTCAGCGGTGATTATGAAAAAGCCTTGGCTTTTAACAAAGAAGCGTATGACTATAACAGCGATGACAATATAATTGTTGATAATCTAGCCGATACTTACAGTTTAATGGGTGAGTATAAAGAGGCGGAAAAAGATATATGAAGATTTAATAAACAGGGAACCCGAGCCGAGATTCCCGGGCATATTTACGGATATGGAGAGGTTTTTAATAAATCTTGGGAAAACACATGAGGGAATAGCCATGATTGAGAAGTCTCTGACAAAGCCGTTTCTTTTCTTAGTTTAAAAACCAAAGAGGATATAGAAAATATGCTTAACTCATATAAACAGCAGGCAGGAGAAGCAGTATAGTACATAAAAAGCAGAAGACATTTTATTAAGAAATTGTGTAAAAGCATGTTATCTTTTTTATTAGTCGTTATTAGATTAAATAATATATTATTTTTATAGTTAGATTTTATATAGTTTTATAAAAATTTTAAGACAAATGATATGCACCTCGAAAGTTAAACACTTTTGGAGGTGCATATTTTTATAGAGAGAAAACTAAATATATAATATTTGTTAATAATAGATATGAGAATAAAATGTTTTAATTTCGGAGAACCAATAATATAATGCCGGAGAAAGGGAGTTTTAGTTGGAATTTGCAAAATTGGCTTGAAAAGCGGTAATGAATATTTATAGAAGAAAAAACGAAAAAATTTTATAGTAGAACTAAGATAAGATCTTGTAATGCGGTTTCACAAAGAAAAGTCAAACTAAGATATGATAAATGCCTGATATTACTTAAAGTGTGTCAAGAAAAATAGACTGCATGAGCAAGGGGACGATAGAAAACTTTTTGCCGGATTAAAGGACTTAACCGCTTAAAAAGATTTACTATTGAGAATAAGTTTTTAATGCGGAAAATTTAATTAAAGAGTTAGAGTTTTATATTGATGATTTTAGATACACTGAATACCGGTGAAGTTAAAAATGAGCTCGGTTGAATACCGAACTCATTCTTAAATATTTAATTTATTAACGTCTAATCTTTGTGATACGATTTAAAGTTTAGATAAAATATAATTACTATACAAAGATATTACTTATTATCAAAAATTTTAGCTTGATGCGCCTTTCTGTAACTGTCGGGCGTGCAGCCGGTATACTTTTAAACGAGGTGTAAAAATAACTTCCCGAATTCAGACCTACGGCTCTTCCTATATCCCTGGCGGTCAGATTGGTTTCTATCAGCATTTTGCATACCTGGTCAAAACGCTTCTGTGCCAAATATTCCGAAATAGAAACGCCCTGGCTCTTTTTTGAATATGCTCCTAATATAATTCGAACTTCTGTTAACATTTGCGGCTATCGCCTCAACCGACAGTTCAGGGTCTTTGTAATTGTCATTTATATAGTTGATTATATTAGTGACTATCATATCTTTCTTTGTATCGGGCTTTTTGGGCGGATATAATATCCATTATCTCCATACACCGCGACTTTATAAATCTTGTCAGATCATCAATTGACTCAAGCGTGCTTAAGTCCTCTATAACGCTGTTGTGAACAACGCTGTTATTCCCGGAACTGTCAATAGTCAAATTATCTACCGCTATCAGCAGCCTCGCAGTATGAAGAACTATGGTATCATACGACATCTTATCCACTGTTCCTATAAACGCCGAAATTGCACGGTCTAAAACTTCTTCGTTACGCGCATGTATACATTCAAAAATCTCCCGCTCAAGCAGACTCGGGTATTCGCAGCTCAGCCTGGACATTGATAAAGTCTTGTCATAATCAATAATTGAATAGGGCTTAAACGATAATCTATAAAGCATAGCATACTTGGCTTTATTATATAATATTTGGCAATCGCTCACCGGACAATCCTTTTTTGAGTGCACAAAAAGAAAGGGTTGTGTTGACACCGAACAACTCAACGATATGCCTCTTTAAATCAGCTGACTGCTCTGATATAAATTTTTGTGTCAGAACCGTGATTGAGCAAAAAAAGGCAACTGTTACGCCGTCTGTTTCAACGCCATAGCATTCAGAACTCTCGCCATACAATTCCTCGCCAATATTTCTAATAGCGAAAATTATGCTTGGTAAGTCTGAAATTGTCAGGTCTTCGGTCTTATTTATTCTTACGAGTATCACAGAAAAATTATTTTCTCCAAACTTAATGCCCAGTTCCGCGGCGGTCTTTGGATTAAAATCGCTGTTGCCCATTAATAGTTTCCGGATAAATTTTTTTCTCTCTCGTTAGTCTCGTTTTTATGCTCGAGAGTTTGGAGCTGTGCGTGCTCATTCATTGCCGGCTGTACGCCATTTATATTAAATGCGTCCATATTTTGCGCCTCCCGAATAATAATTGGGTATATATATCAAATGTTTGAAAAATAATTATATTGGCTGAAAAGTGAATTTTAAAACATTATTATTAAAAATTCAATGTTTGATTATTATATATTAAAACCCATGTTTATGTAGTAATAATAACACACACCTAAATTTTTTTGTAAACCTTATTTTTTCTACAAAACTGATGAGTTTACAAAATGTTTACTTATAAGCAATATTATGCTCAAAACTCTTGAATCAGCTCTATATCTCTGGGTATTTTCCAAAGTGTAAAATTTTAAGTCCTGTGAATCCCCATAGGTCAAATTTAAACCGCTGCTATTTTCAGAGTCTCCGAACAGTGAGCGATGTCTGCCGAAGGCGTTAAAGGCCGACGGGTAACAGTGTATCTCTATCAGATGACGTTCCTCCGCCGCAATTGACGGCAAAGGCAGTGTCTCGCTGCCCTCATAAACAAAACCCCAGAGACTCATTGTCAAAGAACACTTCAATACCGCGAGCAGCTGCAGTCAGTTTAATCTGAGGTTTGTTAATATTCTCCTCAATATATATAACCTTTTTTGGCAGAAACATAATCACGGCAAAAAAAGGATAGCCGCAGCGAATCATATTGTTCTCGCTGTCCATGCCTGTGTTTTTGACCGTAAAGTCATACCTTGTCTGCACCTGTCTGTCGTCAAATCCTCGGTATCCTTGATTGGCCGTCACCTTAAAGTCGCCCACCAAACAGAAAAACCGGTCTGTCGCCGCCGCTTGCCATCACAGTATTTTTTCCGCCTAAAAACATTACTCGTTATATTATAATAATTCCCAAGGCAGTCGTTCATTATCGGGCGGACTAAAATATTGTTTATGCTGACCTCATTATTGTTGTCAGTTACCAGCAAAGTTAAATCGGAATCAAATTCATCATCAACATTAAACTCGCATATAAATGAACCGTCTTTATATGATGATTCGAGCAGAAAACGGTTTTTTTCGGAAGCGTTATGGTCCAGCTGTCCTGAACAGTGCTGATTGGCACTACTTCTTTGGTTAGCTGTCTGATTTGGTCAAGAGGAATGATTTCTGTATCAGATTTAGGTATGTCGTTTAAGATGCGAACTCCGTTGGCTTTTTGCCCTTTCTATGCTCGCGACCATACCCTTTTTTTTGAAAACGACGCCCCAGGAACCGTCAGCAAAGTCCCATATTCAGCTTCTCCGAGTTTCATACCGCCGCCTGAAAAATCTGCATTTTCCTCACATATAATTTCATCTGTCAGGTCAAAGCGCCTGTTCATTTCATAAAGCCGTCCGCATATGTCCGCAACGTTTTGACTGTAATCATATGATATTGTTTTGTCCGATGTTGGAACAAAGTGTTCCCAAATAGCTCTCGTAGGGCAGACGACTAAAATCTTATGCGGTCTTTTTGTCTCATCTTCGGCTTTCTCTCTCAATCGCTCCAATATTTGCGGAACAACCTTTTTTCCAGGTTATATGAGTAGGAAATGAAATTTGATTCCGGCTCAGGCTTTTTATAATTCAGGTGCAGAAAGCTGGTATGAAATACAAACATATTTATACCGCATTCTATAAGCCTGGTCATATACTCTTCAAATTCACCGGGGCGTATTCCCCAGCCTAAACCTCCCTAAAACAGAGGCGCCCGCCGTACCGCTGCCAAACTGTTTCGCAAGGCTTGAAACCGAGACAGGCAGAAAATGACTCACAGCTGTCTTGCCCGAAAAACTGACAGAAGGCAAATTAAACCGGCGCAGATATTGCAGTGCTGATCCGGTCTGTAAGACTTGGGAATACGGGTTTGCATTCGTTTTTATCTGCGGAAAATATCCCTTTTCATTCTCTTTGCACCACTCTGATATTAATGCGGTTTCTCCCATGCGGTCTGTTATTTTTTGCCAATACCACGCTTTAAACTCTGACGCATCTTCATTGTCTTCAAAAGAGATTTAAGATTTGAAAATATATCGCCGTCAAATTCTTCAGTATACTCGGTTTCCAGCTCATCATACCACGGAACTGCCGGATATTCACTGTCCTGACCGGAAAAATCAGGAACTTCACTTGTGAATCCTGCCAAATATCCATAAGCTTCTTTTTGAAAGCCCTGATTTATAACGTTCCAATACGCTGTCAATTAAGACAGCGGAATTTGTGTAATCAAAAGGACTTCTTTCAGGCGAGCAGCACTGCTTAACAGTGCCGCCGTCATATTCCAGCCATGAGGACAGCATCCCGACTTCCGGAGGCTCAGTCGGTTTCGCTTCCAGCCATATTTCCAAACCTTCAGATTTAGCATACAAGATTATTTCACTAACTTTTTAATAAACTCATCGCTCATATATTCTATATCGTCTGAGTAATCTTCGAGAGCAAAAACAAAACCATCAAAGCCCATATCCTTTAAAATCTGATATTCTGGACTTTATAAGTTCCATATCGGTTACACTGTCAGCAGACAGCGACGCCAGAAATTTAACCGGACGCTCCATGATTCATTTCTCCTTTGATTTTGGTTGACAAATTAATTATTTATCATTATACTATAAAAAGAATAAAAAAAGAAAAAAGAATTATTTAAAGGAGTATGAAAAAAATGAAGATTGCTTTGATTAATGAGAATTCTCAGGCTGCAAAGAATGAGATAATTTACAATTCACTAAAAAATACAGTTGAACCAATGGGACACGAAGTGTTAAATTTCGGGATGTATTCGGCAGACGATGAAACTCAGCTTACATATGTTATGAACGGGCTTTTGGCTGCTATACTGCTTAACTCAAAAAGCTGTAGATTTTGTCGTTACAGGCTGCGGCACGAGGCGAGGGGCGCTATGCTGGCGCTCAACTCATTCCCTGGCGTTTTGTGCGGACACGTTACAAGCCCGCTTGACGCATATCTTTTTGGACAGGTTAATGACGGAAACGCTATAGCTATGCCGTTTGCCCAGGGCTTTGGATGGGGTGCTGAGCTTAACCTTGACTATACTTTTGGAAAAAGCTTTTCTCAACAGAGATGGGCGGCGGTTATCCTAAAGAGAGGGTTGTGCCTGAGCAGAGAAACAAAAAGATTCTTGACGAGGTTAAAAAGATTACACATCACGATATTATGTATGTTCTTGAGAACATTGACCAGGACTTTCTGAAAACAACCGTAAGCAGTGAGAAGTTCAAAGAATTGTTCTTTGCAAACTGCCAGGTTCCTGAAATAGCTGATTATATTAAAAAAGTTATCGGCGAATAATCACACAAAAATTCATGGTCTAACAAATAGTATATTGATACGAAACATAAAAAGCTCCCGGTCTTTGAACAAACAGGTTTGTGCGTGCAGTACAAGCTGGAAAGGTTCATTTACGGGGGAGCTTTTTTATTTATTAAGTCTATCAACCGAAGTTCTTTTAATTCAATTTTATATTACAGAAGTTTTGAGTTTCAAATATGTATTCAGCGGATTCAAAATAGATTGTTTAATCTTGACTCATATTATTCATATTATTTTTTAAAATTTTAGATGAATCCGCTGAATACATATTTGATTAATTTCCACACATTTAGCTTTTTTCAGTTATTTTATTTTTTATCTACTATATTTATTATTTCATTATATATAACCGCCTCCATATCATCCGGGTTTTCATTGACTTTTACCTCACAGCAAAATTCACCTAATGTACTATTTCTTATTCTCCAATAATTCTTTAACAAATTATCTTCTTCTTTTTTAAATAGAGAAATATAAAAAGTATATTTTTTATAATATACCTTAAATATTGTTGTGTCCGCTTATTGTTGTGTCCGCTTCTATTTTAAATCCCTTTTTCTCATATTCTTTATATTTTGGAAACCACTCTTTTAAATCATCATTAAATTTATTTTTTGCCCATTCCTCACAAAACATTTTTTTCCTCCATAGACTTTTAATAATTTTATAGATAAAAATTATTTAATCTTCAGATTCATTTAATCTCATAGGCATTTTATTTTTTCATAAATAAAGTTTTTCTATTTACAAAAGATAGCTTTTAAAGGGAATTTACCTTAAAAAAGTTAATAAGGAATTTGCCTTATGTTAAGCTTTTTGCGAAGGGTGATTAAATTGAATTATCGTATTAGGAAGATTTACGTGAAGATAAAGACTTAACTCAAACAGATATAGCAAATCTTTTGAATATTCATCAGACAACATATTCATCATATGAATTGGGAGATTTGAATATTCCGGTTTCAGTACTTAATAAGTTAGCTGATTTCTATAAAACAAGTATAGATTATCTAGTCGGACGTACTGATGAAAAAAAACCATATCCTAGAGGTAAATCAAAAAAAAATTTTCAGTTTTTATTTTCATTATTATTATAAGGGAAATTCCTAAAAGTCAATAAGATATTTTCCCTTATATTAATCTTTGTATGAGGTGATTAAATTGAAAATATCGAATCAAAGATTTGCGTGAAGATAATGATTTGACACAAAAACAGATTGCAAAGGAAATAAATGTTCATCAAACAACGTATTCTGACTATGAATTGGAAAACATACAAACTCCGGTTGATGTACTTGATAAATTAGCTGATATATATAATACAAGCATAGATTATTTAGTTGGACGCACAAATGAAATTAAGCCTTATCCTAAAGGTTAAATAAAATAATATATAAAAGCAACATATATAATGAACACTGCGTGTTCAGATGATGGCTCACCTAACGCGGCGCATAAATGCGCCCTTCCGATGTTCGCTAAACCCCGCTTTTTGATGAGAAAATAAATAATATATCGGAATATCTTTATTCACGGCAGTACACATAGTCAACGGGGAAGTAACAAAGGGCTTTTTCATCTTGAAGCGCAGATTCAAGATGAAATTAGCGGGGCGAGCGCCCATTGAGCCGATAGGCGACCTAAGCGAGCAAGCACTTTTTTTTGGTGAAGCGTTTCTTTTTTGCGAGAAAAAGAAATGGTTCAAACACCTATTATAAGTAAAAATAATAGATATTATATGGGGTCATATACAAAGTAAATGGATAGTATTTTTATTAAACAAAATAATATATATTAAATTTATATAATGAACACTGCGTGTTCAGATGAGGGCTCACCAACGCGGCGGCATTAGCCGCCCTACCGAAGTTCACTGAAAACCCTGCTTTTTTGTGTAATAATTTAAACTAAAAACTCAGTTTTTTATAGGTAAATAAATTAGGAACTCGGAATATCTTTTTCACGGTAGTTCACAAAGTCAACGGGGAAGTAACAAGGCTTTTTCTTTTGTGCGTGGAGCGCAAAAGAAATTAGCGGGGGCGAGCGCCCCTAGCCGCAGGCGACCCTAAGCGAGCAGTACTTTTTCTTTGGTGAAGCGTTTCTTTTTCTTACGAGAAAAAAGAAATGGTTCAAACACCTATTATGTAATAATAAATTTTTTATATGGGGTCATATACAAAGTATATAAATATTTTTTCGTAAAGTAAAATAATAAAAAAAAAATTATATGGAGTTATATATAAAGGATAGTTTTGGTGTGAATTTTTCAAAAAAAACCATTCTCCAAACTGGTAGCAATTGAAAAATAAATAATATAATATGCCTCATCTTCCGCCATATCTCTGCAAAATAAAAATTTTTGTAGGAATGCACAAATTTGTGAATTGAAACTTGTGGTAAAAGCCGAATTTTGTGTAAATTTTGAAAATTTTCTTGACATTTTCCGCCACACAGATAGTATAATAATCAAGCGTGACAGAGAGACATACGATGAACTCGGAGGTGGCAAACAACGTTTATACGTTGGTTTGGAAATTTCGGGGGAGATTGTCCGGTTTAAAAACAGGGCGGAAAGGTCACACTTTAATCGAAATACAGAAGTAACATGGCTCGCATTATGCTGGTGCGGGAGTATGTATTACTGTCTATTCCACGAATGCGTATCCGTTAGGATGCGTTATTCAGAGATTAATTATGAAACTGTGCGAAACGCCCGGCACAGTGTAAACTTATTTTTAATAAGGAGGGTATTTTTTTTATGGCAACAGAGAGAATCAGAATCAGACTTAAAGCTTATGATTCAAATCTTATCGACCAAAGCGCCGCTAAAGATTGTTGAGACAGCTAAGAGAACAGGTGTGCAAAGGTATCGGGTCCTATCCCGCTTCCTACTAGAAAGGAAGTTGTTACTATCCTGAGAGCTGTTCATAAGTATAAGGACTCTCGTGAGCAGTTTGAACTTAAGAACTCTTTTAAAGAGACTTATCGACGTTCTTAACCCGAACGGCAAGACAATCGACGCGCTTAAGCACTTGGATTTGCCGGCTGGTGTTGATATAGAACTTAAAAATTTAGTTTATTGCTTTCCATAATATAGGATTGATAACAAATTTATTTTAGTTTACCAAAAATTTGGTTATGTTGGAATCCCAACCGCTGGCCCGCAGGTATGTTTTTTATTAAACCAATGCTTGTGTAATATAGGAGGAAATATAATGAAGAAAGCAATCTTAGGTAAAAAGATTGGCATGACACAAGTCTTCACTGAGGACGGACAGTTAATCCCTGTTTCCGTTATCCAGGCAGGACCATGTCAGGTAGTACAGAAAAAGACCGAAGAAGTTGACGGCTACAGCTGTTCAGTCGGTTATGAGGACAAGAAGGAAAGACGCGCGAACAAAACCTGAAAAGGGACACTTCCAAAAGGCAAACGATTGCCTGTTAAGTATCTTAAAGAGTTCAAGCTTGACAAATGCCGCAGGCTTAACGTCGGCGACGAGCTTACAGTTGAACAGTTTGCAGACGGAGACGTTTTTGGACGTTACCAGGAACAAGCAAAGGTCATGGTTTCGCAGGTACAATCAAGGAGATAGATGGGGAACACACACAGAGGTCCTATGACTCACGGTTCACATTATCACAGAGCCCTGGTTCATTGGGCGCATGTTCTGACCCGTCAAGAGTTTTCAAAGGCAAAGAAGATGCCGGGGACGACACTATGGTGTTGTAAAGGTTACAATTCAGAATCTGATTTAGTTAAAATAGATAAAAAGAGCGCAATCTTCTGTTGGTTAAGGTTCTATTCAGGGACCAAAAGCGGCAGTTGTTGTTCGCTTGCAGTTAAAAAGCTA
>VOFK01003027.1_pt1 | contig 39751 bp, 58 predicted proteins | sample 5384121 | NCBI WGS metagenome assembly VOFK01 (sample SAMN12384730, study PRJNA508395) | human gut metagenome | isolation source: healthy gut J | host: Homo sapiens | reverse complement strand
TATGCCTAATAATCTTTGGGAGGATTCGCAACACTGCAAAAAAGTCTTTTAGGGCTTTCCTTCTGTTTATCTTTCAGAACTTCTATTGTATAAGTAAAACTGTCTGCTCTGTAATAGCCTATATTATATTCAATAGGTATTTGGTTAATATCGTAAACAAAACGTTCCCGAATCAGGATGGGAGCAGTTGGTTTGATATCTAGTTTTTCTGCAATGGCCTCTCCTGCAAGTCTGGCAGAAATCTTTTCTTTTACTTGTCTTTACAATAATGTTGTAGTCTTTTTCTAATAACTCATATAAAGGACGTGTGAAATCTTCTTCACCGGTTAAGGGGTACTTGGGTTAAAGTAGGAGATGAAGTAAACAAATGGATACTCTTTCTTTCCTCGTACTCTTTCCAGTACGATACACTTAGGGGAAGTATTGGGAGTTATCTCAAAAAAAGTTACAAATATCTTCTGTTGGTTTTTTCCGGCTAATGTGTAGCTCGAAATTGCGTATCTCTATACCTAGCATCTTCATTTCTTGAGAAAAACTCAACCAATTTTTTTACTCCTCCCAAGATCCCTTTTTGTGCAACTTTTGTACCTACTCCTTTTTTACGTACCAACAAACCTTCGAATACAAGTTTGTTGATAGCTTGTCTTAGCGTATTTCGAGAAATATTCGAGCTTTTGTGAAAGTTCTACTTCATTAGGCAGGTATTTGCCTGTTTTATATTCTTCAGAATCAATTAGATTGCGAAGGATCTCCTCTGCTTGTGCATGGAGGGTTTGCTGCTATTGTGATCTATCTGCATAGTTATTTACCTTTATTTCCTTTTGCAATGATAAGAATAAAAAAAAAATGCGCAAATCTTTTGTGATAATAATATATTCTATATATTTGCGCAAAATAATATATGTTCAAACAAAGTATTGTAATTCATGAGAAAATCAAATTATGACAAATTCCCTGTTACGATGATTAATGGTAATATTATGCAGGGATGGAGTGATATCCGTAGTGTTTTAGAGGGTAAGATAAAAGAAAATCGTATTCTTGCTGTTGATTGTTATACAGGAGTTTATGAGGATGAATTGGTGGGGGAACTGACAAAAATCTCCGCGCAAATAATATTGGTACGTGATTTGTATAAGTCGGAGAGTATGTTGATACAAATGACGGAGCGCTTTATGACAACCGATGTATTGTTTGGTTATGTAACAAATTTGTGCTTGACTGATTATTTTGATATGGAGAAAATTGGACGCTGCAAGGAAAAAAAATTGCAGAGTTGGATATTCCTGTCATTATAATAGGTACGGGTGCTGCTTTGGTTGCACCTGAAGCAACGTTGGGTATATGCGGATATGGCCCGTTGGGAAATACAGCAGCGTTTCCGTCGTCATGAAGTGAAGGCTTTGGGTATTGATAACCGGGAAGAACCTGTCTCTTTGCAGTATAAGCGCGGATATTTTAACGATTGGCGTATTTGTGATCATTATAAAGATACGCTGTTTACGAAAGTTGATTTTTGGTTGGATACGCATATTGCCGGACATCCTAAAATGATTGATCGTGAAACATTCTTTTGTGGTATAGAGAAAACGGCTTCCGGACCTTTCGTGTAGTTCCGTTTTTCGATCCGGCCCATGGGGTGGACAGTGGATGAAAAGATGTTTGTGATTTGGATCGTAGTAAGCAGAATTTTGGTTGGTGTTTTGACTGTGTTCCTGAAGAGAATAGCTTATATTTTGAGGTAAATGGAGTACGGTTTGAATTACCCTCTGTGGATTTGGTTTTATTGAAGAGTAAGGAAGTTTTAGGTGAACCGGTAGAGGCACGTTTTGGAAAAAGATTTCCCAATCCGTTTTGATTTTCTTGATACAATGGGGGGAAATGAGTTTGCAGGTTCATCCTACAACTCAGTTTATTCGTGACAATTTTGGCATGTGTTATACACAGGACGAGAGTTATTATTTACTTGATGCGGGAGAAGATGCTGTTGTTTACTTGGGTGTAAAGAATGGAGTAGATGGTAAGGCTATGATTGACGATTTGGAAAAGGCTCAACGTGGAGAAATTGTTTTTTGATGCAGAGAAGTATGTAAATAAAAATTCCCGCTCGCAAACACGATCATTTTCTGATTCCTGGCGGAACGATTCATTGTTCTGGTTCAAATAGCATGGTGCTTGAAATTAGTTCGACTCAAACTTGTTTACATTCAAACTCTGGGATTGGCAACGCTTAGATTAGATGGAAAGCCGCGCCCTATAAATGTGGAACGTGGTAAGCATGTTATCAATTGGAATAGAGATACAGACTATGTATATGAACGTTTGCGTAATCATGTGACTCGGATAGCAGAAGGCGAGGGCTGGATAGAAGAACGTACTGATTGCATGAAAATGAGTTCATTGAAACACGTAGGCATCGTTTCACCGAACCGGTTCTTCATAGTACCAATAATAGTGTGAACGTGTTTAACTTGCTTGAAGGGGAAGAAGCTGTAATTGAAAGTCCGTCCGGAGCTTTTGAACCATTTGTTGTTCACTATGCGGAAACTTTTATTATTCCGGCTTGTGCAAAGGAATATACGATTCGCCCATATGGTAAAGCAGAGGGGCAAAGAGTGTGTAACAATAAAAGCATACGTGCGTTTCTAAGTAATTTCAAAGTTTATTTCAAAGAAATCTAATATTATGTATGAATATGATAAACGTGTGGTATTAACGTTGGATGCAGGAGGAACAAATTTCGTTTTTTCTGCCATTCAGGGAATAGCCAAATTATAGCTCCGATTAGTTTTCCATCTGTTTCGGATAACTTGGACAAGTGCCTTGCTAACTTACTGACAGGTTTCGATACTGTAATGAAGAAATTGGAAACTTTACCAGTTGCTATCAGTTTTGCTTTTCCTGGCCCTGCAGATTATAGGAATGGAGTAATAGGAGGAAATCTTCCTAATTTTCCTTCTTTTCGGAATGGAGTTGCATTTAGGCCCTTTCCTACAACATCACTATGGGATTCCGGTATTTATAGAAAATGATGGTAACTTGTTTGCCTATGGAGAAGCCTTTATCGGGTGCACTCCCCTATGGTAAATCAGCAGCTTTCTATTTCAGGAAATACGCGTGAATATAAGAATTTGCTAGAATAACCTTAGGTACCGGTTTTGGGGCAGGAGTGGTTATCAACAACTGTTTACTTAACGGTGACAATGGTTGTGGTGGGGATACATGGCTAATGCGTAATAAGAAATATCCTAATATGATAGCTGAAGAAAGTGTCAGTATTCGTGCGGTGAAGCGTGTCTATGCTGAGTTATCTGGCGTAAAAGATAAGAGTCTGACTCCCAAAGATATATTTGATATTGCTGAGGGAATAAAGGAAGGAGACCGGCAGGCAGCGGTGGCAAAGCTTTGGTGAAATGGGAGAAATGGCGGGTAGCGCTATAGCCTCGGCACTGAATATTGTAGATGGTCTAGTTGTGATTGGAGGGATTGGCAGGAGCCTTCGCGCTATATTCTCCCGGCATTGATAGCAGAACTGCGTTCCTCTGTTTCCATGTTCTCTGGAGAAACTTTCCCTTGTGTACAAATGGATGTTTATAATTGGGAAGATGAGGTTGAGAGAAAGGATTTTCTTGCTCCTTTGCGATAGGGAGGTATACATTCCCGGTACGGAAATTAAGGTTCCTTATAATTATTCGAAACGAATTGCCGTATTGTGTAGTCGGGAAGGAACAAGCCTGCTCTATCATGCGTGGGGCTTATGCATATGCATTGCAATCAATAGATAATTAACTATATAATGTAATTATGAAAACACTAAAGAAAAATTTGTTTATTCCGTTTGTTTTAGAATAATGCTGTCTGTCATTATTGCTTGTAATGACGAAAGTGGAAGTGGAACTGCTCTCACATTGAGTTCTTATGAAGGAAAGGTGAAAATTGGTGATATGGCTTCTGTACAAATATCATTATCTGATCCGGAAAGTTTTTCTAAAATAGTTGTAAAGAAATCTATTTCGAGGAAAGAGGTGGTAGACTATAAAAAAGAGTTGAATGTAAAAGACATTGAATTCCCTTATACTTTCCAAGAAGAAGTCGTTGCAGGGGATGAAACTGGTGTAGTAGTTTATTCTTTCTATGGAATGAATGCTAACAATTTATTGGTAGATGCCTCGGATTTGGTACTTACAGTAGATTTGGCGGAAGTTCCTTTATTGCTGAAATATGACTGGAAATTGGTTCAGCAGATTATACAAGGAGAGGATTGGGCTACTCCGGATCTGAAAGATGATGTTTATCGCTTTAATCCGGACTTGACTTTAGAATGGGATTGGGGAAACTGTATTCTCAGCAATAGGATTGGAGAAACTGAATGCATGTTGTTCATGGGATGTAGACCAGGCTGGAGCAAAAGTGGAATATCTGTACATGGTAAAGTATATAGTGTTTTTAATACTGCTTCCGATGATAACAAAATATAAAGTAGTACAGTTGGCTGACAGGAAAATGATTTTGGAAAGCCATCAGAACCTCGCAGGGCTGGGACCGGATTTTTCAACGGATGAAGTTGTGATGGAAACCTATGAGCCTGTATCCAAGACTGATGATTTTACCCTTATCGAGGAGAAAATCCTGATAATTATATCATAGATACTTGTAATCCGGGATCTTATAAATAAAAAAATATGAAAAACATGAATTTTATTAAAGCAATAGTTGTTTGTTCTTTCATGCTGTTGAGTGGAATCGTTTTGGCTCAGACTGGTATGAAAGACATAAAAGGTACGATTTGTGACGAAAGCGGTGAGCCAATAATTGGAGCTTTCTGTCATTGTGAAAAGGGACGTCTAATGGTACTATTTCCGATCTGGATGGTAAATTTACTTTGTCGGTATCCGATAAGGCAGTAATTGAAATCTCTTTTGTAGGCTATGAAACGCAGGAAATAAAAATGAATACGTCAAAAACGGATTTTAAGATTGTATTGCGTGATGATGCTGAACTCTTGGAAGAAGTTGTAGTGGTTGGATATGGTGTGCAGAAAAAAAAGTGATTTGACTTCAGCGGTTGCTACGGTTAAATCTGACGAGTTGGCAGCCACATCGGTAACTTCTTTAGACCAGGGGTTGCAAGGACGTGCGGCTGAGTGGTAGTATTGAATACGTCTGGTCAACCGGGTGCGGGGACGTCAATTCGTATTCGTGGTACTAGCTCTATCAATGGAAACAATGAACCGCTTTATGTTATTGATGGTATTCCTGTGATTAGCGATGCTTCTTCACTCAGTACGGGTGCTTTACAGAATCCTGCATTGAATCCGTTGACTAATATTAATCCCTAATGATATTGAGTCAATTGAAATTTTTGAAAGATGCTTCTGCCACATCCATTTATGGTGCACGCGGAGCAAATGGTGTTGTATTGGTAACTACGAAGCAGGGCAAGAGCGGTAAGCCGAAAGTTTCTATTGGTGCAAAAGTTTACTTTGCAACAAGTGACAAAGAAGATGGATATGTTGAACTCTGTTCAACTGGCGGAATTAGCAAATGAGGTAGCCGATAACGATGGAGTAGAACGTAATCCTGTTTTTTGCCGGTTTGAATAATCTGTCGAAAATCAATACAGATTGGCAAGATGAAATATTCCGTACAGGCTCCGATGCAGAATTATGATATTTCAGTTTCGGGCGGTAATGATAAAACGACTTATTTTTCATTTCTGGTAATTTGTTGTTGCAAGAGATGGTATTATCATAGGATCGGATTTCGGTAAGGGAAGTTTCGTGAATTTGAACCAACAAATCAATAAATGGTTAAAAGCCGGTATATCAACCAACTTGAATTTCGAGTTATAGTCGTTCGAACGGTGTAGTTACTAATGCAGGAGGCTTTGCTTCTTAAGCGTAACCTCTTGGGCGCTTGAAATGAATCCGGGACTTCCTGTAAGAGATTCTGAGGGAAATTATACGTATGAAAATAACATGAAATCTCCCAATGTAGGTAATCCGGTCCAAGATGCTTTAGAGGCAAAGAATAAAATACATCTTTCCGCACATTGGCAAACGCATTCTTGGAATATATATGCCGATTAAGGATCTAACATTCAAGACTAGTATCGGTGTAGATTATTTCTATATCAAGGACCAATCTTTTGGAGCCGGAGAACTGAAGCGCGCAAATCGAATGGCGGCTATGCGAATATAGGAAATCGTGATGGCTACAATTGGGTGTGGGAAAATACGGTTAACTATAATCAGACTTTTGGTGATCACACCACTAGGCGTATTGGGTGGTATGACGGCCCAAGCATTCGTTTCCGAAAACTCATCTGTTTCAACAGCTGATTTTGAAGATGGGTTTTTTAAGGGTTCAATTCTATCCAATCAGGTGCATTGCGCCAAGCGGCAAATTCAGGAATTGCAGAATGGCAAATGCTTTCTTACTTGGCCCGTATCAACTATGGTTATAAAGGACGTTACTTGTTAACTTTGACCGGACGTGTTGACGGTTCTTCCAAATTTGGTAAAGGCAATAAGTATGGCTTTCCCCTCCGTTGCTGGCGCATGGAGAATTTCAGAGGAGAACTTCATGAAAGAAATGAAAGCTGTTTCTAATTTAAAATTAAGAGCAAGTTATGGTATTGTGGGTAATGAAGGTATTCCCCCTTATAGCTCGCAAGGTTTGATGTATAATGCAGAGGCTTATTTTGGCAATACTGAAATAGTAAAGGGGCTTACTCGTTTTACATTAAGCAATCAAGATTTGAAATGGGAAACGACTTCTCAAGTTAATGTGGGTATTGATTTGGGGGTGTTTAAAAACCGACTGACATTGACTGCAGACTACTATTATAAAAAAACTCGTGATTTGTTGCTGACCATGCCGGTTGCTTTTAATACCGGTTATGATTCTGTAGTGAGCAATGTAGGTAATTTAATGAATCAAGGTTTTGAAGTGACATTGGGTGCAGTTCCGTTTGCTGGTAAGTTCAGTTGGAATATGGATTTTACACTTGGATACAATAAAAATGAAATCACCAATTTAGCGGGAAGTCAGGAAAATCTTAGAGGTAATTCCATTTTGGGTATCACTTATTGGACTGAAATAACCGAAGGCCAACCTATTGGAACTATTTATGGTTATAAAAACCGATGGCATTGCTCAATTAGGCGAGGATTTATCCGGAATCCCATTTTTTGCAGGAAAAACATTACGTCATGGTGATCGTAAGTATGTAAATAAAAATGATGACAATGTTATTAATGAGGACGATTTGTTCATTCTGGGAAATGCTAATCCGGACTTTACTTTTGGCCTTAACAATACATTCAATTTTAAATTGAGAAATAACTCTTCATTAGGATTGACTGTCTATTTGCAAGGAGCTGTGGGGGAATGAGATTGTCAACTTCAATAAGTTTTCTTTGGGGAGCTTCGATGGATACAAGAATAACTCTACTGCAGCCTTTGAATCGTTGGACCCCTGATAATCCGACAAACTTATATCCTCGTGCAACAACCAAAACTGCGGGGAATATTTTGTCAGATCATTATGTAGAGGATGGTTCCTATCTAAGAATAAAAAGGATATTACGTTGAGCTATACTTTCCCGGCAAAAATATCATAAAGAAGTTCTATTGTGAGGGATTGACTATTTTTGCGGGACTAAAAAATATACATACATTCACTGACTATTCAGGATATGATCCTGAGGTGAGCCGTTTTGCGAACAATAATCTTTCAATGGGTGCAGACTATGGTTCTTATCCGATGTCTAAATCTTATGAATTTGGTTTAAGAATGAATTTTTAACTGAAATTTTATTATGAAAAAAATATATATTAGCAGCTTTTATTTTGTGGAACTTTTACATTCTGTTCATGCTCAGGATTTTTGGATGAAGTTCCCAAAAGGACAAATTACGACTGAAAGTTATTATCGGACAGAACAGCATGCTATTTCTGCTACCAATGCGATTTATAATTATTTGATTATGGGGGTATTCTCCAGGTGGTTTGTGGGACAAAAACTATGGTGGAGTCTTTTATAATGATTATTGGGTTCTTCAGGATTTGTTTTCTGATAATGCAAACAGCCAGCAGGCAAGTATTCAATACACGTCTGTTGACAACATGCAGATAGACCAATACAATGAACCGGTTGAGTTGCTTTTGGCGGGATTTCTATCAGACCATTAAATGTTGTAATGTGGTGATAGATAAAGTTCCGGCTATTGATATGGACGATATTTTGAAGAAACATTTGATAGCAGAGGCTAAATTCTTTAGAGGAATGATGTATTTCGATTTGATTCGTATGTTCGGTGATGTTCCTCTACGAGAACATAACTTGAGAGTGCAGACGAAGGATCGATGGTCCGGGTATCCAAAGACGAGATTTATAAATTGATCTTTGAGGATTTGATAACAGCTGAAACTGATTTGAAGTATTCACCAAGATATGGCGGTGGAAGACCTTATCCGGAGTCTGCGTCGGCATTATTGGCACGAGTCTATTTGACTTATGCAGCTGAGCACAATGATACTGAGTATTATGAACTTGCCGTTAAAAAAGCAGATGCTGTAATACCAAAATTCCCAATGTTGGAAAATTATGCAGATCTGTTCAAGATTAGTAATCGTTTTAATAGTGAAATTATATGGGGAGCAAATTTTTAGCGCTTCATTGAGTGATGGTTGGGCTGGAGCTCAATTCTTGGTTCGATTGCTTCCTAATATGGATGGAGTGGATAATGCACAAGGTTGGGAAAGTGCAACGGAAAATTTATATAGCAGCTTTAATGCTAATGATGCACGTTTGCCTGTAGTCTTAAAACGCAGTAGTGTTACTTATCAAGATGGAACCGTTAAACAGTTTGCAGAACCTTATGTATTTAAGTACTGGGATCAAGAGGCTGAGCCTAAAGGAAATAGTACAGATGCAATTTTCCCAGCTATCCGTACGGCAGAGATGTATCTGATTAAGGCTGAGGCACTGAATGCGATTAATCAAGGGCCAACGCCGGATGCAGTGAAAGCTATAAAAGAAAGTGAGAGACAGGGCCGGATTGGCTTCCGACAATTTACCGACAGATTACGAGGGGTTCAAAAAAGTAGTGCTTGAAGAATATCGTCATGAGTTTGTAATGGAAGGACATCGTTGGTTCGACTTGACAAGAATGTGTACACCACAGGAGTTTGTGGATATCATCAAAGGCTGCCAAACCGGATGCAACCCCGCAACTTCATCATGTAAAAGTTCCCTATTCCGCAGCGTGAGAGAGATTTGTCACAAGGGCAAATAACTCAAAATGAGGGATATAATCAATAGTATTAATTTAGAATTATAAGTCGGAGATTATTTTCAATCTCCGACTTGTCCAAAAGAAGTACCATGAAAAGATAATGATTTTTTCTTTTGCTGTTTTCATTAGCGGCTTGCCGGGGAAATTCCGAACAGAAAGTTGTGGATCCGGTCGTTGAGTTTGATTCTGCTTTTTGTGAGAGGTTAATGCCCGGATTAGGTGGGGGAATCACCGGAGGGGACGGAAGTATATCAATCGACTTGAAAGACGGGCGTAGTTTGTTTATGTGGGGGGGATTCTTTCTTTGGTGATGTTATAAACGACAAGCGGGCAAAAAGACACAAAATTTGTAATAGGCAATACATTTTACAATTATTGACAAGAATGGACAACTGAAAACTTTATATAGTGGAACAAAAGAAAATCCGTTGGCATTCATTGAGGCAGATCAAGATGGGAAGAGTCCGGTTTGGTACTGGCCCGGTCATGGATTTGTAGAAAACGGAATTCTTCATTTATTTATGTCTAAGTTCCATAAAGTCGGAGAAGGGTCTTTCGGCTTCGAATATCTGTGCTGTGATTATTTCCGTTTGGATGTGGAAACGATGAAGATTATTGATAAGGAAAACTTCAAGGCTGCCAATGAAAACAATGTACATTACGGGCATGCAGTACTTCCATATAAAGGAGAAATATATGTATATGGAACAAGGGCTGATGCTATGGGGATGGCAGAAGTACACGTATCAAAAAAGCAAAGCTGATAAATGATAAATTGGTGGACTTTTTTCTTATTGGGACGGAGCCGAATGGCAGACTGATGCCCGAAAATCACAAAGAATAGCAGGGATTACGAAAAAGTGTTTCCGAGCAGTTTAATGTTGTAGAACTGGAAGAAAAAGATAGCACTGGTATCACAAGACCGTTCGGGGAATGTGAAAGATATCTATTCCTTTATTGCAGACAAGTCGGAAGGACCATTTAGTAATGAAAAACTGCTTTATAAGGTGGAGGAGAGTGGCTTTGAGGTAGACAGTATGATGACCTATAATGCAATGGTACATCCTCAATATAGAAAAGACAGTAAGGTTTTAATGTGTTATAATGTAAATACATATAGCATGACGAAATTGTTTGAGAGAAGGCTTCTTTGTATCAGCCTCGTTTTTATATGGGTGCCGGTTGAGAAAATTGTAAAATAAAAGAGATAATAGGTATGACAAAAATAACTTTAAGAAAGATAGTGACCTCATTGATAGGGAGCATAATGCCCTTGGCAATGTTTGCTGGTCGAGATAATGTAGCTCCTCAGGCAAAAGTCTCAGTTTCGGATATATTGGGAATCGGATTCGAGGCGCGTAATTTGGTGGATGGTAAAGTTATGTATGCTAATGAGGGAGAGTGGGCATGCAAAGGAAGCGTGACCTCATGGGGAGTTATGCACTTACCATGGGCTCAATTGGACTGGGATAATGAAATAGATGTTGACCGGATAGTACTATATGACAGAGTATCGGAGTTGGAGCATCTTGCCGGGGGAACATTGCACTTTAGTGATGGATCAAAAGTTAGTGTTACGGCAATCCCTAATGATGGAAGTCCTAAAGAAGTTTGTTTTCCATCTAAGAAAATAAAATGGGTTCGTTTTGAGGCAACTGATGGCGCAGGAAAAAATATAGGTTTAGCCGAAATAGAAGTATTCCGTACTCGTGGTGAGAATACAGAATATGTAGAATTGGTAGATCCTTATATTGAAACGACAAGAGGGCGCTGGTTCTATTGCACTCCGGCGCTTTCGCCCTTTTTGGAATGGTGGCAGCGCATGCTTTTACCCGCAACAAAAACCAAGGTGGCGGCGGATATAATTATAACTTTAATGAGGTCTTAGGTTTCTCTCAAGTTAATGAGTGGATGGTGTCCGGACCGAATATAATGCCGGTATCCGGTGGAGTAAATCCGACTCAAGGAATGGATGGATGGAAATCGGAATTCAAGCATGAAAGTGAAATTATTCAGCCGGGGTATCATCGTCTGTTTCTTGACAGATATAAGACTTGGGTGGAATATACGGCAACTGATAGGGTGACATTTTATCGTTTTGAATTATACATCTGACAAGAATGCCAAACTACTGGTAGATATAGGTAGTGTATTAGGTAATTGTTCTATGGATAAAGGGGCGTTATTGCGTATTAGTGATAAGCGTATTGTAGGTGAATTTATGACGACCGAACGTTTCTGGGGAGGCCCAGACAGCCTTAAACTTTGTTTTTTGTCCTTGATTGTAGTGTTCCGATAAAGAAAATAGATGGATGGAGTGAGAAAGGAATCAATCCGGATGTAGAGGCTATTTCCGGTAATAATGCAGGTATGGTCCTTGATTTTGGAGAATTGGAAGGAAGTGAGGTGTTGTTCAAAATAGCACTTTCATATACGACAGTGGATAATGCCATTGAGAACTTGAATACAGAATTACCGCATTGGGATTTTGAAAAAAAATACGTAAAGATACGCGTGATATATGGAATGAAAATGTTTGGCCGTATTGCGGTAGAAGGTGGAAGTCAAGCACAACACATAAAATTCTATACAGATTTGTGGCATGCCCTTTTTGGGACGTCATAAAATTACTGATGTTAATGGTTATTATCCTGATTATACGGCAGGTCCGTATGTAAACAAACGTACTGCAGCACCGATGAAAATACGTCGTGTTCCAATGGATAAGACCGGAAAGCCAACGTTCAATATGTACGGCTTTGATGGCCTGTGGCTGACACAATGGAATTTGAATATATTATGGGGGATTGGCTTGGCCGGAGGTTCTGGATGATTTGAGTGCTTGCTTGATACAATATGCGGACAATGGAGGCTTGTTGCCTCGTGGAGCCTGCTCAGGGGATATTCATTCATTATGACAGGATGTCCGGCTACAAACATGCTGGTAAGTACATATATGAAAGACCTGATGAAGAAAAAACCAAGCCTTCTCATGCATATGAAGCAATTAAACGTAACCATGCTCCGGGAGGAAATGATGAGTTATGAAAGCGCAGATGACTTGAAATTTTATGTTAAAAAAGGATATTGTCCCGGCAATGCGGGTAAAACATTGGAATGGGCTTTCAAGATTGGGGATTAAGCCGTATGGCATTGCGTATGGGAAAAAGAAATCTGATGCGGCATTATATGAGAAACGTTCTCGTGCCTGGACTCCGTTATTTAATAAAAATATATAGGATTGATTCTTCCCAAAAAAGGAAAATGGAGAATGGTTGCATACCGATCCGTTGAACGGGCAAGGATGGGTTGAAGCTAACGCATGGCAGGCCACGTGGTCGGTTTCCCATGATTTACCCAAACTGGTTGAATTAATGGGAGGTGGAGACGCGTTTTGCGAAAAACTAAATTATGCATTTGAACAAGCGCGTCCGACTGATTTTGTACATGCTTATAGTGGAGGATATGTAAGCTATGCTAACCAACCGGGGTGCTCTAATGCGCATTTGTTTACTTATGGCGGACAGCCATGGTTGACCCAATATTGGGTACGTCAGGTTAAGGAACATGCTTATGGTGGCATCACTCCGGATAAAGGATATGGAGGACATGATGAAGATGAAGGACAGATGGGGCTGTAAGTGCATTAATGTCATTGGGGTTGTTTAGTGTTACTGGGACAGAGTACGATAGTCCCTATTATGATATAACTTCCCTATATTTGACAAGATTACGATAAAGGCTGAATAAGGATTATTATTCAGGTGATGAGTTTGTAATTAATGTACATAATAATTCTGCCGATAATTGTTATATCCAGAAAGCTGAGTTGAATGGTACGGACTGGATTTATGCACAACTCGACCATGTGGACTTTGCAGAAGGAGGAACTCTGAATTTGTGGTTAGGAAATATGCCCAATAAGTCATGGGGTAAACTTAAATACTTGGGTTTTAAAACTAATAAATGATCAGTTATGAGTAAGAAGTTTTATCTGATTTCTTTGCTTTTCTATTTCTGTGCACTCTTTTATGAGTGCGCAGAACTCGTTAAGGCTGTCTCCGATATTTGCTTCAGGTATGGTATTACAGCAAAAATGCAGATGTTATATTTTGGGGGTGGGGCGAACCAAACAAAAAAGTGAATATTTTTTTCGGTTGGGATAATAAAATGCTTGAAAGTAAGGTGAATGAGAAAGGACGTTGGGAAGTAAAAGTGAAAACCCCGTCAGCCGGTTATACGCCTTATACCGTATCTATCTGCTCTGCCCAAGATTCGATTTTGCTTTCTGATATTCTTATTGGTGATGTCTGGTTTGTTGGTGGGCAAAGTAATATGCAGATGAATTTTCATGGGAATCCGGATCAGCCGGTGCAAGATGCCCAGAAAATACTGTTGCGCTGTAAGCATAAGGGGATACGCTTGTTTAGAGTTAATAACGGATATGCTATTTCTGCTTCTGATACTTTGACGATTGATGGAAAATGGACTTCTGCAAGTCCAGACAATGTGAAAGAATTTAGTGTGTAGTAGGTTATATATTTGGGGAAAAATTACATGAGTTGGCTGATATACCTATTGGATTGGTACAATCGGCACATGGAGGATCGTCTGCGGAAGCTGGCTGGACTACGAGACATTGGAAAGGTTTGGTGGATTTGATTTGAATTTGGAGCGGAAGAAAATAGATCCTATATGGTATGCATTTGAACCGACGGTTCTTTATAATAAGATGTTGGCCCCCATGCTGCCGCTGACGGTAAAAAGGAGTGATTTGGTATCAAGGAGAATCGAACGTAGAGCGCCCGGAGCAGTATCGAATGTTATTCCCGGAGTTGGTACGTACATGGCGCAGATATTTTGCAGATGATAATCTACCTTTTTTTATTATGTTCAAATAGCTCCCTATAATCATCAAAAAGTTAATTCTGCTATATTTAGAGAAGTTCAATTGATTGTATGAGGACAATTCCCAATGTGGGCATGGTAGTGACTTTGGATGTCGGGGAGGCGGATATTATTCATCCGGCGCGTAAAGAAGTGGTTGGAGAAAGGCTTGCTTATTGGGCATTGAACAAGGTTTATGGTTATTCGGCTTTTTGGATGTAGGGGACCGGAGTTTCGTTCGATGGAAATACGCGACGGCCATGCTTTTTAAAGTTTGATTTTGCTCGAACGGTCTGTCTTTTTATGGGAAAACAACCATTGGGGTTTGAGGTTGCAGGTGAAGATAAAGTTTTTTATCCGGCTAAAGTCAGGATTACTCCGGCTTTTTGGGGAAACGAAGGACTTGAGGTTTGGAGTACTGAAGTTGCCAAGCCGGTGGCAGTACGTTATGGCTTTTTCAAATTATGTGGATGGGTCATTATATAATACAGAGGGTTTGCCCGCCTCTTCGTTCCGTACAGATAATTGGTAATAAGGTTTTAATTATATATGGTATATGGCTTCAAATTCTAAAAAAGAAAATAATCCCTGTTTTAGCTGCATTTTTTGTAATGGGCTTTTGTGACATAGTGGGCAACTTATCTTCTGATTATATGCAAACTAGTTTTGGCTGGTCTTCTACGATGACCGGATTTGTACCTTCTATGGTATTTATTTGGTTTCTTTTTGGGAATTCCGATTGGAAATAAGATGAACCAATGGGGACGTAAGAATACGGTGCTGTTGAGTATGGCAGTGACAATAGCCGGAATGTTTCTGCCGCTTGTGATATACAGTAGCGCGACTTGTATCGTTGCTTATATTCTGTTAGGTATAGGAAATGCTATCCTGCAAATATCCTTGAATCCTCTGCTTGGCAATGTTATAACCGATCAACGTATGCTGACAAGTAGCTTGACTGCAGGGCAGGTTATAAAAAAGCGATTTCTTCGTTGGTCGGCCCTGAAATAGTATTGTTTGCTACATTACATTTTGGCAATGAACATTGGTATTATTGCTTTCCTATGTTGGGTGGAATAACTTTATTCTTTTTGGATTATGGCTGGCAGCGACGCCCATTCAACGTGAAACATCCTCAGGGCGAATCAGTATCATTGGGTAAATCTTTTTGCGCTATTGAAAAACAAAACACTTTTGGTATTGTTTTTAGGTATTTTCTTCATGGTAGGGGTGGATGTTGCAACCAATTATATTAGCTCGAAGTTGATGACTTTGCGTTACGAATGGACTCCTGATGAAGTAAAGTTCGCACCGCAAGTTTATTTTCTAAGCAGGACGATCGGTGCATTTTTGGGAGTTTTTCTTTAACAAAAATTTCGGCTTTACGTTATTTTCGGATGAACATTCTGGCATGTGCTTTTAGTTTTGTTATTACTCATGTTTATAGATGGACACGCAATATTGAATTTGATTTGTATTGGAGGTGTCGGACTTTTTTTCAGCATCTGTTTTCTCCATAATCTATTCATTGTCTTTTCAAGAGTTTCCTACTAAAATGAATCAGATTTCCGGTTTGATGATAACGGCTGTTGCCGGTGGCGGAGTTGTGACTCCTCTTCTTGGAATGGCGTTGGATTTTGCTGGGGTTACTGCAGGTTTATCGGTAATTCTACTTTGTGTGTTGTATCTGATATATTGTGCTTTTTGGTGTAAAAATACAATCTTAATGATGTTATATATTGTATTTCTGCCCAGACTAAATTCTCCCGGTAATATGAGGAAATAGTGAAGATAGATTTCATTTGAAAGAAAAAATGCTACTCAGTAAATCCTTATATTGGGAATATACCGGGTAGCAAATTTTTATGTTCAGTAGCGACTGTTTATTTCACCTGAATAATATCATAATTCAAATCGCTTACATGGCAGGCTGTCGTTTACCAGTCTTAAAGTAGTGTCATTTACAACAACGAAGTATACGGGATCCTCGCCGTCATTGGGAGTTAACTTATAGGCAGTTTTCTTATTGTTGTTGGCATCTTTTTTGGATAACTTGGCGCTTTCCTGTGGAAGTGAAAGATTTGTTCTTCCCCGGTCCTTCTGCATCCAGATAGGTCGTAACTAAGGTATAAACCGCTTTCACCGTCAGGGCCTATGCTGTCGACACTCAGTACGTACTGGATACCCGACCGTCGGCTGCGGAAGTATACCCTCATAAACGGCTACTGCAGAGGAATCGTTGCCTACGACAGTCATGACACCTTCATCCATGGTGTCGTTGTTTTGATTTCCTTTTGATTGGCAGGATACCAATGCAGCGGCAATCGCTGCAATCATCATTACTTTTTCATTGCTTTAATGGTTTAAATTAATATTAAGAGACGCCAATAGCGTTATTCTTCGTCATCCCGTTTAATAACGAGTAATTTATCTACTCTTCCGCGATCTATATCCACTATCTCAAACTCCAGGTTCTTGTAGCTGAAAATGTCACCGGCTTTCGGAACCCGTCCGATGAGGAACATTGCAAGCCCGCTTAAAAGTGGTGAAGTCCTCTTCTTTCAGGTCGTCATAGTTCAGTATGCCCATTGCTTCCATAAAGTCCCCTATGTTCATGGAGGCCTCCACCAGCATGGAACCGTCTGCCCGGGTGACGATATCTTCTTCTTCCATTTCGTTTTCTTCAAGGATGTCTCCGAAGATACTTTCCGTCAGATCATGCAAGGTGATAATGCCTGCTGTGTTACCATACTCGTCTACAACAACTCCGAACTTATTTTTGTTCTTCTTAAATGAGCTCTAAAACTTTCTTGGCATATAAACTTTCCGGAATAAACAGTGGAGGGCGTGCAATTGTACGCAGATTGAACGGCTGTTCACCTCCTAACATCAGGATGATGTCTTTTACGGACACTACTCCGATAATATCATCTTTTCCTTTCTCTACCAACAGATATTTGCTGAAATGCTCTTCGTGGATAACTCGTAGAACTTCTTCCTGCGTATCTGTGGGGTGTGAAGTACTACATTACATCACGACGATGTGTCATCAGGTCGTTGGCTCTTTTGTCCGAGAAACGAAAAACATCACGAAGCATTTCGGTCTCGTCCTTATCAATGACACCTTGTTCGGAGCTTTGGTGCAAAATCATTTTCAGTTCTTCTTGTGTCATCTGCCGTTCTTCTCCTTCTTTCATACCGATAAGTTTATTTTGACTATTTGGTTGAAGCGCTGAGAAGACAAACAAAAGGATAAGATACTTTAGTCAGGATAATCATAAACGGACTTAGCAGCGTGGCGTAGCGCTCCGGGTTGTTTAAGGCTATGGATTTAGGAACCAGCTCTCCGATGATGAGGGATAAGTAGGTAATGACGGCGACAGTGGTGATCATAGCCAAGTCTTTGGCATATAGTTCCAGACCGGGGATCATGGCAAATAATGGAACCACATCGTCGGCTATGGCTACACCGCCATAAGCACCCGATATGATGCCGATCAGAGTAATGCCGATTTGAATGGTGGAGAGAAATTTTTCCGGTTCTTCCAATTGTTTCAAAACGCCTTTTGCACTTTTTTGTCCCTTTGTTTACAAGGGTTTCCAAACGTGCCTTTGCTTGAAGATACTAATGCGATTTCATACATGGCAAAGATGCCATTCAGGATAAGTAAAAATAGAATAATAATAAATTCCATGTTTGGATTACAAATAGTTTGTGTAGCAAAGATAACGTTTTTCAAATATTTATTGTTAATATTGCTGTCTCTTTAAGAAGATTAAACAAATTAACATGAAAAGCAAACATTTTCTATTCGTATTTTTGCTACAAGTGGCGGCTTTCAGTGGTTGCAGGCTGCACGTGTAGATACTGTGTTGTGAAAAGTCCTTCGATGAACAAGGACGTGAAGGTCGTTTATATTCTTCCGGATAAAAGCCGTTGCCAGAGAACCCGCAGGCTTGCCCGGCGGTGTATTTGTTGCATGGCTATGGTGGTAATGCACGTAGTTGGGTAGGATTAAGGCCGGAGTTACCTCAAGATTGCAGATGAAAAAGGAATTATCTTCGTATGTCCTGATGGTAAGAACAGTTGGTATTGGGATAGCCCTAAAAATCAGGCTTATCGTTATGCCCCATGAAACTTTTGTAGCTTCGGAACTGGTGAAACATACAGATAAAAACTATGCTACTATTCCAGAGAAAAAAGGACGAGCCATTACTGGATTGAGCATGGGTGGACATGGTGCTTTGTGGAATGCAATCCGTCATAAAGAGATATGTTCGGTGCAGGGGAAGTACCAGTGGTGGAGTGGATATTCGCCCCGTTTCCCAACAACTGGAGATGAAGAAACAATTGGGAGAGCTCACTGCCAACGAGGCGATATGGAACAATCATACAGTAATCAATCAGGTTGACAAACTGGCGAATGGGGATTTGGCCTTGATTATTGATTGTGGCGAAAGCGACTTCTTCCTTGAAGTGAACAAGGAACTGCATAAACGTTTGCTGGCATACAAAATAGACCATGACTTCATCACTCGTCCCGGCGGACATACTGGTACTTATTGAATAACTCCATAGACTACCAGATATTGTTCTTCAGTAAATTCTTTAATAAATAATCACTCAATAACATAGTTTACGGTACGGATGTAATTCGTACCGTAACTGTTTGTGACCTCTTTGCAAGAAGTAATGATATTCCGTTTATCCAGAGAGTAGGTGTATTTTTTCTGACTTCCTGACTTATTGTGTTTCCGTCAGGAATAATCTGTTCTATTAAGATACTGAAAGGCTCTCCTAACAATTTCCCATATAACGCTGCGGAATGTAGGGAAAGAGGATATAGGTCGGCAAAAAACAGGCAAGGAACTTCCGATTGGTTGATTATGCTGTTGCCTGCCGGAGTGGTGGCGGTGTATGTCTGCGTGTAAGTGTCCACTTTTTTTGCACAATGCGTAATGCTTGGGGATTGCTGTAATCTATGTCGATAGACGCATAGACTTTACCGTTTATGCTTTCTGTTATGTTTTTCAGATAGGGCTTTCCTTCAGGGAGGTGAAATAAGAAAAATCATAGGTGCGGGTTGCACTTACTTCCTGCCGCGTACATTGGATGGCATATCCTTTTATCATTAAGGAAATAGGTGGATACATTGCCGAAGTTGTCGGTCGCTATGGCTTGGTGTTCTTCATAGGTTACCGATGTCGTATTTTCTATTTTCACCGTTTCGTTTTTTGAACAGAATAACTCTGTACGGTAGTGAATCCTGCCAGTTGCCCTCGCTTGTATGAATAGGTCTGGGTGGTAGTCACCGTAGGCACTCCCGCTTCATAAGGGGCTGTCTTCTGTCAGCCGGATTGTAGAAAAAGGTACGGTAGGGCAACTGCCATTGCCGTCCGAATCATTGTTATCTTCACAAGCAGTTGTTGCTATGAGTATAATCAATAATGAAAAGATTAGTTTCTTTATCATTCCTGTTATTTTATAATCAGCCCCTTGCGGGTATTCTTTGGGGTGGCGAAACTCTTGACAGAGATCTCTCTTGTTTGGGCTTCCGGCAGTTCAATGGCGCCTGCAATAATTCCCATTGCAGTATTGAACAAAATTTCATTAAAATCTCCTAAAGGAAGATAGTACTGCAAATAGGATGTTTCGTTAATGGAGAGGTCCGGTTTGAAACCTGTGCTGTAATCGGCTTCTCCGTTGGCATTGAACACTTCGCATACCACCGGGCGTACTGCCCAGGGATATTTGGGATTGATGAAAGTTTCCGTAGCTACATTTTCACCTTTAGTAGTTTGCCCGATGAGGACTACTGTCATGTAGGGGTTTCAGGCAGTTGATAAGCATTTCCGCAGCGCCTGCCGTAGTTCCGCCGGTGATGATATAAACTTTGGACAGGTTTAGGTTGGTTCCGCCTTGCAGGAGTTGGGAGTCCAATATCAGGTCATGATTTCTGCTGCTTTGCTTGTCATTGTATTGCAGGAAAGCGAAAGGACTTTCCAGTTTATCGGCAGGCACAAGCATATCGGCAAGAAGTTGCACACATTCCATTTCTCCACCGGGATTGTAACGGAGGTCGAGTATAAAGTTATTAACGCCGAATTGCTGGCATTGCTGGGAGAAAGCACGCAATTCATTGTTATATGCTTCGCTGTTTTCCGCAGTTCCGGCGGTGAAGGTATTATATGCAAGGTAGGCTATTTTATGGTCCGTACCGTCCAGTTGCACAAACTTGGTTGTATGAATTGCGCTTTCCGTTACAGGCCGTACGGCGGGTAAGGCGATGTCGCCGATTGCCTGTATCATTCTATGCTTTCGTCGTCTTCATCTTCCGTATCTCCGGTTCCGGTATCTCCCTCTGTTCCTTCGTCGTCTTCATCCTTTACTATCACATACTTTCCGATACGCAACGTTCGTGTACCGCCGTCTGTCAGTCTCTCTTCCGTCTTTTTGGTGATGGAGTCGCCGTCTACGAGCATTATCCAGTTGCCTCGTTGCAGTCCGGCTTCTGCTGCCGGAGAACCATTTGCCACGTAAGAGACAAGTGCGTTGTAAGGTGGTGTCGCTGGTAGCAACTTTATATAATGTATAGTCAAAGCCGTAGCTTGGCAGAGGGGTATCCATTATGGTATCGACGGTCGAAAAGCCTTTGTCATTCTTCGATAGGATACTCTTCAGGAAAGTCTCCGGATTTTGAAAATAGTTCAGACCTTTAGAAGGAGGAATGTCCTCATACCATAGGTAGACTTCCCTCATCAGGCTATCTATCCACAGGTCGCGTCCTGTCAGCGGGTAGTATTCTTTCCAGCGATCTTCTCCACAGGAGCACAGGCTTGTCAATGCAATAAGTCCCAGCAGAGGGAAAAGTAACAGCTTCCTTCTTTTCATCAGTCTCTATATCATTTGGTTTTCGCCCACAAAAATAGCGAATAGTTCTTGTATCTACCACAAATATGGTATAAAATTCCCTATCATGTGTCATAGGCTGCTTTGTTTTATCCCTTTATCTTTGCAACATCCAAGCAAGGAGAATTTATTCACTTATAAATACAAATGACGATGAAAACAAAGAAATTACATTTTGAGACGCTGCAACTTCATGTGGGACAGGAACAGCCGGATCCGTCGACCGATGCGCGGGCCGTACCTATCTATCAGACTACTTCGTACGTGTTTCATGACTCGGCTCATGCAGCGGCCCGCTTTGGGTTGCAAGATCCGGGTAATATCTACGGCAGACTGACAAATCCCACACAAGGGGTGCTCGAACAACGCATTGCAGCTCTTGAGGGAGGTATTGCGGGGTTGGCGGTTGCTTCCGGTGCGGCAGGCTCTGACCTATGCTTTTGAGAATATTACGCGTGCAGGCGATCACATTGTGGCTGCCAAGACCATTTATGGCGGAACGTACAATCTGCTGGCGCATACATTGCCCTCTTATGGCGTTACGACCACTTTTGTAGCTCCGGACGATTTGTCCAATTTCGAGAAGGCTATTCAGGAAAATACGAAAGCAGTCTTTATAGAAACATTGGGAAATCCCAATTCGAACATCATTGATATTGATGCGGTTGCCGGGATTGCTCATCGTCATGGAATCCCTTTGATTGTCGACAACACTTTCGGTACTCCTTTCCTGATCCGTCCTATTGAACATGGCGCTGATATTGTGGTACATTCCGCCACTAAGTTTATTGGCGGGCATGGCACTTCTTTTAGGCGGTGTTATTGTTGATAGCGGTAAGTTCGACTGGGTGGCTTCCGGTAAGTTCCCGCAATTGACCGAGCCCGACCCAAGCTATCATGGTGTGCGTTTTGTTGACGCGGCAGGTGCGGCGGCATATGCTGTCCGTATTCGCGCCGTTCTATTGCGTGACACCGGCGCTGCTATCAGCCCGTTCAACGCGTTTATCCTGCTGCAAGGTTTGGAGACTCTTTCTTTGCGTGTGGAGCGGCATGTGGAGAATGCTCTGAAGGTTGTTGATTTCTTAGAAAGGCATCCTAAGGTGATAGCGGTGAACCATCCGTCTTTGCCGAATCATCCGGATCATGCATTATACCGGAAATATTTCCCGAAAGGAGCCGGTTCCATTTTCACCTTTGAGGTTAAAGGCGGGGGTGAAAGAAGCTCAGGCGTTCATTGACAATTTGCAGATCTTCTCATTATTGGCAAATGTGGCGGATGTAAAGTCGCTTGTAATACATCCGGCAACTACTACCCATTCGCAGTTGAGCGAACAGGAGTTGGCAGAGCAAGGCATCAAGCCGGGAACTGTGCGCCTTTCCATTGGGACGGAACACATTGATGATTTGTTGGATGATGTGGCACAAGCGTTGGAGAAGATTTAATCTCGGATGAAAAGTACATATCGTCCGATAGAATTAATTTTTTGTCGGATGAAATTTTAGATACATTGTGTTAGTATGAATATTGCCGTCTTATTATCCGGAGGTGTCGACAGTTCTGTTGTCGTGCACCTCCTTTGTGAGCAGGGGCATCGCCCTTCGTTGTTTTATATAAAAATAGGGAAAGACGATGCTGACTATATGGATTGTTCGGCGGAGGAAGACTTGGAGATGGCTTCCGCCGTAGCCCGCCGTTACGGCCTTTCACTGGAGGTTGTTGATTTGCATCGGGAGTATTGGGACAATGTGGCTACTTATGCCATTGACAAAGTGCGTCGGGGACTTACTCCGAATCCGGATGTGATGTGCAACAAGCTCATTAAGTTCGGTTGTTTTGAACGGTACGCCGGTAAGGATTTCGATTTTACGGCAACCGGGCATTATGCTGCTACCATTCTGCAGAATGGGAAGGTTTGGCTGGGAACAGCCCTCGATCCGGTGAAAGACCAAACGGACTTTCTTGCGCAGATAGACTATCTGCAAGTTTCCAAACTGATGTTCCCGTTGGGCGGACTGATGAAACAGGAAGTGCGCGATATTGCTTTGAAAGCTCAGTTGCCCAGTGCCCGCCGGCGTGACAGCCAGGGCATCTGCTTTTTGGGGAAGATTAACTACAATGACTTTGTCCGTCGCTTTTTGGGCGAAAAAGAAGGTCGGATTATTGAACTGGAAACGGGAAAGATACTGGGAACCCATCGCGGCTACTGGTTTCATACTATCGGCCAGCGTAAGGGGCTGGGATTGGGCGGAGGCCCCTGGTTTGTGGTTCGTAAAGATACGGATGAAAATGTGATTTATGTGTCACGTGGATATGAAACGGAGCAACAATACGGGTATGAGTTCAGTATGCAGGATTTTCATTTCATTACGGAAAATCCTTGGGAGGGAGTGGAAGGGGAGATTCCGGTAACATTCAAGATACGCCATACTCCTGACTTTATCGGCGGCAAACTGTTGCAGGACGGGGACGGCTACCGGATTGTTTCCGAAGAGAAGTTACAGGGGATAGCTCCGGGGCAATTTGGCGTTGTGTATGATGAGGCTTCCAGACTGTGCATCGGAAGTGGAGAAATTAAATATAGTATTCCACCAAATCCACAATACCCGCTTTCATAGCATATTTGGTAGCTTCGTGGGCGTTGTTCACGCCCAACTTTCTGAAAATATTCTTCCGGTGGCTGTTTATGCTATGGAAGCTGAGGTTTCTTTCAACTGCAATTTCTTTAGTGGTTTTTCCTAATGCGATTTCTTTCAGGATGCTTCGTTCGGCCGATGTCAGCAGGTCGTTTTGCTGAATGGGGTGGAGGAGGGATGTCTGACTGTTTCCTGACAGCAGCAAGTTACTGACGTGGTTGCAAATGAAACGCTCTTTACGCGAAGCGCATTGCAGGGCGGTGAGTATCTCTTCTTTGGAATTGTCCTTTAGCACTACTCCGAATGACATGCTGCTGAAAAGTACTTGTCGTAGGAATCCGATGCTCAGTTCGTCGGAGAACAACAGCCAGTCCGCCTCTTTGAAACGTTCGTGCAATACAATCAATTCGTCGGAACTGACAAAGTCAAACGAGGTATAATCCAGTATTACCACCGCTTCGGGATGTAACCGTAGCTGTTGTATAAGCTCCGCTTTATTGTCGGCTTCCAGCAGCAAGGCGGTGTCTTTCTGCCGGCTCAGCAGAAACATCATGCCTGCTTTGGTTATATCTTGATTGTCAGCGATGATAAATTCTCTCATAATAGTCATTGGCGCATTAAAAAATGAAACTCCGCTGCAAATGTACACTTTTTAAGCGACTTGCAGCGGAGTTGGAAATATATATATTGTAATAGGGTTACCAGGAACGTCCCTTAAAGATATTCGATTGGTTCAACGGCAGCAGGCTGCCACTTAAAGTCATAGTATTGGAGTTGAAGTTCGGGCTGATGGTAACGGTTGCATTATTACCGCCATTAGTCAGCGTAAGGAATATCTGTGCGGAGATACCGATACCCTGGATGCTGAAGCTGCAGTTGATGTTGCCGCGTTTGTCGGTAGACATTTTCATGTCCGATACCGTCCCGTCCACTGTTACGCCGCCGATACCGTTAGGACCGGGATAAACAGTGTTGAAAGCCACCTGTACCGTACCGCGTGCCTGATTTACCAATACGAAGTTTGTGTTGGAAGTAACAAAAGCCGTCTGCCCGTTGCGGAACATTACCTGATTGGCTTCCAATACAAACTTCTGTGCTTTCAGCGCTGCTACGGCATCATCGTAGGAGACCGCGTCGGCTGCCTGCTGTTCCGCTTTCAGGCGTGCGCGCTCTGCGTCTCTTTGGGCTTTGCGGTCTGCACGGCGTTGTGCGTTACTCTCTTGTGCATACACGGTGGTTGTCACCATGCTTACCAATACTAATGCTGCTAATGCAATAAACTTTTTCATACTTAATTCTTTGTTTAGGTTTAAATTATATTGTTCGTTATAAGTTTATTGCAAGAACAATGCCTATCCGGGATTGTTCACTGTTTTTTTAATTATTTTATATCCGGTGGCTGCAATGAGGATACCCTTCATGATATCCGGACTGATAAGATTGAAAAAGCAGTAAGGGAGATAGGTCAGCGTGGACACGCTCAGAATAGTAGCTTGTGTCATTCCGCACGTGTTCCAGGGGATGAGAACCGAAGTTACGGTGACGGCATCTTCCGTTGTGCGGCTCAGTAGGCGGCTTTCGTATCCTTTCTTCTCGTAGATGTTGCTGAACATGTTTCCGGTAAGGATGATGCTGATGTATTGGTCGGCTGTGGCAAGATTGAGAAATATTCCCGAACCGACAGTCGATGCCACAACGCTGACAGTGCTTTTCATGAACCGTACAAATACGGATGTGATGCTTCCCAGCATACCGCTCGCTGTCATTGCGCCACCGAAACACATGGCGCAGAGTAATGAGCCATATCGTGTTCATCATTCCTGCCATGCCTCCGTGTGGCAATCAGCTCTGTCAGCATGGCACTATCACTTTGCAGGCTGGTACTGCCGTACAGGCTCATCATTGTCCCTTCAAACAAATCATTGTTTCCGGAAATCTCGTGCAGCAGTTCGGGCTGAAATATAATAGCGAAAGTTGCAGCCAGCAGTGTGGACAGGAACAAGGTGATGATAGAGGGCATTTTGCGTGCAATCAAGATTCCGGTAGCCACCGGGACAATCAGCAGCCACGGTGTAATGTGGAATCTGGCATTCAGCGATGCGGTAAACTCGGCTATCTGCTCTGTACCGCTGGTTTCGCAGGCAAATCCCATTACCGTAAAGATAACCAGCGAATGACGAGCGACGGAATGGTGGTAATCATCATATAGCGGATATGGCGGAACAGCGGAGTGTCAGTGACCGAGGAGGCAAGCACCGTAGTATCTGACAGCGGTGAAACCTTGTCGCCAAAGTAAGCTCCTGAAATAATGGCTCCTGCAATCCAGCCTTCCTCGAATCCCTGTGCTTTTGCCTATTCCTAGGAGGGCGATGCCGATAGTGGCGATGGTGGTCCACGAGCTTCCCGTCATGATGGACACCAATGCGCAGATAACGCAGGTAGAGGTGAGGAAGAAGTCCGGATGTATAATCTGCATTCCGTAGTATATGAGAGGGACTACTCCGCTAATCATCCATGCGCCGCTCAGCGCACCGATAATCAGCAGTATGATAATGGCGGAGGATACGCCTGCGATGTTATTGGTAATGGCTATTTCATAATCTTTCCAAGGAATCCGGTAGAATGTTATTCCGATGAATATGCAAACTGCCGTAGTGGTGAGCAGGGACACCTGGCTTCCGCCATTTAGAGCATCGCTTCCAAAAGTGCGGATGGTGGCAAACAACATTCCTATTAAAATAATGATGGGGAAAAGGGATACGATAGGAGAAGGAATTTTCTTTGTTGGACTCATGCGCTATGTTGCTATAAAATATAATGCGGCAAAAAATATAACAAAACAGCCGAATCCTTTTTCTTTTTTCTTTTCTGCAAATAAATATTATTAATTCTTTGCGTTTACTTGGAATTTTAACAACAGTTCTGAGTCTGCATTGATGTTTCGGGGATGTGTAGGGCTTATGAAAAAAAATCCTTTCCACTGCCAATTTTTCTTGTGGTATGAGGCAGTGAAAAGGGGCTTTGGTGTTTTTCAATAGTATTTTATACTTCTACTACGGTTTCCATTGTTTCCGGCTTGGGTTCTGCTGTCAGGTCACGATAGATAACGGCACTGCATCCGGAGTGCTGCTACGGTGTAGACAATGCTTACAAGGAACAGGAGGAACATTGCGAATCCGCCGTCTGCAATGGCAAATATAATCCACAAAAGGATATAAAACGCCACTCCCAGTAAAAGCGATACGCCGAAGATGGTCCACTTGTAACCATAAGTGGCTTTGTTGCTGAATCATGGCTTCGCCCGGAGCCACGCCTTTATCAGTAAGATGTAAATTGCGAGCGACCAGCCTATGGATATGATGATGCCCGGTACAATCATGAAAAATAGGGCGGGAATAATGGCAAGATACATCAAACCTATCAAAGTGAAGTATTCTCCCATGAACTTACGGTATTTCCCATCGAAAATGAATAGGGGAGAAATGACCCTTCCTTTACTCAGGCTCAATAGGAATAGTTGTCATGGCGATTGTAGTACCTACATTTAAATAGGGAATCAGATTGTAAGCAGCCAAAGTATGGTAGCTCCCAACATGGATACTGCATTTTTAATGCCTAAGCCGATACCTTCGGAGATAACTCCGGCTACTGTAATTTTCCGTTGTGCGTCCATAGCAAGATAATTTTTTTGATGAATATTTACTTATTTATGTCATTTCTGACAAATATATAACTTTTATAAAGAAAAAACAAAACATATCGAAACTTATTTTATAAAAAAGAGGAGTGCCTAAACAGGGTTAAAAGTCTTGTTAATGCATTCTTTCCTTATGGCAAATGGTGATTAGGAGGGATAACATTGTTAGTCCGGCGCCTATACCGGTAACACCCGCCCAGCCCCATGTGTGCCAACAACTGCCGGCAAGGAAGGTCCCCAATGACCCGCCGGTGAAATAGGTTGTCATGAAAATAGTGTTTACCCGGTTGGATGCCGAAGGGCATATGTCGAATATGCTGGTTTGGTTACTGAGCTGAATACATTGCATGCCAATGTCAATCAGTATAACTCCGGCAATGATACCGGCGTATGTGTTTCCGCAGAAGTAAAGCGAAGCCCATGCACACAAGATCAGACCGCAACCGATGAAGTTGAAGTTGCGTATTCCTACTTTTTCACATATTTCCCTACGAGGGATGCGGTAGATGCACCTGCTATTCCGCACAGTCCCAAAATGCCGATAACATCACTGTCGGCATAGAACGGGGCTTGGCCCATTTTGAATGCGAGGCACGACCACATCGCGAGGAAAGAGCCGAATGCAATGCCTGCGCGTATGGAGTAGATGCGTAGGGCAGGGGTAGTCTTTGATAAGTGAAAAGAGCGATTTCATTAAGTCACCGTATTTTTCCCCGGAAGCTCGGCTGTATGTCCGGCAGGACTTTCAGGACTATAATGGCGCATAGCAGCATCATGCCTGCCGCGATGAAATACATCTCGCGCCAGCCTAATGCCTCACCGATAAATCCACTGATAACGCGAGAGGCGAGTATGCCGGTGAGCAAGCCGGAGATGACGACGCCTACGTTGCGTCCTTTATTCTCCGGGCGGGAGAATTGCGAGGCTATCGGTACGAAGATTTGCGGGATCATGGAGCAGATACCGGTAATGAGTGAAGCTCCCCAAATGATATAGATATTGGGTGCTGTGGCTATGGCTATAAGTGAAAATATCAGTAAAGTGAAGTTTATCAGGATGATCTTTTTCCGTTGGTAAAGATCGCCTAACGGCACGATAAACAGCAATCCCAATGCATAGCCAACTTGTGTAATCATTGCAATGAGATTTGTTTTAAACTCGGACATACCCAATTCGTGACGTATCGTTCAACAAGGGTTGGTTGTAGTACAAATTCGCTACGGAAATACCTGCTACGATAGCAAGCGTCCAAAGTATATGTGCGGGCAATCCGCCGTTTTCTTTTAATTCAGCTTTCATGCTGCAAAGATAGGAAAAAAAGCAAAAAAACAATGAATGTCCTTTCAGGAAACTTTGGTAAAAAAGAAAGTTATTAATTAGCCTAAAAAGGTGTTTCATGATTTTTTCCTTTGTTATAGTATTGTCTCAATCTTCAAATATGAGTATCTTAAATATTTTTTTGTATGAAAAAAGGACATCAAATCAATGATATCCTTTTTATAATCCTTCTTCTTGTTTACATTAGAAAGTTATGAAAAAAATTCAATATTAATATAATAGCATAGTTTTATTTTCAGGGACTAACTTTATTTGCAAATACTGCTTATTGTACCGGAATTTGCTGAATAAATTCGACATCGTCTACGGCTAATTCTTGCTTTCCAAAAGTGTAGTAGCCAAAACCGGTGTATTCTAATGGCATATAGCGAACTTTCAATATTTGTATTCCGTCCACAATAAAGGTGAGTACCTGACCATCACTTATAAGTTCCCATTCTTGATCTACTTTCTTCTTGTCTTTCCATATCACACCTTGTTGGATGACACCTACTACAGCACCATCTACGTGACGTTCAAAGCGTACCATTTCATTATTGAAATTGAAGCAGTAGAAGTTTCCGCCGTCTTTATAGTTAAAAACTAATCCTGTTGTCCTGTCGCTGGCTAACTTTTTGGATGTTGACGTGAGTTCTTATCTTAAAAGGTTTCTGTACATCGAGTGGGGGGCATAACAATGCGTTTCGAAGAATGTATTTGCTCCCACTTTAGTTGCTACGCCACTTAATGCGGTAAGCGCAATTCCCAAACCTTTATTTTCACCTTTTTGAAATAATAGTCATTTTTCCGCCATCTATAATTGCTGTTCCACTGTTGCTTTCGTAGGCACATTCTGTCCACTCAAGTGAGTTGGCATCGAACGTTTCTTTAAAAGCTTTTGTGCATAGGTTACCATTGTGGTAGCCAACGCTAATGTCATGATTCCAATAGTTTTCTTCATTTTTATATTTTTATTTGGTTGATAAATGTTATAAACTGCTTACTTTTCCAATCCGCGTCTGTAATTCCTCAATAATAGGTTCTAATTCTTTAGGTATTCTGTCTGCTTCTGTAAATTCTCCATGTCGGGCGGCATTGCTTCCTGCCACTTCTGAAGCGACTTTTAATTTGAAATGCAACTCTTTTGGGGAGTAGATATGTCTCTGATAGTAACTCTATTTCTTATTTGTTTTTCTGAAAGGGTAAAGGTCTTATATTGCCAAGGAGTTTGTAGATATCCACCATAAAGGTCAGTTGCAGCAATTTCTTCGAAATAATTTAGAAGGATTTGATGCAGAAGTTTCCATGCAGCACTTACGTCAACCTTATCTTCTTCTATTTTATAATACATCGGGTCAATATCTATTGTAAAGAACTTATTGACAATTCCTGATGCAGCAGACGCTCGGAAGAAGCCGTCTTGTTGCAAGGAAAAAAAGACTGCTTCGCTTGTCTTCACCATAGTATTTAGTTAATATGGGTTTATACTCATTACATTCACAGCGGATAATCACTACATCACTTTTTTTCTTGGGACGAGTGAATTCAGCATATCCATAACCTGCTAATGTGTTATTGACATAGATAGCAGCCTCCTTAGGGTTCTACTGTGATTTTTATTACTTTTGTTTTTTTAGCAGCATAGATACTGGTGATGAGTGCAAATAAGCAACTCATCAGAATTAGACTTCTTTTTCATATTGGTTGTATAAATATATTGGTTATCTAATTTGTGGCTTTATTTGTTGGCCAGAAGAATACCGGTAGTCTTTAGGAATGGCTAGTTCAAACAATTGATTCTTTTTACCTTTTACGTAAAAGGTCCTGCTATATATTTCGATACCATTTTCCCGACATGACACGTTGATATAATCATCCCCTTTAGGGACAATGTAGTGTATTAGTCCTCTTCCTGCATATTCATCATTGACATATATTTCTATATGTTGCTCATCACATGATAAGTTGATGGGAATACTACTTGCACAGGATGCCAGACTTAGAATTGTGAATGTTGTAATAATAAGTTGTTTCATAGCCTTTCCTTTTACAGGAGCAAAATTAGCGTATGTAATCTTTTCTGTCTTTCTTTTGTGGTCAGTATAAATCACAGTTCTGTGAAAAAAAATCACAGTCAGCCAACTCTTGGATATAGTAATTGAAGAAGTTATGATGCAGAACTAAAGAAATTCTGAACAAGAGTATTGTGTCTATGCTTTCACGTTTGAAGATAGAGTACACATTAGTACGTTCACAGCAGAGTTTGTTTGCAAAACCAAGTGATAGAGCGTTCTTGGCGGTGGAGTTCTTCTTTAATTAATTTTCCGATGTGTATCATGCTGAAATAAAAAAGGCGGAACCATTCAATGCTTATTTTCAATCTGAGGTACCGCCAAGCACCTTGCACGTAAATAAGCACGAACAGTTCACGCCCCAAACGAGCGTGAACTTTCATCTGCTTATTCTCACGTGCTTCAAATTGGCGGTTTTCAGATTGAGAGAATAAGAGCAAAAAGGCTCAAATATCTTTAATAAGTATAGGAATGGAAACGCTTTTCCAAATGTTTTTGTTTTAAACTAAAATAGGAGAATACTCCCGAAAAGAGTATTCTCCTTATATAAAAAGTAACTTAAATTACTTATTCAAAGCAGTAGCTACGTCAACCGCACAAGCCACTGTACATCCTACCATCGGGTTGTTACCCATACCGAGGAATCCCATCATTTCTACGTGGGCAGGTACGGAAGATGAACCGGCGAACTGTGCGTCAGAGTGCATCCGTCCGAGAGTATCGGTGAAGCCGTAGGAAGCGGGACCTGCAGCCATGTTATCTGGGTGAAGTGTACGACCTGTACCACCACCGGAAGCTACTGAGAAGTAGGGCTTACCTGCAAAAACGCGTTCTTTCTTGTAAGTACCTGCAACAGGGTGCTGGAAACGGGTCGGGTTGGTAGAGTTACCTGTGATGGATACGTCTACGCCTTCTTTCCACATGATAGCCACACCTTCGCGAACATCGTCGGCGCCGTAGCATTTTACTTTGGCACGAGGACCGTCGCTGTATGCGATTTCACGAACAACTTTCAGTTCACCTGTATAGTAGTCGAATTGAGTCTGAACATATGTAAAGCCGTTGATACGGGAGATGATTTGTGCAGCATCCTTGCCCAAACCGTTCAGGATACAACGCAAAGGTTCTTTACGTACTTTGTCAGCTTTAGCTGCGATTTTGATTGCACCTTCTGCAGCAGCGAATGATTCGTGACCTGCCAAGAAAGCAAAACACTTAGTCTCTTCGCGGAGCAACATGGCAGCCAGATTACCGTGACCGATACCTACCTTGCGGTCGTCGGCTACAGAACCCGGAATACAGAATGCCTGCAAACCGATACCGATTGCTTCGGCAGCATCAGCAGCGTTCTTGCAGCCTTTCTTGATAGCGATGGCACAACCTACAACATAAGCCCATTTTGCGTTCTCAAAGCAGATAGGCTGAGTCTCTTCACACGTCTTATAAGGATCGAGTCCGGCAGCTTCGCAGATAGCGTTAGCTTCCTCTATGTCTTTGATGCCGTTAGCGTTCAAGGCTTCGATGATACCTTTGATACGACGGTCTTGACTTTCAAATTTTACTTCTCTAATCATAGTTTCTTTCCTCCTTATATTATTCGTGACGTGGATCAATGTGTTTAACAGCTCCCTGTTCTGCAGTGAAGCGTCCGTAAGTACCGGTTACTTTCTTCAATGCTTCGTTGGCATCAGTACCTTTCTTGATTTCATCCATGAATTTACCCATGTGAACGAATTCGTATCCGCAGATTTCATCGTTTTTGTCAAGAGCAATAGTCTTGATATAACCTTCTGCCATTTCCAGGTAACGGGGACCTTTTGCCAAAGTACCGTATAGAGTACCTACCTGGCTGCGCAATCCCTTACCTAAGTCTTCCAGACCGGCACCGATAATCAAACCGCCTTCAGAGAAAGCAGACTGAGTACGACCGTAAACGATTTGCAGGAAGAGTTCGCGCATTGCTGTATTGATAGCGTCGCAAACGAGGTCGGTGTTCAATGCTTCGAGGATTGTCTTGCCCGGAAGGATTTCAGCTGCCATAGCAGCCGAGTGAGTCATACCGGAGCAGCCGATTGTTTCAACCAATGCTTCCTGAATGATACCTTCTTTGACGTTCAATGTCAGTTTACAAGCACCTTGCTGAGGAGCACACCAACCTACACCATGTGTCAGACCTGAAATATCAACGATTTCTTTTGATTTTACCCATTTGCCTTCTTCGGGTATGGGAGCCGGTCCATGGTTAGGACCTTTCTTTACAACACACATGTGTTCCACTTCGTGTGAATAAGTCATAATTAGCTCTTTTTTAAGTTATAATTTAAAAAACGTAGTTCTATGTTTTATTAAACGGTCACAAAGGTAGTCGTTTTCTTGCTTTCTGCCAACCGTCTGATTTGACTTTTTTATTAAAAATTAGTAATATAGGATGCTGATTTGGCATATTGCAATCTCTACATTACAATACAATTGCTGCTTTAAGACGATTGTTTTCAATTCGTGTTTCTTTGAATGTTGTGACACCCTGTCACCATACTTGTATAACTTTGCTTACGCGCGCGCAGGAAGAATTTTTTTATATGGATGTTTGATGCGTGCATGTTTCGCGGGCGCGTGAGAAGAGAAGTTGTTCAAGTGTGGTGACAGGGTGTCAAGGAATGCTTTTTGTAGAGTAGAGGTTTGGATTTCCAGCATAGAGGTTTAGCGATCTAACATAGAGGTTTAGCGACGTAAAGTTGGACTTTACAATCTCAGGGTTGAGGCTGTGCGATTGTTGTATTGCTGTGCCATTGTTTTTGGTGCTTTTTTTCTCACTTTCTCTTTTAATTCTTTATCTTTGCCGGTGCATAGTAAAAAAATAATAGAGAACAAAATTATGGTAGAAGTGGTGGATAGTGCTTTGCAGCAAGCTGCAGGTGAGGGAATGGATGCTTTCATCCAAGTATTTACGGATGCATATGAAGAGTTGACGGGTGGCGAGCTGACTGCTGAAACAATGCCTTTGCTCACCGGTGAACAACATTCGTTGTTGGCGTATCAGATATTTCGTGACGAACTCATGGAAGGTGGCTTTTGCCAGTTGATACAAAACGGATATGGCGGCTATATCTTTGCCAATCCGTTTGCCAAAGTGATGCGTTTGTGGGGAGTGGGTGATTTAAGCAAACTGGTGTATGCCGCCAAGAAGATATATGACGCCCATCGTGAAGACTTGGAACGTGAGCGTACTGATGATGAATTTATGGCTATGTACGAGCAGTATGAGGTGTTTGATGCACTGGAGGATGAGTTTTTGGAAAAAGAGGAGGAATATACAGCGTTGGTTGCCAGTTATGTAGATGAACATTTGGACTTATTTGCAAAAAAATAATAAAGTAACGGTTGCAGTATTTTTTAAGTTTCTGCATTTACATTATGTGAATTGAAATTTATATCTTTGCGAACTCTAAAAAATAATGTTTATGAAACAATTGAAATTCTTGATGATTGTATTTACCCTGATGATGGGTGTTTCTTTTACTTCGTGTATGGGGAGAGTGATCCTACGGTTAGTCCGGTGGCTACACTAAAAAGTCGTTTCCGCTTATCCTTATACATTTTTCAATATCCTAATGACGGCTTGAAAATTGTAGCTTCAAATACCAGCGAATTGTTAACTGATAATTCAGTGAATCTAGGGATTGGGAGATATTATTTTTCTTCAGTATACTTATAATTCCGAAGAACAGCCTTTGACGAGCGAAACTAAAGAAATAACGGCAAAAGTAACTATTGGACATAATTGCACCTCAGGTAATACTAGTATAGGAGTACCGGTTGAAAATAATGGTGCCGGTGAACCTTATGAGAATGCTACGATAGTGGAGCTGTTGCCTGCCGGTCAGGGAACAATGTATTATGATAAGAATACTTTGTTGCTTGGTGTTACTTTCTATGGAGAAAAAAAAAATCCCCATATAAGCATGATCTCGCGTTGATATATGGTGACGATAATCACAGCGCAGGCGATGCCGGTAAAGATGAAGAAGGGATTATGAAGCTATATCTTCGTCATGTAAATAATGAGGAGAAACCGACAGAGCGATTCAGCATGTATAGAGCTTTTTGATTTGAGCCAGTTCCTTGCAGCTTTTTGGTGAAACTCCTACCAAGATTAGGATTTATGCCAATGAAACGGATAAGAACGGATCTTATAGTTTGAAGATGCGAAGAAAGAACTTCAATATGAAGAAATAGATTACAAAAGTATTTTTGAAAAAAAATAATAGTTGAACTATAAAGAATTATTTCATATAGCAATGCAGATGATTTCCTCTCCGGCACGTGCCTGGGAGGAAATTTCGTTTGGAAGAGGATAGACGAAAGGTGTTTACGCCTTTTGTCTATCCTATGATTGGTTTATGCGGGCTGTCGGTCTTTATCGGTTCTTTGATAGCGAAAGGGTGGGGGGTGGTCCGCAAAAGCTTTCAATATGCCATGACACAATGCTGTGCTGTGGCGGTGTCTTTGTTTGGAGGATATTTTCTGGCAGCCTATCTCATCAATGGGTTGCGTGTCCGTATGTTTGCTATGGACAACGATATTCCTTTGACGCAACAGTTTGCCGGCTATGCGCTGGTAGTGCCTTTTTTGCTGAAAATTATTATCGGTATATTGCCTGATTTCAGCATAATAGCTCTGTTGCTTCAATTCTATATCGTATATGTAGTGTGGGAAGGAAGTGCTATTTTGATGAAAATAGCGGAAAAAGACCGTTTGAGGTTCACCATTCTTTCTTCTATTTTGTTAATAGCTTGTCCGGCAGTGATAGAATTCATATTCAATAAGCTTGACGGTAGTGCTGAACTGATTGATTTTATGAAACAAAGCTCCTGTAAATATTAAAAAATAAGCGTGCCACATTCGATTATGAATTGGTAGATACCTATACTGCGGGCATTGTGCTCACCGGTACGGGAGATCAAGTCCATCCGTCTGGGAAAAGCAAGTCTGGTGGACACGTTCTGCTACTTTGCCAATGGTGAACTGTGGGTGAAGAACATGCATATTGCCGAGTATTTTTATGGCTCGTACAATAACCATAATGCACGCAGGGAGCGTAAACTTGTTGACTAAAAAAAGAGCTTGGATAAAAGGCGCAGCGCGGTTCGAAAGATCCCGGATTCACGATGATTCCCGTCCGTCTGTTCATCAATGAAAAGGGCTGGCAAAGGTAGTGGTCGCTTTGGCAAAGGGTAAAAAAGCAATATGACAAGCGTGAGGCTTTGAAAGAAAAAGATGATAAGCGCGATATGGCGCGTATGTTCAAGAGGTGAGTTTAATGTACCGCATTACCACGTTATATTTATGAGTAGACTTGAAGGTTTGGTGCGTGAGCGCATCCTTATCCTGGACGGTGCTATGGGCACCATGATACAACAGTACAACTTGACGGAAGAAGACTTCCGCGGAGAACGTTTTTGCACAAATTCCCGGACAACTGAAAGGTAATAATGACATACTCTGTCTGACACGTCCGGATGTGATACGGGATATTCACCGTAAATATCTTGCGGCAGGTGCAGACATCATCGAAACCAATACCTTCAGTTCTACAAGCGTCAGCATGGCCGATTATCACGTGCAGAACTATGTTCGTGAGATTAATCTTGCCGCTGTGAAACTGGCGCGTGAGGTTGCTGATGAATTCACTGCCTTAACCCCTGATAAACCGCGGTTTGTAGCAGGCTCTGTCGGTCCCACCAATAAGACCTGCTCCATGAGTCCGATGTCAACAATCCGGCTTTTCGTGCACTGACTTACGACGAACTGGTCATAGCCTATCGCGAACAGATGGAAGCGATGCTCGAAGCCGGTGTAGATGCGTTGCTGATTGAAACCATTTTTGATACGTTGAATGCGAAAGCGGCCATATATGCCGCGAAGCAGGCAATGAATGTTGCCGGTATCCGGGTTCCGTTGATGCTGTCCGTAACGGTGTCCGATATAGCCGGGCGTACTTTGTCCGGACAGACACTGGATGCATTTCTGGCTTCAGTGCAACATGCGGATATCTTTTCCATAGGGCTCAACTGCTCTTTCGGAGCCCGCCAGTTGAAGCCTTTTCTCGAACAACTTTGCCGCCCGCGCACCTTATTATGTCAGTGCCTACCCCAATGCGGGCCTGCCCAACAGTCTTGGCACGTACGATCAGACTCCCTGCTGAAATGGCGGCTGAGATTAAAGAATATATCCATGAGGGATTAGTAAATATAGTAGGCGGTTGTTGCGGCACGACCGATGAATATATTGCTGCCTATTCATCTTTAATAGACGGAGTTGTACCACGTATACCGGTTGGTAAGCCCGATTGTCTCTGGCTCTCCGGTCTGGGCTTTGGAGGTGAGGCCGGAGAATAATTTTGTCAATGTGGGTGAGCGTTGCAATGTTGCCGGTTCACGTAAGTTTCTGCGTTTAATCAATGAGAAGAAATATGACGAAGCGCTAAGTATTGCCCGCCAGCAGGTGGAAGACGGTGCACAGGTCATTGACATAAATATGGATGACGGACTGCTGGATGCGGAACAGGAAATGACAACCTTCCTTCACCTGATAGCTTCCGAGCCTGAAATCGCTCGTGTTCCCGTAATGATAGACTCCTCCAAATGGGATGTGATAGTTGCAGGACTGAAATGTGTGCAAGGCAAGTCTATTGTCAATTCCATTTCCTTGAAGGAAGGAGAAGAAACGTTTCTTGAGCATGCCCGCACTGTGAAGGAGTATGGTGCTGCTGCAATAGTGATGGCTTTTGACGAACGGGGGCAGGCAGATACTTACGAACGTAGAATCGAGGTATGCGAACGTGCTTATCGTTTGTTGGTGGACAAAGTCGGCTTTAACCCACATGACATCATTTTTGATCCGAATGTGCTTGCAGTGGCTACGGGTATGGACGAGCATAATAATTATGCGGTAGACTTTTTATTCGCGCCACCGGTTGGATACGTAAGAATCTGCCCGGTGCTCATGTCAGTGGCGGGGTCAGTAATCTATCGTTCTCATTTCGAGGCAATAACTATATTCGTGAAGCGATGCATGCGGTGTTTCTGTATCATGCTATTCGTGAGGGAATGGATATGGGCATTGTGAATCCTGCAACTTCCGTACTTTATACAGATATACCGGCCGATATTTTGGAACGCATAGAAGATGTTGTTCTTAATCGTCGTGCAGATGCTGCGGAGCGATTGATTGAAACGGCCGAAAGGTTGAAAGCGGAAGCGGATGCCGCTAAAGTTTCCGCTTCAAACGGTGACTCCCTGCTTTCGGCTTCCGGTTCCCGGTTCCAATGGCGGGAAGGTGCGGTGGAGGAACGCTTGAAGTATGCTCTGACAAAAGGTGTTGGTGATTATCTGGAAGAAGACCTTGCCGAGGCTTTAAATGCTTATCCGAAAGCTTTTGGATATTATTGAAGGTCCGTTGATGGCGGGAATGAATCACGTTGGCGATCTGTTCGGTGCGGGCAAGATGTTTCTTCCACAAGTTGTTAAGACGGCGCGTACTATGAAGAAAGCGGTGGCTATCCTTCAGCCGGTTATTGAATCGGAGAAGCAAGCGGGGGGCCGCTTCTGCCGGTAAAGTGCTGCTTGCTACGGTGAAAGAAGATGTACACGATATCGGAAAGAATATTGTTGCCGTAGTGATGGCTTGCAACGGATATGAGATAATCGATCTGGGCGTAATGGTTCCTGCCGAAACGATTGTGCAGCGTGCCATAGAAGAAAAGGCCGATATGATTGGGCTGAGCGGACTCATCACTCCTTCACTGGACGAAATGGTGCACGTTGCCATGGAACTGGAAAAAGCGGGGCTTGACATTCCGTTGTTGATTGGCGGAGCCACTACGTCTCCGTTACATACGGCGTTAAAGATTGCTCCGGTCTATCATGCTCCGGTTTTGTTCATCTGAAAGATGCTTCGCAGAATGCATCAATAGCAGCCCGCCTGATGAATCCTAATCAAAAGGAAGAATTAGCGAAGAATCTTTTTTACCGAATATCAGCGGTTGCGCGAGAAAAAATCAGGAGAGGCAGGTCGAGACGGTATCTCTTGAAGAGGCAAAAGCTAATCGATTGAAATTGTTTTAAGATTTTCATCACAGAGAGGACAGCATTTTTATGCCTCCTTATGTCCTCCTTAATGAATCAGCTTTTTAATCTTTTTTCTTATATTGCTCAAATCTTGCCGTAATATCCCGTACGAAGTTATACGTCTCTATGCCGCGGAAATAACCGTTCTTGCAGACCGGGTCGGTGAAGTATTCCTCATTGCTTTTCAGTAGGATGAAGTTTTCTACATTGTCTCGCCAGACGTATTTGTTTTTCCCGTATTTCTCCGCCAATGCCATGGCGTCGAGCACATGTCCGATGCCGGAATTATAGGATGCCAATACGAAGTTGATCCGTTCGTCTGGAGGTATTGCGGAGAAGCTCCTGGCAGTGGCGGCAATGTATTTGGTTGCGGCTTTGATGCTCTCTTCCGGGTTTTGTTCTTTTCCGGGGGGCATTCCCATGGCGCGGGCTGTGGCAGGCATTAGTTGCATCAATCCCTTAGCACCTGCCCATGAAACAGCTGTGGTGTCGAAGTTGGACTCAGTATAGGCCAAAGAGGCCAGCAGTCGCCAGTCCCAATCTATTTCGAGGGGGCATACTTCTTATTAAAAGGTGGTCGAAGTGTGATAATTTTTTCCTTCCACGCAGAGACAGGATAGGAGAATGAGGAATGGCCTTGCTGATTTCAAAATATCGTTTCATACTTGCTGTGTAAGCAGGAGAGGTCATGTTGTCTTTTATGCCATTTGTTGGCGGCTTCCGCCAGTGCGGGCAATCGTTGCGTACAGCCCACGAAGCCCCGTTGGTCGAAGCGATGGACAGCCCGATATTCAGGTTGGAATA
>VOFK01003055.1_pt1 | contig 39756 bp, 58 predicted proteins | sample 5384121 | NCBI WGS metagenome assembly VOFK01 (sample SAMN12384730, study PRJNA508395) | human gut metagenome | isolation source: healthy gut J | host: Homo sapiens | reverse complement strand
TCAGCTCCAGCTTTTGCCCTGATAGCCGCCGTTCGCGATCGCATCCGTGACCGCCGTGGGGACGGTGTGCGCCGTCTGCGCGTCCTGCTGGATTTGCAGCTTTCGGCCCAGACGGTCATCGGCTGTGTTGGCCGCTGTCGTCTTCCGCTTCACAGCTGCCGGAGGCTTCGATGGAGCGGATCTCCCCGTCTTCAACGCATACACAGGTCGATACTCTCGACGGCGCGAGCGAATCCGCAATCGTCGGCGTCAGCAGCGAAAGCGCCTGCTCTGGCGTCGCTGCCGTAGGCGGTCACGTAATAGACCTCCCGCCAGCCTCGCGGGCATGGGTCACGTCGGTCGCGTTGTAGAGCGTCAGCAGATGCTCGCCGAGCGTGGAATAGTCCGGGAACAGGCCGCTCGTGCGGGGCGCTGCCGTTTTCGACGGTAGATCGCGCCGTCATAATAATACAGCTGCACGCCGTTGTCCTCGATGCAGAGGATGGTGTTCCCCACCGGCCTGCGTGCGGAACAGGCGCACGTCCGTTCGCAGCGTCTCGTCGCCAAGCTCCATCTGCACGGACGCGGTCATGTCCAGCTCCTTCCTGCCGGAGAGGTTTTTCAGCAGCAGAAGCGCGTCCACGCTGCTCTTGAGACTGGCCCGGTAGATGAGGATCCCGGCGGCGATCAAAATCACGGCCACAAGCGCGATGATCCACCAGACGCGGCGCTTTTTCTTCTTTTTCTGCAGCTGCTCCGGTGAGACGGGCGCTTCCTGCGCGTCCGGGTCGATGACGCCGATGACGGCGTCGTTGGCGTTCTGCTCGTCCTGCATGGCCTTGCGCAGCGCCTGCATCTGGCGGCGGCGCTTTTTGCCGGTCTTATGGATCAGATGAATGATCAGCAGCACCAGCAGAGCCGCAAGCCCGGCCAGCACGATCCACACCCACCAGACGGGGAACGTGGACAGCGCCGCAAGCTGCACGGTCTGGCCGGAGGCCTCGAAGGACAGATAGCTGCCGATCTCGGTCGTGGGCACCTTCTGCCAGACGCCGTTTTCGTTTTCCAGATAGATATCCAGCTTGCCGGACTGCCCATCGGGCGCGCGGAAGCGGATGGTGTGCGTGTCCGCGCCGTCGTCCGGCAGGCGGAGCTGCCACTGCTCGACGACGGAGCGCGCCACGTGCGCGGCGGGCGCATGGCCGTCTGCGATATTCTCGCAGTATTTCCGGATGGCCTCCGGGATGCTGGCAGAGATCTCGCCGAAAGCGGCGGGCGTGATGGCCTGCGGCTGCGCCTGCAGGCGGTCGGCGCTCGTATACGCGCCCTCGGCCAGGAAGACGGGCCTGCCGTCGGCACGCTGCACATCGCTCGGGAGCGCGTCGATGCTGGCGTGGTACTGCGCGGTCACGGTGGTGTCAAACTGGATATTTTCAAGCGTCTGCACGTCCCACTCGCCGTACTGTCCGTCGACGGCGGGGATGTCCGGGTACACGCTGTCCGGCAGGGACTCGCCGTAATTTACTTCTACGGTCTTGAGCACCTCCCCGCCCGCGACGAACTGCACAGTGAAGGTGCGGAACGCATCGGGAAGCGCTTCGTTTTCCAGCAGCGTTTCATACGCGACCGGCTCCGCCTGTCCGGCAGCGCTTGCGCCGTCAAGCCCGGCCAGTGTGTCGGAGACGAAGAACGTTATCCGCGAACGCACCTGCGCTGCTGCCGCTGATCGCGCCGGCATACTGGGAATACCCGGTGATGGACACGAGCGACACGCAGCCGGAGACGGTGCTGCCGCTGCCGGTCACGCTGTCCGTCACACCCGTGCCGGTGATGCCGCCGACATAACGTCCGCCGGAAAGCGCACACTTGGCCCAGCAGTTTTCAATCGCCGCGCTGCAAATGCCCGCGACGCCGCCGGCATAATCGCCGCTCTGGCTTCTCCACGCTGCCGTAGGCCTCGCAGCCGTCGATCAGGCCGAGATCCATCCGGCCGCAGATCGCCGCCGCGCAGTCCTTCTTGGCTGTGACTGCGCCCGTGGAGACGCAGCGCTGCAAAACGGCGCGCAGCTCATACTGCTTGCGCTCGGTCGTGGACAGGCTCTGGCTGACGTCGCTTTCCGGGTCAGCGCCAGCCTCCATGCCCATCGCGCCCGCGATGCCGCCGACGTTGCGGTCGGCCTGCACCGTGCCCGTGTTTTCGCAGCCGCGCAGCGCGCCCATGGTGATGCTCTCCGGATCTGTCTGCGAGCCGTCGGTTACAAGGTCGCGGTTTTCCAGACTGTCCATGGCGTCAAAGACGGTCGTGCTGATCTCATCCAGCTTGTCGCTGACGGCCTGCACGTCTTTTTGCAGCGTCTCGGACAGATTCGCCGCCTGTGAGCCGATGGCGCGCATCTGTGCGCCCATGCCGCTCAGCGCGCTTGCCAGTTCCGGCATGGAAGCGTCTGCATTCATCTGCAGCGACGCGCTGAGCGCGCCGGAGCCGTCTGTGCCGCCGGAGATTGAGAGATCGGACGGGTCGATGTATCCGCCCGCACCGATGCCGATCCCCGCCTGCGCCGATGCCAAGGCCTGCGCCGATGCCGGCTGACGCGTCCCCGACGGTGAGGTCTGCCCCTGCCGCTCACGCCGCCGTTTGCCAGCGCACCCGCATCGATAGTTGCGGTCGCGCGGAGATTATTGGCTGCATTCGAGGCGCTGTCGAGATACGTTCCCATTCCGGCCAGCTGGGAGCCGAGGTCGCTTGCCGCGCCGCCCGCGTCGGCGGTCGCCTGATCGGTAAGCGTTTTGAGCTCCTGCAGCTGATCTTGCAGCTGCTGCTTTGTGCTCTCGGAGACGGTCACGGCGACATACGGCTCGACCTGACCGGCGATGCCGCCAACGTCCTTGCGGCCGTAGATCGTGCCGGAGTTCGTATTATTGAGCAGATACCCGCTCGTCACGCCCGCAATGCCGCCGACGTTGTAGCCGACGTGCTTCATAGCCGACCGTGCCGGTATTTTTCGCAGACTGCGATCAGGCCAGTATTCCGGCTTCGCGATGCCGCCTGTGGCGGTCGTGGTGAGAAAGGTCTGCGTGGTGGCAAGATTGGCAAGATCAAGCGTGGTGTCGATCTGAACGTCGCTGAGGCTCAGCGCAGAGTCGATGTTGTCAATATTGACGCTGCCTGTATTCGTGCAGTGCCGCATGGTGCCCGCATTCTGGCCCGCGATGCCGCCCGTGGCGGTCGTGCCCTGCACCTTGCCCTCGAACGAGCAGCTGACGATCTGGCCGGACACCTGATTGCGGCCCACGATGCCGCCGATCTGCGTGTCGCCCTGCACCATGCCGGTGAATGTGCAGCAGACGATCTTGCCGTAGTTCTCACCCGCAATGCCGCCGCAGGCGATCTTATCGCCGCCCGCAGCTACAGAGCCCCGCAACATTCAGGTTTGCCACGCGTCCGCCGGGCAGGATCGTGCCGAAACAGTCCCGGCGGGGCTGGCATTTTCCGTGAGATTGAAATCGGAGATGGTATGCCCGCGCCCTTCAAACGTGCCGCCGAAGGAGGCTGCAGGCGTAAAGTCCACGCCGGAAAGCGAAATATCCGCGCGCAGGATGAAGGTTTTTCCCTGCGACCAGGTATCGAGCGAACAGCTTTTCGCGAACGCGGCAAACTCTTCAGCAGAGTCCAGATAGACGGTCTGCATACTACCGGTTGCCGCGGCTGCCGGGAGAACGGTCAGGCAAAGCGCCAGCACCAGCAGCACCGCACCCACGCGGACCCGAAGCGTTCTGTTATTCATGCGCGTCATCCTCCTTTTCCGTCTGCCTGGCCTGCGGCGCGCCGGGTCGGTTTCGGCTCTGCCGTGCCGGAGAGCAGGCTGATATTGACGTCTCCCTCCACGACCGCGTGTACAATGCCGCTGATCTGGCCGTGAATTTCGCCGCGCACCATACCATCGATGCGCACGCGGCCCGCAGACTGGTGCGAGGAGACGGCGGAGGGCATATCGAACGCTGTCTTGTCAATGACCTTCTCGCCCAGAAGCAGGATCTGCGGCAGAATGAACATGACGATGAAGATCGTGAGGATCGTGCCGCGGCCAAGGCTGTCGCCGATACCGGCAATCGGCGTTGAGGTCATCTGGCCGATGAGGATACCGGCGATGGCCATCATAAACCCCGAGGTGATGATCGTCGGAAGGACAGGTTCATCGTCTCGATGATCGCGTCCTTTTGGGCATTTTGTCCTTGAACTCCATGAATCGGCTGGTCGTGACGATGGCGTAGTCGATGTTCGCGCCCATCTGGATGGACGAGACGACCAGATAGCTCAGGAAAGAACAGGGGGCTATTGGTGATGGTGGGGATGCCGTAGTTGATCCAGATACTGCCCTGGATGACCAGGATCAGCAGCACCGGGATCCCGGCCGATTTGAACGTGAACAGCAGAACGACCAGCACGATCAGGATAGACAGGACCGACACGACGACATTGTCGCGCGAGAACGAGGCCTTGAAGTCCTGCTCAGACGAGGAATCGCCCACGACGTACACGTCGCCGTCCGGATAATAGCTGCGCGCGACGGCGCGGATCTGGTCGAGGAAGTTGTAGGTCTCGTCGCCGCCCACGGGGAGGTCCAGATAGACGAGCATGCGGCTGTAGTCGTCGGACTGCAGCTGCTTTTTCGCGTTCGTGATCTGCGAATAGGCATCCTCGAGCGTCTGGGTCATATCGGCGTCGAGCGAGACGTAGCCGTCCTGCATCTCGTCGTAGAGGAAGGTGAACATATCGATGAGCGGCACGGCATACTTGGGCAGGCCGCCGATGATCTTGCCGTAATTGCCGCCGTCGGCGGCGTAGGCCGCGTAGAAAGCTCCGCGACCTCATAGTCGAGGTCGGTCAGCTCGGAAAACTGCCGGGGTGTCAGCGCGTCTGTCAGCATATAGCCGCCCATCGCCTCGACATTGGAAAGGCCCAGCGTGGAATTGACCTCGTCGTATGTCCCAAGCTCATCCAGCAGCTTCTTTTCCGCCGCATAATCCCCTGCCGGAACCACAACGGCAACCATATTCGTCGAGCCGAACGTCTCGTCCATCAGATCATCCGCGATCTGCTGCTCTGAGTGCTTGGTCGTCTCCAGATAGCTGAAGCCGTAGACATACGGGCAGTTATGCGCAAGGAGCATGGCGACGATGATGACCGCCAGAAAAATGGGCGGGATGATCTTCTTCGTCGCGTAGGCGAAGCGGCCGACGAAGGGATCTTCGGGACGAAATTCTTGTGCCGCGTTGCGTCAATTTTTCTTGCCGAAGAGCACCAGAAGGCCCGGCATGAGGAAGAACACCGCGAACAGCGAGAAGAAAATGGACTTGATCAGGCAGATGCCGAGGTCAAAGCCCAGACGGAACTCCATAAAGAGCATGGCCACCAGACCGCCGATCGTCGTCAGGCTGCTGCCGCAGATCTCCGGCACAGCCTTGCTCAGAGCGACAATGACGGCCTCGCGGGTGGGAAGCTTTTCGTGCTCTTCTTTATAGCGGTTGCAGAGGATGATGGCGTAGTCGACCGACAGCGCCAGCTGCAGCACGATCGTGACGGAGTTGGACACGAACGAGATCGTCCCGAGCAAAAAAAGTTCGAGCCCATGTTCAGGACCGCCGCCGCAATGAACGTCAGCAGCAGCACCGGCACCTCGGCATACGTCTGCGACGTCAAAACCAACACCGACACCACGACGATAGCTACGATGATGACGATCACGCCGATCTCCTGCGCCAGCGTCTTTGACGCCGTATCGCCGAAAAGGTCGCTGAGACGTACATGTCGTAGCCGTCAAGGGCGGACTCGATGTCGTTCATGACGGTCTCGCAGCGGTCGTCGTCCTCGGAATAGTCGAAGGTAATGTTGTAGAGCGCGGAGGCGTTGGTATAGTGCTCCTTCGTGTCGTCAAACGTAACGCTCTGCACGCCGTCAATATCCGCGATCTGCTCGAGACGGCCTGCGCCTCGTCATACGAGACGTTCACCAGCATGAGCTTGGCCGTGCCGAAGGTGGTGAACTCGTCCTCCATCAGGTGCAGGCCCTTGTACGTCTCAGACTCCTTCGGCAGGTAGGCGGACAGCTGGTTTTCTACCTGCACCCAGCTGCGGGAGAAGACCGAGAAGACCAGCCCGATCGCAACGATCAGAAAAATCAGATTCCGTTTGTCGACGATGAAGCTGGCGAACTTGTACATAAAGCCCTCTTCCTTGTTTTTCGGTTCCTGACTCATAATTCACGCTCCTGTGCTATTTTTACCTCTTAAAATTTTACATTTCAGTTTAGCACACAACGCGCCGAAATGACAATATGCAAGCCGCACAAAATGCGTAAAAAATCCCCGCCCGGCAGACAAGCCGCCGGGCGGAGATTCTGATCATTCTTACGCCTCCAGGCGCGCGCGGATGGCGTGCAGGAAGTCTTCGCTGGTGACGGCCTTGGGCGCGGGGCCCTCGACGAGACCGGCAAGGTCCTTCGTCATGACGCCTGCGCGGATGGTGTCGAGGCTCGCGGCCTCGAGCTTATCGGCAAACGCCGCAAGGTCGGCAAGACCGTCGAGCTGTCCGCGTTTGCGCAGCGCGCCGGTCAGGCGAAGATGGTCGCCATGGGGTTGGTCGAGGTCTTTTCGCCCTGCAGATACCTATAATAATGGCGCGTGACCGTGCCGTGCGCGGCCTCATACTCCGTCGTGCCGTCCGGCGCGACGAGCACAGAGGTCATCATGGCCAGAGAGCCAAAGGCGGTGGACACCATGTCGCTCATCACGTCGCCGTCATAGTTCTTGCAGGCCCAGATGAAGCCGCCCTCGCTCCGGATCACACGGGCGACCGCGTCGTCGATCAGCGTGTAGAAATACCGCAGACCCAGCGCTTCGAACTGTACTTCCTATAGCACTTTTCATATTCTTCTTCAAAAATGCGCTTGAACGCGCCGTCGTAGACCTTGGCGATGGTGTCGCGGTGGAGAACCAGAGATCCTGCTTCGTGTCGATGGCGTACTGGAAGCAGGCCTTGGCGAACGAGCGGATGCTCGATTCCTTGTTGTGCTCACCCTGGAAGACGGCCGGGCCGTCGACCTTCTGGACGAGGACTGTCTGCTCCTTGCCGGACGCGCCGCGGAAGGTCATGGTGCATTCGCCGGGCTCGTCCGTCTCGAAAAAGCTTACGGACTTATACACGTCGCCGTAGGCATGGCGGGCGATCGTGATCGGCTTTTTCCATGTTGCGCACGACAGGCTTGATGGAATCGAGCAGGATCGGCGCGCGAAAGACCGTGCCGTCGAGAATGGAACGGATGGTGCCGTTCGGGCTTTTCCACATCTCAGTCAGCTGCGGGTACTCGGCCATCCGCTGGGCATTCGGCGTGATCGTCGCGCATTTGACGGCCACACCGTATTTTCGCGTGGCCAGCGCCGCGTCGACGGTGACCTGATCCTTCGTCTCGTTGCGGTGCAGCAGGCCAAGGTCATAATACTCGGTCTTCAGCTCGACGAACGGGCAGATCAGCTCGTCCTTGATCATCTTCCAGAGGACTCTGGTCATTTCGTCGCCGTCCATCTCGACGAGCGGCGTTTTCATTTGGATCTTTTCCATATTGGCTCCTTATCCGCGCTTGGCGTAGTAGTTCATCAGACAGCCGTCGAGCAGGATCTCCCGCTCGTCATCGGTCAGGCCCCGGACGTGCAGCACGAGGGGCGTTTTTTGCTCCTGTCGGCGCGCAGGACCATGGCCGGGAAGTCCTCGCTCCCCTGCCCGACCAGCTTCCGCACGTCCGGCACGAAAACATAGTCGCCCGGCTGATGATCAAACGGCGTATCCACATCCAGCGTGAACGGCAGCATACCCCAGTTGATGCAGTTGCTGCGGTAGCGCTTGGTGGCAAATTCATAGCAGATATTTGCAAGCCCGCCCAGGACCTTTTGGCAGGACGCAGCCTGCTCCCGCGCAGAGCCGTCGCCGGGCTTGTTGGCAAAGACACAGGAGCCGAACTGGGTGGTCTTCATCAGCGCGTCGGCGTCGCCAAAGTGCGCCAGCACGGCGCGCAGCGCCTCGGGAGAAGAATCAGCTCTGCGTTCGGCTTCGAGCGCGGCGATCTTCTTTGCGCGCGGCACATAGTCCGGCACGCGGCGCGAGAGCGTGAACTCCGCCAGCCGCAGCGGTTCGAGCGATAGGACGACGTTTCGCCCGACGGGATCAGCTCGTCCGTCGTGGTCACGGGGTCATGAATGACGGCGGCAAGCTCAAGCAGGAGGTTTTCGCCGAGCTTCTCGTACATCTTCGGCCAGTCCGTGATGTTCGGGCCCATGATGAGCGCTGTTTCCGGCTGCGGATGGCCAAGCCGTTGTAAACACGGCGGACATAAACCGTCTTGTCAAAGACATACGGGTGGCGCTCCGGCTCATAGTCCAGCGCGTCGGCCGGGGTGATGCGGCCGCCGTTCTTCGCCGTCGCGGCGATGGAGCGCGCGTCCATCAGGCACACGCCCGCGAACTGCCCCTCGCCGGGCTTTGAGCCCTCGCGGTTCGGGAAGTTGCGCGTCGTGTGGCGAAGAGACAGGCCGTTATTGGCAGGCACGTCCCCCGCACCGAAGCACGGGCCGCAAAAGCTGGGCTTGATGATCGCGCCGGTCTCCAGCAGCGACTCCGTCACGCCCATGCGCGTCAGCGCAAGGCTCACCGGGACGGACGTGGGATAGACGTTCATGGAGAAATAGCTGTCGCCGATCGAGCCGCCGCGCAGGATCTGCGCAGCCTCGTCGATGTTGTCGAACATGCCGCCCGCGCAGCCCGCGATGATGCCCTGGTCGGCCCAGACCGCGCCGTCGTGGATCTTACCCAGCAGGTGCACGTCGGCCTTCGGCCAGCGCTTTTTCGCCTCGGCCTCGACCCCGGCGAGCAGTTCCTGTGCATTGGCAAGGAATTCGCGGATGGGGTAGGCATTCGACGGGTGGAACGGCAGGGCGATCATCGGCTCGACGGCGGACAGGTCGATCTCGACCATGCGGTCATAATACGCGCCGTCGCCGGGGGCGAGCTCCTGATACGCCTCCGGGCGGCCATGGATCTCAAAGAATTTCTTCGTCTCCTCATCGGTCTGCCAGATGGAAGACAGGCAGGTCGTTTCAGTCGTCATGACGTCGATGCCGTTGCGGAAGTCAATGGGCAGATTTGCAATGCCGGGGCCCGCGAATTCGAGCACGCGGTTTTTGACAAAGCCGGAGGCGAACGTCGCCTGCACCAGCGCAAGCGCCACATCATGCGGGCCGACGCCGCGGCGGGGCTTCCCCGTCAGATAGATCAGCACGACCTCGGGAAGGGCCGCATCCCACGTGTGCCGGAGGAGCTGCTTGGCAAGCTCCGGCCCGCCCTCGCCCACGGCCATGGTGCCGAGCGCGCCGTAGCGCGTATGCGAATCCGAGCCCAGGATCATCGCGCCGCAGGCCGCCATCTGCTCGCGCGCGTAGGAATGGATGACGCTCTGGTTGGCGGGCACGTAGATGCCGCCGTATTTCTTGGCCGCGGACAGGCCGAAGACGTGATCGTCCTCGTTGATCGTGCCGCCAACGGCGCAGAGGCTGTTGTGGCAGTTCGTCAGCGCGTAGGGGATGGGAAACTCCTTCATGCCGCAGGCCCGGGCCTGCTGGATGATGCCGACATAGGTGATATCGTGTGAAAGCATGGCGTCAAAGCGGATCCGGAGCTGCCGCTCATCGCCGGACTGGTTGTGCGCCTGCAAAATGCGGTAGGCCATCGTCAGCCGCCGCCCGTTCCTCCGGGCGGATGGAAGCGCTGCTCTGCGGCACGCCGCCGCAGAGGAAAACGCCGTGGTTCGTCAGTTTCATGGTTGGTCCTTCCTTCCGGTCGGTTTTTCTTTTTGTTACACTTTATCACAGAAACGTGTTTTTTTGAAAAGTGTTCCTGCAAAAATTCATAAATTCTGCTTTTTTCACAATTCATCCAGCGATCGGCGGCCGTTTTTGCAGGATTTCACATCGCTTCCGTCATTTCCTGTACGCCGTTCTTGCATTTTGCCGCCGCTTCCGGTATGATGGTCAAAAAAGCGGAAGGAGGGATCGGATGGCGCAGTATTACATGCTCAACAAGCCCCGCGGGCTTCTGACCGCCCGGCGGGACGCGCGGCGCGAGACCGTCATGCGCTGCTTCCCGGAGGCGCTGCAGCAGACGCTGCATCCGGTCGGCCGGCTCGACAAGGACACGGAGGGGCTGCTGCTGTTTACGGACGACGGGATGCTCGACGTGCGGCTGCTGCGGCCGGAGCGGCACGTGGAAAAGGAATACGAATACCGCGCCTTCGGCCATCTGGACGAGGCTGCCCTGCGGCAGCTCGAGACAGGCGTCGTGCTCGCGGAGGGCCAGCCGCTCTCGCGCCCGGCACGGGCCGCGCTGCTCGCGCACACCACCATCGGCGAGAGCGAAGCGTACCTGCCGGAGCGGTTCCGGGAGAAATATCTGAAAAATCCCGACCGTCCGGTCACGGCCGGGAAGCTCTGGATCACGGAGGGGCGCAAGCATCAGGTCAAGCTGATGGTCAAGGCCGTGGGCGCGCACGTGTTCTATCTCAAGCGCTGGGCCATCGGCCCTGTCCGGCTCGACGCCGCCCTCGCCCCCGGCGCTTACCGCCCCCTGACCCCCGAAGAGCTGCACGCGCTCGGTCTGTAGGCTGCCAATATCCAAAGAACGCCCCGGGCGGCAATGCCGCCCGGGGCGTGGTGTGTCTGCAGATCAGTCGATGTCGACCCACTCGTAGCCGAGGTAGGTCGTGAAGGCTTCCTTGAGGATGTCCTTGTAGTGGCCCTCGCAGATGGCGGTGTGGTGCTTGAAGCCGCCCTTGGCGAGCGTGATGCACTTATCCTGCAGGTGCGGGATCTCTGCGACGCCGCCGCAGCCGAAGTAGCCGTCCTCGATGGGATCGTCGGTGAACTTGGCCTCGGACGCGTAGATGACGATCTTGCCGTCCTTGGTCTGGCAGTTGGAGATGGTGATGGGCATGGGCTTGATGCGGCCCTCGTTGCAGCCCCAGCCGGAGCCCGGATCGTTCTTGGCAAACATCTTGTGCTCGGTGACGGTGCCCTTGCCGGCCATCAGCGTCTGGGCGACCGGGCCGCAGTGGAAGAGGATGATCTTGTCCTCGTCGTCGCCGTAGTTGTTGTTCCAGTCGAGCACGGCAGCCGGGCCTTCGGAGGCAAGGCTCATGGCGCGCATGGAGATGGCGGAGCACATATCAATCTCGCAGGATGCGACAATGCCGCGGTCGTTCAACTCGGAGAGCAGCACGCACGGGCAGATGCGCAGATACGTCTCCATCTCGTTCCAGCAGCGAAGCGCCAGCGCGTCGAGGTGGTATTCTTCGATGTACTCGTCGAGCACGACAGAGACCTTCGCCAGCGTCAGGGCGTTGGAGGTCGGGACCTTGGAGAAGTCGGTGTAGTTCTTCAGATGCTCGAGCTTGGCCAGGACGACTGCATCGTCATCAGCCTTGGCGCGGACCTTCTCAAAGACCTCAGAGAGGTCGAAGGACTCGACGTTGATGCCGTTTTTCTGCATGGCGAGCTCGTCAAAGCGGACGGTCTTGAACGCGGTGGTGCGCGCGCCGATGCAGCCGAGGTTGAAGCGCTTCATGCCGTTGACCACGCGGCAGATGGCGGCGAAATCGCGCAGATTCTCCTGGAACTTCGCGCTCAGCGGATGGACAACATGGGGCTTGAGCACCGTGAACGGGACGTTGTACTGACAGAACACGTCCGTGACAGAGAACTTGCCGCAGTAGGCGTCGCGGCGGTGAGCAAAGTCCATCTTGCCGATCTCATCGGGATAGGCCTGCATGAGGATGGGCACGCCCGCGTCCTGCAGGGCGGTAATGGCGCCGTTTTCGTCGGCGAAAATGGGCATGGAGAAGATGACGCCGTCATACTGGCCCTCGTGCTCCTTGAGCCACTTGGCGTAGAGCAGGCCTTCGTCTCTTGTCTCAACGCCGCCGTAGCGAGTCAGCTCCTTGTCCATCATGATGTAGTCATAGCCCGCGTCGGTGACGGCCTTGACCATGTCGTCGCGTGCGCCGTAGATCAGCTCGCCGGGCATGAAGCCGCGGTTGCAGAAGCAGAGGGCAAAGGTCATTTTTTTCTTCATGAGTGCTTCCTCCTGATAGTTGTTGTTCATTTGCACGGCGTCTGCGGCGGAGGCCCGCCGCAGACGCTGTTTGGACGATTTGATTTAGCCGAAAAGCTTTTCCTGGTTGCCTTCGATGCGGAACGAACGGATGATCTCGCAGGTGCGGGTGTAGACGGCTGCGCGGGCCTTCTCCACGTCGCCGGTCTCGGCGAGGGTACGCTCGTAGGTCTGGCGGATCTCAGTGCCGACGTTAATTTTGGCGATGCCGTTGGCGATGCCGTCCAGGATGCACTGGTTGTTGATGCCGGAGCCGCCGTGCAGGACGAGCGGAATGCCCGTGATCTTACTGAGGTCGGCGATGTGCTGGATGTCCAGACGGGCCTCGGCTTCTTCTGGTTGCGGACGCCGTCGGCGATCGCGCCGTGGATGGAGCCGACAGCCACGCTCAGCCAGTCGCAGCCGGTCTCGGCAGCGAAGCGCTTGGCCTCGTTCAGGTCGGTGAAGCCCTTCTTGGTGCGGAAGATCTCTTCATAGTCCATGTTGGCGCCGGAGCCCTCGTGGCCCATGACGGAGCCGAGCTCGGCCTCGCAGGCGATGCCGTTGGCATGGGCAAATTCCGCGACCTGCTTCGTGGTGGCAATATTCTCTTCGAGAGACAGGCGGCTGCCGTCGACCATGACGGACTGATAACCTGCCTTGACGGCACGCTCAAGAATGGGCATATAGTCCACGCGTTTCTGATCCTCGTCGATGACGGGCACATGGTCGAGGTGCAGCAGGGTGTATTTCGGGTCATAATACTTGAAATATTCTTCCGCGACGGCCTCAAGGCTCCGCGCCTCGAACTTTTCCCATTCCAGCCGCGCGACCTGCAGCATGGCGACGGTCTTTTCGTCGATGATGGCCTGCGCGACGGGCTTTGCCATCGGCAGATAGGGGATGTTGAACGCCGGGACGATGGTATGGTGCTGCCATGCCAGTTTGACTGCTTCCTGTGCTTTCATTGTGTTGTCTCCTTTGCTTGGATGCTCAGTGCTGCTTCAGCGCAGACCACTGCGCCTCGTTTTCCACAAGCGTCACATGGACGCTGTAGGTCTTTGTTTCGCCGGGGGCCAGGAACTTGAGCGTGCCCGTTCTCGCGCATCACGTCGCGGCCGTCGGGGTAGCAGTTGCCGGGTTCAAGGCCCATGACGTAGTCCTTGACGCCCATCATCTTCCACTGCGTAAAGCAGCTGAGGCTGGGCGAGTCGAACGAAATGGCAAGACCGTAGCCGCGGTCATGGTTGAAGATGGCGGCGAGGCCGGGCTTGTCCTGGAACACGTGATAATAGCACTGCTCCTCAAAGCCGGGCGTCGGGGTGAGGACCTTGTTCCAGGTGTCGATATCCTCAGCGGCGTGGGCGTTGCGGGGCTTGACCTCCGCGGCGGGGATATAGAGCTCGGACGCCTCGGACAGAAGCGGGTAGCCCATGTTCATGTGGTACAGGACCATGAGCGGCGACGCTTCGCCGCCGACGTTTTCAATTTCGTCGGTGATGGTGAGCTCGTTGCTCGTCTTCGAGCAGGTGATCGTGCGGGGTGAGGATGAGCTTTTCCGCGAAGATCTGCGCGTGGCGCATTCTGGCCTTGATCCAGATCTTCTCGTCGTCCATGTCCCAGGACACGCGCTCCGCCGGGATATTGCCGACCGCGCCGTGCAGCGGCAGGCGGACGCCCTCATCCGTGCAGGGCGCGCCGACGGCGAGCAGACCGCAGGTAGTCAGGAAGCCTGCCGTGAAATTCTTGAGCCAGCCCGCTTCCTTATCATCATAGTAAGCGGGGGCGACGTAGCCGTTTGCCGAGAAGAAGCCGCAGTTTTCGCCGCGGAAATGCAGGCGGGAGATATCCGCGCAGCGGTCGGCGGAGACGGTGAATTCCAGCCCCTTGCCGTTGCGGACCTGCAGCAGGCGCATGCCGTCGCCCTTGCCGCCCTGCAGCCGGACCTCCTCCACGCCGAACAGCTGGGATTCGTGTCCGTAATACGCGCTTTGATTCATGTGAGTTCTCCTTTCATGCCGGGTCAATGCCCCCGGCAGCTTTGGTCCTTCTATACCAGAATAGCAGGAAATTCGTATTTGGACTAGTGATTTTTGTACAGCGGATGATTTTTTTATGCTTTTTTTGTGTTTGATTTGCCTTGTTCAGCTGTTTTTTCCTGTCCGGTTCCATTGTCTTCCAATCTCTTCCGGTACTCTCTTGGAGAAACGCCAAATTTTCTATGAAAAACCTTGGAAAAGTAGTTGTAGTCGAAAAAACCGACGTTGGCCGCGATCTCCGAGATCTGCATCGAGGTGGTGCGGATCAGCTGCTCGGCCATGGCGATGCGCTTGCTGCGGATGTAGTCAGCGACGGAGGCATTGAAGTTCGTGTGGAACAGCTGATACAGCTCCGCGCGGGAGATGGAAAAGTGCGCGCACAGGTGCTCGATGGACAGATCCCAGGCGATGTTGTCGTTGATGTATTTTTCAATCTGCTGCGCCGTGTCGAGATTGCGCACCTCAAGCATGCGCTGGTGGTAAATATGACTGATGCAGGCGTCAAGGATGTTGCAGGCCGCCTTGATGTTCGCGGGCGTATAGTGCCGGTGCTTGTCATAGAGCTCGCGGCAGGTCTGCTCGCTGATGCCGAACTGGGCGGTGTAGGCGGCGATGGACTCAAATTCCTTCTGCGTGCCGTCGGTCATCATGCCGATGCAGATAAACGCGACGATGACGCCCTCATAATACAGGGGGGCGAGATACTCCGTCAGCCCCGCATGACATCGGTAGAGCAGGGGCTTGCGCGTGCGGCGGCAGATCTGCATGTGCGCCGCGTCGCAGCTGTGGCAGCGGCGCTCAAACTCCGGGTCCTCGCGCGCACGCAGGCACAGCGGGTAGAGCTTGATGGGCGTGGAGGCGCATTCCTCAAAATCGGTGTCGAAAATGCAGAGCTTCAGCCCCGTCAGCGTGTAGAAGTTGTTCAGCAGCTCCGTCAGGCCTGCGTTTTTGAGGTCAAGCATACGGCTGCGGTCCTCCTTAAAAGAGTAGTAAATTTGTAAAGCCCGGCGGCGCGGCCGGGGCCGCGAACCGGCGATTTTGTTATATATTTGTATCAGCAGAAAAAAGGGAAAGGAATATGGCAAAATGCACAAAACAGCGTGTCTGTTTTTTTTTACGTCGGCAGGGATGTTTTTCTCTACTTTGGAAACGTTTTTTACTAGTTCTTTCTTTTTCCCCATGTTAAAATGGCAATATGAACCGGGTATCCCCGTTTCAACACTACTTTAGGAGGAAATCACACATGAAAAAGATCATCGCTATGCTGCTTGCAGTGATGATGGTTCTGGCCATGGTAGCCTGCGCTGCCAAACAGGCCGAAACCACGACCGAGGCCCCGGCTGCTGCCGAGACCACCACGGAAACGACCGAAACCGCTGAACCCGTCGAAGAGACCGCTACCGAGGCCGCTTCCGAGGGCAAGACCGAACTGAACATCGGCGTTCTCGTCTGGAAGTACTCCGACACCTACGGCTCCTCCGTCCGTGTTGCCATGGACAAGTACGCCAAGGAGATCGGCGCTGAGAAGGGCCTGACCATCAACCTCGAGATGCAGGACGGCAACGACGACCAGGCTACCCAGAACAACCAGGCTGACGTTATGTTCGCCGCCGGCAAGGACCACATCATCATCAACCTCTGCGACACCTCCGCTGGCCAGTATCTGGTTGACCTTGCCAAGCAGTACAATGTTCCCATCTCCTTCTACAACAAGGGAGCCCGTTGACTCCGCCATCGTGACCGGTTCCAACTCCATCTTCGTCGGCACCAAGCCCGAAGAGGCCGGCATCATGCAGGGCGAGATCCTCGCTGACCTGTACGCTGCCAACCCCGAGAAGGTCGACAAGAACGGCGACGGCAAGGTCGCTACCCTTGAGTTCGAAGGCGAGATCAACAACCCCGAAGCCATCGCCCGTACCGAGTACTCCCTGTCCACCGCCATCGAAAAGGGCGTTCCCTGCGAGATGATGACCGAGAACCAGGTCGCCAACTGGGATACCGCCAAGGCACAGGAAATGATGACCGCGCAGATCGCTTCCCTCGGCGTTGAGAACATTGAAGTTGTCTTCTGCAACAACGACGACATGGCCATCGGCGTCATCGCTGCTCTGAACGAAGTCGGCTACAACCTCGGCGACGGCGGCGACGAAGTCATCGTCATCGGCGTTGACTGCACCGACACCGCTGTTGAATACATCAACGCCGGCAAGCTCTACGGTACTGTCAGTCAAGCAGGACCGCGACGCAATGGGCAATGCCAACATCCTCATGGCCATCAACGGCGCTCTGGGCAAGGATTGGCTCGACGGCACCGACTACACCATGGCTGACGACGGCTACTCCATCCGTATCCCGTACGCAAAGATCACTGCGGAATAATCCTTATCCCTGCTGATCTTGTAAGCTGCATGCAAACGAATCAGGTGGCCCCCTGGGGCCACCTGATTATTCAAAAAGGAATTGGTGATACACTTGGAAGAAACTTACCTGCTCGAAATGCTCGATATCGAAAAGCAGTTCCCGGGCGTCAAGGCGCTGGACCATGCCAGGGGACTCCAGCTGCGCCCCGGCTCCATCCACGCCCTGATGGGCGAGAACGGCGCCGGCAAATCGACGCTCATGAAGTGCCTGTTCGGTATCTATAAAAAGGACGCGGGCTCCATCCGGATGAACGGCAAGGAGGTCAACTTCGTCAACCCGCGCCACGCCCTTGACAACGGCGTCGCCATGGTGCATCAGGAGCTCAATCAGGTGCTCTACCGCAGCGTCATGGAAAACATGTGGCTCGGCCGCTTCCCGCTGAAGGGCGGTCTGGTCGACCATAAGAAAATGTACAACGACACCAAGGCCGTTCTGGACGATCTGGAGATCAAGGTCGATCCGAAGACGATCATCGGCACCATGGCCGTTTCGCAGCGCCAGATGCTCGAGATCGCGAAGGCCGTTTCCTACAACGCCAAGATCCTCGTTCTTGACGAGCCGACCTCCTCGCTGACCAGCGAAGAAGTCGAGCATCTGTTCCGGATCATGCGCCGCCTGTGCGATCAGGGCCGTCGGCATCATCTATATCTCCCACAAGATGGACGAGATCAAGCGCATCTCCGACGAGGTCACCATCATGCGTGACGGCCAGTGGATCTCCACCGACAAGACGGAGAATCTCTCGACCGACGATATCATCAAGCGCATGGTCAACCGTGAGATGACCAACCGCTTCCCCGCCAAGGACAATGTCCCCGGCGAGGTGCTGATGGAGGTCTCCCACCTGACCGGCAGATACATGCCCACCTGTCAGGACGTCTCGTTCCAGCTCCGCGCGGGTGAAGTGCTCGGCGTGGCCGGACTGGTCGGCTCCCGCAGAACGGAACTCCTGAGCACGATCTTCGGCATCATGTCCAGGGAGAGCGGCGAGATCACCCTCAAGGGCAAGCCCATCTCCAACAAGACCCCGCGGCAGTCGATCAAAAACGGCTTTGCCCTGCTGACGGAGGAGCGCCGCGCCACAGGCATTTTCCCCTACGCCAACATTCTGTTCAACACCGTAATTTCCAAACCTCGGTTCCTATAAAAAAGGGCCCGCTGCTTTCCGATAAAAAATGGCCTCCGATACGGACTGGTCCATTTCTCCATGCACATCAAGACGCCGTCGCAGAAGACGCTCATCAAGAACCTCTCCGGCGGCAACCAGCAGAAGGTCATTCTTGGCCGCTGGCTGCTGACGCAGCCGGATGTCCTGCTCCTCGACGAGCCGACCCGCGGCATCGACGTCGGCGCCAAGTACGAGATCTATGAGCTGATCCTGCAGCTTGCCAAGCAGGGCAAGGCTGTCATGATGGTCTCTTCCGAAATGCCTGAGCTGATCGGTATCTGTGACCGGATCCTTGTCATGAGCAACGGCCGTATGGCCGGTATCCTCGAACGCGGCAAGGACTTCGGCGGCGTTGAAAACGAACAGGAAACCATCATGCGTCTGGCTGCGCAATATGTATAAAGAGGTTGAGAAAATGACGAATTCTAAGAAAATGAACCCGCAGAAGCTGAAGGATATGCTGCTCAAGTACGCGCTGTACATCATCCTGCTTCTGCTCCTTGTTGTCATCGTTGCCATCAAGCCGAACTTCCTCTCCGTCGGCAACCTGATCTCCATCCTGAAGCAGGCTTCCACGAAGGGCATTCTGGCCTACGGCGTCGCGGGCATCATCATCCTTGCCGGTACCGACCTGTCCGTCGGCCGTGTGCTCGGCCTCTGCGCGGCTGTCGCAGCCTCCATGCTGCAGTCGGTCACGTTCGCGTCGAGATACTATCCCAGCATCACTGAGCCGCTGCCCCTGATCCTGCCGTTCCTCGTCTGCGTGGCGATCGCGGTCATCATCTCCGCGTTCAACGGCTTCGGCATGGCCAAGCTCCACATGCACCCCTTCATCGTCACCCTGGGCACGCAGCTGATCTCCTACGGTCTGTGCTGCATCTACATCGAGAACCAGCCCTCCGGCTCCACGCAGGCCCTGTCCTCCCTGGACGCCCGCTATGTCGGCCTGGCGACCGGCTCGATCGATATCTTCGGCTTCAAGCTCCCGTACCTGGTCATCATCTTCCTGCTGCTGGGCGTTGACCTGGATCGTGGGAACAAGACCCGCTTCGGCAAGAACATGTTCGCCGTCGGCGGCAACTCCGAGGCTGCTGAGGTCTCCGGCGTCTCCGTCACGAAGACCATCATGGGTGTGTTCCTGTACGCCGGCCTGATGTACGGCATCGCCTCCTTCCTTGAGGGCGCCCGTATCCAGTCCGTCGGCACCGCGACCGGCATCAACTACGAGCTCGACGCCATTGCAGGCTGCGTCATCGGCGGCGTCTCCTTCAACGGCGGCATCGGCACCGTCCCCGGCGTCGTGATCGGCTCGATCATCCTGCAGGCCATCAACTACGGCCTGTACTTCCTCGGCGTCAACGCGTATCTCCAGTACATCATCCGCGGCGCGATCATCATCATCGCAGTCGCTATCGACGTGCAGAAGTACGTTGCTAAAAAATAAAATCGCTGCGGTTTCTTTACAAATGCGCTGTATCCAATTATACTGGATACAGGGGCAGCGGGCATAAACGTCCGCTGCGCAGCAGGATCTTCCAGGGGGCGCGTTGCTGCTGCAACGCGCCCCTTCATTTGATATGAAGAAAGGACAATTCACCATGGTTACCATCCAAAAAGCCGCGCCCTGCTCCAAGGGCTCCGTCGCCTCCATCACGCTGGAAAACGCCAACGGCATGCGTGTCACGCTGCTGTCCTACGGCGCGACGATCCAGTCGATCCTCGTCCCGGACAAGGATGGCCGGATGACCGACGTGCTGCTCGGCTATGACCGGGCCGCCGACTACGAGGTCAACAGCGGATATCTCGGCGCCTGCATCGGCCGCAACGGCAACCGTATCGCCGGGGCCGCCTTCTGCCTGAACGGCCGCCGCTATACACTCACCGCCAACGAGGGCAAAAATCAGCTCCACGGCGGTCTGTGCGGCTTCGACAAGAAGATCTGGAGCTATACCTGCCGCGAAGACAGCGTGGAATTCACCACCGTGCTCGCCGACGGCGAAGAGGGCTTCCCCGGCCGGATGGAGGTCGCCATCACCTTTACGCTCGACGACGAAAACGGCCTGCACATCGACTACCGCGCCGTGTCAGACCGCGATACCGTCGCCAACTTTACGAACCACGCCTACTTTAACCTCAACGGCCACGGCAGCGGCGACATTCTCGGCCATACCCTGCAGCTGCAGGCCTCCGCCTTCACCCCCGCGGACGAGCATACCATACCGACCGGCGAGATCACCCCCGTGGACGGCACCTGCATGGATTTCCGCGCCCCGAAGACGATCGGCAGCGGCATCCATGATCCGCTGCTGAAGCCCTTCGGCGGCTACGACAACAACTTCTGCCTGGACGGCAGCGGCCTGCGCAAGGTCGCCGAGGCCGCGGGCGACAAGTCCGGCATCGTGATGGACGTCGAGACGACGCTCGAGGGGCGTGCAGCTCTACACCGCCAACTTCCTGTCAGACCGCACCGGCAAGGGCGGCGCGCACTACGGCCCCTTCGGCGGCTTCTGCCTCGAGACGCAGCACTATCCCGACGCGATCAACCAGCCCGCGTTCCCCTCGCCGGTCCTGCGCCGCGGCGAGCAACTGCATGAAACAACGATCTACCGCTTCGGCGTCAGAAAGTGAGGTATCCCGCGCTATGATCAGCCTTGGTATCGATATCGGCGGCACCGGCTGCAAATGCGTCGCCTTCCGCGATAACGGCGAGCAGGTCGCCCTCTCCTACCGCGAATATCCCACGAAGCCCGGCGAGGTTAACCTGGACGCGCTGGCGCTGCGCGAGAGCGTCTTCTTCGTCATCTCCGACTGCGTCCGCAAGCTGGAGGACCCGAAGGACGTCGCGGCCATCACGGTCTCCTCCTTCGGCGAGTCCTTCGTCCCCCCGTCGACAAGGACGGCCAGCCGCTGACCGACATCATCCTCTACTTTGCCAACACCGAAAGCGGCGCGTTTACCGACCGCCTCGTCAATTCTATCGGCGCGGAGAAGTTCATGCGCATCACCTGCGTCCTGCCCGACGCGTCGTACTCGCTGGCCAAGATGTTCTACTCGCTCAAGGCCGCGCCGCGGCCCGTGTGGAAGTTCCTGTTCGTCGCGAGCTATATCTGCTTCTGCCTGTCCGGCGAGCGTGGCGGACTACTCCCTTGCCTGCCGCAGCATCCTCTTCGACGTACGGAAGCTCTGCTGGTCCGACGAGGCTGACCTCCGCCTGCGGCATCGACCCGGCCACGCTCCCCCCACCGTCCGCCGACCGGCTCGTGCGCCGGGCGCTGCTGCCCAGGTCGCCTCGCAGCTGGGGCTGCCGCAGAGCGTCAAGGTCGTCATCGGCTCGCGCATGACCAGATCGTCAACGCGCTCGGCTGCGGCGTCGCCGCGCCCGGCGACGCGGTCGATATCACCGGCACGGTCGAGTGCATCTGCCCCGCTGTTCGCCTCCATCCCCGAGACGCTGGACTTTGAGCGCGAGAACTACGCCTGCGTCCCGTATCTCGACGGCAAGGGGCTACGTCACCTACGCCTACAACATTTCGGCGGCGCCGTCGTGCGCTGGTACCGCGATTCGCTGGCCTTCTACCTCAAGGAAGCGGCAAAAGCAGCGCGGCTGCTCGGTCTACGATATCCTGAACGAGACCTGCCCGGCCGAGCCGACGGGTCTGATCGTCCTGCCTTTCCTGCAGGGCATGGGCGGCACGCCGGACGTGCTGACCGGCGCGCGCGCACGATCTACGGCCTGACCATGCACACCACGCCCGCGGATATCTACCGCGCCATTCTCGAGGGCCTGACCTTTGAGATGCAGTACAATCTGGAAAAAGCTCGCCAAAGTACAACATCCACCCGACCAAACTCTTTGCGGCCGGCGGCGGCGCGAAATCGCCCGTCTGGCGGCAGATCAAGGCCGATATCCTGAACGCGGAGCTGCTGCCCACGCTGGCCGAGACCGGTGCGCTCGGCAGCGCATCCTGCAGGTCTGGCCGCCGCGACCGGCGAAAAAGACCGCACAGCCCTGGCCGCCCGCTTCGTCCCGCTACGGCGAAGCCTCCCGCCCCGACGCCGAGCGCCACGCCTACTATCAGAAGCAGTACCAGCTCTGCAAAGATCTGCGGGAATTTGAGGTCCGCCACGTCAGGGCTGAGGCGCAGGATGGCTACCGGAACTGTATTTGACATCAAGCAGATGGCGATCTATGACGGCCCCGGCATCCGCACGACCGTCTTTCTCAAGGGCACCCGCTGCGGTGCATGTGGTGCCACAACCCGGAGGGGGCTCAGCTATGAGCCGCAGCTGATGGTCTCCGACAACAACTGCCTGCACTGCGGCGCCTGCGTCCGCGCCACCGCCCAAACGGCGGGCAGCACTGCACGGCCTGCGGCCGGTGCATCCGCGCCTGCCCGCAGGGGCTGCGGAAGCTCTGCGGCACGCGCTATGAGGCTTCGGCGCTCGCCGAAAAAGCTCCTGCGCGACAAGGACTATCTGACCGCCATGGGCGGCGGCATCACCTTTCTCCGGCGGCGAGCCGACCGGCCAGCCGGAATTTCTCCTGGAAGTGCTGGACCGCACCGCCGCCATGCACCGCGCCATCGAGACCAGCGCCTACTGCAGCGGCAAGGTCTTTTCCGCCGTGCTTGCGCGCGTAGACTACGTCATGATGGACCTCAAGCTCATGGACCCGGAGCGGCACCGGCACTACACCGGCGTGCCGAACGAGCCGATCCTGGAAAATCTGGAGCGGCTGAAAAAAAGCGGCAAGCCCTTCCGCATTCGCATCCCGGTCATCCCGGGCGTCAACGACTCGGATGAAAATTTTGAACAGACCGCCCTGCGCCTGACGGACGCGCCCGCGCTCGAGCAGGTCGAGCTGCTGCCCTACCATGTGACGGCGGGCGCAAAATACGCCATGGTCGGCCGGCAGTACCGGCCGGAGTTCGACACCGCGGCCGCTCCGAACCTCAACACCGTGATCTTCCCTCGCTCACGGCATCGCCTGCACGCATCTGTAGTTGACAAACCTGTTTCCCATCGTGTATGATAATATTAACGTTAATATTCCTGATTTTCATGCACTTTGAATCACACAGGAGGGGCTTTTATGAAAACCGAACATATTCAGAAGCAGCTGGATTTTTTCGTCCGCGACAAGGCGCACCACGCCTACCGCAAGCCCGCGGAGGACCCTCACGCGTTGGCCGCGCAATTCGCCGCGCAGGGGGCTTGACGATATGCAGCGCTCGGTCGCGCGGCTGCGCTATGTGCTGGCGCAGGAAACGCCCGTCGTTTTCCCGGATGAGCGCATCACGCTGCTGCGCACCGTGCGCACCATCCCGGAGATCCACACCGAAGAAGAGGACCGGAAGCTGCACGAGACCCACGCCTTCCACGAAAACGGCCGCGTGTTCAACATGTGCCCGGATTACGGCATGCTGATGGCCGACGGCTTTACCAAAAAGGCGGAAAAGATCCGCGCGCAGCTGGAAGCCGCCCAGACGCCGGAGCAGAAGGAATTTCTGCAGGCCATGCTGGACGTGCTGGACCTCGTCACGGCCTTCGCCGCCCGCTACCGGGAGGAGGCCGTCCGCGTCGGCAACCAGACCGTCGCCGACATGCTCGCCTGGATCCCGGCCAACGCGCCCCGGACGCTTCTCGAGGCGCTGCAGTTTCTGCGCCTGCTGCACTACGCCATGTGGTGCAACGGCAACTACCACAATACCCTCGGCCGCATTGACCAGTTTCTGTATCCCTATTACCGGCATGACGTGGATGCGGGCCTGCTGACGAAGGATGAGGCGCTCGAGCAGCTCGAGGAGTTCTTCATCTCCTGCAACCGCGACAGCGACCTTTACATCGGCATCCAGCAGGGCGACAACGGCCAGACCATCGTCCTCGGCGGCTCGAACGCAGACGGCTCCGACGCCTATAACGAGCTTTCCGAGCTCTGCCTGCTCGCCAGCCGCGATCTGTGCCTCATCGACCCGAAGGTCAACCTGCGCGTACACAAGAATACGCCGCTTTCCGTCTATGAGCTCGCCACGACGCCCACGAAAAAAAGGCTCGGCTTCCCGCAGTACACGAACGACGAGAGATTATCGTCGTCCCCGCGCTGCTGCATTGGGGCTATGACAAAGCCGACGCGCACCAACTACACCCTGGCCGCCTGCTGGGAGATCGCGGCCCGGCTATATGGACCTCGTCAACTGGGACAGCCTGAACTTCCTCAAGACCGTGCAGGACGCCTGCGAGCAGCTGCCCAAGTGCGAAACCTATGAGACCTTTGCCGCGCTCGTGCAGAAAAACATCGCCGCGCAGGCCGAAACGCTCATGGCCGGCACGAAAAATGTCTACAAGGAGCCGTCTCCGCTCGTGAGCCTCATGTGCCCGGACTGCCTCGAGCAGATGCGCGATATCTCCGCGCCCGGCAAGTACAACAACTACGGCTTCCATGGCGACGGTCTGGCGACCGCGGCCGACTCCATGGCCGCCATCCGCAAATACGTCTACGACGAGAAGACCTTCACGCCGGATAAAATGCTTGCCATGCTGCATGCCAATTTCAAGGGCTACGAGCGCGAGCAGAACATGCTCCGCTATGAAGGCCCGAAGTTTGGCAACGACGACGATTTTGTCGATTCCATCGCCGTGCAGCTGCTCGACTGGTACGCCGACGCGCTGGAGGGCAAAAAAAACGACCGCGGCGGCTGCTTCCGCGCCGGCACGGCCTCCGCCATGTATTACATCTGGCACTCCAAAGAGGCGCCCGCCTCCCCCGACGGCCGCAGCGCGCATGAGGCGCTGCCCTGCAACTACTCCCCGTCGCTCTTCGCCCGGTGCGAGGGCCCGATCTCCATCATCAAATCCTTCGCCAAGCCGCACCTGACGCGCGTGGCCAACGGCGGTCCGCTCACCATCGAGCTGTCCGACACCATGTTCCGTAATGACGATGCCATCCGCAAATGCGCCATGTTCGTCAAGAGCTACATGGACCTCGGCGGCCACCAGATGCAGATCAACGCCGTCAACCGCGACAGGCTCCTCGACGCGCAGAAGCACCCGGAAAATTACCGCAATCTCATCGTGCGCGTCTGGGGCTGGAGCGGCTACTTTGTCGAACTGAACGAAGTTTATCAGAACCACATCATCAAACGGACCGAAATGATCCTCTGACACCGCAAGAAAGGAAGAACACTATGCTCGAAGCACTGAAAGAACAAGTTTTGAAGGCCAATCTGGAGCTGCCGAAGCACGATCTTGTCACCTTCACCTGGGGCAACGTCTCCGCCATCGACCGCGCGAGCGGCCTCATCGCCATCAAGCCCTCGGGCGTGGAATATGACGAGATGACTGCCGACGATATCGTCCTCGTGCGTCTTGAGACCGGCGAGCGCGTCGAGGGCCGTCTGAAGCCCTCATCCGACACGCCGACGCATCTGGAGCTCTACCGCGCCTACCCCTCGATCGGCGGCATCGTCCATACCCACAGCCGCTGGTCCACCAGCTTTGCGCAGGCCGGTGTCGGCATCGACGCCATGGGCACCACGCAGGGCGACTATTTCTACGGCCAGATCCCCTGCACGCGCAGCATGACCCCCGAGGAGATCCGGGACGCCTATGAGAAGAACACCGGCCTTGTCATCATCGAGGAATTCCGCCGCCGCGGCATCGACCCGGCGCAGATCCCCGCCGTGCTCGTCCACAACCACGGCCCGTTCACCTGGGGCAAGGACGCGGACGAGGCCGTCTATCACGCCGTCGTCCTCGAGGAAGTCGCGTTCATGAACTTCCACGCGAAGATGCTCAACCCCGCCGCCGGCCCCATGCCGCAGGTCCTGCCTCGACAAGCACTATCTGCGCAAGCACGGCGCGAACGCCTATTATGGACAGGGCTGACGCCATGAGCCAGGAAGCGCTGCAGGCCTGCATCCAGACGAGCAGACCTATCCGGTTCACCCCTTTTCCCACCGCGACGCGTGGGGCTTGGCCATGCGCTGGTGGACGCGTGCGAAAAGATGGGCGCGCCGCTTGCCGTGGAGATCGAGATCAATCACGTGATCGTCTTCCGCTATTACCCGGACGGCACGGGCGCATATCACGAGCAGTGGCGCTGCGGCGCAAGCGGAATCTGGTCAATTTGCTTGAAAAAAGTTCCCAACGCGCGTATTACGAACTGGAAGTGAACCACGAGGATCTCGAGCGTGACTGGCTGCTGCCGCGCGCAGCATGCCGCATGCAGCGGGGGGCGGCTTCCCCATCCGCATCCGCGGCGGAAGCGTGATCGCGTCGCCGCCGTCTCCGGCCTCCCCCGACCCCGGCGACCAAACCGCCACTCCTGAACGGCCTCCGCACGTATTTCGGGACATCAGTCATAAGGACCAGCCGCAGACCGTCTGCGCTGGTTTTCTATTAATATCTTATTGCGCACGTTCCAGCGACGCATGGCTATGAGGGGAAGCTGTCCAGCCACAGGCTGACTGATGAGGTGGACAGTGATGCGTAGACGCGCGGATCCCCCCACCTCATCCGTCACGGCTCCGCCGTGCCACCTTCCCCTCATAGGGAAGGCTTTGGGTGCGTATAAATACAAAAAACCAATGCAAAAAGGTACAGCCTGACAATCTCAGACTGCACCTTCTATTGACTGCAATATTCAAAGGCAACTGCTATCAAATTTGATTCCTACGTATCAAGCGGCGCGTAGCAAGACGCCCGTAAGGTGACTCCCGAGTGGAACGACGCCTGAAACATTGGTTCTCGCCTAAATTCAGAGGCAGAACGCACCAAACGCGTCCCCAAGCGCCCTTTTCTCCCCTATCTTTCCGGCAAGACGGAAAAAGATAGGGGTTGAATGCGTCAAAACGGCCTCGACGGAACGAGCCCCGCTGTTCGCGGAGTCTCTCTTTCCTCTGAGCCCGTTTCTTCCTTTCCAAACCGCAAACTGAATTTGCGGTTTGGGTTTTCATGCAAAATCTGCGACAACCTCTCAGTCAGCCTTCGGCTGACAGCATCCCTTTTTTGTCCCTTCGGGACATTTCCCCCGATAGGGGAATCGGCCCCTGGAAGAGGAGCCTTTGGGCGCCGCCGGAAGTACAGCTTGTTTATTCCACGATCTTGCCGCCGAGGTAGACGGCCTTTGGGGGTCAGGTCGGGGGCGCAGACGACGAAGTCGGCGAGCTTGCCGGGCTCGATGGAGCCGATCTCGGCTTCGCGGCCGATCTGGCGCGCAGGAATGATGGTCGCGGAGCGGGATGGCCTGCTCCATCTGGATGCCGAAGGAGATCGCCTTCTGCATGCACAGATGTCACAGGTTCGTGGCCGAGCCCGCGATCGTGCCGTCGGCCAGCCGGGCCATTGTTTTCCAGCCACGCCACACGTCCTGCCCGCCGGGTGTACTGCCCGTCCGGCATGCCGCAGCAGCGCAGCGCGTCGGAGATGAGGCAGATCCTGCCCGGAAACAGGCGGAAGGCCATGCGCACGGGCGCTCGGGTGTACGTGCTGGCCGTCGCAGATGAGCTCCGCGATCACATCCTCCCGCTCTCGGAGGCCGCACCGATGGGGCCGGGCTTGCGGTGGTGGATGCCGGGCATGGCGTTATAAAGATGCGTCAGATGGCGGGCCCCGGCGGCGAAGACCGCCGCGGCATCCTCTCATAGGTGCAGTCGGTATGCGCGATGGAGACCGTGCAGAGCTTCGCGGCCTGCGCGGCAAAGTCCACTGCGCCCGGCAGCTCCGCCGCCACGTCCACGATGCGCAGCAGCCCCTCGCTGGCCTCGTAGAGCGCGCGGAACGCTTCGAAGTCCGGCAGACGGAGGTACGCGCCGTTCTGCGCGCCCTTTTTCTTCTCGGAGAAGAACGGCCCCTCCATCTGGATGCCCATCAGGCGGGCGCAGCCGGGGTGCGCGGCGCGGTTGTAGTCCGCCGCCGCGCGGAACGCGCGCGCGAGCACGTCATACGGCAGCGTCATCGACGCGGGCGCGAACGACGTGACGCCGTTCCTTGCCAGATAGCGCGCCATCGTCCGGATGCCGTCCGGGTCGCCGTCGGAAAAATCCGCGCCGGAATTGCCGTGGTTGTGTGATATATCGATCAGGCCGGGGATCACGCGCGCGCCGCCAAGATCCGTGCCCGGCATATCGGGACTTTGCGGCAGGATCTCGCCGAACCGCCCGTCCTCGACGGTGAATGCGCCGCGGACAAAGCCCTGCGGCGTGAAAATTTCTGCATGTTTAAACAGCATCGGGAACCTCCGGCAGACTGGCCGCGGCCATCGACTGACCGACGCGGCGGAATTTCTCATCCGGCAGCATGACCTGCACCTTTTGGGCGAGCGCCGGGTATTCCTCCTGCAGGATCCTGCAGCATTCGCCCACGATCAGCTCGCCGCCCACGCCGGAGGCGACGCGGCCAAGCACGATCAGGTGCCGGATATCATATGTCATTTCATAGAGCGGCACCGTATGCGCCAGATACGCGCCGATGGTGCGGAAAATGTCCTTGCCCGCTCGTCGCCGCCCTCGGCCAGCGCCTGTACGGTCTTGAGCTTCTCCGCGGGGCTCAGCCCCTCGTCCAGCGCGATGCCCGCGGCGGGCGCGAGCTTGATGACGGCGTCCTGCGAGAAATACTTGCAGCCCACGCCCCGGTCGCCAGGACCATTCGTCGACGGCGGCCGTCTCGCTCAGATCGACCGGCGCGAACGCCAGCTCGTTGAACCAGCCGAGCAGATCGCAGCTGCGGTCAATGTACCCGGCCGCCTCGCTCGTGCCCATGGCAAGGCCCATGACGCAGCCGTCCTGCAGGCTCATCGCGCCCGCGAGCGCGCGGTCACGTCGCCGTCGTTGGCGACGACGATCGGCACGTCGCCGATCTCTTTTTGGCCGCGGTCGGTCATAGATGGACTTGACCTGCTCGCGCGCGCGCGCGGGATCTTCAGAAACAGCGAGGAGACCATCGGGCTGTTGCCCACGAACGTCCCCGCGGACGAGACGCCGATGCCGTCGACCCGCGGCAGCTTGGAAGCGGCGGTCTTGAAAGCGCTGACGATGCCGTCATACTGGTAGCTGAGATCCTCTGAGGGTCTTCGGGTGCCAGACGACCTCCTCGGGTAGACGGTCTGCCGTCGATCACGGCCGAACCTTGCGGTCGCTGCCGCCGGCGTCAAAGCCGATGCGGCAGCCGTTGGTGTGGCCGCCGACACGGATGGGCTTTTCGTTCGGTTTGGGCAGGTGCGCCCAGTCGCAAATGACGATCTCGAACGGGACCTCAAACACGTCCTGCATGAAGCCCACGTCGAACGCACGCCGTCCCTCCGGGCAGTATTCCGCCTGCAGGCGCTTTGCCAGCGCATCGTCGCCGCAGAGCCAGACGCGAAGGCCGCCCGCGCTCCAAAGAAGCAGCTTCACGAAGCGCTCGATATAGCGGTAATTGGCCTCGGCAAAATCCTCGCCGCGCAGCTTCGTCTCAAACACGGAGACGGCCCCGTGGTCGCGCTCGACCGCGAGGGCAAACGGGCGCGACGCCTCTTTTTTTCATATTCCCTGCGCCAGACGCCGAAGGGGATGAACGCAGGGTCCAGCAGCGGCTGATTTTTGAGCGCTGCTTCGATCCCAAGATAGTGCATGTTGTTTCCTCTCAATCTTTTGTGTCCGGCCAGAGGCGTTCTTCGTAGACGCCTGCGGCCTTGAGCGCGCGGATGGCGTCCTTGACGGAGGCCAGATCCTCGCGGTAGGTCACGCCGTGCCAGACCTCCTCGCAGGGCAGCACGCGCACGCGGGCCGTGCCCGCCTGCAGCTGGGCGTTGACGGCGACGGGGAGATAGAACTCGCGCTTCAGCGGGTCCTGCGGCACATCCTCCGCAAAGAACGTCCCCAGCCGCTGCCAGAGCTCCGTGACCATCGGCTGGGTAAAGCCCCAGATGTTCATGGAAACGATGGTGTCGCCCGGCAGATCGATGAAAGGTCTCGTTGTCCTCGGTATAGACGGCGTGCTCGCCGCGCTGGTAGATCTTCGTGCGCTCGACGATGTCGACGAGCATCCCATCCCGCACCTCGCACACGCCGCGGGCGACGGAGCCGAACTTCGTCACGGTATTGCGCACCCGGTAGCCGACCATGGCGTAGCAGTGCTCATCGTCGTTCGTGCGCAGAAACTCATAGATCGTGCTGAACGCCGTGCGGCCGTAGAAATCGTCCGAGTTGATGACCGCGAATGGCCCGTGCAGCACGTTCCGGCAGCAGGCAACGGCCTGTCCCGTGCCCCAGGGCTTGACGCGTCCCTCCGGGACCTCACAGCCCGCCGGGATATCCGTCAGCTCCTGATAGACGTATTCGACGTTGAAAAACCGCTCCATGCGGTCGCCGATGCGCTCACGGAAGAGCGCCTCATGCTCACGCTTGATAATGAAGACAAGATCACGGAAGCCTGCGCGTGCGTCGTACATGGAAAAAGTCAATGATGCTGTGACCCTCGTCGTCGACGGGCTCCATCTGCTTGAGCCCGCCGAAGCGGCTGCCCATCCCGGCGGCCATGATCACAAGCTTCGGTGCATCCTGATACATAAAACTGCCTCCTATCCTGCCATCCCGGCAGTTCATAAAAATTCGATCTTCTGTGCCTGTACATCCACCCGCGCCGGGACCCCGAGCGGCACGATGCAGCGCGGGCAGCGCGTGGCCGACGTTCAGCCCGCACACGACCGGCAGCGCCGGATCATCGATCACCTGCCGCAGCAGCTGCTCATATTCCGCCTGCCATACGCCGTCCATCGGCCGCCCGACCAGCACGCCGCTGACCGCGGCGAACACCCCGGCGTCCTTCAGGTATTCCAGCGCCTTTTTGTATTTCGCGGGCGCCATCTGTTCCTCGCTCGACTCGAGCAGCAGGATCCTGCCCCGCCATTCCTCTTTTGCCGGGAACAGCCCGTATTTCCGGCAGATCTCCGGCATGTCCGCGTAGCGTGCGGGGTCAAACATGTCAAAGATGCCTGTCGATGCAGCCGCCGAGGATCTCGCCGGAAAACTGCCCGCCCTCCTGCAGCAGGCGGAAGCCGCCGAGTTTCTTTGCCGCGAGCGGCGTGCCGAGCTGCGATTCGCCAAAGTTCTTCCGGCTCTCGTACGCGGTATCGCTCGGCCGGATGCAGCGGATGCGGCCGGTCGTCAGCAGCTCCTCAAAATACTGCCGGGTGTAGGGCAGCATCGTCCGGCTCAGCTCGCAGACGTCCGGGAGGAACGCCTGCCCGTAAAACGTCGGCAGCCCGACCTTGCGGAGCATGAAATGGTCGATCGTGGTGTCGGAAAAGCCGAGGAAGGGCTTCTGCGTCACGGCCCGCTGCAGTTCGCCGGTCTCAAACAGATACGGCGCGAGCCGGTAGGTATCGTCGCCGCCGATGGCGCAGAGGATCAGATCGATCTCCGGGTCCCGGAACGCCTGCAGCAGATCCTCCGCCCGCCATTCCGGATGTGCACGCAGCGCCTCGAGCCCCGCGCGGGCGTGGGGCAGGAACCGGACCTGCAGGCCGTAGTCCTGCAGGCGCGCAAGGCCGAGCCGGACCTCATGCTGCACAAACGGCTCGCCCAGGATCCCGCTCGACAAGCTGACGATCCCGACCGTCCGGATCATACGCCGTCCCTCCCCTGCATACTCTTATTGTATATGGTATCGATTCCGCGGCCCGTTTGCAAGCCTTTTCTGCGCACTTCCCGGAAAATACCCGGAAATTTCGCCGCATCCGGAATGCTTGCAGATTTCCGGCTCCTGTGGTACAATGCATTTACCAAAAAAATGAAATGAGGTGAGGATACGAATCTGTCTGCGCTGATCGCCGGGGCCAGCCCGGTCGCCGGTGTGATCATCTCTGTCGCGCTCATGCTGTTTTCCGGCTTTCTGATGACGCGGCTGACCAAGCTCGCGCGGCTGCCGAACGTCACGGCGTATATCCTCGCCGGGATCCTCATCGGCCCCTATGTTCTGAACCTCGTGCCGCAGCGCATCATTGACGGCACGGATTTTCTTTCCGATATTGCCCTCGCATTCATTGCGTTTTCAACGGGCGAGTTCTTTAAGCTTCCGGTCTTGAAGAAAAGCGGCATGAAGGTCGTCTGGATCACGGTCTTCGAGGCGGTTCTGGCCTCAGTCTTTATTTTTATCCTGACGTATTTCGTGCTCCGGCTCGATCTGGCGTTTTCCATCGTGCTCGCGGCCCTCGCCTCGGCGACGGCTCCGGCATCCACAATGATGACCATCCGGCAGACGGGCGCCAAGGGCGATTTCGTCGATACGCTTCTGCAGGTCGTGGCACTGGACGACGTGGTGGGGCTGGTCCTCTATTCGGTCGCCATCTCCATCGCGCTGGCTTCCTTAAGCGGCGTGAGCGGATTCTCGTTCGAAACGCTCGGCAAGCCGGTGGTGCTGAATCTGCTGGTCGTCGGGCTCGGCAGCCTCTTTGGGCTTTTTATGAAGCTTCTGATGCCGCAGAAGCGTTCAAAGGACAATAAGCTCATCATCTCCGTGGCGCTTTTGTTCGCGTTCTGCGGCGTGTGCGCGCTGCTGGACCTGTCTCCCCTGCTCGGCTGCATGATGATGGGCACGGTCTATACCAACATCGCGGACGACGACAAGCTCTTCAAGCAGCTCAATTATTTCAGTCCCCCGATTCTGCTTCTGTTCTTCGTGCGCTCCGGCATGTCGTTCCAGCTCGATGCGCTGGTCTCCTCGTCCGGGAATCTCGACGGCGTGCCGCTGCTGGTGATCGGCGTGAGCTATTTCCTCGTGCGCATTCTCGGCAAATACGCGGGCGCATGGCTCGGCTGCAGGCTGGTCAAAAAGGATCAGCTGGTGCGCAATTATCTGGGCCTGGCCCTCATCCCGCAGGCGGGCGTGGCCATCGGCCTCGCGGCCCCTCGGCGCGCGGACGCTCGGCGGCACGATGGGCAGCGATCTGCAGACCATCATCCTCGCCTCGAGCGTCCTGTATGAGCCCTCATCGGCCCCGGCTGCGCGAAGCTGGCGTTGTACTTATCCAAATCGTATTCCACCAAGCTCGAGGACGTCGCCGTCGTGGCGGAGGTCACCGAGACCGGCGAACAAAAAATCCGACGTGCAGCTGCTCATCGAACGCATCCGGAAGATCCAGTCGGAGCTTCCGCCGCTGGAGAGCGACGTGTCGGAGGAAGAGGCCGCCTTTACCGAGGCCGCCGAAGAGCAGCTGGCCCAGACGCAGGCCCAGCGGCGGTATTTCTATCTCAGGAGGTAACAGAGCATGAAAACAGACTGGATCGCGGGACTTCTCGGCCCGTGGAGCGCGGAGCTGGCGCCCGGCTCGATTCTTCTCCGGCTGGCGCTCAGCATGGCGCTGGCCGCCATGATCGGCTGCGAGCGCTCGAGAGCAAGCGGCACTCGGCCGGTCTTCGCACCTTCATCCTTGTGAGCCTCGCGGGCACGGCCACGATGCTCATTGACCAGTATCTCATGGACGTTGCTGCCCATCACGATCCCGCTCCTCTCCGCGGCCGCCGTCATCGGCATGACGACCATCAGCGGCAACTCCATCCTCTTCAGCTCCAAAAACCAGATCAAAGGGGCCTGACGACCTCAGGTCGGTCTCTGGTGCTGCGGGATCGTGGGGCTGGCGCTCGGCGCGGGGCTCTATACGCTGGCGCTGGTGCTGTTTTTTCGCGCTGCTGTGCAGCATGTCCGGCCTGCCCGCGCTCGAGACGCACCTGAAAGACCGCTCGAACCACTTTGAGGTCCATCTGGAGCTCAAAAACAAGTCCGACCTGCCGGACTTCGTCTCGACCGTCCGCGCCGTCGGCATACGCATCGACGATATCGAGTCGAACCCCGCGTACTTGAATTCCGGCCTCAGCGTCTTCACCGTCTCCTTCTTCACCGTGGCCAGCGCCGAGCTCAAGCAGTACAAAAAGCACGGCGAGATCATCGAAGCCCTCAAATCCCTCGACTATGTCTACTACATCGAAGAGATGAACTGACGCCCCAGAAACCCACAGTGCCTGCCCCATGGGCAGCGCGCTGATTTTTTCATCTTTCTGCCCGTTCTCTGTCCTTCTTCTCCGGACTTTTGTCCGTGGGTGGGATTGTTTTTTGCCGCTGGCTGTGATACACTGATACAGCCGCGCGCAGCAGAAGAGAGGAGACAACCATGAACCACGCAGAACACAAAAAAGAAGTACGTTTTCCGGAAAGATCGGCTTTGTGCTCTCGGCCGCCGACGCGTCCGTCGGCCTCGGCAACATCTGGCGCTTTCCGTATCTGGCCGCCAAATACGGCGGCGGCATTTTCCCTGCTCGTCTACATCCTTCTGGCGATGACGTTCGGCTATACGATGATCGTAGCAGAGACCTCGCTCGGCCGCATGACCGGCAAGAGCCCGGTCGGCGCGTTCGGTGCGTTCGGCAGCACCGGCTGGCTGAAATTCGGCGCTGGATCAACGCGATCATCCCCATCCTCATCGTGCCGTATTATTACTCGGTCATCGGCGGCTGGGTCGTCAAATATCTGGCTGATTATGTCCTTGGCCGCGGCAGCGCGCTTGCGGCCGCCGACGGCTATTTCTCCGCGTTTATCTCCAACGGCGTCCCGGCGGAGGTCTGCTTCGTCATTTTTGCCGCGCTGACGCTGACGATCATCTTCGCGGGCGTGGAAAACGGCATTGAGCGCGTGTCAAAGTTCATGATGCCGGTGCTGGTCGTGCTGTCGATCATCATCGCGTCTATTCCGTCACGCGGCCGGGCGCGCTGGCGGGCGTCAAATATTTCCTCGTGCCGAATTTTGCAAACTTCTCGTGGATGACGGTCGTGGCGGCCATGGGGCAGATGTTCTATTCGCTGTCCATCGCCATGGGCATCCTGATCACCTTCGGCTCGTACATGAAAAAAGACATCTCCATCGAAGGCTCGACGCGCAACGTGGAGGTTTTCGACACGGCCATTGCCATCATGGCGGGCCTGATGATCATTCCCCGGCGGTCTTCTCCTTCTCGGGCGGCGACCCGGCGGCGCTGAAGGCCGGCCCGTCCCTGATGTTCATCACCATCCCGAAGGTCTTCGACTCCATGGGCCTCGGCACGGCCATCGGCATTCTGTTCTTCGTCCTCGTGCTCTTCGCCGCGCTGACCAGCTCCATCGCGCTGACAGAAAGCGCCGTCTCGACCTTCCAGGACGAGCTCGGCTGGGGCCGGAAGAAGTCCACGGCCGTTGTCGGCGTCGTCATGCTGGCGCTCGGCACGCTCTCGTCGCTCGGCTACGGCCCGCTGGCAGGCGTGACGATCATCGGGATGCAGTTCCTTGATTTCTTCGATTTCCTGACGAATTCCGTCATGATGCCCATCGCGGCCATCGCCATCTGCCTGCTGGTCTCCCGCGTCGTCGGCGTCGGCCGGATCGAGCAGGAGGTCCTGCTTGGCGAGTCCACGTTCCGCCGCAAGAAGGTCTTCAACACCATGATCCGCTTCCTCTGCCCCTTCTTCGCCGCCATCATCCTCCTGAGCTCCGTCGCCAACGCCCTCGGCTGGATCTCGATGTGATAACAACCCCCGGTGCCGTTCCGCTATGAACAGCACCGGGGGTTTCTTACGTTTTTCTCCCGCTGACGCGAATCTCCGGATAAAACGTGCAAAGATCTGAAGAAATGCCATTGACAAACGCGGGTGGGGCGATACGATAGAAGAAAGGGAAAGGCGGTGGCAATGTGGAGCAGTTTTTCTACCAATGTGAAAAAAACGGCTGTTTTCTGGAGCAGTACGTCTATCATATCGGCTCCTACCACTACAACTGGCACAGGGAACTGGAGCTGATGACGGTCCTGCGCGGCGAGCTGGAGGTCTGTATCGACGGCGCATCGCATCTGCTGCGGGACTCGGACGTCATTCTGATCGGCTCGAACAAGGGCCACGCCACGCTTGCCCGGCAACCGGAAAGCGTCGCGATGGTGCTGCATATCGCCCCGGATCTTTTCCGGGAATACTACGGCGATATGAACGCCCTGCAGTTCACCTGCTGCTCCGAAGGCGGACGGAAGAACGAGCGTCCGTTCGTGCTGCTCCGCGCGCATCTGGCGTCGCTCATGCTGAGCGCCCAGGGGCAGGGTGCCGAGGAAAAGCTGCGCTTCGAGAGCGCGCTGTACGCGCTTCTGCATACGCTGAGCCTGTACTTCCCGCCCGAGCGCCTGAGCACGGGCAAGGCAATGCTGCTGCGGAACACCTTTGACGCGGTCGAAAAGATCGTGCAGTATATCGACGCAAATTATATGCAGAAGATCACGCTCAACGATCTGGCGCAGGTGAGCAAGTATAACCGCAACTACATCTCGCAGTTCTTCAAATCCAATCTCGGCGTCAATTTCCACGACTACCTGACGCGCATCCGCCTGCGCGAGGCGACGCTGGCGCTCGGCCAGACCGACCAGAGCGTGTCGGAGATCGCGCTGTCCCACGGCTTTTCCGACCTCAAATCGTTCAACACGGTCTTCCGTGCGCGCTTCAGCAAGACACCGACGGAATACCGCCGGCAGCTGAACGAGACGGTCACAAAATACGACCCGCGTTTCAAGCGGGATTTTCTGCCGCGCGCGGACGAGGCGATGAACCAGATCCTGCTGCAGTACGTGCTCGATCCGGCCAGCCCGCCGAGCAGCCGCCTGCCGGCGCAGATACGCCCCTGCAGCGCGTCGCAGAAACGTCGCTCCGGCTCAAAAGAGCTGACGCAGGGTCTTCAGCAGACCGCCGCCGGTCTGGAGAAGATCCTGTGGGAGCTGTCACAATAGTTTTTCTTCCAGCCTTCCTTTCTGAACATTTTCCCCATGGAAAATATATTCAGACACCCTCCGGCATATCCGTTTGCCGGGGCAGCCGCAAATTCCCGCCCACGGGCGAAAATCGTCCGGATGGGGCGGGAATTTCTTCATGCATGGTTATGCAACAAGACCGAAATCTTATGGTTTTCCCGCGCGCTCCTCTGTACGCTTTTGCACAATAAACTGCGGTACTTTCGGATAGCGCACAGAACGGCGAATATGGTAAAAACCAGATAGCAGAGCGGAAGGACCGGTGCTTCGCTCTGCAGACTATATTGAATTGAGAGGAGAACCTTACGAGTCCCAGCACAATCACCCTTTTGCTCCTGGCCTTTGCCGTTGTGATGTTCGTCTGGGAAAAGATTCCCCTCGCACGCACGGCAATGATCGTATGTATCGGCCTGACCATTACAGGCGTTCTTGACGCCAAAACGGCCTTTGCCGGCTTTGTCAACAGCACTGTGTCGCCATGTTCATCGTCGGCCAGGCGCTCTTTGAGACCGGCATGGCGAACAAGATCGGCAGTCTTGTCACACGCTTTGCCAAAACGGAGCGCCAGTGCATCATCGCCGTCATGCTCATCACGGGTCTGATGAGCGGTTTCCTGTCCAATACCGGCACAGCCGCCGTGCTGATCCCGGTCGTCATCGGCATCGCAGCGTCCTCCGACTTCTCGCGCGGAAAGCTCCTCATGCCGCTCGTTTTCGCAGCCGCGCTCGGCGGCAACCTCTCGATCATCGGCGCGCCCGGCAACCTCATCGGCACAAATGCGCTCAATGAGCTTGGCATCGAGACCGGCTTCTTTGAGTACATCGGTGTCGGCCTGCCGATGCTCGTCTTCGGCATTCTGTATTTTGCGGTGTTCGGCTATAAGCTGCTGCCGGACAACAAGAATCTTGTCAGCGCGGACGACGACCAGTTCGCCGCCAAAGATTTCTCCGGCGTCCCCGTCTGGAAGCAGACCGCTTCCCTGGTCATCCTCATTCTGAGCATCCTCGCCATGATCTTTGAAAAGCAGATCGGCGTCAAACTGCACGTCTCGGCCAGCGTCGGCGCGATCATCCTGATCCTCACCGGCGTCATCTCGGAAAAAGAGGCGCTGCGCTCCATCGATCTCAAGACCGTCTTCCTCTTCGGCGGCTCACTGCACTGGCCAGCGCGCTGGAGACCACAGGCGCAGGCACGCTCGTTGCAGACGCGATCATTCACGCGCTGGGCGACACGCCCTCGCCGTTCCTGCTGCTGCTCGTCATCTGGATCGTCACCTGTGCACTGACCAACTTCATGTCCAACACCGCGACCACGGCGCTGATGGTCCCCATTGCGGTCGCTCTGGCGCAGGGCGTCGGCGCAGATCCGCGCGCAGTCGTCGTTGCAACGGTCATCGCAGGCTCGTGCGCCTACGCGACGCCCATCGGCATGCCGGCAAACACCATGGTCGTCGGCATCGGCGGATATTCCTTCAGGGACTATGTGAAGGCCGGCCTGCCGCTGATCGGCGTGTCGTTCGTGATCTGCATGGTGCTGCTGCCGATCCTCTTCCCATTCTTCCCCGGATAATTCTACACGGCCAGATATGTATTTGACAGAAAAGGAGTTATTATGACAAAAACAGAGCAGGTCCAGCTGATGACGGAAAAGATGGCAAAATTCGTGGCCATCGTAGGCAAAAAAGCTGCCCGATGATGTGGAAGCAAAGCTTGCCGAGCTGCGCGCGAAGGAAACAACGCCGCTGGCGCAGGCGATCTATGAGACAATGGCAAAAAACCAGCAGCTCGCCATGGAGCTTGACCGCCCCTGCTGTCAGGACACCGGCGTTCTGCAGTTCTGGGTCAAGTGCGGCGCATATTTCCCGCTCATCGGCGAGCTGGAAGCGCTTTTGAAGGAAGCCGTCGTACAGGCAACATTCGCCGCACCCCTGCGCCACAACAGCGTAGAGACCTTCGACGAGTACAACACCAAGCGCAACGTCGGCAAGGGCACGCCCACCGTGTTCTGGGAGATCGTTCCCGAGAGTGATTCGTGCGAGATCTACACGTATATGGCCGGCGGCGGCTGTTCGCTGCCCGGAAAAGCGATGGTCCTGATGCCCGGCGCGCAGGCTATGAGGGCGTCACGCGCTTCGTGCTCGACCAGATGACGAGCTACGGTCTCAACGCGTGCCCCCCTGCTGGTCGGCGTCGGCGTGGCGACAAGTGTGGAAACTGCCGCGCTGCTGTCCAAAAAGGCACTGATGCGGCCGATCGGCTCGCACAATCCCAACGCGCGCGCCGCGGAAATGGAAAAAAGCTGCTCGAAGACGGCATCAACAGCATCGGCCTCGGGCAGGGGGCATGAGCGGCTGCGCGTCCGTGATGGGCGTCCATATTGAGAACACTGCGCGCCATCCGTCCACCATCGGCGTTGCTGTCAATGTCGGCTGCTGGTCGCACCGGCGCGGACTTGTCCGCTTCGACAGAGACCTGAACGCCACCGTGATTTCGCACAAGGGGGTAACACTGTAATGGTTGAAAACAGAAACGGAAAGAAGGTTCTCATCACGCCGGTCACCGCAGAGGATCTGGCGGATATCCATATCGGCGATATCGTCTATCTCGACGGCGATCTCGTCACCTGCCGCGACGTGGCGCACCGCCGTCTGATTGAGGGCAAGCGCGAGCTGCCGGTCGATCTGCACGGCAAGGCGATCCTCCACGCAGGCATCGTTCGCCCGTCCGAGACCGCCGCGTCCGGCTATGAAATGGTTTCCGTCGGCCCGACGACCTCGATGCGTATGGAAAAGTTCGAGAAGGAATTTGTTGAGCAGACCGGCGTGAAGGTCATCGTCGGCAAGGGCGGCATGGGTCCGAACACCGAATACGCCTGCAAGAGCTTCAAGGCCATCCATTGCGTCTTCCCTGCCGGCTGCGCAGTCGTCGCGGCCGCAGAGGTCCAGCGGATCGCCGCGCACCACTGGGACGAGCTCGGCATGCCCGGAGACGCTGTGGTGCTGCGACGTGAAAGCGAAGTTGGTCCTCTGATCGTGTCCATCGACGCCGACGGCCGCAACCTGTTCGAGGAAAACAAGGTCATCTTCAACCACAAAAAGACGCCGCCATCCAGGAGATCTGCAAACACGTCAGCTTCATCAAGAAATCGTGGAAATTACCCCGCCATTTAATGATTT
>VOFK01002509.1_pt1 | contig 39775 bp, 52 predicted proteins | sample 5384121 | NCBI WGS metagenome assembly VOFK01 (sample SAMN12384730, study PRJNA508395) | human gut metagenome | isolation source: healthy gut J | host: Homo sapiens | reverse complement strand
GATAGAACGGTCAATACATTCATGCTCATTAACACCATGAAACTAAGTAAAGGAGCCATAAAGAGCGAGCGGGTAATCTTTTATCTTTTCATAGAGGAAAGCTACAAATAAATCCGGGAAAGAAAAATATTTTTTCTACAATAAGTCTTGTATTATGTAGCGGGAAATTCATACCTTTGCAGCCGTATTAAACAAATAGGTAACATCTATTACAAAATGAGCGAAAAAGCACCCGTAATGGTATTCTCCGGAACTAACTCGAGATACCTTGCAGAGAAAATCTGCGCAAGCCTTGATTGCCCTCTAGGAAAGATGAATATCACCCACTTTGCTGATGGTGAATTTGCTGTTTCTTATGAAGAGTCTATCCGTGGCGCAAATGTATTCCTGGTTCAATCCACTTTCCCTAATTCCGACAATTTAATGGAACTTCTGCTGATGATCGACGCTGCTAAAAGAGCGTCTGCTAAAAGCGTTGTTGCAGTCATTCCATATTTCGGTTGGGCACGACAGGACAGAAAAGACAAACCTCGCGTTTCTATCGGCGCCAAGTTGGTAGCCGACTTACTTTCGGTTGCAGGTATCGATCGTTTGATTACTATGGATCTCATGCCGATCAAATCCAAGGTTTTTTCAATATTCCTGTAGATCACTTGTACGCTTCGGCTGTGTTCCTCCCCTATATCGAGTCCTTAAAGTTGAAAGACCTTGTTATCGCTACGCCCGACGTGGGCGGGTCCAAACGTGCCAGCACATTCTCAAAGTATTTCGGTAGTTCCCCTGGTATTGTGCAACAAATCACGTGAGAAAGCAAACGAAGTTGCATCCATGCAGATTATCGGTGATGTAACCGATAAGAATGTAGTATTGGTAGATGACATCGTAGATACAGCCGGTACTATCACCAAAGCAGCTAACATTATGTTGGATGCCGGTGCTAAATCAGTACGCGCTATTGCCAGTCACTGTGTCATGTCCGATCCGGCATCTTTCCGCGTGCAGGAGTCGGGCTTGACTGAATGGTATTTACAGACAGTATTCCTTATGCAAAGAAATGTGCCAAGGTTAAGCAATTAAGCATTGCCGATATGTTTGCCGAAACTATCAGAAGAGTCGTAAGAAATGAATCTATCAGTTCTCAATATATTATCTAAAACTTATAGATAATAAAAAGACTAAAAATAAAGGCTGCGCAATGTCCGTTTGAACTGCGCAGCCTTTATTTTTATTTTACCGAATTTTTGACTTTATTCTTTAATTACTCAGTCTTCCCATTTTGTAAGTACCTTTCCGTACCAGCTTTCCATTTTTATCCGTTTCCACAAACGGACCGTCTTTTTTGCCTTGTTTGAAGAAACCTTCATAGCGGTTTCCGTTCTTATCTTCCTGCACGCCACTCCCCTCTTCCAGACCATTTACAAAACCGCCTTTGTATTTTGTACCGTCAGTAAGAATCAGAGTTCCCTGACCGTTGAATTTATTATCTTTCCATTCGCCTTCGTAGGAGTCACCGACGTTCCATTTGTAAACACCATAGCCGTTGCGCTGGTTGTCTTTCCATTGTCCGTCATATACAGCACCGCTGGCCCATGTAAACGTACCACGCCCTTCCTGCATACCGTTCTTGAAGTTTCCTACATATTTATTGCCACTGGCATGATAGTAGATACCTTCACCCGTACGTTCACCTTGCACATAAGAACCCTCGTAGCGGTCACCCGTATGAAAGAAGTAAATGCCCTTGCCATGCTGCATATCCTCTTTCCAATCACCCACATACTTATCACCATTGGCATATTCAAACGTACCTTTGCCATCACGCACATCATTCTTCCATTGACCGTCGTATTTGCAACCGTCATTCCCAGACTAAGGAGCCTTCACCGTTTTTCTTGTCATCTTTCCACGAACCGATGTATTTAGAACCGTTTTTCCAAGTATAAGTACCCTGACCTTCACGCTTGTCGTTCACCCAGTCTCCTTCGTAAATGTCACCGGTATAGTAGTACATAGTACCTTTGCCATGCTGATAATCTTGATACCACATACCGTCGTAACGGTTATTATTCATAAAATAATAGATACCTCTGCCGTGCTGTTGGTCTTGAAACCACTGGCCGTCATACTTTTCACCGTCGGGAAAGGTATAAATTCCAGTACCCTTCACGCTTTCCTTTAACGTACTCGCCTTCATAGACATCACCGTTTTTAAATACCGTCTTTCCCTTACCGTTGGGTTTGCGTCCTTTCATCTCACCGGTATATACGGAACCATCCTTAAACGTATGCGTTCCCTATTTTTTTTATTTCCGACGAGAAAGTTCCCTTTATTTTATCGAAGAAGCCGCCTTTTTCCCTGGGCTGCGACATTGCCCTGTGATAAGAATAACAGAAAGACTGCAGTATATAGATATTTCATCTTGGGTTACAAATTACTTTTTATTAGGATTCGTGACAAAGATACGATTAATCTACTAAAACCACGAGACGTTCCTGCTTTTTATGACATTTTTTTGCCGGATACAATTTCTTTTAATGTCTCTTTGCACAAATAGCGTGAGGCAAGTTCGCGTATATTTCTTCCGGTGTAATATTCTTAATTGTATTCAAAACATCCTCAAAATGTGTATCTCCAAAACCTGAAACTTGAACGAACATCCATGCATCTGCCAGCGAGAGTGCCGATTCATAGCTGCGGCACATCTCGCCCAGCATATAATTCTTTACCATAAAGAGTTCATCTTCCGGTACCGGATCATTTTGTAAACGGTCTATTTCATGATAAACCTCCCGGACAAGAGGTTCTACAAACTCGTTTGCAGTTTCCGTATTGATAACCAGTATACCTTGCCCCGGATATGGAGCGATACCGGCAGAAATTCCATAAGTGTATCCTTTTTCTTCACGAATATTAGACATCAGGCGACTTCCAAAATATCCACCGAACAACGTCACCATCACTCTGGTCTTCAAATAATCCGGGATGATGGCGTTCCAAAGAAAGCATACCCATACGGACTGCGCTTTGCATGACATCTGCATATTCTACAAAGATCCGTTTGTCTACGGAAGAAACCGGAACGAAATCTGTCTTTTCAGGTTTTTGGAAACCCTTTCCAAAAGCTTCTCTCCCAAATAAATCTTCAATCCGCCGTACACAATCATCGCCAACTTTTCCGGAAACATAAATCGTACAGTTCCGGGAGTGATAGTACCGGTCGTAGAACTTACGTAACACATCAGGAGTTATCCGTTTGTAATCTTCTTTCTGTACCAGCCGTCCGCAGGGATGCACTCCGCCATACACAGCTTTCATCAGCGCCCGGTGCGCCAGAAAATCCACTTTGGACGAGTTGACCATGAACTGCTGAATGTTATTTTCTGCTACAACACCCAGCTCCTTCTCCGGAAACACAGGCTTTTTACGATGGATTCCAGTATTTCCAATGTCTGAGGCAGGTATTTATTCAGCGAGTAAAGAGTAATGTATGCATATTCCGATGCGCTGGACAGCTCCAGCCAGGCGCCGTAATAGTCCAACTTCTCCGCTATCTCCAGCATGCTGTACCGAAGCGTTCCCTCACGCAACATACGGTTCGTGAACAAAGCCTGTAACGGTTGCGACTGTTACCAGCGTCCGCCCTCTATCAGCAAATCAATACGGACAACTTCATTATCACCAGAATTCAAGTATATTCAAAGGTCACACCATTGGGCATGATGAAACGTTGGGGCATTTGTACGGCCAGATGTTCAATATCTCTGACTTTGGGTTGAATAGTTCTGTCCAAAAGCATCATTAATCAAACATTCATTTAGCAGCCCGGTCCAGCAAGAAACGTTCCGCACGTTCCAAATCTTGCGGTGTATCAATCCCGATCGTCTCAACTTCTGTGATGCCGGCTTTAATGGTATAACCGTTTTCCAGCCAGCGCAGCTTGCTCTAGCGCCTCCGCCAGTTCAAGAGAAGACTGCGGAAGCGAGGTTATCTCTTTCAACACTTCCACCCGATAGGCATATAATCCGATATGCTTGTAATAAATATGATTTTTCAGCCATTCACATTTTTCGGCGTTTCGCTGGTATGGGAATGATAGAACGGCTGAAATAAAGAGCATTCATATTCTTGTTGAGCACTACTTTGGGAGAGTTTACGTTCTCCAATGCCTCAAAACCGTTGTCTGCAGTAAAAGGTTTTACTAATGTGGCAATCTGTGTGGACGGATCGTCAAAACAGGCCTTTACGGTCTCCAGTTGGGACGGCTGTATAAAAGGCTCATCGCCTTGTATGTTTACTACCACATCAAAGCCTTCCCCTACTTTGGTGCAGGCCTCATAACAACGGTCTGTACCGCTTTTATGATGCACGGACGTCATTACAACTTTTCCGCCGAATGCCTTTACGGCAGCTTCAATGCGCACATCATCAGTAGCTACATAGGCATCATCCAACACGCCGGCACTTGCTCATACACCCGTTGGATAACGGCTCTTTCCTCCCAATAAAGCCAAAGGTTTGGCAGGGAAACGCGTAGATGCATAACGGGCAGGAATTATTCCCAGGAATTTCATATCTATAAAACTTAAATTACTTATTATAAAGAAACGTTTAACTATATTTTTTCCATCATTCAATTCTTTCAGTCCGCGGATGATATAGTCCCGCTTTAAATCTTCGGGTTTATACACCCTATTGTCACAGGAGAGCAAGTCTATATCAAGACGTACGATCTCCTGTTTCTTTTCTTCGGGATCCTTCCAGCTTCCCGTTCTATATCCTTCAAATGGCGGTGATTTCATCCCATCGATTATCGGACATGAAACGCGCCACCTGGTTGGCAAATAATGCTTGCCGGCGGAAAGAAAAGCGGTTGAGTATCTTCTCTGCAGAAAAACGGATATTCCGGAAAAAGCTCGGACAGCCTCTTTCGTGCTAACGCCAAATTCTCTTTCGCTGCTCGTTCGTTACTGCCGTATAATCCATTTTTTTAAGGTAAACCATTGAAATTTACCTTTCCATTCTCAATTTTCTTTTTCAATTAAAACAGTTCGTCGAGTCCCTATTTCCGATGCCGGTTCTATATGGGTGTCTCATTCCAGATTCACATCCTTGCACGGGGTCAAAACCTTCAGGCAGTTGGAATGTTTCGTTTTCATCATACCCCAGAGATTTATCGCCGAGCACTTTTACCATGTACTTAGTCCAGATAGGCAATGCCATGGAAGCGCCTTGTCCGTGCAACATCGTATCGAAGTGAATGTCGCGGTCTTCACCGCCCACCCAGCAGCCGGACACAAGCGAAGGCGTAAAGCCCATAAACCAGCCGTCGGCATTGTAGTTCGTCGTTCCGGTCTTGCCGCCCATGTCGGCTTTCACACCTAGACGGCGCACACGGCCTCCGGTACCTTCGTTGACAACGGCACGCAGCATGACCAGCATCTTGTAAGCGCTGGATACACTGATGACTTCCTGCATTTCGGGAGCAAAGGTCGCCAGCACGTTTCCATCATTGTCCTCGATGCGGGTCACGAACAGCGGAGCTACCCGGATACCCTTGTTGGGGAATGCGGTATAGGCACTTACCATCTCGCCGACGGAAATCTCGCACGGGCCCAGACAGAGTGAAACGGAAGGTACTATATCACGGTTGCGGACACCGAAAGTATGTATAAGACGTTTCAGATTATAGGGATTCAGCTTGCTCATGAGATAGGCCGTAATCCAGTTGTCCGAGTTTGCCAGCCCCCACTTCACAGTCACCATGTCACCAATCAGCTTTTTGTTGGCATTACGCGGCGTCCACGGTTTTCCGTTTTCATCAATCAGCGTGTATTCCACGTGGCGCACTTCGTCGCAGGGAGAAAAACCGTTCTCCATAGCCAATGTATAAAGGAAAGGCTTGATGGTAGAACCTACCTGGCGGCGTCCCACCATGGCCATATCGTACTGGAAGTAATGGTAGTTCGGTCCGCCTACGTATGCCTTGACATGTCCGCTGCGCGGGTCCATGGACATGAAACCGGCACGAAGGAAGAACTTGTAGTAACGGATGGAATCCATCGGGGTCATAATGGTGTCTTTCTCCCCTTCCCAACTGAATACGGACATCTCCTCCGGGGTATCGAAGGCTTTCTTTATTTCAGCTTCGGTGGCTCCGGCTTTCTTCATAATGCGGTAGCGGTCGGACAACCTCATGGCACGTCCCAGAATCTCGTCCACCTGCTCCTGGGTCAGACGGAAGGTGTAGGGAGCTTTCTTGGCCCCTTTCTTTTCCTTGAAGAAGTAACCTTGCAGTTCCTTCAGATGCTCTGTCACGGCATCCTCGGCATACTGCTGCATACGCGAGTCGAGCGTGGTATAGATTTTCAGCCCGTCGGTGTAGAGGTTGTATTTGGTACCGTCTTTCTTGGTGTTCTTCGCACCATCCAAAGAGCGGGTTGTTCTCCCAGTCGAGTGAATCCTCGTAGTATTTCTGCATCTGCCAACCGCGGTAGTTGGCCTTGTCGGGCTTCTTGGCGGTGAGCACGCCGCGCAGGTATTCGCGGAAATAAGTGGCCAACCCTTCCTTGTGGTCCACACGGTTGTACTTCAGTTTCAGAGGCAATGCCTGGAGGGAGTCGCGCTCGGCTTCCGTAATATATCCCGCTTTCCGCATCTGGTCGAGCACCACATTGCGCCGTCCGCGGGAACGTTCATTGTAGCGCACCGGATTATAGAGAGACGGATTCTTGCACATGCCCACCAACGTAGCCGCTTCCTCAATCTTCAAATCTTTCGGTTCGCAACCGAAGTAGGTAAAGGCAGCAGTCTTGATGCCTACCGCATTGTTCAGGGAAATCGAACTTGTTGAGATACATGGTGAGGATTTCCTCTTGTATAGTAACGCTCCAGCTTTACGGCAATCACCCATTCGATGGGCTTCTGGAACAGACGTTCCATTATATTGTCGGCACTTGGCGAATAAAGCTGTTTGGAAAGCTGCTGGCTGATGGTACTGCCACCGCCGGCATTCTTCTGCATCAGGATACCGCGCTTCACTACGGCACGCGTCAGGGCGTAGGCGTCAATGCCCGAATGTTCGGCAAAACGTACATCTTCCGTAGCTATCAAGGCGTTGATGATATTGGGCGACAAATCATTGTATCCCACAAACACGCGGTTTTCCTTACTATAGGAATAAGTACCCAATACTTTTCCGTCCTCGGAAAAGACTTCTGTGGCAAATTTGTAATTCGGATTTTCCAGGTCTTCCACCGGAGGCATATAGCCTATCCAGCCCTTGGCTATGGAAAAGAATATAAAGACACACACCAGCGAAATCAGTGCGATGAAAATCCATAGGATTTTGACGACTTTCCTTATCATGTTTCAGTTGCTAAAATCAAAGTTCAATAATAGGGCAAAGGTACGGAAATATATTGGATGTGCCTATGCTTTTTATATCTTTTTCAGGATAAGATTTCCGGCATTCACAAAAAAAAACGCCCGTTTATTTTAATGGAAACTGTCAGTGAAATGCAAAACGATTGCAAAATAATTAGAAAACTTGAAGAAAAAATCGGAAAGGAAAAACACATCGTAATGAGCTATAATACAGATTGAAACAATGAAAACTTGCCCTCTCGCGCGTAAGAGGAGATAAGATAAGAAGAGAAGAGAAAAAAACGACGTTGTCGTTAAAAAGAACGACGGCGACGGCGTAAAGAGATACCACACTTCACTGTCCGGAATGCCACACTTCGACAAGGCAAACGCCGCACTTGACTAAGGCAAATGCCACACTTGAACATTCGCGAAATGCGGCATTTACTTTGTCGAAGTGTGGCATTTCGGATGATGAAGTGTGGCATTCCGGACAACAAGCCACACGGTTAAAAAAACAGCCCATATTTCGCAAAAAACTTCCCCGCATATTTCCGTAGCCCGCATATTTTCCGTAACTTTACACTCTCGAAAAGTATAAATGAATTCAACGATATGGAAAACAGAAGTTTAGTCACCATTGCCGAGCATAGCCGGGAAAAAATCCTCTATATGCTCGAGATGGCGAAAGAGTTTGAAGCCCATCCCAATCGGCATATATTGGACGGGAAAGTAGTTGCCACCTTATTCGAGCCTTCCACCCGTACACGCCTCAGTTTCGAGACTGCCGCCAACCGGCTTGGAGCACGTGTCATCGGGTTCAGCGACCCAAAGGCCACCAGCTCATCCAAGGGCGAGACGCTGAAAGACACCATCAAGATGGTGAGCAACTATGCCGACATCATCGTGATGCGCCACCACCTCGAAGGGGCCGCACGCTATGCCAGTGAAGTCACCACCGTGCCTATTGTGAATGCCGGAGACGGTGCCAACCAGCATCCCTCACAAACCATGCTCGACCTCTACTCCATCTACAAGACGCAAGGCACACTGGAGAACCTGAATATTTTTCTGGTCGGCGACTTGAAGTACGGCCGTACCGTCCACTCCCTGCTGATGGCCATGCGCCACTTCAACCCCACTTTCCACTTCATCGCTCCCGACGAGTTGCGGATGCCCGAAGAATACAAAATTTACTGCCGCGAGCACAACATCAAGTACGTGGAACATACGGACTTTACGGAAGAAATCATTGCTGATGCCGACATCCTCTACATGACCCGTGTGCAGCGCGAGCGCTTCACCGACCTTATGGAGTACGAGCGGGTGAAGAATGTCTACATCCTGCGCAACAAGATGCTGGAACATACCCGTCCCAACCTGCGCATCCTGCATCCGTTGCCCCGTGTCAACGAAATAGCCTATGATGTGGACGACAATCCCAAGGCATACTATTTCCAGCAGGCACAAAACGGACTGTATGCCCGTGAAGCTATTCTGTGCGATGTACTGGGCATCACGCTGGATGAGGTGAAAAAGAGTAAAGGAGTAATTCAGTAGAATCGTCTAATAACTAATATTTCAAGATGTTAAGCGAAAAGAAACAGGAATTGCAGGTTGCTGCTCTGGAAAACGGCACTGTAATAGACCATATACCCTCCGAGAGACTGTTTACCGTAGTCTCCCTGCTCGGACTGGAACACATGAGCAACAATATCACTATCGGCTTCAACCTCAAGAGCAAGAAGCTGGGCACGAAAGGCATCATCAAGATTGCCGACAAGTTCTTCTGCGACGAAGAGATAAACCGTATCGCCGTGGTGGCTCCCAATGTAAAACTGAACATTATCCGCGACTACGAAGTGGTGGAGAAACGCGAAGTCCGCCTGCCCGAAGAGCTGCGCGGAATCGTGAAATGCGCCAACCCGAAGTGCATCACGAACAATGAGCCTATGCCTACGTTGTTTCATGTCGTGGATAAGGACAATTGCGTCATCAAATGTCACTACTGCGAAAAGGAGCAGACCAGAGAAGATATTGAGATTATATGAAAGAAGACTGGAAACCCGGAACCATGATTTATCCGCTGCCCGCCGTACTGGTGAGCTGCGGAAGCACTCCGGAGGAATATAACATTCTGACTATCGCATGGACGGGGACGATTTGTACGAACCCGCCCATGTGCTACATCTCCGTACGCCCCGAACGCCACTCCTACGACATCATCAAGCGGAATATGGAATTCGTCATCAACCTCACCACGAAAGATATGGCACGGGCCACGGACTGGTGTGGCGTACGCTCCGGAAAGGACTACAACAAATTCGAGGAAATGCATCTGACACCGGGGAAAAGCACCGTAGTCAGCGCGCCTCTTATCGAGGAATCACCGCTTTGCATAGAATGCCGGGTAAAGGAGATTATGGCTCTCGGTTCGCACGACATGTTTATAGCGGATGTGGTAAATGTACGTGCCGATACCCGTAATCTGAACCCTGAAACCGGCAAACTGGAACTGGCGGAAACGAATCCCTTGGTCTATGTGCACGGTGGATATTATGAGCTGGGAGAAAAGATAGGCAAATTCGGATGGTCAGTAGAGAAAAAGAAGTAATAATGCGATAAAGGTTTTAAGAGATGGAGTTGCGACGAATCTTGATGGGCTTATATCTGTTGGCCTTCCCCGCCATGATGTGGGGACAGACTCCGGTTGTGCCCGGTACTGCCGACGAAGAGCATTCCGGACACCGCAAGGAAACTCCGGTCAATTTCGGTTTCAAAGGCGGTTTCACCTCTTCCTTGTTCCTTGTATCCCAGTTCAGTGTCAACGGAGTACCCATTGACGAAGTGCAGAACAATTACAAGATAGGATATTTCGGTTCCCTTTTCATGCGGATAAACTTCGACCGCCACTTCCTGCAACCGGAAATATCCTACAACATCAACCGGTGCAACATCACCTTCGAGAAACCTCTGCCCGAAGACGCCGCATCAGGAGCCCGGCTGGAGGAAGCCTCCATTACATCGTCCATCCACAGTATAGACATCCCCGTCATCTACGGATACAACTTCATCAAGGAGGGGCCGTACAGCCTTGCCGTCTTTGGAGGACCCAAAGTGCGCTATATATGGGACAGGAAAAGTGACATCGACTTCGAGAATTTCGACCAGGTGAATATCCGTGAAAGGCTGCGTCCGCTCAATCTCAGTTTCACCGTCGGCGTATCCGTCACCATCTCACGCGTCTTTTTCGACTTCCGTTACGACATGGGGCTGCACAACATCTCCAAGAGCGTGACATACGATATTCCGGCCGACAACAACGCTGCTGACGAAAACACGAAAAACGAAATCCGTTTTCACCGCAGGGACAATGTGCTGAGTTTTTCTTTCGGAGTGTTCTTTTGACAGTAAATTTCTTCCTTTTCTTTCAATTTATTCATTTATTTCCCGTAAATTTGTGCGCTTAATAAGAGAGAACACAGATTTATCAAACTTATCTAATAAGCAGAATGAAAAGAGATGATTTAATTTTCGAACTTATCGAAAAAGAACACCAACGTCAGCTCAAAGGCATTGAACTGATTGCATCAGAGAACTTTGTAAGTGACCAGGTTATGCAGGCAATGGGCTCCTGCCTCACCAACAAGTATGCTGAAGGATACCCCGGCAAGCGTTACTATGGTGGTTGTGAGGTAGTGGACCAGAGTGAGCAGATTGCCATCGACCGCTTGAAACAGATTTTCGGCGCAGAATGGGCCAACGTACAGCCGCACTCCGGTGCACAAGCCAATGCAGCCGTATTCCTCGCCGTGCTCAATCCGGGCGACAAATTCATGGGACTGAACCTTGCACACGGCGGTCACCTCTCCCATGGCTCACTGGTCAACACTTCCGGTATTATCTATACTCCCTGCGAATACAATCTGAACCAGGAAACCGGACGTGTGGACTATGACCAGATGGAAGAAGTTGCCCTGCGCGAGAAACCCAAAATGATTATCGGCGGCGGTTCTGCTTATTCCCGCGAATGGGACTACAAGCGCATGCGCGAAATCGCGGACAAGATAGGTGCCATCCTAATGATTGACATGGCTCATCCTGCCGGACTGATTGCAGCCGGTGAACTGGATAACCCCGTGAAATATGCCCACATCGTGACCTCCACTACCCACAAGACTCTGCGTGGTCCTCGCGGTGGCGTTATCATGATGGGTAAGGACTTCCCCAACCCCTGGGGCAAGAAAACTCCGAAGGGAGAAATCAAGATGATGTCCCAGTTGCTGGATTCAGCCGTATTCCCCGGTATCCAAGGTGGTCCGCTAGAACATGTCATCGCAGCCAAAGCCGTTGCCTTCGGCGAAATCCTGCAACCGGAATGGAAAGAATATGCCAAGCAGGTGAAGAAAAACGCCGCTGTCCTGGCACAAGCCTTGATAGACCGTGGCTTCACCATCGTTTCCGGCGGTACGGACAACCACTCCATGCTGGTAGACCTGCGCAGCAAATATCCCGATTTGACCGGTAAGGTTGCCGAGAAGGCGTTGGTATCTGCCGACATCACCGTAAACAAGAACATGGTTCCGTTTGACAGCCGCTCGGCTTTCCAGACTTCCGGCATCCGTCTGGGTACTCCTGCCATCACAACCCGTGGTGCCAAGGAAGACCTGATGCTCGAAATTGCCGAGATGATTGAAACCGTTCTGTCCAACGTAGACAACGAACAAGTCATCGCAGAGGTACGTGCACACGTCAATGCGAAGATGAAAGAATACCCGCTGTTTGCTTATTAATAAGCAAACAGAATTAAAAATTAAGAATTAAAAATTAAAGGCTGCGCAATGTTCGCTTTGAACTGCGCAGCCTTTAATTTTTAATTCTAAACGCGCTCCGCGCGTTTAGCTCAGCCCTTCTATATTTCCGTCCACAATATCAATGTGTTCGGCTTGTGGTTTCTTGGGTAATCCCGGCATACGGAGAATTTCACCGGCGATGGCTACAATCATTTCCGCACCGTTATTGACCACAATATCCTTGATGTGGAACTCAAAGTTGTTGACTGCACCGTATATCTTCGGGTCGGCAGAGAAGGAGTACTGCGTCTTGGCAATACAGACGGGGTAATGGCTGATACCCATCTGCTCTATCAGTTTGATAACCTTGCGGGAGTGGAGACTGTAAGTCACTACGCTTGCCCCGTAGAGGTTGCAGGCTACCTTTTCTATTTTACGTTCCACGCAATCGCTCTCTTCGTAGGTGAAGGTCAGCGGTTCGGATGGTTTGTTCTCGATAGTATCTACTACCAGATTGGCAAGGTCAACGGCTCCCTCTCCTCCTTTGGCAAAGGCGTTGTTCACGGCAAAACCTACCTCAAGCTTTTCTTCGCAATGGCGGCGGATAGCTTCCACCTCCTCGTCCGTATCACTGGCAAAACGGTTGAATGCCACGATGACCTGCTGGCCGAATGAACGCAAATTGCGTACATGCTTGTCCAGATTGCCGAAGCCCTCTTTCAGTCCTTCCATATTGGGTTCCTTGATGCGGTCCAGACTGACACCGCCATGCATCTTCAGTCCTTGTGCGGTAGCAACGATTATCGTCAGCTTGGGCTGTAGGCCGCTCTTGCGGCACTTGATGTTGTAGAACTTCTCCGCACCCAGGTCAGCCCCGAAACCGGCTTCCGTCACTACATAATCGCCGAATGTCATGGCCATTTTTGTGGCAAGAATGGAGTTGCAACCATGGGCAATATTTGCGAACGGTCCTCCATGAACAAAAGCAGCAGAGCCTTCGGTAGTCTGTACCAAGTTGGGGTTGATAGCATCTTTCAACAGTACGGTAATGGCACCGGCTACTCCTAACTCCTTCACTGTGAAAGGAGTACCATCGAAACGGAATCCCAGAATAATATTTTCAATACGGCGACGGAGGTCGTCGAGGTCCGTTGCCAGACAGAGAATAGCCATAATTTCGGAAGCCGGGGTAATATCGAAGCCCGACTCCTCGGTAATGCCGTTGGTGCTCGGTCCCAATCCGGTGACAATGCTCCGCAAGGAACGGTCATTCACATCAAGTACGCGCCGCCAGATGATTTCTTTCAGTCCGAAGCCATCCGCCTGATGCTGGTACAAGTAATTGTCGAGCAAAGCGGAAATCATGTTGTGTGCGGAGGTAATGGCGTGAAAGTCGCCCGTAAAGTGCAGGTTTATCTTCTCCATGGGCAGCACCTGGGCATATCCTCCACCGGCAGCACCGCCTTTCATGCCGAAGCAAGGACCTAACGAGGGTTCGCGTAAAGCCACAATCGCTTTCTTGCCAATCTTGTTCAGCCCCAATGCCAGCCCGATGGACACGGTTGTTTTACCGATACCCGCTTTCGTAGCCGTGATAGCCGTCACCAGTATCAGATTGCTCTTCTTCACTTTCTCTTCATCAATCAGATGCGTAGGAATCTTGGCTATGTAACGGCCATAGTTCTCTACTTCGTCACGCGGGATATCCACACTTTCAGCCACCTGCTTTATCTTCTTCAGCTCTATGCTGCGGGCTATTTCAATGTCCGATTTCATACAGAGTCTTTTCTTTAAATAACAACTTTAATGTTTTGAAAGTTGCAAAAGTACGAAAGATGTGGCAAAGTACAAAGGAATACCGTATTTTCACCTGACCACCTGCATCTTCTATCTATTTGAACCGCGACGTATCCACTGCCTCCCGTTGCTTCTCCTTATATCCACCGAATTTATAGGTGAACGATACGCCGAATTCGCGGAAGCATGAGTAATGATTCGTCACATTCTGCGTCTTGAAACGGATGCGGGGAGAAATCTGTCCCGTCTCAAAAATATCGTTGCAATAGAGGTTGAGAATGGCTTTGTTCTTGGCGAAGCCGTAGCGCAGGGCAATATTCACATTGCCCGACGTAGGCAGGTCGTAGATGCCCTGAATGGCTTTACTATGCACAAATCCGGTCACCGTCAGCTTCAAGTCGGGTTTGGTGGAGAGAGTAAAAGTATTGTTCATCTGGGCAATGCCATAGCATTGCTTTCTATCGAAAGGAATATCCCAGAAATCACCATCCTTTTCGCGATGCCACAAGCCGATGAGGGTAAGACGAGAATTCAACCAATTCTTCACCTTAAACGGTATAGAGGCTTGTATACCTGCTTGTTGCTGATAATCAAAATTGAGTGTCTTGTAGATTTCAACCAGACGTTCGGAAGATTGGTAGAGCGTCTGTACGGAGTAGTCCTTGGTATGGTTGAACCAAGCGCTGAAGATGTATTTGCTCTTCAAAATATAGGTCATTTTAAGCTCATACTCTTGCGCCGGTTTCAGCAACGGATTACCATGCAGCTCAGAGTATCCGCCACCGATGTAAGAGACGGCATCCTGCACCGCCCAGTAGTCGGGATAGTCCTTGTCGCTGCTCAGAGAGAGCTGAAGGATATGTCCCGGTGACGGCATATAGTTCAAGTTGACGATGGGATACCAGTCCCACTGGTTCCAGACGGGAGTCTTGTAATGCTCCACAGCCAGGGAAGCGTCCAAAGCGAGTTTGTCGCCGAAACTCTTGCTGAAACCTGCATAGATATTCCAGGTCTGTTCGCGGCGGCGGGACTTCATATTGCTTAAGGCATCTGAGGAGGTCAGTTGTTCGCCGGTTTCGGGGTCGTAATAATATTGGTAGCTGTTGTCGATGCTGGTAGTATAGATGGCTCCGTAATTCAAATCCCAACCTTTTCCCAGACTGTGCTCCTGGGCCAGAAAGAATTTCCATCGGTTGATGCGTTGGCAATCTTCGGTGTAGAAGTCAAGTTCCTCATCCTGCATGCGGCTATGCAGCAACTGGTCGGACGGGGAACGGTAGTAGGTCAGTTCGGCACCGGCTTTGAGGCCGAAAGGGGTACGATAGTCCAGACGGCCGTTGTGCAGCCAGTCGGTGCTATTGCCATGAGTTGTGGACACCTGCGTGCCCGTCACGCCCGTCCAGTTGTGGGAGGTGGAATAGCCACCGTTATAGACGAAACTCAGCTGATGGTCCTTGGCGATGTTATAGTCCGCCCCTACCCTGAAATTATGGGTATGGCTGCGGCCACGGCCCACCTCATATGTTGTCATGGGGTGAACCGAGCCGTCTGCCAGGGTGTGCACAGCCTCTTTGTCGGTAGTAGAGTAGCCCCGGCCATGGCTGTGCGAGTAAAGAAAATCTGCTGAGAATTTATTTTTGCTGAAGAGCAGGCTGGCGCGTTCCTCAAAGCCTTCGTTATGCTTCTGGCGATACTTGGCATAGAGTTCGCCTTGCCAGGAGTCTGGGCCGCCTGCCGATTGTTTCAAGGTGATATTGATCAGTGCGCCACGCACCTGGTAGCGTGCAGGGGCGTTGTACATCACTTCCGCCTTCTCTATGCGGCTGGCAGGGATGCTGCGCAGCAAGGAATAGAGCTGCTCGGTGCTGAGGGTGGTTACTTTGCCGTCCAGGATAACGGTGACTCCTGGCCTGCCAACTGCAGCCCGCCATTCATCTCGATGACGCCGGGAAGCTCTTTCACGGCATCGTAGGCATTATCTACGGGGAGGTTCCGGATAAGGCGGGGCAGGTCGTACACCAGCTTGCCTTGCGCTGCCTTAACGATGGGGCGTTCACCGGTAATCATCACTTCCGGCAAGGTCTGATAAAGACTGTCCAGACGGGCATCGGTCGTGATAAGGCTGTCGGCGCTGAGGATGCGGTTGTCGTCTGCACCGGAGGTGGTTGCAGTGCCGTTGTTCTCTTGTGCCGAAAGACTGATGCTCAAAGCACAGCATACAATAGGGAGTAAATAGAATCGTTTCATGTCCTTCTTTTTATTTATGTTTATATTCTTCTTCTGCAAATCTTCGTCTGCAAAGTACGGCAGAATCAGCAGAAACTTGTGTTATCAGCGGCTTACCAAGTGTTATCCAGTGTTATCGGGAGTGTTATTTAGTCTTATCGGATGATAGGGTTCACAATATTAATCTTACCTTTGTATGTATAAAAGTAACCGGAAACAAACATGAAACTGCCATTCAAATATATTGCCATACTTGTCATCGTCTCCCTGGCCGGCATCTTCGCCTACCAAGCCTACTGGCTGACGGGGCTCTACCATACCATGCACAGTGAAATGGAAAGGGACATCACCGAAGCCATGCGCATGAGCGACTATAACGAAATGATGATACGCGTGGATAAAATGAAGCAGGACGACATAAACCACGGTGAAGTCAGCGTATCAGCCGGATACAGCGATGACGGAAAATCATTTGTCCGTAGCAGTACCACCATCTCCCGTGAAGATTCTTTGGACAACACCACCCTGCACGAAACCTTCATGCCCAAAGGAGACAGTGTTTACGTGACCCACCCGAACGATTCAACCCGCGTGGAAGTCAGTGTCAGGAAGAACGTTCCTTTGCTCACCAAAGAGGACAGTGTGCTTTTCATCGACCAGCATAGAGAAACGGATAAAGTCCGTTGGATGTCTGCCGATTCTGCCCGAGAGCGTCTGGAAGAAGCAGTCAGGGACTCAGACAGCTCTCCCCAATCCGCATTGAGTGCCAAAGGGGGACTGGATGTGATTTTGCGCGACCAAAACAGTATGCTGGAACTCGCCACCTACTTCCAGCGCGGACTGCATTCGGGACTGGACATCATTTCCGACCCCGACGTACTGCTTTATGACAGCCTGCTGACTTCATTCCTGCATGACCGTAACATCAATCTTCCCCATAGGCTGCTACATCTTCACAAAGGCAGCAAATGGGACTCTACCATTCTCTATATAGATACATTGGTAAACATCGGTACCCCCGGCTATGTGCCTACCTCAAAAGCCGTGGAATATAATTATTCTTTCGACATCAATACAAGTCAAAGCTACCGTCTCATCATGGAACCGGCCGGCACGTTGGTCTTGCGACAGATGTCGGGCATTCTCACCACATCATTCGTTATTCTGATCGTACTCGCTTTCTCCTTCTGGTTCCTGATACGCACCATCCTGAAACAGAAGACACTGGAAGAGATGAAGAGCGATTTCACCAACAACATCACCCACGAACTGAAAACCCCCATCGCCGTAGCATATGCCGCCAACGACGCTCTGCTCAACTTCAACCAAGCGGAGGAAAAGGCCCAACGCGACAAATACCTGCGTATCTGCCAGGAACAGCTTCAGCGCCTCAGTGGACTGGTTGAACAGATACTTTCCATGAGTATGGAACGCCGCAGGACTTTCCGCCTGCACCCGGAGGAGTTTGCAATACGTGATATTCTGGAAACGCTCATCGAACAACACAAGCTGAAAGCGGAAAGCTCCGTCCACATATCGGTGGACATCGAACCGGAAGATTTGAGCGTACTTGCCGACCGTACGCATTTCAGCAACATCATCAGCAACCTGATAGACAACGCCATCAAATATTCGCATGGAGAAGCCGAAGTGACCATCCATTGCCGCAAGGTAACCGTCGAAGGGCAGAATGAACAGACCGAAATCTCTGTCAGCGACCACGGTATCGGTATTGCTCCCGAGAAGCAGAAGCACATCTTCGACAAATTCTACCGCGTACCCACGGGTAATCTGCACGATGTGAAAGGCTATGGGCTGGGATTGTTCTATGTGAAGACCATGATAGAGAAGCATGGTGGCAGCGTATCGGTAAAGAGTGAGTTGGGAAAAGGAAGTACCTTTACGATAAGGATATGATAACATTATTTGTTAGGGTACTTTACATTACTTGTTAAGGAGCTTTACATTACTTGTAACAAAAGCGACAATTATGGAAAAGATAACCGTACTTCTGGTTGAGGACGAACAGACCCTCGCCATGATTATCAAGGACACATTGGAAGGGCAGAACTTCATCATCCACACCGCAGCAGACGGTGAAGAGGGATTGCGCAAGTTCTTCGACCTCCGTCCCGACGTGCTGGTGGCAGACGTGATGATGCCCCGCATGGACGGCTTTGAAATGGTGCGCCGCATCCGGCAGACCGACAAACAGACCCCGGTACTGTTCCTTACCGCCCGTTCCGCCATCAACGATGTGGTGGAAGGGTTTGAGCTGGGTGCCAACGACTACCTGAAAAAGCCTTTCGGAATGCAGGAACTCATTATCCGCATAAAGGCCCTGGTAGGCAAAGCTTTCTCCTTTACAGAGGAAAAGCCCAAAGAAACTACCGTTTTTGAAATCGGTGACTACCGTTTCAATTCCGTCACTCAACGACTTGCTTTTGCAGGCACCCCGACTTCACCTAACGCGGATACGGAAGTGGAACTCTCCCACCGCGAGTCCGAAATACTGAAACGCCTTTGCGAGAACCGCAACCAGGTGGTCAACACCCAGAACGTATTGCTCGACCTTTGGGGAGACGACAGCTTCTTCAACTCCCGCAGCCTGCATGTGTTCATCACCAAACTGCGGCATAAACTGGCCGGAGACGAGCGCATCCGTATCGTCAATGTGCGGGGAATAGGATATAAACTAATAGTGAACTAAACTAAAACTAAACTACTATTTATGAAAAAGTTATTATTCATTACTTTTATCTGTTCCTCACTCTGCGCCTATGCACAGAGCGAGATTCCGGAAGACACAATAAAGAACCGGCCTCCCGTAAAGAAAGAGCAGATTCCCTTTTCTCCAAAAGAGAACAAGCGTACGGGCCTTGATGAAAGCCAGCCCCAACAAAGTCTGCAAGGCGAACAGCAGGAAGAGATAAATCTCCATCTCCCTCCCTCCGACTATGTGGAGCCCCTGCCCTGGACGGACATGAAGAAGATACACTTTCAGAAAAACATCTTTGAATGGGACTTCCAGCGTTTCGCCGATTTCCTGCTCTCGCCGGAAGTCGTACTGACGATGTACGGCAGCCATAACACCTATCCTGCAATGGGCTCTATCATGCAGGCTGGCGCAGGAGTTACTTATTACAGTCCCGACGGACATTGGGAATTGAGCGGAGGGGTATATGCCGCCCATTATTCCATCTCCCAACCTTCATCCATTACCGGTGCCCAGTATGCCAAAAGGGATGCCCCCCGAGGTACTCAATGGGACATAGGCTACAATGCCTCCGTATCCTACCGCATCAATCCCTACATGCGTCTACATGCCTTCGGCCAGTATTCGGGCTACGGGAGAAGTAACTCCTTTCATGGATATATGAACCCGATGTATCCGCAAAGCGGTTATGGCATGGTACTGGAACTGAAAGTGACGGACTGGCTCGACCTCAACGGAGGGATGGAACGAAGATACGACCCCACCAAAATGAAATGGGTAAATTCGCCCATCTTCGCCCCTACCATTCGTATAAAGAAATAGAAATAATACAAAGATATTTCCGGAAATAGAGGGAAACGAGTATCTTTGTTGCTGTCTGCCCCTATGCGGCAGACAGCAACTGAAATTGTGAACAAAGAACTATGAAACGAATCTTCTTCTGCATCATCATTTTACTTGCAGGCATGTCATCCGTCAGCGCACAGAGCGAGATGCCTGCCGATACGGTACGTACTGCAGTACGTGGCGAAGCGTCTCCCGAAGGCATGTCTCCGTCTGAAAAGGAGCTTCTGCCGGGCGTGAAGAATTACGACGGCTTCCTGCTGGATATGGGGCTGATGAATCTGTCCGCCCCCACTCTTCCCAAATTCACTTTGGAGATACCGGATGCCAGCAAAGACTATAGCCGCATCTTCCAGTTGAACCCGAACGTGACTTATTCACAAGGTCTTTCGAACATATTCTCACTCAGCAACTCCCGGTATTTCAGTTCGAATCCCTTCGGACTGACGGGCTTCTGGGGCTCTACTGACAACCTGCAAATGGGAAGTTTCACTTTGAAGAACGGCATGCGCATCCATACGTACGGCGAATATGACAAGGACGGCTGGAAAGTGCCCAACCCTTCCGCACTGCCTTGGGAAAAGAACAATTTCAAAGGGGCGTTCGAGCTGAAATCAGCCAACGGAGCCTTTGGCATACGCATCGAGGTACAGCAGGGCAGACACGTGCCCTATTGATGCCCATCACTTAACAACAGAATCAATGACAAGAAAGAAAATACTGGTGATAGGCGCCAACGGTTTTACCGGCAGACGCATCCTGGATGATTTGTCCCACAACGTGTCTTATCAGACAACGGGCTGTTCCCTGCACGACGACATCTGTCCTCATTCGGGCGACTATCGCTTTATCCGTACGGATATATGCAACCGCCAGGCGGTGGAAAAGCTTTTCCAGGAAGTACAGCCGGATGTTGTAATCAATACCTCCGCCCTCTCCGTCCCCGATTATTGCGAAACGCACCATGCAGAAGCGGATGCCGTCAACATTACTGCCGTGGAGCATCTGGCAGAATGCTGTGAGGCGGGAGGCAGCCGTTTTATCCATCTTTCCACCGACTTCGTTTTCGGTGGTGATACGGACCGACCCTATACGGAGGAGGATATTCCCGCTCCCGTTAATTATTACGGCTACACCAAACTGGAAGGTGAGAAACGTATCGCTGCCGTTTGCAGGGATTATGCCATCGTGCGCGTAGTGGTGGTGTACGGTGCCGCCCTGCCCGGACAGCATGGAAATGTGCTCCAACTGGTGGCAAACAGATTAAGGAACAATGAGGAAGTGTTCGTCGTATCCGACCAATGGCGTACGCCCACCTTCGTGGGAGACGTGTCGCAAGGAGTGGAGAAGCTGATAAGTCATCCGCAAAACGGTATCTATCATCTCTGTGGCAGCGAGTGCCTGACCATTGCAGACATCGCTTATCGGGTAGCGGACGTATTGGGGCTGAATCGCTCGCTCATCCGTCCCGTCACCACGAAGGAAATGAACGAAAAGACACCACGTCCCCGTTTCAGCGGGCTGAGTATAGAAAAGGCACACCGGGAACTGGGGTATCGACCGTATACGCTGGAGGAAGGAATAAAGCTGATGTTCGGATGGTAAATAATGCAGGTGCGGATGGCAGCAGATTCGACTACAGCAACTCCGGCTCTGCCAGTCCTTTCTCTTTGCGATACACACGTACCATCTCCAGAATCACATCTCCATATTTCTCCACCCCTTTTTTTCCGAAATACGGAATGCGTACAAGCATGGCCTTATCCGAAGGAAGCAGATTGCTGATGCCTAGAATTGCCTTCTGCTGAATGACGGTGTATACGGGCAGCCCTAATGCGGAAGCTTCTGCATTGCGCCATGCTACCAAGCGGTTGTAAAGTTCCGGATGCAGCACATCCGTGGGTACTTCAACAGCCGCAGCATCGCGTTTCCGCTCACGCGGACGTTTCTCTTTATCAGCTTGCTTACTGCTTCCCTGCCCTTCTTTGGCAGAAGCACTTCTCCCTTTGCCTTTACCCTTCTGCGAAGCCGAATCATCAATGGAAAGCAGTGCTTTCTGCTTCAAGTATCCTGCCATATGGAAACCATTCTCCAGCACATAATCCAGCAAATCAGTCTTCATGTCAAACACTTCCTCCAGCTCCTCCATGGCATCCCGGAGCTTCTTCTTCAACTCTTTATTATCAGAAGTTACCGTACTCGCCATCACCGCATCCAGCGGTTGCAACTGCTCTTGAAAATAAGTGGCGGCAGAGTGTATGCGCCCCTGCAAAGTCGGGTCGGCTGCATAGTCCTGCGCAGTATCAATCAGGCGGGTATACTGGATACTGAACTTCTGGGCTACTTTCGTCACTTTGTCGTGAAAACGTTCCATTTCCTCCTTGCAGGCTGCGAGTTGCTTGGGAAAGAGCTTGTACAAGTGTTCGTCTATCAGCCGCACATACCGCCGCAAAGCCTGCTCCATGGGCTGGAAATCGAACAAGCCCGACAGCAGTTCCAGGAAATAGGTCTGCTGCAAGGAACGGAAGCGTTTCTCGTCCGGCTCGTTTCTCCGTGCCTCCATCGTGAAGGTTTCCACTGCATTGTCATTGATTATGGCTCTTGCAGAAAGCGGGGCACTGAGCACCACTCCCTCCAATGTCTTGCAGCGGCTCAGAGCCACATAGGTCTGCCCATGCGCAAAGGAGGCACCGGCATCAATCACGGCACGTTCAAACGTCAGTCCCTGGCTTTTGTGAATGGTAATTGCCCACGCCAGTTTCAACGGATACTGCCGGAATGTTCCTTCAATATCTTCTGTAATCTCCTTGGTTTCCTCATCAAGCACGTATTTGGCATTCGTCCACTCTTCCTCCTGAAGTAAGAAGGTAGCGTCGCTTCCCTTACTGCGCACTTCAATTCCATCTGCCGACACGGCTGTCACCTCTCCAATCATGCCATTGTAGTAACGGTGCTCGCCGGAGGTGTCGTTCTTCACAAACATTACCTGGGCACCGCGTTTCAGTTCCAGCACCTCATCCGTGGGATAGGAATATTCGGGAAACTTTCCGTCAATCTTGGCACGAAAGGCATACGAGCGTCCCGGAAGTTGTTCCAGCTCATGGTCATTAATCCGTTGGGCCTGATAATTGTGGGTCACCAGGCGGATGTATCCTTCTTCTTTATCTGGTACGAAATTGGGAATATACCGGCGGTTCAAGGCTTCCAGCACTTGCCCGTCACAACGGTTTTCGCGAATGCGGTTCAGTAATTCAAGAAAAGTCCCGTCGTTCTGCCGATAGACTTTCTTTAGCTCTATGGTGCAATATTCCGTCTGCTTCAAGGCCTGGCTGGAGAAGAAATAAGGCGTGTCATAGTATTTGCGCAGCATCTGCCACTCATCGTCTTTCACTACGGGAGACAGCTGCTGTAAGTCGCCAATCATCAGCAGTTGCACGCCGCCAAAGGGTTTGTTCCGGTCGCGGAACCGCCTCAAGACGGCATCCACCGAATCGAGCAAGTCGGCACGGACCATACTGATTTCATCGATGACCAATAAATCTATGCTGCGTATAATGTTGATTTTCTCTTTCCCGTAACGAAAACGGTAGGTTGCCTTGCCATCTGCGCTGAATGAGCTTTCGGGCACATAAGGAGCGAAAGGTACTTGGAAAAAGGAGTGGATGGTGACACCGCCTGCATTGATAGCGGCAATTCCCGTCGGTGCAAGTACAATCATCCGTTTCGGACTCTCTGCCCTCAGTTTTCGCAGGAAAGTTGTCTTACCGGTACCTGCCTTGCCGGTCAAAAAAAGATGAGTGCCTGTGTTTTCAATGAATTGCCATGCAAGCGCTATTTCGGGATTATTCTCCATTGATATGTTTATTATTCAACCAATCCGCTCTCTCTCAGAATGATACGGATTTCATCAGTAGCCATATATGATAATAGGACAAAGATAGCGGTTATTTCGTTATCCTTGTCCTATTATTCCATTTATTTGTACCCATCCTGAGAAAGCCCTTTACGGGGCGATCCGGGCTATTTCAAGCTACCGCCGATAATATCGAGCAGCTCATTCGTAATGGCCTGCTGACGGCTCTTGTTATACTGTTTCGTCAAATCTTGAATCAACTCGTTGGCATTATCTGTCGCCGTCTGCATGGCTAGCATACGGGCAGCATGTTCCGAAGTATTGGAATCGAGAAGCACGGTAAATATCTTCTGACTCAACACTTTTGGCAGAAGTTCCGCTATCAGTTCGCCGACGGAAGGTTCCACAATGTAATCATTATTAAAACTGCGGGCATCCTCCGGTACATCTTCTGCCGCCTCCTGCGCTACTTGCGTCAGGTCAATGGGCAGATAATTCTCGCGGAGCAGCACCTGCGAACCCATCGATTTGAAGTGATGGTAAATCAGCTCCACATGGTCAATCTGCTTTTCCACAAACTCATGCATCAACTTCTCTGCCAGCTCATACGCTTCAACGTACGAAGGCTTGTCTGCCATCACCTGGTAGCTGCCTTTGCGGCACATATCCCATTTTCTTGACGGCTTCCTCCACCTTTCTCCCCAACGGGATATATCAGAATATTCTCCTTGCCCAGCGACTGGTAATCTTCCAAAGCCCGTTCCAGCATCTTCGCCACATTCGAGTTGAATGCACCGCACAAGGAACTATTGGACGAAAACGCCACGACCGCTACCCTCGTCACGGGTCTTTTCTCGGTATAGGGCGACTCGAAGGAAGCATCCGTACGCAGAAAGTTCGTCAGAATCTCACTCAGCTTCCGTTGATAAGGCAGCATATTCTCAATCCGCCCCTGCGCCTTATGCAGTTTGGCAGATGCTACCATCTTCATCGCAGATGTTATCTGGCGTGTACTCTTGACGGAGCTTATTCTATTTTTTACCTCTTTCAGTGAAGACATATATCTATTTACGATTTAATTATTTACGATTTACGATTGAGGTAACTTCTGCCTGCGTCCGATTTACAACTTACCATATAGAGTAACTCCAATCGTAAATCGTAAATCGTCCAATCGTAAATCACATGAATTGCCTTGCAACCGCCTCTGCCGTCTCCTCAATCTTCTTGCAGACATCGTCATTGATGGCACCCGTCTTTAAAACGTCGAGTACCTCCATGCGATAGTTCATCTCAAGAGACTCAAGGAAGTTGCGTTCAAACTCGCTGACCTTGTCCAAAGGAACATTCCTCAACAAGCCGTGCGTGCCGCAATAAAGAATGGCAATCTGCTTTTCTACCGGCATCGGGCTGTATTGGGGCTGTACCAGCAGGCGTGTATTCTTCTGTCCCTTGTCGATGGTCAATGCCGTCACGGGGTCCATATCGCCACTGAACTTGGTAAACGCTTCCAGCTCCCGGTACTGTGCCTGGTCAATCTTTAATGTACCTGCCACCTTCTTCATAGCCTTGACTTGGGCATTACCACCCACACGGCTCACAGAGATACCCACGTCAATGGCCGGACGGTTACCCTGGTTGAAGAGGTTCGTATCAAGGAATATCTGCCCGTCAGTGATTGAAATCACATTCGTTGGGATATAGGCAGACACGTCTCCTGCCTGAGTTTCGATAATGGGCAATGCAGTCAGCGAACCGCCACCTTTCACCTTGCCTTTCAGACTGTCCGGCAGGTCGTTCATCTCGCGTGCCACTTCCTCCTGGCTGATAATCTTCGCCGCACGTTCCAACAAACGGGAGTGCAGATAGAAGATATCACCCGGATAGGCCTCACGTCCTGACGGACGGCGCAGAATCAGAGACACTTCACGATAGGCCACCGCCTGCTTGGACAAGTCGTCATAGACCACCAGCGCATGACGGCCGGTATCACGGAAATACTCTCCGATGGCAGCCCCTGCAAAGGGAGCGTAATACTGCAATGCAGCCGGGTCTCCCGCCGTAGCAGCCACCACAATGGTATAGTCCATCGCACCGTACTGGTGCAGGGTATTCACAATAGAAGCTACGGTAGAACCTTTCTGGCCAATGGCTACATAAATGCAATATACCGGATCACCAGCATCAAAATTGGCACGCTGGTTGATGATGGTATCGATGGCAATGGCCGTCTTACCGGTCTGGCGGTCACCGATAATCAGCTCACGCTGTCCACGGCCGATAGGTATCATGGCATCCACAGCCTTCAGACCGGTCTGTAGCGGCTGATTCACCGGCTGACGGAAGATAACTCCCGGCGCCTTGCGTTCCAGCGGCATTTCATAAAGTTCTCCGCCTATCAGTCCTTTGCCATCGAGCGGCGCACCCAGAGGGTCTATTACACGGCCCAGCATACCCTCTCCCACCATGATGGAAGCAATACGCTTGGTACGCTTTACAATGAAGCCTTCCTTGATTTTATCCGTAGGGCCAAGCAACACAGCACCCACATTATCCTCTTCGAGGTTCATCACAATGGCCTTGATGCCGTTGTCGAACTCCAACAACTCGTTGGCTTCGGCATTGCGCAACCCATAGATACGGGCTACACCGTCACTGACTTGCAGTACCGTGCCAATCTCGTCCAACTGTACGCGGGTGTCAATCCCTTCCAGTTGCTTGCGGAGAATATCGGAGACTTCGCTTACTTTTATATTTTCAGACAACATCTTAGTATTTACTATTTTACAATTTACTATTTACTATTTGAAAGAACCCGAATCATATACTGTTTGACCTCTACAACTTACGCATCACAAGACTATTAAATAAGTAAATTGTAAATTGTCAAATCGTAAATCACACGATTCTTCTATTCTTATCAATGAACTGCTGTTTCACTTTCTTAAGCTGCGTAGCAATACTGGCATCCAGACGGAAGTCGTTGATGTCGAAGATAAAACCACCTTCAATGGAGGGATCCACTTCAGTCTGCAGCTCCATGCTGGCATGCAGCAGGGAGGAAGCACTGTCATGGATGCGCTCCCGCACTTCCTGGCTGACGGGAACGGCTGTTATCAGCTTTCCTACACCGATATGCTTGTCTTTCCGGTACAAATCCAGAAAACTCAGGCAGATGTACTGGAGAAAGTTTTCCCGCCGGTTCTTCAACACCAGGGTCATGAAACGCGCAAACTCACGGCCCGCAGGAGCATCCCCCACAGCAGCGGTACAGATAAGTGTTAACTTCTCACGTATCGTCAGGATGGGGTTTTCCAATGCCATGCGCAAATCGGGATGTTTCCTGAAGCTACGGTCGAGCATACAAAACTCCTTGTACAGAGTATCTTCTGCCCCCATGCTCTTGGCATATTCCATCAATGCTTTCGCATAACGCATCGAAACGATTCCTATATCCATTTCTTTGAGAATTAATTGTTTTTACTTGCGGCCAGCACTTCATCCAGCATCCGGTCTATCATCTCCATCTGCTCATGTTTCTCGTCCAGATTCTTGCGGATAATTTTCTCGGCTATATCTACGGACAAGACTGCCACCTGGCGGCGAATATCGCGGATGGCCTCTTCCTTCTCTTGCTGTATCTGCTTTTTAACTTCGTCCAGCTCCTTCTGCGCGGCGGCTTCCGCCTGCTTGCGTGCTTCGACGATAATCTTGTCACGCTCATGCATCGCCTCCCGCAGAATACGTCCTTGTTCTTTGTTGGCAGCAGCAATCAACGCTTCACTCTCCTCTTTCAGTTTGGAGAGCTGGGCATTTGCTTCGCGTGCCACTTCCAAAGACTGGTCGATGTAGGTCTTGCGACCTTCCACCATCTTGGTGATAACGGGAAAACCGTACTTGGCAAGCACCACAAACACCACACCGAATGAAAGGAGCATCCAGAACAGCAGACCACTATCGGGTAATAACAATGACATAATTTTATTTACTATTTGACAATTTACGATTTACAATTTGGCTGCGCGGTGATGCTGCACGGACAAATTGTAAATGGTAAATGGTAGATTGTACATTATAAAAAGAATACCAATAAACACACAACTACTGCCAACAAAGCAACACCTTCAATCAAGGCAGCGGCAATAATCATGTTCATACGGATATCTCCGGATGCTTCCGGCTGGCGGGCAATGGCCTCCATAGCAGAACCGCCGATTTTACCAATACCTACACCAGCACCAATAACAGCCAAACCAGCACCAATGGCTGCACCCAGTTTACTAACTCCCACACCTGCCGCAGCAGCTTGCAATAATACAGATAGTAACATAACTTTCAGTTTTTAAATGGTTATTTTTATTAATATTTATATTCCCAATAATCGTATCACTTCACCGCCTTCTCCTTATGCTCTTCCTGCGCCAGACCGATGAACACGGCTGACAGCATGGTGAACACATATGCCTGGATAAAGGCAACCAACAACTCAAGTGCATTCATAAAGATATTGAACAACACCGATGCCACGGTCAGCGTTCCGTTCAAAGCAGGTCCCATACTGGCCGAGATGAATATCAGGCAGGTAAGCACCAGCATTGCCATGTGCCCTGCCAGCATATTGGCAAAAAGACGTATCATCAAAGCAAACGGTTTGGTGAAAATACCGAAGAACTCGATAAACGGCATCATGGGGACCGGTACCTTCAGCCACCAGGGCACATCCGGCCAAAGATATCTTTCCAATAAGTCTTGGTTCCAAAGATATTCACGGCCAAGAAAGTACAGATGGCCAATACCATCGTAATGGCTATATTTCCCGTCACGTTGGCCCCTCCGGGAAAGAAAGGAATCAGCCCCATAATGTTGTTGATGAAAATAAAGAAGAAGGCCGTCAGCAAGTAAGGTGCGAATTTACGGTACTTCGGACCGACACAGCTCTTTATAATATCATCGTTCACCATCATGATAAACATCTCCATAAACCCGATGAAACCACCGGGAGCGGCACTTCCCTGCGGGTGCTTGCGATACCAGTGCGCCACACTCAAAATGATGAGAAGCAGCAATGCGCTGTTGATGAGCAAAGCCAGTGTCACCTTCGTGATGGAGATGTCCAACGGGCGTATTTCGTTTCCGGTGGCATCATACTCCACCAGCTTGCCTTCGTACTTGCTTCCTGCGGGAGCGATGGAAAAGCCTTCATAACTTCCACCGTTCTCCTCCAGACGTGAGGATAGAAAGGCATGCCATCCGGTGGTAGAGCTATGCACTATTACCGGCAAAGGAATCGTAACGTGAGTTTCGCCCCACGTCGTGATGTGCCATTCGTAAGAATCGCCGATATGCCCGAAGACAATCTCCTTCACGTCCACCGTATTCTCGGCCCGCACCGTGGCGGGTAGCAACATGCCCAGTGCCAGCAGAATTACAGTCAGTATGTTACGCAATCTTTTCATTGTTACTTTTCTTTTTCAGTTTCCGATTCGCCTCAAAGTGAAGAAGAACCAGGAATCATAAATCAAATATATCAGATAGTTGGCTATAAACGTCAACAAAAACGCCCTGGCTTCCTCACGTACTGCAACGCAATAAACCAGCATCACAATCATGGAGACCAGCATTCTCATCACACGCATCAGCAGATAAATCTGCAACATTCGTCCTGGCATCCGGTGACGGCAGCTTTCGGTCATATTAATCATGAATACTCCGAAAACAAAGAAGAAAAGCGGAATCAGCGGATAACCGCCGAAATAGTGATGCGGATTTATCGAAAAATACGCCCAACCGCCTACAATTCCTATCAATACCGTCAAGAGCGCTGTATGCAATAAGTAGTTTCTCTTAGTAATAGTCACGCCAACAACCTCTATTTTTTAATTTTTAATTTTTTAATAGCCTATTGCTGTTCTATACAGACGGCAACCCTTCCGTTACTCATCTCCACGAATCCGCTTTGAATATCCAACTCATGTTCCTCACCGTCCGTTGCGTAAATCAATTTCCCCGTTCCCAACGATGATACAATCGGTGCATGCTGCGGCAGGATAGAAAAAGAGCCCATAGTGCCCGGCAATGTAACACTTTCCACTTCCCCGTTGAAGAGTTCCTTCTCCGGTGAAACAATATTCAAATGCAACTTTTTCATCATCAAAGCTCCCAGACTTTTAATTTTTAATCGTTTTTCCCCCTGCCTGCTCCAGTAGTTTCTTACCCTTCTCAATGGCTTCTTCAATGGTTCCCACATTCAAGAAAGCAGGTTCGGGCAGGTAGTCCACCTCTCCGTCAAGAATCATCTTGAAGCCTTTGATAGTGTCCTCAATGGAAACCATTGTACCTGGGACACCCGTAAACTGCTCGGCAACGGCAAACGGCTGTGAAAGGAAACGCTGCACACGACGTGCACGGTTCACCAACGTACGGTCGGCATCAGAGAGTTCCTCCATACCAAGGATGGAGATAATGTCTTGCAATTCCTTGTTGCGCTGCAATATTTGTTTTACACGTTGTGCCACTTCGTAGTGTTCTACCCCCACGATGTGTGGGTCGAGAATGCGTGAAGTAGATTCCAACGGGTCCACAGCAGGATAAATACCAAGTTCAGTAATCTTACGACTCAACACCGTGGTGGCATCGAGGTGGGTAAACGTTGTGGCAGGTGCCGGGTCCGTCAAGTCATCGGCAGGCACATATACAGCCTGCACGGAAGTGATGGAGCCGTTTCTTGTAGAGGTAATACGCTCCTGCATGGCACCCATTTCCGTTGCCAGTGTCGGCTGATAGCCTACGGCAGAAGGCATACGGCCCAGCAAGGCCGAAACCTCGGAACCGGCTTGGGTGAAACGGAAGATATTATCAATGAAGAACAGAATGTCACGCGGACCGTCCGTCTCCGCTCCCATGTCACGGAAGGACTCGGCCACCGTCAACCCAGACAATGCCACGGACTGACGCGCACCGGGAGGTTCGTTCATCTGACCGAATATCAAAGACACTTGTGATTTGGCCACTTCGTCATAATCTACTTTGGACAAATCCCAATGGCCTTCCTCCATACCTTTCTTGAATTCTTCTCCGTAACGGATAACGCCGGATTCAATCATTTCTCTCAGCAGGTCGTTGCCTTCACGTGTACGTTCTCCTACACCGGCAAACACAGAGAAGCCGTGCTGCTTCTTCGCAATATTATTAATGAGCTCTTGGATAAGCACCGTCTTGCCTACACCGGCGCCACCAAACAGACCGATTTTACCGCCCTTGCTATATGGTTCCAGCAAGTCGATAACCTTGATGCCTGTATAAAGCACCTCTTGTACGGTAGTCAAATCTTCAAACTTAGGGGGGTCGCGATGGATGGGATAAGCACCTGTACGGTCCAACTCCTTCATGCCGTCGATAGAGTCGCCCACTACGTTCATCAGGCGGCCTTTGATTTGTGTACCTATCGGCATGGTGATGGGGCCTCCCAGCGGATGCACTGTCATTCCTCTCTGCAGGCCGTCCGTACTGTCCATAGCAACAGTACGCACCGTGTTTTCACCAATGTGCTGCTGTACCTCTACAATCAGTCTTTTGCCGTTCGACCTTTTTATTTCCAGTGCGTCGTGAATACTCGGCAACATCATTTCTGCCTCCGTTCCTTCGAAATAGACGTCTACTACAGGCCCGATAACCTGAGAGATATGTCCAACAATCTGTGACATAAGCAATCTTTTTATTCTGTATTTCCTTAATTATTTTTCCCAATACTAAGTTGTAAGTCGCGTGTATCCTCATTAACAAGTCAGCCAAGTCGCATCTTTCATCAATATGTCACTTTCCTCTATTAACGTTTGTCAGCTATGGTTTTGTTCATTCAAAATAGTTACATAAACAACTTCGCAAATGTATAAACAAATTGCACGTCTAATTGTTACCTGTATAGCATTTTTTGAACAAAAAATACTATTTTGAACGATTAATACTACAATAAGAACAAATTGTTACAGACATGATAAACGTTGTTAACAATTAGTAAGAAAAAGAGAATTGCCTCCACCCATCTTATTGAAAAAAAACACTGAATTGACAAAGAGATTCTGTATATAAAAGAATCATCTTAAAAATAAGCCTTGTCTCTCGACAAGGCTTATTCACAACACAAACACAAAATAAAAACACGACAAAAACTACTATGCAATTTTTTACCTGTCTATGCCGGCCGGGAGGCATACGTACTAATTACGGATATTCACATATACATAAACAGGGTTTCAGGCTGATTTGCATGTATAAAACAAATGCTAGGGTCCATTTGTTTATTCGGTTGTTAAAAAAGACAAAAAATATCTTAATTCGTTATTGAATTCCTCTTTCACGAAGTTTCAACTGCCAATTCCATGCAGAAAGTAAAGTATCTTCAATGCCTACTTCCGCTTTCCATCCTAACTCCTTATTAGCAAGTTCAGGATTAGCCCATACTTTCTCAATATCTCCGGCACGACGACCCACGATCTGGTAATTTAGCTTCACACCGGTTGCTTTTTCAAATGCATTGATCAATTCCAATACGGAAAGACCGCGTCCCGTACCGATATTGAACACTTCCACTTTCTCCTTCTGTTTCTTCTCCAAATACGGCGGATAGCTACAACATGAGCCTTTTGCCAAATCCACCACATTGATGAAAGTCGCGGATGCAGGAACCATCCGGTGTATCGTAATCATCCCCGAATACACTCAGTTTCTCGCGAATACCAATCGCTGTCTGAGTGAGGTAGGGTATCAGATTCTGCGGCACACCGTTAGGCAATTCACCGAGCAGTGCCGAAGGATGGGCGCCAATAGGATTGAAGTAACGCAGCATAATCGCATTGATGGGCGATCCCGAAGCAACTGTATCACGAATAATCTCTTCGTTGATCTGTTTTGTATTACCGTACGGGGACTCAGCCTTCTTAATCGGAGCCTCTTCCGTTACGGGAAGAACGTCGGGCTGGCCATATACGGTACAGGAAGAAGAAAACACAATGCCCTCTACTCCATGCTTAGGCATCAGTTCGAGTAAGTTTATCAAGGAGACCAAGTTGTTGCGGTAATAAAGCAACGGCTTCTCCACAGACTCTCCCACCGCCTTTACTTGCTGCAAAATGGATAATCGCCTTGATACCTTTATATTTAGCAAACACAGCGTCGAGACCGGCGTAGTCCAGCAATCCAACTTTTCAAAAACAGGACGGATGCCTGATACCTTTTCAATGTTGTCAACAACATCTGCGCTGGAGTTTGATAGATTATCGATAATGATAACTTCATAACCTGCGTTCTGAAGTTCTACAACAGTATGAGAACCAATATAGCCGGTTCCACCTGTAACCAAGATTTTTTCTTTCATATTAAAATAGATAATTTAGCTTTTAGGTTATCATTAGGCTACAAATGTAAGGAAATAAATTCAGAATATATACAGATAGACAAAAAAAATGAACCAAACATTACTCTATTCCGACTGTGTTCGATAACTCCAACAATAAAAAAAGCGGAGAAACCACTCTCTCATTTTATAAAGAGAATAGCTTCTTCGCTTTATCTTAACTGATTAAGCCTACCTTATATCTTAACTACACCGGAGAAGCCCATAAATGCCATAGCCAGCAAACCGGCAGTAATCAGGGCTATCGGAGTTCCTTGCATACCCTTCGGTACATTCACCAGACTCATCTGTTCGCGCAATCCCGCAAAGAGTGTCAATGCCAGACCGAAGCCGATAGCAGTAGAGAATGCATAAACCACACCTGTCAGCAAATCATAATCTTTCTGGATAACGAGAATAGCCACACCGAGAATACAGCAGTTTGTCGTGATCAGAGGCAAAACACACGCCCAATGCCTGATATAAAGAAGGAGATACTTTTTTTTAGGATAATCTCTACCATCTGTACCAATGCTGCAATCACAAGAATGAAAGTGATAGTTTGAAGATAGCCTAGATTGAAAGCATCAAGCACATACTTCTGGATGAGGAACGTTACGATTGTTGCAATAGTAAGCACGAATGCCACTGCTGCCGACATGCCTAACGCCGTCTCCACTTTCTTGGATACTCCCAGAAACGGACAGATACCCAGGAATTGTGACAACACAATGTTGTTGACAAATATAGCGGTGATAAATATCAATATATATTCCATAATATCAATTTATGAATTACAAATTATGCTTTCTTGAAGCTGTTAACCAACGCAATGAGGTATCCCAAAGCTATAAACGCACCCGGTGCAAGAACAAATACCAGCATACCGTATTCTTCGGGAAGAATCGTGAGGTTGAATATCTTGCCTGTGCCCAGGAATTCGCGGACAGCACCCAATAAAGTCAATGCAATAGTAAAACCTAATCCCATGCCCAGACCGTCAAAAAACGATGCCATCGGATTATTCTTAGCAGCAAACGCTTCGGCACGCCCCAATACAATACAGTTTACTACAATCAGCGGAATGAACAAACCTAATGTTGCATAAAGAGCAGGAACATAAGCCTGCATCACCATCTGCAATAATGTAACGAACGATGCGATTACAACTATGAAAGAAGGGATACGTACCATGTCCGGAATTAAGTTCTTTATAGCAGAAATTACTACATTAGAACAAATAAGCACGAACATTGTAGCCAATCCCATACCCATACCGTTGATAGCAGACGAAGTAGTGCCCTAACGTAGGACACATACCAAGCAGGGAGCACAAACGTAGGATTCTCTTTAATAATCCCGTTCATCAACACTTTAAAATTATTCATATCTCTACTCCTTTCTTATTTAGCACTGACAGAATCAGTGAGTTCAACTTTAATAGTAGCTCCCGATAGCGCCATCAGCCGTATTTGACCGGCATATGCTGCATATGCAACATTTACAGCATTCAGAAAAGCACGTGAAGTAATGGTCGAAGCCGTAATAGCATCTACCTTACCGCCATCTTTACTTACAGTTAAAGAGGCTTCACCGGGATTCATACCTGTAATATCTCCCTTATTTCCTTTCTTGAACCAATCGGCTGCTTTGGAACCCAACCCCGGAGTTTCTGCATGTGATAACAAAGAATAATCAATAATCTTACCTTCTGCATCGAAACCAACCAATACCTTCAGCTCACCACCGAAGCCCATAGAAGTCGCCTCGACAGCCGCACCAATGAATTTTTGCCTTCTTTAGTAGCTGGATATACAGAGTATTCAACACCGTTCACCTCTTGAGTTTTCTTTGTCTGCAATCGGATCATTGTCAAAACCCGGAACGACTGCACTTACTGCATCGCTCAGCGTTTTAGCATTAGCTTGCGCAATAGGCTCCTTTGTCAGTTCGTTTACATAAGCCAGCAGTGCTACGGAAATAGCAGTAACTCCCGTAAGTACCAGCAACATATTCTTTAAGGATGATTCTAACTTTTTCATTTCTTCTTCGCTACCTCCCCAAAGCGTTTAGGTTTAACATATGTGTTAATCAGCGGAGTGAACGCATTCATAATCAGAATAGCGAACGACATACCTTCAGGATATGCGCCGAACAGACGAATAACGACTGTCAGCAGACCGATGCAAACACCGTAAATCAACATTCCTTTATGGCTCATCGGAGAAGTAACATAATCTGTGGCCATAAAAACAGCACCCAGCATCAAACCGCCCGACAGCAATTGTACTACCGGAGACACATAAATTTCCGGATTAACCAAATACATGATACCGGAAAAAACAAATACTGTACCCAAGATAGCAACAGGAATATGCCATGTAATAATTTTCTTCCATAACATATAGGCCAGTCCCAACAACAAAGCCAACGCACTGACTTCACCCAAACAACCGCCATTGTTACCAATCAGCAAATCGAAAGATGCAGGAAGATCACTTAAAGACATTCCGGGAGCACCGTTTATAACGCCTTTCATAATAGCCAGCGGTGTGGCGGCCGTAGTAGCATCCGTATATGCAGTCAACTGTCCGACAGCCGGCCATGTTGTCATCTGTACAGGAAAAGAAAGCAACAGGAATACACGTCCTGCCAATGCCGGGTTAAAAGGATTACAACCCAAACCTCCGAAAAGACATCTTGCCTACACCGATAGCAAACAAGGCGCCCAGAATGATAATCCAGACAGGAAGATTGGAAGGTAAGTTAAATGCTAGCAACACACCTGTGTGATAATGGCAGAACCATCACAGATAGTTGTAGTTTCTTTTTTCATCAGGAACTTGCCGATAGCCCATTCAAAGAACAAGCAGGCTGCTACGGATGTAGCCGTAACAATCAGCGCACCCAGTCCGAAAAAGTAAAGCGATACAAGAAATGCAGGAATCAATGCTATCAGCACGCCGTACATATTCTTCTGCACGCTGTCACCGCCGTGAACGTGGGGCGAAAGGGATACGATTAATTTATTCATAAGATTATACTAAATTAAATCTTTCATTTTTTTACTTGACGTGCACGTATCATCGCTCCCACTTTACCTTTACCCAAACGGATATAGTCCAGCAACGGACGGTTGGAAGGACAAGTGAACTGGCATGAGCCACACTCGATACACGACATGACATCTTCTTTCTCTACTCTTTCAAAATCGCCGTGAGCCGATACGGTAGCAAGCAAGTAGGGTTCCAGTCCCATCGGACAAGCAGCTACACATTTGGCACAACGGATACATGGTTGCACCTCACCGCGTTTAGCCTCTTTATCGTTCATAATCAGAATACCGGAACTACCCTTAGCTGTCGGCACATCCGTATTTATCAAAGCGTTTTACCCATCATCGGACCACCGCCGATAATCTTCCCCGTATCTTCAGGCAGACCGCCACAAGCATCAATCAATTGCTTCATCGGCGTACCGATACGAGCCAAGAAGTTGGAGGGGTGAGATAAAGACTTACCAGTTACGGTAATGACACGCTCAAACAAAGGTTTATTCTTCTGTACAGCCTGATATACGGCAAATGCAGTACCTACATTCTGTACAACGGCACCCGTGGAGATAGGCAATGCACCGGCAGCAACCTGGAGACTGATAACAGCGTCTATCAACTGCTTTTCGCCGCCTTGCGGGTACTGCACTTTCAAGGGCACAACAACCTCGATACCGGCATAGCCGGCAGCTACTTTCGTCATCAGCTGGATAGCATCGGGCTTATTATTCTCAATGCCGATGAATGCCTTATTCACTTTTTTACAGCTTTCATCAATATGGAACACCTACCATTATTTCTTCGGCATGCTCCAACATCAATTGATGATCGGCAGTCAAATAAGGTTCACACTCCACTGCATTAATAATCACACATTCTGCCTTAAATGCAGGCGGCGGACACAACTTAACCTGTGTAGGGAAACAAGCGCCTCCCAACCCTACGATACCTGCATCCGCAATTTTCTTCACAATCTCCTCGGCTGTCAGATTACATTCTTTCACCAATGTCTCGGTACGGTCAATACTTTCTTCCCATTCATCTCCTTCTACATCAATGAAAATGGCAGGCTTTGCGTATCCGCTGGCATCTACAACAGTGTCAATTTTAGCGACCTTGCCGCTGACAGACGAATGAATAGCAGCCGATACGAAGCCACCGGGTTCGGCAATCTTTGTACCTACTTTCACAACATCACCCTTGGCTACGATAGGCTTAGCAGGAGCTCCGATATGCCTGGCTCAGCAAGATAACAGCTTTTGCCGGAATCTCCGCCTGTACGATAGGCTGATGTGCTGAAAGTTTATTTTCGTGTGGATGAACTCCACCGATTGAAAATGTCTTCAACATACAATTCTGTATTTTAGTCGTTTAATTACTTTTAATATTATGCCTCTGCTTTCGGAGCTTCTCCTTCTGTTTTGGGTTTACGTGGAGGGAAATTGAGGGCGATTATCGTACCTTGCGGACAAACTTCTTCGCATTTACGACAAGATTTACACTTATTTGGATCAATATACGCCAAATTATTTTCCAGTGTAATCGCTTCGAAAGGACATACTTTCACACACTTACCACAACCGATGCAAGCTACGGTACAAGCCTTACGGGCTACAGCACCCTTATCCTTGTTTACGCATTGCACGTACACACGACGGGATTTCTTACCTTTGAGGACGAATTTCAATGATGTTTCTCGGACAAGCCTTGGCGCATGCACCACAAGCAGTACATTTAAGACTCATCTACTTCCAGGAAGTCCTGTTTCCGGGTTCATATGGATAGCGTCAAACTGACAAGCGATTACACAGTCGCCACATCCCAAACAGCCAAAGCTGCATCCCGTTTCGCCACCGTAAAGAGAAGCTGCGATAGCACAACTCTTTTGCACCGTCATATTGATTGACGCGAGGACGGTTGGCACATGTTCCGTTACATCTCACCACTGCAACCATAGGTTCGGCAGTAGCAGCATCCAATCCCAAAATTTCAGCAACCTTCGTCATAACGGGTTGTCCCCCTACCGGACAAAGCTTTACCTTCGAGTGAACCTGCTTTGACACAAGCGTCTGCAAAGCCACTACATCCCGGGTAACCACATCCACCGCAGTTTGCTTGAGGCAGCACAGCGCCACTTGTGCAATTCGCGGATCTTCATACACAGCAAATTTCTTAGAAGCAACATAAAGAATAGCGGCTGATACCAACGCTATAGCTCCTAATGAAATTACTGCAATCAAGAATTACATTCATAAATTAGTTGTTTATTAATTATTTGTTTTATGTATTAGTTAGTTCATTGGTTTGACCGAAAAAAGAGAACTTCTTCCTCAATTGCGATTTATTCAGCCACAGTACATAATAATAAGGTATAAGAAGAGCTAATGAACAGAGTGCGGAACTCAATTCATCATTCCATACAGCCATCAAGACAAAGAGAGAAAAAAGACTAAGAGCAAAAAAGGAAAAATGAAAGCCAACAGCACTGCCATTGCCCCCATTGACAGCTCACCGATTACCCACACGTGGTCGCCAGGCTGATAAGAAAATGTGCCGTCATTGGTAACGTCAATGATTTTCTCTTTTGTATCGGCAGAACTGCAATGTCCCTTGATACTGCATGAAGCACCATGCTGAAGTTTGAACAATCCTCACGAAGATGAGTGCCGCTTATGTTTTCCACAATACCCTGATGTTTTATAGTATTCGCCATTTTGCAAAGTGTGCATTACAAATCGCGGCAAATTTACGCATTATTTGCGAACTGCAAGGGATTAGATTGTTTTTTCTGTGTACGCAAACATTCTTTTTCCCGTTTTTAGTGATTTTTCTTTATTTTTTCTACTAAAAACAAAAAAGCGCTCCGCTGTCATCCAACGGAGCGCCCCTCTTGGCCATTAACAATGTATATGGTTACCATTTGTAATTGATACCGAAGCTCAACAATTCCTTCACCTGAAAATAGCTGTCGCCTTCGGTCGGTTTGGCACTGTCATCAAAACGGGCATGCACATAGAGCGTTTTAGTGGAAAGATAGCGGTTCAGTACAAAATTTACAGTGTTTTCCCATTCGACACGCGTCCATTCATAGCTGGTCTGAAAATCCAAACGTGAATCTAAGACGATAGAAGATATGATAGTCCATGAAAGCGTAGGCTGTATTTGAGAACCGAAATTATGCTTGACGCACTTACCCTCGTCCAGACCGAACTTCACTTCATCAACTTCTTTGTTGCCTACGTAACGCATCATATAAGTCAATGGAGCTATAAAAACCGATAAATTAAATTTCTTTTTTTTTTTTTTCAATTTGTAGTCCATACCAATACTGGATGCCCAGCCGCCGGAGCGAAGAATGCAGAAACCAACTCCTCACTATTAGCTTTATAACCATGACAAAATTGAGTTTTTTTTTAAACTCTGTTGTTATGGTATAGTACCATTTGATGCGGCCTGAATACCTATTTTACTATAAATTCGAAGTTGGTCGGTGCTTACCAAATAATCATGAAATTCATCGGAAGGAGCAGAACTAAAAACCTAATTTAGCATCCAATAAATTCTCCCATTGTACTTTTTCCTTATCATTATAATTGGCAAACAATTGTAGATTGGCAAGCAAAGCATTAGTACTTTCACCACCTTTATACCAATTGTCAGAGATATAGTTTTGCGTAATTTGTAATGAACCGTTTTTCCACCGGTTACCCACCAGTTGGGTTTCTGTATCACAACTTCCGC
>VOFK01003307.1_pt1 | contig 39825 bp, 46 predicted proteins | sample 5384121 | NCBI WGS metagenome assembly VOFK01 (sample SAMN12384730, study PRJNA508395) | human gut metagenome | isolation source: healthy gut J | host: Homo sapiens | reverse complement strand
GTGATGATATATATGAACGGTTAAGCCACCTGACAACAGCCTCATGGAGGCGTCGTTTCAACCCGGCTGCACCGACTGTGAAAGGGCGGTTTTTCAGCGTCGTTCTGCGCCTTCTATGCCGACGATCCCCGCCGCGGCGCTGCCGTGCCTCATGCGCGCCTTTGCTGGCACGCCCACTATCGGCTAGGGCTACCGCACCACGGTCGAGATATACAAGCAGTTCTTGAGTGGAGACGGGTTCTGACTGCGGCTTCGCCTCCGCCATCAGCGTCATTGCCATCATCCTCACCGCCGCCATATTCCTTCTCCAGAAGTACGCGACCGGCAAGTTCAGCTTCACGATGAACGCGCTGCACCCCGTGGAGAGAAAAGCCGCACGGCATCGGCGGCGTGTTGATGCACATATTCTGCTATGTGACCGTCGCGGTGTCCATGTTGCCGCAGCTTTACATCATCTGTGTCGTTCCGCAACTCCAAATGGGCGTATTTCAGGAGGGGTACTGCTGGCGAACTACTGCTCCGCGATAGACAAGCTTCTTCTGCGCGCGCGAAGAAGAACACCGTGGTCGTCGGCATCGTGGCGCTCGCCGCAATCGTCATCCTTTGCGGTGATGATCTCCTTCACCTCGTTGTGCGCCGCCCCAACACGCTCAACCATGCCATTGACACCATCTCCATGATGCCCTACATCATGCCCGGCTCCGTCATTGCCATCGCCCTGGTCATTGGCTTCGGCAAAAGCCGTTGGTGCTGACGGGCACGCTGACGATAATGATAATGGCGGTCATCATCCGCCGCCCGTCGACGCGCGCTCCGCCACGGCGACGCTGATACAGATACCCATGTCCATCGAGGAGGCCGCCATAAGCCTCGGCGCAAAGCAAGATGAAGACCTTTCTTCTTCAGACAGTACCGATGATGTCCTCCGGCATCATTTCCGGCGCGATACTAAGCTGGTGTCCATCGTGACGGAGGTTTCCAGCGCCGCGATACTCTACAACAACCGCTCCATCACCCTCACCGTCGGCACGTACACCGCCGTCAACCGCGGCAATCTCGGCGAGGCCGCGGCCTTTGCCGCCGTGACGACCGTGCTGACAGCCATTTCGCTGGTGATATACCTCATCATCAACAAGGGCAAGCAGATGGAGCTGTGACCAAGGTTCATTCGTGCGCAAGCACATTGATAAAACACACACAAAACACAAAGGAGACCAGAAAATGAAAAAGTTACTCGCACTTATCCTCGCGCTGACCATGGTCTTTTCGCGTTGGCGCCTGCGGCCAGCAGTCCGCCCCCCGCCGAGGCCCCCTGCCGCGGAAGCGCCCGCAGCCGCCGATGCGGGAAGCGGCATGCCCCCGTCGAGGAAGCGTCCCTTTCCGGCACCGTCGTCATCTACAGCACGCAGACCGACGTTGACCACGAGGTGTTCCTCAGCATTTTCAACGAGCTTTTTACCCCGATGTTGACGTTGAGTTCATCAGCGGCTCCCTCGGCGAGCTGACCGCCCGTGTCGATGCGGAAAAGGAAAATCCGCAGGCTGACATCATCTTCGGCGGCCTCTCCCAGACCGACGGCGACCAGTACATCGATCTCCTTCAGGAGTACACCCCCCGAAGTACGCCGCCGACTGCGCGGTGGAGTCCAACGGCTACTACACCTATTTCACCTATCAGTACATCTGCCTCATCAAGAACCCTGAGATCCTCGCGGAGCTTGGCGTTGACGTCAACGGCTACGCCGACCTTCTTCCAGCCGGAGCTGAAGGGCAAGATCATTCAGGCCGACCCCTCCGCCTCCTCTTCCGCATGGCGTCAGCTCCAGACCATGCTCTACCTCATGGGCGACGAGTTCGGCGATGAGAAGGCGTGGGATTACCAGCGCCAGCTCATGGAGAACTGCGACGGCGTTATCTCCACCAGCTCCTCCGCGTGCTACAAGAACGTGTATAACGGCGAGTACGCCGTGGGCCTGACCTACGACAACGGCGCGATCTCCCTGCTGATGAGCGGCGCGGACAACGTTGAGATCGTATGGCCGGTCGAGGGCAACACCGTGTGCGCCTTCGCCTCCGCAATGGTCAAGAACTGCCCGCATCCCGAGCTTGCTGCGGCAGTCCTCGATGTTCTCTCCTCCGCCGATTTCCAGCTCGCCCGTGAAAAGGCGGCCGGTTCCCGCGGCACCAACACCACCTATGTCAACGATGAGCTACTTCCCCCGCTGATCTTGATGCCGGCGTCGTTCCCATGGACTTTTGCAAAGATGTCCGCCGAGAAGGCCGACCTCATCTCCAAGTGGACCGATATGTGGGCAAGCATCAACGGATAAACCGCAATTAGATTTTCGTCAACAAAAGGCACACCCTCCACACGGGTGTGCCTTCAGCTTGTCAAAAAGCCTTGCAGAGTTTCGCGTCCGCAGACGCGGAGAGAAGCAAGCCCTGTTTTCTGCCGCGACAGCTGCGCGGCAGAAAGCACTTTTTGCTAGCCTGTCGTCGGCGGCCCCGCCCGGATGGATAACGGCAACCTGCTCACGCGTGCAGCCGGTCATCTGCATGAGCGCGGTGCATATGGAATCGAGCGCGGATATGACTTCACGCGTGCTCGCCGTGGCAAGCATGTTGAAGCGGCACAGCTTCCGCGCAAGCTTGACGCGCAGATATATGTCCGCCGCGCGCGCAATTGAGAAGCGCCTTCTTTCTAGACCTTGCTTATCTTCCGCATGCAGCTTTCTTCCTCGGCGCATATTTTTTAAACCGTGCCAGCAAGCGCTTTTAAAAGAAAAAAAAACAACAAGTCTTTCGCCAAAAGAAAAATACACGCATATCCACAGCAAAAAAAGCGCGGCAAATACGTTTGATAAATAATCAGCACGCCAAAAGGGCAGCGCCTGAACGAGACAGGCGAGAAACACCCCTGCCAGGGATTTCAGCCAACACCCGAAAGCCCTTTTGCCAGCATCGACAGCGGCGCTGCCGTTCTCGGCAAGCAGCGGGAATCCCACCGTAATCAAAACCTGTACCAAAAAGGAGCAGAAAACCCTGCAAGCCGTATGAACAATATCTAAGCATGCCTTGGAACTGCGCCGCAATTGAGAAGTTGAGCGTCAGCAGAGCTAAAAGCGCAAAAACAGCAATGCACGGAACCAAGCACTTGCGCAGATTCATTTTGAATGTTTCCCAGTACATGGCAAAGTCGCTCCGCCGTACTCCCCTTTTCGGTCGAGGTGCGCGACAGTGAAATACAGCGCCGCTGTTGCCGCACCATATGTGACGAGCAAAAGGCACGAAAACACATACAGGATATTTAGCAAAATCATATCCCAGAAATCGTCCGTTGCCGCGCGGAACATATCTTTCTGCTTATCCATATAAATCAGTCTATAAGCTCTGTCAGTTCAAGCATAGTTCCGATCTTTATGTCGGCCATTTCAAGAGACTGAGGATTATCGCCCCTGTTAGTATAGCCAATGCACTTCATCCCGGCAGCGTGTATGGCTGTACAGCCGGAGTTGCTGTCTTTTCAACTCCAACAGCGTTTTCTGGGCTGACCCCGGCAAGCTCAAGCGCCTTGAGATAAATATCGGGAGAGGGCTTGACTTCTTTTCACAAGCTCGCTGTAAACCTTGATGTCAAAATACTCTTTAAGACCGATTGCTGTGAGAATATCATCAATAAAATATTCATCTGAGCCGGAGGTAACAGCAATCTTTATCCCCCTTGACTTTAAGTATTTTTACCGCCTCGCTCATTCCGGCAGATGCCGGCTGCTTTTTCTCGATGCAAAGCTCAAGCACGCGGCGGAACTGTCTGTCGGTAAGCTCATCAATATCGCCCTCCAGGTCAAATTTGTCCAGAACGTGCTGCCAGAACTTACGGTTTGAGCGTCCGGTATAGTCATGCAAATCCAAATCGCCGTGCGCACCGATTGAATGAGCTATCTCAACCTTGGCCTGTTCATGCGCCCACTCATCATCAATAAGCGTTCCGTCCATATCAAAGGTGACAAGCTTTATTCCATGCAGCTTATTCATTTTCATTTCCTCTTTTTTTCAAAACAACATTACATGGATCCCAGCCTGTATCGGCAGAAGTGAGATATCCTCCTGCGGATAGCCAATGTTATTTTCGGTCTGCTCGTCAAAGAAGGACAGCTTTGAATAATCAGGCCTCCAGTATACTTTTTGCGCCGACCTCGGCGGTTTCATACTGCTCCTGCATTGCAATAAATTCGCTTTCGCCGATGTCAAAATATATGCCCAGCTTATTGCCATAGTTTTCTGTATATTTGATAACTACTTCAATCGAGCCTTCGGTGTAGTGGTTTGTCAGCGATGTTCTCCGGGCGAATGCCTATATAAAGCCTCTTTGCATCACCAATCTGCTTTTTCCATTCACAAGACAGCGGAATTCGTGCGTTCCCGGCAGAGATATTGTTTCCATCTATGTCCATCTTTGCAATGTTCATAGGCGGAGAACCAATAAAACGGGCTGTAAAGATATTTATAGGCCTGTGGTAGATGTTGTACGGCGTATCCTGCATCTGGATTCTGCCTTTGTTCATCAAAACCACGTTTTGCCCTATGGTCATTGCCTCTATCTGGTCATGGGTAACATAGACGAAGGTGGTCTATGCATTTCATGAAGCTTGACCAATTCTTTCCTCGCCTGTGTTCTGAGCTGTGCATCCAGATTGGAAAGCGGCTCATCCAGCAGAAAGAATGAGGCGTTTTTCACCGCAGCGCGCGCCAGCGCCACTCTGCCGCTGTCCGCCGGACAGCTCACGCGGGAGTCTCTCGCTCAGTCCGTCCAGCTCCATGATATGAATCATGTTGTCCACACGCGCTTTTATTTCTGCCTTGGACAGCGAAGGTGCGTAGTCCGAAGGCAATGTTTTTGAAAACCGTCATATGGGGAAAGAGGGCGTAATTTTGGAAAACCATTGCTATATCTCTGTCACCGCACTGTACATCGTTTACTCTTTCGCCATTCATGTAGAGGTTTCCGCCGGATATATCCTCAAGTCCTGCTATCATGCGGAGCGTAGTGGTTTTCCCGCAGCCTGACGGTCCCAAAAGGATGGTTCTTTCGTTGGGTTTTTTATTACGAGATCCAGGTCTGGGATAATAACATTGTTCCCGTAAGCCTTTTTCACATGCTCAAAATCTAATCTCACCTGTTTTTGTCATACTTACCTCCTTACCCCTTTATGCCTGAGCTGGCATAGGTGGCCATAATCTGCCGCTGGAAAATGATAAACAAAACGAGAGGTACCAGCATTGTAAGAACGCACATAGCCATGCATATTCCCATGCCGCTGCCCGCCTCGGAGTCAACAAACAATTGAGTGCAAGAGAAAGTGTGTAATTATCTGTTGTTTTCAGTATAAGGCGCGGCCACACGTATTCGTTCCACGAATTGATGAAGAAGATAATAGCGGTCGAAATTACACACGGCTTCGCTATCGGGAGGACAATCTGCGTCATTATAGTGAAATGGCTCGACTTTTCCAGCTTGCCCACTTCAATAAGAGAACGAGGGAATTGTTCTCATCTGCTGCCGTAAAAGCATAATTCCCATTGCATCGCTGAGCTGCGGCAGCATAACGCCAATAATATTATCCCTCAGCCCCATTTTAGAAATTGTTATGTAGTTGGGTATCATGGTTACGGTAAACGGAATGAACATCGTGGAAATAAGCACAAAGTACAGCAGCTTTTTCAACGGAAAGTTGAGAAAACAAAGGCATACGCGCAAAGATAGCTGGTAAACACCTTGAAAGCCATCACGCAAAAAGCTATTGCAAAGGTGTTCCACACCACCTTGAAGTAGTCGATTCTCTCTATTGCACGCGCGAAATTATCCAAGGTCGGGTTTTTTGGTGAAAAAATTCAAAACATTTGTGAAAATCTCCGTTTGGGGCTTAAAAAGAGGCGCCCACAGCAAAAGCCACCGGATAGAGCATAAGCACGATCACTGCCAGAAGGACAACATGACCTATAGCCGCGCTTATGGCTGTTTTTTTGCTTACCAGAGAGTGCAGACTTTTTAGTTTTCATAGAACACCCTCTTTTCTACAAACACAAATTCGAGAACAAGGAAAAACAATAAATAGAAACAGGGCAATTACAGCCAGAGCTGAAGCTTCGCCTGTTGAAAAAATAGTAAAAGGCCTTCTCGTAAACCTCGAATATCACGTTCGTGCTCAGGTTGTTCGGCCCGCCCGATGTTAGGATATTCAGCGGTGTATACGACCATGTGAGCCCCCAAACCAGAGATATAATCAGCGTATATATGCCCTGCGCAGAAGTCAGCGGCAATACTATCTTGAAAAAAAAGATCTCAACATTGGGTGTGTTTTCTATCTTTGCAGTTTCTCTATAAGCTCCATGGGAACATTGTCAATGGCGGAGACCAGAACGATGACGTTATAGCCGAACATTTTCCACGACACCACCATAGATATAACAACAATCACCAGTCCGCTTGTCGCGGCCCAGTTGGAATTTACCGCCAAAGAACGACCATATTGTGGCAAGGGGCCCGGAGACGGAGTTCCAAATCCAGCTCATAATAAGACCGCCGATGACGAGATATAAGGCTGGGCACAAAAATTGCAACTTTTATAAAAGCCTTTCAGCCTCTTTACCAGGTAAGTCAGACAATAGGAAACAATATATGGCACCACCACATCTATCACAACAAACAGCAGCATATAAAGTCCCGTGTTTTTCAGTGTGACAATAAACTCTGTGCTCTTAAAGATTTTAACGTAGTTATTGAAGCCAACAAAGGTTTTTACCGGACTTATCATGTTCCATTTCAAAAAACTGAGATAAACGGTATAAATAACCGGCCAGAACATAAAAACCGCAAAAACAACTATTGTGGGCAGCAGCAGCCAAAAAGAAAGGCGATGCTCTCTGCGTATGTAATTCTTTTTGCTTAGCGTTGGGTTTTATTCGAAAGCTTAGCCATAAGCCGACCTTTCCTTTCACATATTAGAGCGAACTGTGAATATCTTTTACCATGGAGTTTACCTCGGTAAAATCATTGTACATGAGCTCAGGAGTGATGTGTTTGCCGGGAGAATACTCCAAAATCCAGTGCGCATTGGGAGAATACTTTTCCATCGCCTTGAACAAATCTCTTATCTGCTGGCGTGAGTACTTCATGCCGGCTTCAAAGAGGTCTGTGGGTATCTCTCACGCCCTGGTTATTGTGGATATGGTAAGCGGTGATGCGTTTGTTAAGTGCGGCAATAAGCCGCTCGATATCCCAGTCATTAAGAATTGCGTGGCCTAAATCAATAAGGCACATAATATCATCGGGGATACTGCTGAACAGCTCTATAAATTCATCTTCGGAGAAAAGCACGCTATGGTTGTAATTGAAGCCTACGTTTTCAACTGTTAGTTCAATACCAGCCTTACGCGCCATTTCACCAAGCGCAATAATCATATTGCGGGAATTGTCCTGAAGGTGGAGCTTGTCCTTATCTTCGTAGGAAATCTGATAGGTATGCATAACGATAGAAGGTGCATGAAACTGCCTGCACAGATCATAGGAAATTTCATAGGATTCCTTCATATAAGCGGCGGCCTCGCTGTCAGGCTCACTGGTAGCCTCCAATTCGAAAAAACGGGCCGTGGAAAAGCGTGGGATACTTGGCAAACTGTTCTTTTTGACCTGCAACAAATTTGGAATGTGCTGTGGACGAGCAGAATTTCTGGTGTAAATTGCAAGCTCAACGCCCACATTCAGCGGGCTGCACTTTTCCAGCACAGAAAAGCATATGCGGATACTGATCCTGATCTGAGCCATAGCTTGAATAATATAAACCGTTCATAGTAATCCTCCATGGGGTTTTACCGCACAAATAATTATTGAGACTGTCGAAAAAGTGGCCTTGTCACTTTTTCGGCTTCGCTGCGTATCGCGCCCCTACTTTCCGCTTATAGCAACAATTCGACGCTCACTTCGCGCAAAGTATTTTTCCTCCACGCACATGTCGCGTCAGAAAACTGATCATACTCATTTCGCGTCTGCGGACGTGAAACTCTGAGAGGCTTTTTGACAAGCTGAAATATTATAAAAAGCCTCGCGTATGGAGGAGCTGCGCCATATCATGCTATTGCCATGCAGGCGGCAAGTCCTCCATATGTACTAAACAGGCGTGCTGTTAGGCTTTGAAGCGCAGCACGCCTTTATAATTATGCCTTAATCAGCGATTGAGGCAATCAGCCCTCATTCATAAGCTGATTTGCAGACTCGGCAAGAGCAGTCATTACGTCGAGCGCAGTTCCATGACCGGTGTAGATAGCATCACGTGCATTGCAGAAGTCGTCCTGAAGCTGGAGCGCGGAGGAGCCAGGAAATGCTACCGGAGTATTCAGCGCATCTATGACGTTCAAACCGGCGTTAAGATAGGGATGCTCTTCAACGTATGCTTTGAAGCCATCAGACTCACGCACATCTGCCCTGCCGGGGAGGTAACCAGTTGCCTCTGACCATGCCTCAATATATTTGGCGTTTCCAAGAAGCTGGAGGAACTGCCATGCGCCTTCCTGCACAGCAGGATCAGTGGCGGTAATGCAGAACATAGAGCCGCCCACTGGCGCGGTGACAGGATTGCCCTTGCAGGACACAACAGAGGCGGCCTGCCAGTCAAATGCGCAGGAAGTGGTAAAGCCGGTAGACCAGCCGATGGTAGCGATCATGATACCAAGCTTGCCGGAGGAGAAGGCTTCCTTGATTGCATCTGCGCCGGAAAGGAACACGCCGGTGCCATCAGCATACAGATCGGCCACTTCCTGCATTGCGCTGACAGCAGCTTCATCGTCAAAGTGTGCAACATAGGTGCCATTCTCTTCGGTGTAGATTTCACCGCCATTTGCCTCTATCAGCCACTCTTCAAGCCAGAAATCGGGGGGCTGCAAAGCTGAAGCCCTCGGCGTCGGTGTTTGCAACGATAGCCTTTGCCCATTCGACGACCTCTTCCCAAGTGGTGGGGAGATTGCTGGTGTCAAGACCGGCAGCCTGGCAAACTTCAATATTATAGTAGAAAATGGGGCAGGAGTTTGCAACGGGGATACCAACTACCTGAGAACCATCGGGGTTCTTGCAGAGGTCAACAAGGTTGCTGTCAAAAGCAGTCAGAAACTCTTCACCGCCCTCAAGTGAAGCAATGTCGGTGGTGGGGAAATTCTCGCACAGGAAGTTGCTCCATGTGTAAGAAATCTGGCAAATGCCGGGTGTGCTTCCGCTTGCAGCATCGGCGACCATCTGCTGGATAAGTCCCTTGTACTCGCCACTGTTGTAGACAGGAACTATCTCAAAGCTGTCCTGACTGGCGTTGAACTCGGCAGCAGCCTCTTCAAGGACGTTTGCGCCCATGTCGGCAGAAGCTCTGTGCCACACCTCTATTCTGGTTTTTTCTGTGGATGCAGCTCCTTCCGCTGCGGAAGCTGCGCTCTTCTCTTCGGGCTGTTTCTGCTGTGCGCCGCATGCGCACAGGCTCAGCAGCATTGCGAAAACCACCAGAAGAACGAGAAGTTTCTTTGCGTTTTTCATTTGTTCTTTTTTCCTTTCATTTCTTTTTTTATTTCAAGGCGCAGGTCCTTGCTTCTACACGAACATACGCACTGAATAATACAAACTAAGCGCGGCAAAATAGGGGCTTTTCCTGACTCAATAAATGTTATATAATCTGTTATGCTATTAAACAAAAAACACTGCATACAGAGGTCGCATCATGGGAAGAAATCAAAAAGTTGTAACAGCAAAGCAGGTTGCAGAATTTGCCGGAGTATCTCAAGCTACGGTTTCCATGATACTCAATAATTACAGCAACGCCAGTTTTACAGATGAAACAAGAAAAAAAGTGCTGGATGCCTGCAACCTGCTTGGCTACCGCGGTACAATACAAAACGGAATAAAAGAAGAGAATATCCTATTGGTTGTGCTGCCATCCTGCAATAACCTTAGCTATTCCGTTCAGCTTTCTGTTGTACAGGCTCGCGCCTCCGAGGCAGGGTACATCTGCATAACTTTGAACACCTTCAGGGATTCAAGACTTGAGAACAGCATACTCAATGCATAAAAACTCTGCCCGTAGCGGGCGCCGTTTTTGTATCAGCCTGAAAACCTGAGTATTCTTGAACGCGCGTCAGTGCTTAAGCCCTGTGTTGTGGTGTGTGACAAAAATCTCGACATCAAGGTTGACTCTGTAATGGTGAACAGCTTCGGCATAGGGAAAATTATTGCAGAGCACATGATACAATTGGGGCACAAAAACGTTGCATATATCGCAACAGATATAAACCGAAAGTATGTTACCGTGTTCAGCGGCTTGAGGGCATAAAGGCAACCTACAGGAATATGGATTCAGCGATGATGCCATTCGTTTGGTCACTCTTAAAAACGAGAGAATCTCTCCGCGCGGAACGGTGGAGGATTATGCCGCTGGAACATTGCTGACTAATAGATTCCTTGAAAAGTACGGAGACAAATACACCGGGATAATTGGATATAATGACATGATATGTCTCGGCATTCTGGATGCACTGAAGCGGAACAATAAGCGCGTTCCTCAAGACTATTCGGTGATGGGCTGCGACAACATACACCTTTCTGAGATGAGCAACGTGAATCGCTGACGACTGTCGAGCACTATCACCATTTGAGGGCGAAGGATGCCGTGGACATGCTTTTAAGGAAGATTGACGAGGACGTATACCATATAACTGATATATCGGCAACAGGAATAACTAGAGTTGAATATGAGCCGAAAATAATTATCCGCTCAAGCTACAAAAGCTGTTAAAAACACTTGAGATGCCCGTTGGGCGCTTAGCTTGCGGCAGGTCAGCCCGCATCTGCAATTATACAAAAAAACATCTTCTTGTCAATTTTGCTGCACGGCTGTTTTAATTGCAGAATCAGCTTGGTGAAGCGGAGCATGTTGAATTGTTCATTGAATAATTCAACGGCAGTGTAAAGGCTTTCCAGATTTAAAACTTTTTTGGTGGAGCTACACAAAAAAGCCAAGATAATATTGATGAAAACAACCATAATTTCTGCTTTGAACAATTTAATAAAGATTTTAATGGCAAGTACCAGGAACATTTTACGCCATCCAATTCGGCGCGATTGGTGCTGCTGACCTCAAGGCAAAGCATATGCTGTGCCTTTGTCCGCAGATACCCCTCCCGCTCCGGCAAAAGCACTTCGCAGATGAGAAGAAATATCTATGCCATGCATGCTCAAAGCCCCGGATAACGCTCTTTATCAACGTTATCCGGGGCTTTGGCTTATCTATTCTCTTTTTGCAGCAAACTTCATTGCCGCTTTGCACATACATTCGGCGGAATAGTCAAAGAACGTCTCTTAACATCCGCGCCATTTGTTGCCCGCGCCCGCTGCGATTGGCATCGGCATAACTCGGTTTCACCTCGTCAGCTTATTTTCAGCGTCTCCCACAGGGAGTTGACGTAGTCGAGCGTCTCCGCGTCAAGGCTGCGGAAGGCAAACTCGTTATACCGCGCACTGAAATCGCCGATCTCCGGATAGAGTATCTCCATGGCGTCCTCGCCCATGTCATCGATATACCCCTCGTCGGTGTATACGGCGGAGTTGGGTGAGGCGTAGCAGATGTATTCGGCGTTCGCTATCGCCGGTTCGGGCGAGAGCATGTAGTTTATGAATATCTCGGCCAGCTCCTTGTTCTGGCAGCAGCTCGGGATGCACATCGCGTCGATGAAGTAGTTCGTGCGCTGTGGATAGTAGAAGCAGATCAACCCCGTCCGCCTGCGCGTCGAGCATGGTGAAGTAGTCGCCCGCGTAGTAGGGGCTATCGCCGCCTCGCCGGACTCCATCATGTTGTACACCTCGTCCATGACGTAGCTCTTCACCAGCGGCGACTGTCGCTTGAGCTCCGCGAGGGCGCTGTCCCACTTCGCGCGGTCCGTGTCGTTGACGTCGAGGCCCAGCTTATACTGCGCCGTCGCAAAGGCGTCGCGGGAGTTGTTGAACTGGAGGATGCTCCCGGCGTATTTTTCGTTCCACATGAGGTCCCAGTCGTTCGCGTCGGCCTCATCGACGACGGCGGCGTTGTATATGATGCCCACCACGCCGTAGGTGTACGGCACGGTGTACTCGTCGTCCGGGTCGTAGTACAGTCCGTGGAAGCTGTCCGAAATATTGCTGTAGTTCGGTATGTTGCTGTAGTCCAGCGGCAGAAGCATACCCTCGCTGCGCATACGCGCGATCATATAGTCCGATGGGATGACCACGTCGAAGCTGACAGCGCCGGAGGAGAGCTTTGCGTACATATCCTCGTTGCTGGCAAAGGTGGTGTAGTTGACCTTCACCTTCTTGCCGTAGGTCTCCTCGTACCACTGCTCAAACGCCTCTATGGTGTTGAGTGAGTCGTCGGACCCGTCGGAGATATATTCGCCCCAGTTATATACTGTTCAGCAAACGCGTCCTGCGTGCCGCTGCCGGAGAGGATGAGCACCGCTATCCCCGCTGCGGCCAGAACGCCGCCGATGACCCCGGCGGCGGCGCGCTGTACGCGCCTGCTCGCGCGGCCGGGCGCCGCCGGGCGCGCGCGCGAATCGTCGTCCACAAGGTTCGTGAGGATAAGCAGGGCGAGGATGACGAAGAAGATTATCGTCGCCAGCGCGTACATCTTCGGCGTGACGGTCTTTTTCGTCATGGAGTATATGCGTATGGGCAGCGTCTCAAATCCGTTGCCGGAGGTGAAATAGCTTATCACGAAGTCGTCCAGCGAAAGCGTGAAGGCCATGATGAAGCCCGTCACGACGCCCGGCATTATCTCCGGTATCTCCACCTTCATGAACGCCTGCACCGGCGTGCAGCCGAGGTCCATCGCGGCCTCAGGCAGCGCCTTGTCCATCTGGCGCAGCTTCGGCAGCACCTGCAATATGACGTAGGGCAAACAGAAGGTCACGTGCGCGATCAGCATCGTCCAGAAGCTCAGGCTCGTCGCCGCGCCGAAAAGCCGCCCCACGAACACGAACATCAGCATGAGCGAGATACCGGTGATGATATCCGGATTTATCATGGGGATGTTCGTGACGGTGTCCATCGCGGCGCGCATGGCGCGGCTACGCAGCTTGTTTATGCCGACGGCGGCCGCCGTGCCCATGACCGTGGACACGACCGCGGCGCACAGCGCCAGCACCAGCGTGTTTCGCACTGCGCCCAGCGTCTCCGCGTCGCGGAAAAGCTCCCTGTACCAGTTCAGCGAGAAGCCCGAGAACACGGAAAGGCTCTTCGCCTCGTTGAAGGAGAACACCAGCAGTATCGCAATGGGCGCAAAGAGGAATATCATTATAAGGGCCGTGTAGACCTTTGACATTTTTCTCATATCCGTGCCTCCCTTCACACCGCGGCGCGCTTCCCGGCCGCGTGCTGCAAAAGCGCCATGCACGCCAGCAGAATTATCATCAGCACGAAGGCTATCGCGGCGGCAAAGTGCAGGTTGTTCGCCACGTACTGCCCCTCGATCGCGTCGCCGATGAGATAGAACTTGCCGTTGCCGAGCTTCTGCGAGATGTAGAAGGTGGATATGGACGGGATGAGCACCATGTTCACGCCGGATATCACGCCCGGCAGGCTCAGCGGCCAGATGACGCGGCGCAGCACGCCCGCGCCGTTGCAGCCGAGGTCGCGCGCGGCTTCGATGAGCTTCACGTCCATCTTCGCCATGACAGAGTATATAGGGATTATCATATACGGAAAGTAGTCGTACACCATGCCTATCACGACGGCGGCCTCCGTGCCGATTATATGCACGCGACCCAGCCCCAGCATGGACAGAAAGCCGTTTAATATGCCGGTGTCCTGCAAAATGGTCATCCACGCGTAGGTGCGGATGAGGAAGTTCATCCACATGGGGATCATGATGAGCGTGACCATTATCTTCTGCGCGCGCGGCGCCTTGGCGCGGGAAATGATATAGGCGATGGGGTAGCCCATGAGGAGGCATATCACGGTGGATATCACCGCCAGTTTGAGAGAGCGCAGGAAGATGATGAGATAGGTGTGCACCTCCCGCCCGCCGTCAACGGCGGAGGTGGCGGTGAAAAAGCGGCTTATATTATCAAGGGTGAAGTTGAACTGCGCGTCGGTAAAGGCGTAGTACGCCACGAAGAACAGCGGCACCACCACGAACAGCGCCGCCCAGAAGGAATATGGCGCAAGCGTCAGCCGCTGCACGAGACCGGCGCGGTTTGCATTAGCATTCGGTCTCATTCTTCGCTCTCGCTTTCTGCGTTGCTCAGCTCGTCAAGCTCGTTGGAGAAGGACGAGTAGTCGCCGTACATGCCGGAGTACTCGGACTTGTGCATGATGTGTATGGCGTCCGGCTCGATATAAAGGCCGATATGCTCGTCCACGTCCACGAAGTCCGTCGTCTGTATCATCCATTTGAAGCCGTTTATGTCCACGATTATCTCATAGTGCACGCCGAGGAAGGTCACCGCCGTGACGACGCCCTTCAGCATCCCCTTCTCCTCCGGCACGATGTCCACGTCCTCCGGCCGCACGACGACGTCCACCTGCTCGCGCTTTTCAAAGCCGAAGTCCACGCAGTCAAAAGGTGTGCCCCGAGAACGCGACCTTATAGTCGGCCAGCATCACGCCGTCCACGATGTTGCTCTCACCGATGAAGTCCGCGACGAAGGCGTTCTGCGGCTCGTTATAAATGTCGATGGGCGTGCCGATCTGCTGGATGCGCCCCTCGGACATGACAACGACGGTATCGGACATGGACAGCGCCTCTTCCTGATCGTGCGTGACGAACACGAAGGTTATCCCCGTGGCCTTCTGTATCTTTTTCAGCTCCGTCTGCATGTCTTTCCTCAGCTTGAGGTCGAGCGCGGCAAGCGGCTCATCGAGCAGCAGCACCTTCGGGCGGCTGACAAGGGCGCGCGGCAATGGCGACGCGCTGCTGCTGTCCGCCGGAGAGGCTCGTGACGCTGCGGTGCTCAAATCCCGTCAGGGCGACCATGGCCAGCATCGCCTTCACCTTCTCCGTGATCTCGCCGTGCGGCAGCTTCTTTTCGCGCAGCGGGGAAGGCAATGTTCTCAAAAACGTTCAGATGCGGAAACAGGGCGTAGCGCTGGAAGACGGTGTTGACATTGCGCTTGTACGGCGGCACGTCGTTTATCCTCTCGCCCATGAACACAACGTCGCCGCTGATCGGGCGTTTCAAAGCCGCCGATGAGGCGCAGCGTCGTTGTCTTTCCGCAGCCGGACGGGCCGAGCAGCGTGAGAAACTCGTTATCATAGATATCAAGGCTTATATCGTCCAGCACAGTCTCTCCGTCAAAGGATTTGTGATGTTGTTCAGCTCAATTATTTTTTTTTCATAGCCCTTCCCCTCCCAGAAAGAAAAAATGACGTATGCACACAGCATACGTCAAAATGCCATAATGGGCGCGCGCCCAGCCCCTGGCCCATGCGCACCGTTCCTATCCCAATTGGTTTGAGAGTCTATATAGCAAGAAACTACTTTTACTACTCTTATTGACCATTTCACAAGTTTGTCTGCCATGCAGCACCGGTTTATAGTAACCAACTTATAAAATTTGAGCTTTTCACAAGCTCCGGCGGGAGACCCCCGCCAAATCAATAAGGCAACAGAAGTTGCCGCCGCATCCCGCGGAACTCGGCATTCGACCCGGCTGTCCGTCTGGCCTCAGCTATGCAATGTGCACAGCGGTCGTTATCTTGCTTTGGATATATTGACCAACATACCGTCTATCCAATTGAGACGACTCATTCTAACAATATTCTGTTCTCATGTCAACTAAAACTTTTGGTTTTTCCGCTGTTTTTCGCGCAGCAGTCAATACCGCACCTGCCACAGCGAAAGCCCCTGCGCGGGCGCGGTATATCCGGCGCGCTCGCGGTCCTTTGAGGCGAGTATGGCGGGCATATCCTCCGCCGCGCGGCTGTGCGCGCCCACCTCGATGAGCGTGCCCACGATTATCCGCACCATGTTGTATAAAAAGCCGTCGCCCGTCAGCTCAAAGCGCAGCTCTCCGCCGTTTTCGCTTATGACGATGCTCTCAAGGCGGCGCACGGCGGACTTTTTCATGCGCCTGTTCGCACAGAAGGCCGTGAAGTCATGCTCCCCCTCCAGAAGTGCCGCCGCGCGGCGCATCCGCTCTATATCCAGCGGCGCGCTGTAGCGGTACATATACCGCCGCTCGAACACGTTCGGCGCGGCACTGTTCCACACGCGGTAAACATAGGTCTTCCCGCGGCAGCTCAGCCGCGCGTGAAAGCGCTCTCCCGCGCGCTCCAGCGACAGCGCACCTATGTCCTCCGGCAGATGCTCCCGCAGAGCCGCAAGCGTTTTCTCGCAGTCAAGTTCCTTCGCCGTTTTGAAGGAGCACACCTGGCATTTCGCGTGCACGCCCGCGTCTGTCCGCCCCGAGGCGGCGATCTCCGCCCGCTCTCCGGCGGCGCGCTCCAGCGCGTCCTCCACTCTGGCCTGTATGGTGTTTGCGGTGTTGCCCTGCCTCTGCCAGCCCTTGTACCGGCCGCCGTCATAGCACAGCGTCAGCTTGTAGTTATACATTTTCCCACCCCGCCGCTATTGTACAGCATGGACGGAAAAATTGCAAACCCGCGCCCGTAAAGGCAAATTTTTTCGCCAAAGAAGCGGGCGCGGCGCTTGAATTAACGCCCCCCGTATGATAGGATTATTCATCATACTGCAATAATGTACAGGAGACGCCGGAATGCTTTTCAATTCTGCGCAATATCTAATATTTCTGCCCCTAGTGCTGCTTGTATACTACGTGATTCCGAACAGGCTGCGCTATCTGTGGCTTTTGGCGGCCAGCTACTATTTTTATATGTGCTGGAACGCGAAATACGCACTGCTGATGCTGTTTTCCACGTTCACGACCTATCTGTGCGCCCTGGGGATAGAGCGGATAAAGTCCGCCGGGTACGCGGATGAGAAATCCGCACGGCTGAAGAAATACTGCGTCGCGGCAAGCTTTATCATAAACCTCGCTATACTTTTCTTTTTCAAGTATTTTAACTTCGCGTGGGACAGCCTTGCGCGCTTGCTGTCTCTGGCCGGCGTGCTGCCGCGCCGCGCAGGCTTTGACGTCATTCTCCCCGTCGGCATCTCATTCTACACCTTTCAGGCGCTGGGCTACACCATCGACGTGTACCGCGGCGACATATACGCGGAGAAGAATTTCTTTCGCTATGCGCTTTTCGTGTCGTTCTTTCCGCAGCTCGTCGCAGGGCCTATTGAGCGGTCCAAGAATCTTTTGAAGCAGCTTGCCGTGCCGCAGAAGCTAAAATTTGCCAATTTCAGAGACGGCCTGCTTCTGATGCTGTGGGGCTATTTTCTCAAGCTCGTTCTGGCCGACAGGCTGGGCATATACGTTGACGCCGTATACGGCAGCTGGCAGGAGTATGTCTACTCCGGCGGGTGGTATCTCATTACGGCGACGGTTTTCTTCGCCTTTCAGATATACTGCGACTTCTGCGGCTACACCATGATAGCAACGGGCTCTGCCCGGCTTCTCGGGATTGAGCTCATGCGCAATTTCGACGCACCGTATCTCTCCGCCTCCGTTGCGGAATTCTGGCGCAGATGGCACATATCCCTTTCAAGCTGGTTCCGGGATTATCTCTACATCCCGCTCGGCGGGAACCGCCGCGGCAAAAAGCGGAAGTATCTCAACCTTCTCATCACCTTCTCCGTCAGCGGCCTGTGGCACGGGGCGAACTGGACCTTTGTCGCGTGGGGGCTTATAAACGGCATATATCAGGTAATCGGCGACTTTCTCCGCCCCGTGCGCGAGTTTGCCGTGCGCACACTGGGCCTTGACCGCGGCACGCTGAGCCACCGGCTCGTCAAGACCGCCGCGACCTTTGTGCTCATCGACCTTTCATGGGTCTTTTTTCCGTGCAGACAGCCTGTGGGCGGCCGTGCAGATCGTCCTCGGGATGCTGCATGCAGGCGATCTGTGGATATTCTTTTGACGGCACGCTTGCGCAGGGAACGGGGCTCGGCATACAGGATATGACGCTTCTGGCCGTGTGTCTGTGCGTGCTCTTCGTGTCTGACCTGCTGCGGTATAAGAACGTCGTCGTGCATGAGGTCATCGCGCGGCAGGACTGGTGGTTCCAGATCGCTGTGATAGTGTTTTCATTCCTTTTCATCATGCTTTTCGGCGTGTGGGGCAGCGGCTATGACGCCGCAAGCTTCATTTATTTTCAGTTCTAGGGGGCGGGACAATTGCAAAAATATATAAAGCGCATCCTCTGCGTTGTCCTGCTCGTGTGTCTTTCCCTCGGCGGCCTGCATATTCTCTCCACAGTGACGGAACGCAAGGATAGCCGCGCAAAATACGCCGCCTTTTTTGAAGCAACGCAGGATCTCGACGTGCTGTATCTCGGGACGAGTCACGTGCTCAACGCCTTTTTCCCCATGGAGCTGTGGAAGGATTTCGGTGTCACGTCCTACAACCTTGCCGGACATTCCAACACCATGGCATTAAACTACTGGGTTCTGATGAACGCGCTGGAGTATACGTCGCCGAGGCTTGTGATAATAGACTGCTACGGCGCCTGTCTGGAGGAAAAGTGCACAAGCGTCGATTACGCGCACCTCTCGCTGGACGCCTTCCCTCTAACGAGGACGAAGCTTGCCGCCATAAATGACCTTTTTGACGCCGACTCCGGGCGGCAGTTCGATTTCATCTGGGATTTCTCCGTGTATCACTCCCGCTGGAAGGAGCTTACCTCCGAGGATTTCAAGACCCCCGACCTCCCCGAAAAGGGCGCGGATTCACGCGTTGGCGTCGCCGTGCCCGCCGTGTCCGCACCATCGGCCAAGGCGCTTGACGTATCGCCTGATAACACTGGCATAAGCTATCTCCGACGCATCGCCGAAGAGTGCCGCGCCCGCGGCATAGACGTTCTGCTGACCTATCTTCCCTTCCCCGCCGGAGAGCATGAGTGGATGGAGGCCAATTATATCTCCGGCTTTGCTGCAGCGCACGGGCTTGATTACATCAATTTCCTCGGCACGGACGTCGTCAGCTTCGACACGGACTGCTATGATGCCGCCTCCCACCTCAACCCCTCCGGCGCGAGGAAGACCACACGCTATCTTGGGGAATACATCCGCGCCAATTACGGTCTTCCGGACAGGCGCGGCGACGAAGCGTATTCCTCATGGAACGCGGACTACAGCGCTTATCTTGCGCTGAAGCGCGGCCTTCTCACAGGACAGAATGAGCTTGCCGTCTGGCTGATGCTTTTGAGCGGCGCGGAGATAGACAGCTTCGTCTGCATCCCCGCCGGTTCCCCGGCGCTTGCGGATGAACGCATCCAGAAGCTGATCACAAATCTGGATCCTTCCGGCAGTGGCGGAGAGCTTGACGCCGCCGGAGGCCTGCTCGCCGTGTGCGAGGGCGGCGCACTGCGCCTATATGACATGGCCGAGTTCTCGCGCGGCATACCCGCCGCCGCTGGCCGGCTTCAACTGATCACTCAGGGCGACGGCGGCCGCATCACACTGGACGGGGAGAGCATCTTTGAGTTTTCTCGGAGCCTTCCCGGACGCCGCTGTGGCTTTTGACGCGGGCAGCGGCTCCGTGTGCGCAAAGAGCTTTTCCGCAGCCGGAAACGGCACATATGTAATATCCGATTGACCTGACCAGCCCCGCGGCGAGTATCTGCCGCGGGGCTTGTTCCCCCCGCTGTGTCTGTCAAAACTTGACGGAACGCGGCGGGACGGGTATAATTGTTTTTATTATTATCGCCTCGGGCGGGAGGTTTCGCCGTGGAGTTCACAAAACGGGATACAAAGTTCATAAAAGGGCGTGGCGATATGCCTGATGCTGTACCATCACCTCTTCGCCTTTCCGGAGAGGGTGACGGAGGGCGTGTTCATCTCGCTGTGGAGCTTCAACGACACGAACCTCTCCGTGTGCCTCGGCGCGTTCGGCCGGATATGCGTGCCGCTGTTCACGCTGATGAGCGGCTACGGCTGCTACCTGTCCTCGCTGCGCGGCGGGGGGATATCGGCGCGCTCGTCAGGCGGCATATGGGGCCTTTACAAGACCTTCTGGATGGTATTTTCCGTATGCCTGCCGGTGCTGGTGTACAAATGGCGCGCGATGCGCTCTCTTCTTGCGTATGAGGTCATATATAACTTTCTCGGCCTGAGCACGAGCTTTAACGATGAATGGTGGTTCGTGCTGCCGTTCGCGGTGCTGCTGGCGCTGTTTCCGGCGATAAAGCGCTTTGTTGAACGGAAGAATGCCGCGCTGTACACCGACCTTTTCCTTGTCGCGGTGCTGAACACGGTCATCGTCTACATCATCCCCGCCGTCATGGAGCAGCCCGTTTTCTCCATGCTTTCGCAGACGGTGTTCTGGGCACGCGTGGAGGAGCTTCTTGAGATACTCCCGGCCTATGTGACGGGCTGCATCCTCGCGCGATACGGCGTGCTTTCGCGCGTCAAGACGCGCTTCGGCGGGCGGCCGCTGTGGTGCTGCGCCGCGCTGGCCGGGATGCTGGCAATATTCTTCGTGCGCCCGTATAACCACAAGTATTACGACTTTGTCAACGCCGCCGTGTTCGTCGTCCTCTTCGCCGTGCTGCTTCCGGCAAAGCCAATGCAGCTTGCCGGTAAGGTCTTTGAAAAGCTGGGTGAGGAGTCCGCCATGATGTGGCTGACGCACACCTTCTTCTGCTATTACTGGCTTCAGCGCCTTGTCTATCTGCCGCGATATTCCCCGCTCATCTTCCTGTGGCTCACGGCGCTCAGCTATGGCAGCGCGAAGCTTATACGCCTGATATACAGGCTCATCGCGCACATATTCGCCAGCCGCGGCGCAAAAAGCGCCGCCGGTGTATGATGGAGGTGGGGCACATGGAATTCACACGGCGCGACACGAAAATAATGAAGGGCATAGCCATCTGCCTGATGATATGCCACCACACCTTCACCTTTGCCGACAGGCTGCACGGTGTGGGCTACGTGTCGCTTTTCTCCGTTTTCGGCTATCCCTTCGCCACCTTTTTCGGCCATTTCAGCCGGGTATGCCTGTATATCTTCACACTGCTGGGCGGCTACGGCACATATGTGTCCGCGAAGAAGAACGGCGACCTCACCGCCCTCACGGGGCGGCACCTTGTCAGCCTTTACACGACCTACTGGAAGGTGTTCTCCATATGCGTGCCTCTCTATTTTCTCGCCGGTCTCGGCCCGGCGGAGCATCCCGTGCAGGACGTGATATACAGCTTCCTCGGTATGCGCTTCAGCTTCTGTGAGGAATGGTGGTTCGTCGTGCCTTACGCGCTTTTGACCATAACCTTCCCATTCATGCAGCGCGTCATCGACCGCAAGAATGCCAGCCCCTTCGCGGACTTTGCGCTCATCCTGCTCATAAACGCGTTTATATACTACATCCTGCCGAAGCTGTGCGAGTTGCCCGTGTTCGCGCCGCTGGCCGCGAGCATGCTGGGGATCTCAGCTATGCCACGCTCACGGTCCTGCCGTCGTACCTTGTCGGCTGCGTGTTTGCAAAATACGGCCTGCTCTCCGCCGTCAAGCGTGAGCTTGCCGGGCGCCCCGTCTGGGTGCTGGCGGCGATCGCGGTGTTCGGGGGCGACGGTGTATATACACACATATAACTGGGTGCAGTACGACTTCATAAACGCGGCGCTCGTCGTCGTGTGCGCGCTCATCGTTCTGCCGCTCAAGATCGCACGCCCCGCCGCGTGGGTGCTGGAAAAAGCTGGGCGAGAGAATCGACGTATATGTGGCTGCTGCATACGGTGCTGGCGTATCACCTCGCACAGCGCCTCGTGTTCCTGCCGAAGTACTCCATTCTCATATTCATATGGCTCGTGGCGCTGTGCTACGCCGGGGCAAAGCTCATCCGGCTTTTCTACGCCGCACTTGGCCGGATATACGCGCGGCTGTTCCGCGCCCCCGCGGAGGTGTGAGCTGCCCGATGGAATTCACAAAACGCGACACCAAGATATTGAAAGGCATCGCCATATGCCTCATGCTGTGCCACCATCTGTTCACCTTCCCCGAAAGGCTGGACGGCGTTGGCTTCGTCTCCGTGCCCTTCATAAACGGGATGAGCTTTGCGATGTGCATGGGGCAGTTCGGCAAGCTGTGCGTGGCGCTGTTCACGCTGCTGGGCGGCTATGGGGCGTATCTCTCCTGCACCCGCACTGGCGGGGAGGAGCGCTTCACGGCGCGGCACCTGCGCAGCCTGTACGGCGCATACTGGCGCGTGTTCGTGCTGGCGGTTCCCATTTCGCTGCTGCTGAGGCAGGCGCACGGCAGTCCTTTTTATGGAGGATCTCATATACTGCTTTCTCGGTCTGCGCTTCACCTACTGCAACGAGTGGTGGTTCATCACGCCCTTTGCACTGCTGACGGTCGGCTTCCCGCTCGTGCGGCGCTTCGCGGACAGGAAGAACGCCTCCCCGGAGGGAGCTTTCTGTGGCTCATCGGCGGCAACGCCGTCATATACTACGTTCTGCCGCGCGTGATGGAGCTTCCGCTGCTGTCCGCCTTTGCCGGGACTGTATTCTGGACGGAGCTCTACACAACGCTGACCTTGCTTCCGGCCTACGCCATGGGCGTGCTGATGGCAAAGTACGATTTGCTTTCCGCTGCAAAGGCGCTGTGCGCGCGGCGGCGGGGCCTGTGCTGCGCCGCGGCTGTGGTCGTGCTGGCTGCGCTTATATACATCCACCCGTTCAATTGGCTGGCCTATGACTTCATCATCAATGCCGCCGTGTTCATCCCCTGCGCGCTGGCGCTGCTCTCCACGCGGCTTGGCGCGTTCATTGCGCCGGTGCTGGAAAGGCTGGGGGAGGAGTCCACATCTATGTGGCTCATCCACGCCCTGCTGTGCTATCACTGGTGCCAAAAACTGATTTACGCGCCGAAGTACGCCCCTCTTATTTTCCTGTGGCTGCTCGCTCTGAGCTATGCCGCCGCACGGCTCGTCCGGCTGCTGTACTCCATCCCCGCCCGTCTGCGCGCGGCACGGGTGAAAGTATCTGCCGCAAAGTAAATGAGTTGCGGTGCCCCCTTTGCCTTCCTGTGGGAGGTGGCGAAAATTTGCAAATTTTCGCCGGAGGGATTTTTCCCGCGGTGCCGCACACATATATTCGTACTTTCATGACAATAAAAACCGGCAGGGCCGCAGCCCTGCCGGTGAGTGTCGAAAAAGTGGCATTGCCACTTTTTTTCGAAAAGCTTTCGCTGCGTTCTGCGCCTCTGTTGTCCGCTGACAGCGGACAATTCGACGCTCACTCAGCGCAAAGTGTTTTCTGCTACGCACATGTCGCGGCAGAAAACAAATTATACTGCTTTCGCGTCTGCGGACGCGAAACTCTGCGAGGCTTTTTGACACTGACTGGCAGGGCCGCAGCCCTGCCGGTCGATTTTTGCTTATTTTACTCCTCTGCGGTGAAGTCGTCCTTGCCGACGCCGCACAGCTCACAGGCGAAATCTTCGGGGAGATCCTCCCACTTTACGCCCTTTTCCTCTTCGTCGTATACCCAGCCGCATACGTTGCAGACATATTTCATGCTCGTGACCTCCTCTTGTTTTTTATGCCACGATCAGAAGTATCTCTTCAGCAGGCCAGCGAAAGCCTTGCCGTGACGGGCTTCGTCGCGCGCCATCTCATGGATGGTGTCGTGCAGAGCGTCGAGATTGTACTTCTTGCACAGCTTTGCAAGATCCGTCTTGCCGAGGGTCGCGCCGTTCTCGGCCTCGACGCGCATCTCAAGATTCTTCTTGGTGCTGTCCGTGACTATCTCGCCCAGAAGCTCCGCGAACTTCGCGGCGTGCTCCGCCTCCTCAAGGCCGGCCTTCTCCCAGTACAGGCCGATCTCCGGATAGCCCTCGCGGTGCGCGACGCGCGCCATCGCAAGATACATACCGACCTCGGTGCATTCGCCCTGGAAGTTTGCTCTCAGGCCCTCGATGATCTCATTGCGCACCTCTTCGGGCACATCCGCGCCGAACTGCTTGCCGACACCGACGACATGCTCTGCTGCCCAGCTCATGCCTTCCTTCTGCTCGATGAACTTGGAGCCGGGAACCTTGCACTGGGGGCAGAACTCAGGGGGGATTCTCTCCCTCGTGAACGTAACCGCAAACCGGGCAAACCCATTTTTTCATAAGAAACTTCCTCCTGATAGTAAATGTTTTTTTATTCGTTTCCATATATTATCGCGCAAGCGCAATAATCAAGAATTTATCCGCCGCCGCGGCAGCCGGCGCAGAGGCCGTGCAGCGTCAGCGTGTACCCCTCCGTGTGGCAGCCGAGGCGGGATTCGACCTCGCCGTACAGCCCGCTCACCACATCCGGCAGAAACACGTCCAGCACGCGGCGGCAGCCGCGGCAGACGAAGTGCGCGTGGGGCGTTGTGCGCGCGTCGTAGCGCTCCTGTCCGTCAACCTTGCCGACCGTGATTATCTGCCCCTCTTCCAGCAGCACCGTGAGATTGCGGTACACCGTGCCGAGGCTCAGCTCCGGTATCTCCGGCTTGAGGCGGGCGTAGATCATCTCCGCCGTGGGGTGATTCGTGACGGAGCACAGATGGTCATATATGGCCTGACGCTTTCTGCTGTTGTTGCGTCTTGTTTCCATTTGCTGCTCCAAAATTAAAATTAATAATGATTCTTATCCCCGAATTTAATATACCACAGACCTTTCGATTTGTAAAGGGGTTTTTAAAGAAAATTTTTATTTTTTTATCCGCCCTGCTCCACCAATAGCGCCGTCAGCGCCACTGCGGCAGGCTGCGCGAACAGCCGCACGGCCGCCAGCGCCTCCTGAAGCGTGTTGCCGCTGCTGCCCACCTCCAGTATCATCGACCCCGGCGTGAGATGCTGATTATACCGCTGCGGCACGAGCTGGACGGGGCGCATCAGCGTGGGTGCGCCGTGCTGACGGCCTGCTGCAAATACATCGCCAAGGCGAGATTGCCGCGCCATGCGCTGTGTGCAAGGCCGCTTTCGTCAGTGCCGATGAGGATCATGACCTGACTTGCGCACACGCCGTCCCTCCTCCGCCATGGTCTTGTACACGGTGCCGTTCTCGCCCAGCGCGTCGCGGTGGACGTCTATGACCATGCGTATGCTGGGGTACTTCGTCAGCCAGTCCTCTATCGCCTGGCCGGAGCGCGTGTATGAGCCTGTGTAGCTGGGATAGTCGTATATCCCGCGGTCGTGTATGACGTTCAGCCCCGCGCCTTCAAAAATGGCGCACAGCTCGTCGCCGACGCGCACGATGTTGTACTGCGTGTCCTCGGTGCGGCTGTCGTCGCTCGCCTCATATTTGTCCAGCCCCGCGGGGGTGTAGGCCTCGCTGGAGTGCGTGTGTATGACGAGTATCTGCGGCTGACCCGCGGGCAGGGTCAGACCCGGCCCGTTCAGCAGCAGCTCCCCAATGTCAGTTTTATAGCCCGTCTGGTTTTTTATCGCAAGCCCGCCCTCTATCGTCGTTTCGCGGATCTCCTTCTCCCCGCTGTCCGACACGGTCACGCTGAGGGCCGGGATGTCCGTTTCCACGGCAGGGGCGTCCTGCGCACAGGCCGCCGGGGCGCTGCTGGCGATGCCTCCGCCATGGCCGCTCTCAGCTCCGCGCTCTCCCGCGGCGGGCGGCGCGGTCTCTTCCGCATCCGGCGTACCGGCGCTGTCCTCCGTGCCGTCAAGCACGCTGACATTTTTCATGCGCCCGTCCTCTATGCGCTGGCGCGTCAGCCTTTCCACGTATGCGTACATCGGCGAGGCCATGAATATATACATGCTCAGCACCATGGCAAGCGCCGCCGAAAGCGCCTTTTATGATCTGCAATCTGCGTCACCACCTGTCTCAAGTGCGCGCCGCGGCTTCCGCCCGCGGCGTTTACTCAAGCTATGACGCGGCGCGCGCAAATATGCCCGCGCCCTTGCAAAATGCTGCCGCGCATGATAAACTTAGCGTGACCGCCGAAGGGCGGAAAACACGAAAAAAAAGAGGTACGGCATATGAAATATACATACAGGCCCAAGGGCGTATGCTCACAGATGATGGAGCTGGATATAGACGGCGATAAGGTCACGGGGCTCAAGGTCGTCGGCGGCTGCAGCGGCAACCTTCAGGGCATTGCGAAGCTGGTGGAGGGCATGGAGATAGACGAGGTCATCAAGCGGCTGGAGGGCATCCGCTGCGGCTTCAAATCCACCTCCTGCCCCGACCAGATAGCGAAGGCGCTGGAGCAGTATAAGAGCGAGCTTGTGAAGCGCCGCGCTTTAGGCCTTCTGTGCGCGCTGGCGCTGCTGTGCACGCTGGCGTGCCCCGCCGCCCTTGCCTCCGCCTCCGGCGCGGCCGCGGCGGAAGTGCGCGAGAGGCCCGGCCTTCCGGACGTGCATGTTTATCTGTGCTCGCTCCTTTCCGGGCGGGCGTACCGGCACGGCGACGCGGCGTACATGTCGCTTACGGACATTGGCGCGCTTTATAATATCGACGTGACCGTCTCCGTCACGGACGGCGGCTTCACCGCCTCAGCCCCCCGCGCTTGAGGTGAGCGGTGAGAAGGACAGCGGCTACATAACTGCAAACTCCCGCTATCTCTACCTGCCAGACGGGTACATCGTCTGCGGCGGCGACGTTTATCTGCCGATGGACGCCATATGCCGCATATTCGGCATAAGCGCGAAGGTCACAGAAGAGCGCGTGGACATCAGCACCGCGCAGGCGCGCATCATCTCCGGCGGTGAGGATTATTATGAGACCCACTTCCCCGCCGACGAGCTTTACTGGCTGCCGCGCATCGCGTATGCCGAGGCGTTTGAGCAGCCGCTGGCCGGGCTGATGGGCGTGTGCGCGGTCGTTGAAAACCGCGTTGCGGATGAGGACTTCCCTGACACGGTGTTCGACGTGCTTTACGATGTGGAGCATACGGTGCAGTTCACGCCCGTGACGACCGGCTCCATGCGCAGCGTTCCGCCGGATATATACTTCATCGCGGCCTATCTTGTGCTGGAGGGTTACAATCCCGTGGGCGACAGCGTCTATTTTGTCAACCCCGCGAACAACGGCAACTACTGGTTCAGGGAGAACCTCACCTATGTCGCCACTATCGGCGGCCATGAGTTTTATAAGAAGTGACTGGATGATGATATGCTGGAAGAAATTCTGACCGGCGGCTTTGCCGAACTTGGCCTTGCCGCGGATGAGGAAGCCCTCGCGCGCTACAGGACGTATTATGAGCGCCTCAGTGAAGTGAACAAGGTGATGAATCTGACCGCCATCTCCGGCGAGGAGGACACCGCCCGGCTGCACTTTCTCGACTGCGCGGCGCTTCTGACCGCGCTGGATCTGCGCGGAAAGCGCGTTATAGACGTCGGCACGGGCGCGGGCTTTCCCGGCCTTGCGGTGAAGGTTGCCTGCCCGGATATGGATCTGACGCTGCTGGACAGTCTTGACAAGCGCATCGGCTTTCTGCGCGAGACCTGCGCGGCGCTGGACTTTGACGATGTGGCATGCATCCACGCCCGCGCGGAGGACGCCCCGGCAGAGCTGCGCGAGGGCTTCGACGCGGCGCTGTCGCGCGCCGTGGCACGTCTGAACGTGCTGTGCGAGCTGTGCCTGCCTTTCGTAAAGACGGGCGGCGTGTTCGCCGCAATGAAGGGACCCGACTGTGCGGAGGAGCTGCGCGAGGCAGAACGCGCCATTGCTCTTCTCGGCGGCGGCGAGTTGGAGCGCTGCGTGAGCTATACCGTGCCGGGCACGGACGTGACGCACAGCGTCGTGCTCATCCGCAAGGTACGTCCGACGGGCGCGAAGTATCCGCGCCGCTGGGCACAGATAAAAAAACAGCCCCTATGAGGGGCTGAAACTCTCGAAAAAGCGGCTTTGCCGCTTTTCGAGCTTTCGCACGTTCTGCGCCTCTGTTGTCCGCTGGCAGCGGACAATTCGACGCTCACTCCGCGCAAAGTGTTTTCCGCCACGCACATGTCGCGGCAGAAAACGAATTGTACTGCTTTCGCGTCTGCGGACGCGAAACTCTGCGAGGCTTTTTTGCAAACTGAGTCCCTATGAGGGGCTGCGAGTCCTGCTATGACAGTGTCAGCTCCCGGCCTGTTCGGAATGAACAGGCCGGGAGCTTTTACTTTGTTTTCTTGTGTTTTTCTGCTTACATGACGCCGGAGGCTTCCTTGCTCTCCGCGATGATCTGGTTTAGCTTGCGCGCGGGGTAGTAAAGCGTGATGCCTATCACGAAGAAACAGCACGCACATGCCCAGAAGTATCCAGCGCGCAGCGGGCATAGGTGCCCTGATAGAAGCCGCCTATGGTCTCGCGGATGAGATCCATGCCGTAGTGGAAGGGCATGAAGTCGTAGAGATCCTGGAATATCTGCGGCAGAACGTGTATCGGGTAGGAGCCGCCGGAGCCGGCCACCTGAATGACCATGATGATGACGGACGCCGCAAGGCCGATGTTGTCAAGCGCGTACACCAGCGAATAGTTCATCATCACGAAGTTCAGCGAGATGAGCATACAGCCGAGGATGAACAGCGCCGGACTGACGCACTGGATATCCACATAGCACAGGCAGCCGAGCGCTGTGACCAGCGCCTGGAAAAGCCCGATGCACAAAAACAGGATCAGCCTCCCGAAGTAGCGCTGTATCTGCGGCGCGTCCTCATACTCGGCATAGGGTATCTGCGGCTTTATCATGGCCGCCGTCAGCAGCGAGCCGACGAACAGCGCCAGCATGATGTAATACGGCGACATGGCCGAGCCGTAGTCCGCGATCTCATACACGATGACCGTGCGCATATCCGTGGGCGAGACGAGATAATCCGCAAGCCCGTCGGGGTTGTTCTCCAAAATGTCCATGAGCTGGCGGAAGGCCTCGCTGTCCACCATGCGGCGGACGTCCTCCGCCATGCCGCGCACATCAGGTGTTGACCTCCGCGGCGAGCTTCTGCGCCTCTTCAAGCGTGAGCTGCGCGTCGCCCATGGCCACGCTGTAGCGCTGCACCGTGGCGGCAAGGTCGCTCATGCTGGCCGTGCCGGAGTCCATGATGCCGCTGAGGCTTTCCATCGTGTCCCTGCGCGCGCTGCGCGGCGTTCTGGAGGCGGTCATTGACGCTGCTGTTGAGCAGCAGCGCTATCTCACGAAGCTGGCGGCGTATCTCCTCGGCCTGGGTGAGGAAGTTATCCACATTGCCCGCGTCGCCCGTCGTGGCAATGGCGTTCCTGAGCTTTTGCCACCGCGTCGAGCGTGACCTTTATCTGCGCCTTCACCGCCGCGGTGTTCGCCGCGTCGTACAGCACGTTGAGGGAATTTTCAATGCTGTCTATAAGGTCGAGCGTCTGCTGATAGAGGTTATCCGCACCGGCGTAGCCCGCCGCGGCCTGTGAGGCGGCGGACACGTTCTGCGCCGCGCCGTCGAGATAGGACGAGGCACTTGAAAGCTCCGCGCTCTTGGCGAGAAGGTCGTCATAAAGCGTGCTTGCGTACTGCATCGCGGAGTCGTTCTGCGCCGCGGCGAGGCTGCTTTTTATCCCGGCGGCGTAGGAATAATCGTCGTTGAGGTACGTGCTGAGTCCGGCGGAGTCAAGCGTGGACACCAGCGCGTCAAGGTCGTAGTATGCCTGATCCGCATCGCCGTAGGATATGTCGTTATAGATATTGGCTGCCTGCGCCGCCGCGGTGTTCAGCGCGTTGGCAAGGTCCGCGGCGTAGTTTGCAGAGCTTATCATGTCCGCGCTCAGCGTATCCGCGTCGGCTGTGAACTGACTGCGGGCGTTGGCGCTGTCAATGGAATTTGCAAGCGTTCTGAGGCTGTTCGTCCGGCTCACGGCGTCGGCGATCAAAAGCTCCGGCACGGACGCATCCAGCGGCGAAACGGCGGCGAGGTTCGCGTCTGCGGCGTCAAGATAGGCAAGGATGCTGTCCTTTCCCGCAGTGTTGCCCGTCCAGTTGCGCAGCAAATTCATGAGATCTGCAATGTTCTTGTCTATATCTTCAAGCGCGGTTGCGAAGTTTTCCTGCATGGTGGACGAGGCGTCATATATTGCCCCCTGCGGTGTTGCCGACGCCGCGCGTGACGCTGCTTCCGTCGGCGAGGCCTGCCCCGCGTCGTCTATCGTCACCGTGACGACGTCAAGAAGGTTCTGCGTCTCTCCGGCCAGCGTCTGCACAGACTGCAAAAGCGCACAGAGCTGATCGAGCTTATTGCACGCGTTGTTCATTGAGCGCGTCAGCCCCTCCGCCACGTCGTCCGCGTCAAGCCCCATGGCCTTGAATATGGAGCTTACGGTGTTTATGACGTCCGCGACCTTTTCCACGATGGTGCTGTTTATCTGCTCCTGCACCGCCGTCTTGGCCTTGCCCGTTATCTTCGGGGCAATGGCGTTTTTCTTCTCATTTTCGTAGTATTCGACCTCGGGGTGTATAAGATCACCGTCAAGGATGCTGAGGAAATCCTTAGTGAAGTCGCTCGGCACTATAAGCGCGGCGTAGTAATCACCGGCGTAAAGCCCGTCCATGGCCTCCTCGCGCGTGTCCACAAAGCACCAGCCCATCTGGTCATTCGCGGAAATGCCGTCCACGACCATGTCGCCGATGTTGAAGTGCAGCCCGAGAAGCTCGCTCCCCTCGTCCTCATTCGCCACGACGACCTTTATGTTCGACGTGGACGCCGGGCCGTAGGGGTCGGCGTTGGACATGATGTTGAACCACGCGTACAGGCACGGAACGAGGCACAGGCCGATTATAACGATGACCGATACGACGCTTGCCGTTATCCTGCGCACATCGCAGCGGAATATGCCGAATATGTTTTTCATACGCATACCTCCGCTTCTTCTTTCCTCTCGCCCTCGCCGGACGCCGCGGGCGCATCCTGCGTCTCATCCGGCATATCCACCGCCGCCGTTTCGGCGGGCGTATCCACCGCAGCTTCGCTATCCTCCGGCATGGCCGGGGCATATGTTTCCTTCCGCGGCAGGGGCGCTTGGCTCCTCTTCCGTTATTGCGGTATATGTTTCCTCTTCCGCAGCTTCTGCCGTCTCTATAACGTCCGCCTCATACTCCGCGGATGCATAGGCGGGCTGCGGCTCCTCCTGCGTGAACGGCGTCTCCTGCGGCTCTTCCGCCGCAGTTATCTCTTCCGCTTCGGCAGCGTGCGCGGCGTTTTCTGCCGCCTTCGCCTGCGCCGCCTCTATCCTGTCAACTATTATCCCGGCAAGCGACGGCGAGGCCGCGATAAAGCCGCGCAGCTTCTCCAGATTTTCCTCCGCCACCACGTCGGCGGCGTTGCGGCCGAAGTCGTGCTCCATCTGCGTGATGTGCCTGAGCTTCTTTTCAAGCTCGAAGTTCAGATACTCCAGTGAAATAAGATACGCCGCAAGTGCGAACATCGTCATTATCCACAGCAGCAGTATTATGACCTTTGACCCGTTCGTCACGAACAGAAGCACAAGGTATAGCACCAGCACGATGATCATGCCCCAAAAGGCCCTTGTGTATACGCCGCTGATTCGCCTGGTGCAGAGCCGTGACCTCTTCCACAAGGCGGTCATACATTTCATGATAATTGCTCTCCTGCATAACCGGCACACCTCCCTCAGAACATTTCCGTCTCTTCCAGCCGCTCTTCCATGAACTCGTTCACGCCGATGAACGGGCGGCGCGCGAAAAGCCCGATGCCCAGCGCGACGACCGCGAATATCAGAAGCTGGCCCAGCTTCACGACATAGGTGCTGCCGTAAACGCCGCATATGCACTCGCGCATCGCGTCTATGGCGTAGGGGAAGGGGAAGAAGCGGTATATCTTCTGGAATATCTCCGGCAGAAGCTCTATCGGGAACGTGCCCGAGGAGCCCGCGATCTGCAATACCATCACCACGACGACGATGGCCTTGCCCACGTCGCCGAAGGATACGGCCAGCGAGTATATCAAAAGGCTGAACGTGAAGCTCGTGACCGCGCCGCACAGGTACAAAAAGCCCCGGATGCAGGCATTGTATCTTCAGCAGGAACAGATCGCCCGTGATGATTATGGCCGTCTGTATCTGACTGAGGAAGAAGAACAGCAGATAGCGCCCGAAGTAAAGCTCGTGCGGCTTGGGGTCTACCAGCCCGTCATGCCGCGCGTGCGCCTTGAATATCGCGCCCAGCATGACGCCGCCGACCCATATCGACAGCACAGTGTAGAACGGCGCCATCGCGGAGCCGTAGTTGGCTATCGGGTACACCGGCGTGACGGTCGTCTGCACGACCTGCGCGAAATACTCGCCGTAGAGTATCGGGCTTCCGCCGAGGATCTCCAGCAGCGCCTTGAGGTAATCCTCGCCGTTGAGGGTCTCCAGCATGCAGCGCGTCCGCAAGCGAGCTTGCCACGCGCGTACCGGCGGGCTTGAGTATGCTAAGCGTGTCCGCGCCCGCGGCCTTCACGTTCGCCGCCGCCTGCTTGAGCTGGTGCACGTCGTTGAGCATTATCTTCGCGTCGTCCAGCATGTCGGCAACGCTTAAGAAGGTGGACTCCACCTGAATGCTTATGTCGTCAAGACACGGGATGAAGGACTGGTTGAGCTTGACGAGGGTCTTCAATGAATCCACCGCGCCGTTTATGGCCGTGTCGGCGATCTCCGTCTCGGAAAGCTTGTAAAGCCAGCCGCTCGTCTCCCGCGCGACGGAAGCCATGCTCTCTATATGCGCGCGTGTCTGACGTCGGCGCGTCGGCCGCCATCTCCTCCAGAAGCTTTGCTATCTCCTCATAGGACGCGGCGCTTCCGGCGATGACCTGATTTGCCGCGGCGACGCCGCTCGTATCGACGGTGGCGTTTTCAAGCACGCGCAGTGCATTCTCGACCTTCTCCGCGTTCTCGTTTATTTTCATGCTGACCTCCGCCACGGTCTGGCGGAGAGTGCTTCCGTCGGGCAGCTTTTCATTGATGGTCATGATTATCTCATCAAGGCGCTGCGTATCCACCTGCGGCAGGTTCGTCCCGCGACGGCGGCGCCGAAGGAATCCATCATCCGGTTGCAGGCGTTCAGCGTCACTATCGACTGCTCAAGTATGCTGCGCAGACTGCCCGCCGGGTCGTCGCCGGTGATATCGTCGGCAATGCGGTTGGCCGACTCCATGACGGTGCTTATGACGACCTCAAGGTACGCCTCGTTGATCGACGCCTTGACGTTGCCCGCGGCGGTATCGGTTATCTTCGTCGCAACGGCGTTTTTCTTCGCATTTTCGTAATATGTAATGCTGGGCTTGCCCGTCCACTCCGTCAGCATGTTGAACATGTTGTAGGAGAAGTCCTCGTCAATGACGACGGCGGCATAGTACTTGCCGGAGTACACGCCGTTGACGGCCTCCTCCTCGCTGTCGAGGAACACCCAGTTTATCGCGGTGCTCTCGCGCAGGTCGTCCAGCACCTCCTGCCCCTTGTTGACGACCTCGCCCTTCTCCGTGACGTAGCCCTTGTCCATCGAGGCCAGCGCAATGGAGATGTTGCCGGTGTTGCCGTAGGGGTCCCAGTTGGAATAGATGTTCAGCCACGCGTAAAGGCTTGGCAGCAGGCATATCGCCACGGCGACGGCCATGGCAAAGAAATGACGGCTAAGCGTCTTGATATCATACTTGAATACTCCGAGAATGTTCCGCATAATACCTCCAGCTCCATTAGCGACAAGGGTACATACTAGTTACCATAATATTAGTATTATATAGCTAAAATTAAGAAAAGTCTATAAATAAAACTAGCAGAATCATACAGCCACGGCATTTTGCGCAAAAAACGCCCTCAATTTTTGTTGATATTTACAAAAAGTGGACGTCAAAAAACCGCTTTCGGACGAAAGCGGTTTTTTTCGAACAAAGCGGCAGCGCCACTTTTCCGACAACCTCGATTTTTTCAGGTTCAGCCCTGATTCCACGCCTTTATTTCCGTGCGCAGCCAGTCTGCCCATTCGGCAATGCCGTCGCCGTTTCTGGCGGAGATGGGGATTATCTTCATGTTGGGGTTGAGGCGGCGCACATACTTCTTGCACGCCTCAAGGTCAAAGTCGAAGTACGGCATGACGTCTATCTTGTTGATGAGCAGCACGTCGCAGATAGAGAACATCAGCGGGTACTTCAGGGGCTTGTCGTCCCCCTCGGGAACGGAGAGTATCATTGCGTTCTTGACCGCACCCGTGTCGAACTCCGCCGGGCACACAAGGTTGCCCACGTTTTCAAGGATGGCAAAGTCGATATCGTCCACGCCCAGCCCGTCAAGGCCCTGCTTCGTCATTCCCGCGTCGAGGTGGCACATGCCGCCGGTGTGGAGCTGGATGACCTTTGCGCCGGTCTTCTCAATCGTCGCGGCGTCAACGTCGGAGTCAATGTCGGCCTCCATCACGCCTATTCTGAACTCGTCCTTAAGCGCGGCGATCGTCGCCTTGAGCGTCGTGGTCTTGCCCGAGCCGGGAGAGCTCATCAGGTTGAGCAGGAAAGTCCTGTCCTTTTTTTCAGTTCCTCGCGCAGAAGCTCCGCCTCGCGGTCGTTATTTTTCAAACACGCTCTTTTTATTTCAAGAACTCTGAAGCCTTCCATATGATTACCTCTTCATTAAAAGATTTTGAGTATAAAGTATTGCTTATAAAATACAATATAGCACTTCCCGCGCGGCTTTGCAACACTCCGCCGCCGTTGCGCCGCTTATCCGGCCAGGAATTCCATGCTTCGCCGGAATTCGGCCTCAAACGCCGCCCTGTTTTCGATAAACTCGCTCTCCTGGACCGGCATGGCGATTATCTCCCCCGCGCCGAGCTTCATAAGCGCGCTCCACCGCGCGTCGCGCGTGCTTATCGTGCCGTTCTGCGCCGGAACGAGTGAGCATTGCAGCGCAAGCTTTATATCCCTGCCGCCGGAGAAGAGCCACGTGACGAACGCGGCGATGTCGCTTTTGCTGCGGCTTCCGCCCGCCGTGACGGCAAGACCCACGGCCTCGCCCAGCATTCCCCCGCCGCTCTCTGCGGACAGCGGCGGCACGGGATAGACGCCGAAGCCGCTCTTCTTCGATGAAAGCTGCGACACGGACACCACGGCGCAGGGGAAGCGCCGTCATAGACCTGCGACGCCGCGCCCGGCTCATCCTCCGCCGTCAGCGCGCCGTCATATGCGGCCTCCGCCAGAAGATTATAAAGCTTTATATAGTTCTCGCTGCGCGCGCCGGGCGCGTCCTGCGCGGTGAACTCCTCCCCCTCGCGCAGAAGCGTCGTGAAAAACAGCGCGGCAAAGGAATCCGCCGTGAAAAACGGCTCTCCATCTCCTCGGTATACTCCCGCGCCGCGGCACAGCGCCTCCAGCGTTTCAAAGCCCGGTGCATCGCACAGCGCTTCGTTTATCAGTAGCGCCTGCACATCCGCGCCGATGGGGAAAAAGCTCTTCCCTATCGCGGCGCTGCGGCTGGCCGTGCCCTTCGGGTAGTCGGGCGCGCGGCCGGAAAGCGCGGCGCTTATATCTGTCAGCTTGCCGCGCGCGTGCATGATCAAAGGCCCTGTAGTGCGCGCACAGCAGGATATCCGGCGTGTCCGTCTCAAAGGCATCCGCCAGCGCGTTTTCATCCTTGAAGCCCGTCAGCTTCACCGGCATCGCCGTGCGCGACAGCCCCGCGTTATAATCCTCGACCGCGGCCTTGAAGCCGTCCGCCGCCGTGCTGCCCTCGACGTACCACGCCGTGACATAGCCGTCCTCGCCTCCGCCGCGGGACAGGATGAAATACATTATTCCCCCCGCGATAACGGCCGCCAGAAGCACGCCCAACAAATTGCGTAATTTCATTTGCCCGCTCCCCGTGCGATAATCAGATTCTACACCATATTTAAGCATAATTCGACGCCGATATCAAGCTTGACATTGGATGTATAATCAATTTAAGAACTTACGGGAGGCGCGAAATGAAATATAAGGCTGTATTATACGACATGGACGGCACTGTGCTGGACACGCTTTCGGATCTGACGGATGCGGTGAACTTCTCTCTCGCCCGCTTCGGCTATCCCGCGCGCGGCGCGCGGGAGGTGCGCGGCTTCCTCGGCAACGGCGCAAGGCGGCTTATCGAGCTTGCCGTTCCCGCCGGAACGGAGGGAGGCGGATATACTCCGCGTGCTGGAGTTTTATAAGCCCTATTACGACGCGCACTGCCGCGTAAAGACCGCGCCATACGACGGGATACTGCCGCTTATGCGCCGTCTGCGCGATGCGGGCGTCATGCAGGCCGTCATTTCCAACAAGCCCGACCCCGCCGTGCAGGAGCTTGCCGCCGCGTTCTTCCCCGGACTTCTGGAGTACGCCGTGGGCGAAAGCGCCGCCGTGCGCAGGAAGCCCGCGCCCGACGCCGTGAATGCGGCTGCGGCCCGGCTGGGGCTTGACAAGTCCGAATGCGTATATGTGGGCGATTCCGAGGTAGATATCGCCACCGCGCGCAACGCCGGGATGGACTGCATCTCCGTGTGCTGGGGCTTCCGCGACGCGGAGGAGCTTGAAAAGGCCGGCGCATCCTGCCTTGTGCACAGCGCGGAGGAGCTTTTTGAAAAGCTGCAATAATACATTCGCGTAAAAGCAATCTTCCGGCTTATTTATGCGCAGTTTTGCGGATAAGCCCCTCGTGCATGACGCTCATCAGCGCCAGCAGGACAAGCAGATACACCGGCAGCAGCGCGACCGTGATATGCCCGGCAATCAGGCCGAACAGCGGCGGCATCAGGCTGCTTCCGACATACGCGCAGGCCATTTGAATCCCAATGATCGCCTGCGATTTATCTGCGCCGAAATGGTCCGGCGTGGAATGGATGAGGCAGGGGTAGACCGGCGCGCAGCCAAGCCCGATGATAACAAGCCCGGCAAGGGAGACCCCCGCGCCCAGCGGCAGAAGCATCACGACAACGCCGCAGGCAATAATAAGCTCACCCATGCGCACCATCTGCACATCGTTCAGCTTCATCGCGGCAAAGCCGTTCAGCGCGCGCCCGACGGTAATGCCGATGAAAAACATGCTGGCATAGGACGCCGCCGTCTCTGCCGGAACGCCCTTATAAAGCGTCAGATAGCTGCTTGCCCAGAGGCCGGTGGTCTGCTCCAGCGCGCAGTAGCAGAAAAAGCAGATGAGGACGTTTTTCACGCCGCTTATCTTCACGGCCTCCCGCACGGAAAGCGACTTTGCGTCCGCGGCCCCGGCCGCATTTTCCGCCTGCGGGCGGCCCTTCCACAGCGGCAGGCTCAAAAGCAGCACAGCCGTCAGTGCGATCTGTATCAGCGCGATGCAGCGGTACCCGCCGTTCCACGTTCCCCCGCCGGTGATGACGCGGCCCATGATATAAGGCCCTGCCGCCGCGCCGACGCCCCACATGCAGTGCAGCCAGCTCATATGCCGGCTTTCATAATGCAAGGCGACATAGTTATTCAAGGACGCGTCCACGCTTCCCGCGCCGAGGCCGTATGGCACGGCCCAGAGGCAGAGCTGCCAGAACTCATGGCTGACGGAGAAGCCGAGCAGCGCCGCGGCGGTCATGGCGACGCTGAATGCCGTCACCCTCCCCCGTGCCGAGGCGCCGGGTCAGGCGGTCGCTTTGCAGGCTGGAAATTATCGTTCCGACCGAAATTATCATAAAAACGATGCCGGAGTATGAGACCGGCACTCCAAGCTGCGGATACATGGCCGGCCATGCGGAGCCGAGCAGAGAATCCGGCAGGCCGAGGCTGATAAACGACAGATAAATAATAGCCAGTAGTAATGAAAACATATCGTTCACTCCAATCTTGCCCAATAATACCGCCACGCAGGCCTTGACGCAACGCATATACCGCCATATAATATAACAAAACCGTCAAGGCAGGTGCAGAAATGGGATTGCAGACATGCGGCCTGAACCGGAGCAGCACACGTAAGGAATTGCAGCCGCACGGAACTCTTGAGTTTCCGTGCGCCGCCTACGCCTCGCGTCACACGGATGCGCCCGGCGACGCGATACCGTGGCACTGGCATGAGGAGCTTGAGGCCGTCTGCGTTTCCGGCGGCACGCTGAAGCTTCAGGTCCCCGGCAGGGAGTATCTTCTGCACGAGGGCGAGCTCGTCATTATCAATGCAAACGTTCTTCATTATTTGACCGGGCATCCTGACGGGGAACTGCGCTCTATAGTATTTTCCCCATTTTTGATCACCGGCGGGGCCGACACGGCGTTTTATAAAAAGTACGTCGGGGCGCTGCTGAGCTGTCCGGAGCTTGCCGTTTGGCAGACTGCCGCCGACGAGGACGCCGCGCGGTTCCGGCGCGCCTTTTCCGCGCTGGAGGCGGATCTTTTCGCGTATGAATTCACCGTCAGGGAGGAGCTTTCGCGGCTTCTTCTGCGCTGCTATGAGGCGATGCTGCCGCGGCTGTCCGCGCAGAAGGCGGAGAAAAGCACGGACACGAAGCGCATTGAGAAGATGCTTCAATACATTCAGGCCTCCTATGCCGAGCCGGTCACGCTTGCTAAGATCGCAAAAGCCGCCAATTTAAGCGAGCGCGAGTGTCTGCGCTGCTTTCGCCGGACGATCGGCGACACGCCGGTGCAGCATCTTTTTGAAATACAGGCTCATGCAGAGTGCGGCGCTGCTGCGTTCTCTGCCCGACGCCAGCGTTGCGGAGGTCGCCGCCGCCTGCGGCTTCGACCACCCAAGCTATTTTTCCAAGCAGTTCAGGCGGTTTTATCAATGCGCGCCGAGTGAATACAGGAATTCCGGGCGTAATTAAATACTACTATAAGGATAGTTTGACATGCTTGCCTCTCCCTGTGGGAGAGGTGGCCGAGCGCAGCGAGGACGGAGAGAGCAAACAACGACCATACAAAAAGACTGCAAGCCCCTCTCAGTCACCTGCGGTGACAGCTCTCCCAAAGGGAGAGCCGAGACTGTCGAGAAATATCCGCTGTGTTCTGCACCTCAGTTGCCTGCTGACAGCGGACAATTCAACACTCACGCCGCGCAAAGTATTTTCTCTCACGCACATGTCGCGGCAGAAATCGAATCATACAGCTTTTTTGACATGCCGGAACGCCGCCGCTTCACATCCGAAGCGGCGGCGTTTTTATATGTCCGTATCACTCTTTCAGACTGCCCTTGACGTGCGGCAGGTTTTCCTCGCTGCCCCCGGCGTGATAGGCGTTCGTGTGGACGTTTATATACTGCGCTTTCAGCTTTGAATATAGTATGGTCTGGCTGGAATACAGCCCGTTGTAGCCCTGAGAGCATATAGCTGACGCCGCAGGCGAGCGCGAAGTACAGCACGCCGCTGCCGCCGAACAGCTCTATAGAAAGGAAGATGGAGGCCATCGGGCAGTTCGTCGCGCCGCAAAAAACGCTGACCAGCCCCAGCGCCGCGCCGAACCCGGCGGGCAGACCCAGCAACGGGGCCGCCGCGCAGCCGAGCGTCGCGCCGATGAAGAAGGTCGGGACGACTTCGCCGCCCTTTGAATCCGGCGCTCAGCGTTATCACGGTGAATAATATCTTCATGATGAACGCCTCCGGCTTCGCCGTGCCCTGCTCCACGGCGGCGGTTATGACGTCCATGCCCGCGCCGTTATAGTCCGTCGTACCGCATATCAGCGTCAGCGCGATTATGGCAAAGCCGCCCACGGCCGCACGCAGCCACGCGTTGGGGATGAGCTTTGCCGCGCAGGTGTACTCCTCCTCCGACGACGAGCAGAGGCAGGTTGCGTCCCGCGAGCAGCACGGCCCCCT
>VOFK01001275.1_pt1 | contig 39839 bp, 41 predicted proteins | sample 5384121 | NCBI WGS metagenome assembly VOFK01 (sample SAMN12384730, study PRJNA508395) | human gut metagenome | isolation source: healthy gut J | host: Homo sapiens | reverse complement strand
AAACGTATGTTAATAAAAGGTGAAGCTAAAAAAGACTATTTGCCGCAAATTAAGATGCAGTTTCAATACTTTTAAAGAAGCATATAGCCCGTAATCCTGCATTAAGTCAATATGTAAAAGATAAATAGTCTCTTTTTATATAAAGATATATATCTATGATTTACAGTAACTTATAGTTGACTCTCAAACATAATAAAATATTCCAGTAATCCTATACAAAATATCCACGGACAATTTTTATAGTTAGTTTGGATAATTTAGATAGTCTTCCTACTCATTTTAATAGAAATTTGCAGAGTTTTAAAAACTAACTTTAAATTAAAACTCTATGAGAAGGAATGTCAAACATTACTGCTCTCTATCAAAAAAAATGGTATTGGGAGCGTCGTTAGCTTTAATTGCTAGCGGTTCTGTATGGGCTACAAACGGAAACTCTCCGTCGCCTCATGCTGATATGATACAAAGTATCATGCAGCAAAAAACAATCAAAGGTACAGTTGTTGATGAAACAGGAGAACCAATTATTGGTGCCAATGTAGTTGAAAAAGGAACAACAAATGGTGTCATCACAGACTTTAATGGCGAGTTCACATTAAACGTCCCTTTAAACTGCACCGTGCAAATATCCTATATCGGTTACGTTACAAAGGATATAAAGATCACAAGCACAACAAATAACCTGTCTATAAAGTTAGCAGAAGATACCGAAACTTTGGATGAGGTTGTAGTAGTAGGTTACGGTGTACAGAAAAAAGTAAATCTAACAGGTGCGGTTGCTTCCGTGGACTTCGAGGAACAAACTAAATCTCGTCCCATTACTACTGTTTCTTCTGCATTAGCCGGTTTAAGTCCCGGTTTGCAGGCATCATCAGGTTCTGCAATGCCCGGTGAAGATAACACTACCCTGCGCGTTCGTGGTGTCGGCACTATGAATACGGCATCTCCGTTGGTTATTATTGACGGTATGGAAGGCTCATTGAATGCCGTAAATCCTTTGGACGTTGAAAACATCTCTATTTTGAAAGACGCTGCTTCTTGTGCCATCTATGGTGCACGTGCTGCCAACGGTGTTATTCTGGTAACCACCAAAACAGGTACACGTGACAAAATCAGTATCAACTATAGCGGTCGCATCTCATTCAACAGCCCGACCCGTATGATTAAAATGATGAGTAATTATGCTGATTACATGGAGCTAATGAATGAATCATATAGAAATGTAGGAAAGTCTGATGATTTATTCGACCAGAAATACATTGATTTGTGGCGTGAGAAATCTAAAGACCCGAATGGTCTGAATGAGAACGGTGTACCCAATTACATTGCTTATCCGAATACCGACTGGGCTGAAGAATTATTCTCGGGTGGTGTAATCCATGATCACAACTTGTCTGTATCAGGTGGCTCTGACAAAATTCGCTTCTTGTTGTCGGCCGGTTATCAAGATAATGAAGGTGTGGTAGACAATACTGCCAACAAACGTTATTCAATGCGTGCCAACATCGAAGCGAATCCGACCAAATGGCTGACTGTGGGTACTCGTACTTATGCATCACAGATGGATCGTGAAGTTGGTGACTTTTCAAATGCAAATAACTTCTTGCGCCAGTCTACAGCCGGTACTTATCCCTATTGGAACGGCAGCTACGGTTATCCGGAATGTCCTGACGAACGTGCTACAGCCAATAACCCGTTATACAAGTTGGCACGTAACGATGGATTCAAGCGTTACAACCGCTTCAATACCACTTTGTTCAGCAAAATCAAATTCTTTGAAGATTTGAGTTGGGATTTCAACTTCAACTATAACCGCTATATCTATGAAACACGCCAGCATGGTGTACCTGCTTATCAGACACGTTTCAGTGACGGTGTAATTGTTGACGGTATTACTCCTCCCTCACAATTGAGTACCAGCTTCGACTACGAATCAAACTATTCTTATACATTGGAGAACCTGATTAACTACCATCACACATTTGCTCAGAAGCATGATGTTTCTGCATTGTTAGGTTATCAGGAATTCTACAAGAACTATTATAAGGTAAATGCAGCCAAAAAAGGTTTGATTGACGAATCATTGAACCAATTCGACGAAGCTACAGAAATGACAAGCATCGGTGGTTCTACCGAGGACTATGCAACCCGCTCTTATTTTGGCCGTGTAAATTACGCATATGACTCACGTTATTTGTTCGAAGCGAACTTCCGTTATGACGGTTCTTCACGCTTCCACAAAGACCATCGTTGGGGTTTCTTCCCATCATTGTCCGGTGCATGGCGTATTTCTGAAGAATCATTCATGGAATCAACCCGTTCATGGTTGGATAACCTGAAGATTCGTTTGTCTTGGGGTAAATTAGGTAACTCTGAAATCGGTAACTATGAATACCAGTCTGTTTACGGTCCTTCTAGATACGTATTCGGAAACGCATTAGCTTCCGGTTTGGCTATTACGGCAGCATCCAATGAGTTGCTGCAGTGGGAAGCTACTACCACAACCAATTTCGGTATTGATGCTTCTTTGTTGAACAACCGTCTAACAGCCAGTATCGATATATACCACAAAATGACAACCGGTATCCTCTACCGTCCTACCATGGAATATGTTTTGGGTAATCATACAGCCCCCAGACAGAATATTGCCGAAGTTAGCAATGACGGTATCGAGTTCTCATTGGGATGGCGCGACAGAATCGGAAAAGTAGAATACTCTGTAAGCGGTATCTTCTCTTATAATAAGAATAAGGTGGACAAATATAATGGTGAATATACCAAAACCTGGGTAGAAGATCCGAACAATACATTAACCGGCGGTAAATGGACAGACAATATCGGTGATGTTTCATCCGGCGGCAATACTCCGGTAGTAGAAGGTCACATGCTGAACGAATACCGTTATCGCAGTGTATATAAAGGAAATGGCAAGTACTTTAATGCAGACGGCTCTGTGAATCCGGCAGGTGGTCCCAAGGGTGGTATGATTCGTACAGAAGAAGATATGAACTGGGTAAAAGCCATGATGGATGCAGGTTACAAATTCAAACCGGGTAACTCAATCGGTAAAGCCAATATCTACTATGGTGACTATATTTATGCCGATGTTAACGGTGACGGCGTATATGGTGACTCTGACGACGAAGAATTCCAGGGACGTTCCAAGACTCCGAAATACAACTTCGGTTTCCAGGCTTCTGCTGCATGGAACGGATTTGACATCTCAATGGTATGGGCAGGTGCTGCCGGTTTCGACATCTATTGGGGTCCGACAGCCGGTTACAACGCTGCCAAGACAGAATGGGGTAACAATATCGCACAGCGCATTGCAGACGACCACTATTTCTATGATCCGAGCAATCCCGATGATCCACGTACAAACATCAACGGTAAATATCCGCGTATGACTTATCTTGACGGTAACGTTCAGAATAATGCATCGTCTAACCGCTGGTTGTACAATGGTGACTATATCAAGTTGAAGAACTTGTCTTTAGGCTATACTTTGCCACAGAAATGGGTAACTAAAGTAGCAATGCAAAATGCACGTATTTACGTTTCTGCAGAAAACTTACTGACAATCACTTCTTTTTGAAGGTCAGGACCCGGAATCTGCAACCGGTATGGGATATGCTCCATTTAGAAGCATTGCCATCGGTGCCAACATAACATTCTAATAACCTTAAGATACGAACTTATGAAACTATTTACAAAATTATTTATATTATCAGCTGCAGTAACAGCTCTAAGCGGTTGCCGAAGCGACTTATTGGACACCGTTCCCTATGATAAGGCGGCATCTAATTCTATGTGGACAAACGAAAACTTTTGCGAATTGGGAGTAACCGGTGTATACCATGAATTGCGCGAAGACTACATTGCAAAAAAAGCATACGAACTGGAGGCATACTGCGTCAGCGGCAGCTGCCGTGACAACGACTATTCCATTCTGGCAGGAACGGCATCCACCGGTTCCGGTCTTTTTTCCGACTATTGGAAACAGCACTATGAAGGAATCCAACGTGCAAACGATGCCATCTCACACCTTGCAGAGGCTCCGGTTCCCGACGCTTTCAAGAACAAGCTGATTGCCGAAGTCAAGATTTTGCGCGCATTCTTCTATTACAAGCTGAATGCCGTGTTCAGAGGGAGTGCCCTACTATGACGTACCTGTATTGACTACAGAAGCTAACAAACCCCGAAGCAGCGAAATCGAAATATGGGAAGCTTGTGTGAAAGACCTCACGGATGCCATCAACGAGCCGACGTTGCCCGACCGTATTGCAGCCGGCAATGCACAATGGGGACGCGTAACCAAATCCGTTGCCTATGCATTGCGTGGTAAAGTGTACCTGTGGATGCAGGACTGGGCAAAAGCCGAAGCCGACTTCCGACAGGTGGGAAATATGGGACACAAGTTATTCGATGGAGGTTACAAACAACTCTTCAAAGAAGCTAACGAACAAAGTGATGAAGCTATTTTCTCTTTACAATGTATAGACAACAACGAAACTGCCGACGGTAACTCAATGAGCTTCCGTTACGGTGGTCGTACAACATTCGGTTCTTGCTGGAATACCATTTTGGCCAGCACCGACTTTGTTGACACTTATGAAAACATAGACGGTAGCAAGTTCAATTGGGATGATTATCTTCCCGGCTATTCAAGCATGGAACCAAAAGATCGTGAAGTATTCTTCTTGCGCAATACAGATGCAGATGTTTTAAAGGCCGAACTTCTTTCATTGGGTTATGAAGGCGACATTGACGCAGCCATTAAAGGTATCCGGGAAAAGGTAGAAAACCGTTTAAGCAAGTTGAGCACTGCTGCACAGGCATTATATTTACCGGCAGGCAATGAAGCACGTATCAAAGCTGTTTATGAAAATCGTGACCCGCGTCTGACACAGACCATCATTACTCCGTATGCCACCTATAATGGCTCGGGTAACAGTGTAGACCACACCTTTACTTCACGCTGGCCATATTATGGTGCAGACACTGATGCTCCATTCGACCTCCGTACCGACACACAGAGCCATTTGTACTACTTGTTCCGCAAATTTGTAGCCGAAGGTTCAAGCGAAATGACCAACCGTGAAAAATCTCCGATTGACCTGCCTATCATCCGCTATGCAACAGTTGTATTAGGATTGGCAGAAGCACTGAACGAACAAGGTAAGACTGCTGAGGCAATTGAACAAGTGAACCTCGTACGTGAACGTGCCGGTGTAGCTCTTTTTTTGAGCAGCAATGCTGCAACACAGGTTAACGGACAAGACGATATGCGCACTCGTATCCAGAACGAATATCGTTGGGAAACTGCCGGTGAAGGTGTTTCCTTCTATGAAGAAATGCGTTGGAAAACCTGGAAAGAAAGCAAGTTCAACAACGCTGACGGTACTGCCGGCATGAAAGACATTTGGGGTGTTATAACTTACAACTGGACATGGGGTGGAGACCAATACTATGTATGGCCGATACCTAAACATGAAACAGATATGAATACAAGCCTGACACAGAATCCGGGCTGGTAATATCCCTGTCTTTTCAAGGTAAAAAGTATTATTGGATAGTAAGCCGTCTCAAAGTCACATTTGAGGCGGCTTTTTTTATGCATATCCGAAAATAGGCTGTTTTTCAGTCCTTATGGAAAATATATACATGTTTTAAGGACAAAAATAGAGTATTGCCACTATTCTTTTTTCGCACTTTTGCAGTGTAATAAATATCTTAATCTATATACCGATGAAGAAACTAACTCTATTACTACTTGCATTATTGTATGTTACACTCACATACGCATACACGGAACGCGACCTGCTCCAAAAGCAAGCCGACATCAACCGGTTAAAAGAAATACTGGTATTAGACCGCCAATGGGTGACTTACCCCGATTATAATGACCGTGCCGGTTGGGACCGTTTTCTAGGAACATTCAAAGACGAATATATCCGCCGTGGAGAAAAACGGCTAAATTATCAGTGGCAAGTAGTAAAAGCCACCGATTACCTGGCTTTCGAACGCACAGGCAACCGGCAAATCATGGAAAAACCTTTTGGTGCCAACAACGGTGCCATTGCCGACCTTCTGATGGCAGAGTTGGCAGAAGGGAAAGGACGATTTGTCGACCAACTTATCAACGGAGTGTTCAATGCTTGCGAAATGACATCATGGGCACTGGCCGCACATATCATCGTGCAACCTTCCCACAGAGCATTACCCGCATACGATTATCCTGTCATCGACCTTACTTCCGGTGACTTGGGAGGACTACTCGCATGGACTTATCACTTCATGCGCCCATCATTTGACAAGGTAGACCCTGAAATATCACGCCGTCTGCGCCATGAACTCCAAACCCGCATTCTCGACCCATATATGAATAATGATTCATTCTGGTGGATGGGACGCAACTACAACGGACGTATGCTCAACAATTGGAATCCGTGGTGCAACAGTAACGCCCTGATGTGTTTCATGCTGCTTGAAGACAACCGCGACACACTTGCCAAAGCTGTCCATCTGACAATGGAATCGGTAGACAAATTCCTAAACTATATCAAAGCCGATGGAGCTTGTGAAGAAGGTCCCTCCTACTGGGGACATGCAGCCGGAAAAACATTGGATTACCTTGAACTGCTTTCGGATATTACCGGCGACAAAGTAAATATCTTCAATGAACCGATGATTAAGAACATGGGTGAGTATATCTCACGCTCTTACATAGGTAATGGATGGGTAGTGAACTTTGCCGACGCTTCGGCACGCGGAGAAGGCAACTCATACCTTATCTATCGTTTCGGTAAGGCTGTAAACAGTGAAGAACTGAAAGGTTTCGCAGCCCTGATGCATCAACCTAAATCTTCGCCCAACAACGGACGCGATATTTTCCGCACCCTTTAGCTTCCATCGCTGTCGACGACAAAGAACTGCGACAGACAGAACCCCGCCATGAAAAAACCGCCCTTTTACCTGGTATCCCGAAACCGAGTTTTGCTATCTCTCTACCAAAGAAGGATTATTCCTGGCAGCAAAAGGAGGGTATAATGACGAAAGCCATAATCACAACGATGCCGGAACCTGCTCGGTATGGATGAACCAAACACCGATTTTAATAGATGCCGGTGTCGGCACATACACCCGCCAGACATTCAGTAATGAACGTTATAGCATCTGGACCATGCAAAGTAACTATCACAACCTTCCGATGATAAACGGCGTGCCCGAAAAATATGGAAAAAAATATAAAGCTACTGAAGTAAAAGCCGGAAAGAACAGTTTCGAAGCCAATATAGCCACTGCTTATCCCGAAGAAGCCAAAGTAAAAAAATGGATACGCTCATACCATGTGAAAGGTAAACAGGCCCGCATCAGCGACTCCTTCGAACTGGAAGAAGCAACAGCCCCCAATATTGTCAACTTTATGACTTGGGGCGAAATAGACCGGTCGGAAAAAGGAAAAGTTATCATTCATGTCAATAATGTAAAAAGCAGCACTGCTCTATGATGCTGCCTTGTTTGAGCTGACTGTGGAACCCAAAGAGCTGGATGATATCAGATTATCCAAAGTATGGGGAAGTACAATCTACCGTCTGTCCTTCAAAGCCAAACAACAAACCAACAAAGGGAACTATTCATTTACTATAAAAAAACTATAATATGAAATTAAGAACCTCAATTCTTCTAGGATGTGCAGCTCTGTTCACTGCAACCTCATGTACTACAACACCCGCCAAGAAATCCTGGTCGGAACAAGTTATCGAAAACGCACGGGCGCAGATTGGTCTGGAGATAGATACAATCGAAGCCAGCGGCAAATGCCTCAACCCCGTTACCCTTAACAGTAAAGGAGGAGTATATTATTGCGGTCCGGCAGACTGGCGCAGCGGATTCTTTCCCGGCAGTGTATGGTATCTGTACGAACTGACCGGTGACCAAACTTTACTTCCTTTGGCACAGAAATATACTGAAGCCATCAGCGAAGCACAATACCTCACTTGGCACCACGATATAGGTTTCATTATCAATTGCAGCTTTGGTAACGGTCTGCGTATTAACCAAAAGCCCGAATATAAAGATGTGATGATACAGGCAGCCAAATCGCTTTGCACCCGTTTCCGTGAAAAACCGCAGGTTATCCAAAGCTGGGATGTAAAAGGCAACAGCTGGCAGTCACAACGCGGATGGGAATGTCCGGTGATTATCGACAATATGATGAACCTTGAATTATTGTTTGAAGCGACCAAACTTTCAGGCGACTCTACATTCTATAACGTAGCCGTGGCACATGCCGACCGCACTCTGCAAGAACACTTCCGTCCCGACGGCAGCTGTTACCACGTGATTGATTACAGCATAGAAGACGGAACAGTACGTCACCGCCAAACTGCACAAGGTTATGCCGACGAAATCGGCATGGGGCAAGAGGACAAGCATGGGCCATCTATGGTTACACAGTATGCTTCCGTGAAACCAAAGACCGCAAATATCTTGATCAGGCACTCAAAACTTTCGAATTTATGAAGAATCACAAGAATATGCCTGCCGACCTTGTTCCGTATTGGGACTTGGATGCTCCCAACATTCCGAACGAACCGCGTGATGCTTCTTCTGCTTCCGTTATTGCTTCTGCTTTGTACGAAATCTGTACATATCCCGTAGAGAATCCGCAATCTTATAAAGAATACGCTGATAAGATCATGGAATCGCTTGCTACAGCCGACTATACCGCACCTTTGGGTGAAAACGGACGTTTCCTGTTGATGCACAGCGTGGGCAGTATTCCTCACAACAGTGAAATCGATGTGCCGTTGAACTATGCCGACTATTATTATCTGGAAGCATTAAAACGTAAAATTGACCTTGAAAAATAAAAACCATAAAAATAAGTATCATGAAAAAGCTTTTTGATTCTCGCTTTCTTGCTGTTGGGATGCTTCTCAATGGCAAGTTATGCAGCCAAGCCCAAAGCAAAAACATGTAGTTTACATCGGTCTTGACGGTTGGGGTTCATACAGTATGCCCAAAAGCAAATATGCCTACCGTGAAATCACTGATGGAAACAGGTTGCTATACCATGCAGAAAAAGAACAGTACTCCCTTCATCAAGCGCAGTAAACTGGGCATCCATGTTCATGGGGGCCGGTCCCGAAGTTCACGGATATACAGAATGGGGTCACGCACACCGAATTGCCTTCACGCGTAATCGTGAAGAATAACATCTTCCCCACTATCTTCCAAATCTACCGTGACGCTAACCCAAAGGCCGAAATCGGAGTATTGAGCGAGTGGGCAGGTATCCAATTCCTGGTTGACACACTTTCTACCGACTATCATGCCGTAGCACCGGACTATAACAAGTTCCCGACCGCACTGTGCGAAATGGCCGAGAAATACATCAAAGAGAGCAAACCGTCATTGGTAGCCATTTGCTTTGACAATCCCGACCACATAGGCCACAAGGAAGGACATGACACTCCGGCTTATTACAGTAAACTGGAAGAACTGGACGGCTACATTGCCCGCATCGTGGCAGCCGTAAAAGAAGCCGGTATGTATGATGACACTATCTTTATCATTACTTCCGACCACGGAGGTATCAAGAAAGGTCATGGCGGAAAGACAATGGCCGAAATGCAGACACCTTTTATCATCGCAGGAAAGAACATAAAAAAAGCCGGAGAATTTCAGGAAAGCATGGTACAATATGATGTTGCTGCTACCATGGCATACATTTTCGGATTAGAACAGCCACAAGTATGGACAGGACGTGCCATGAAACAAGTATTTAAATAAAACTCCACATGAAACTACGATTAATTACTTTAGCATTTATATCTGTTTTCTTTTTAACGGCAGCCTCTGCCAAAAAGAAAACTACCGCACCGGTCAACGACCGACAACAATGGGTTGAATTGTGTTACCGCATTGCAGCTCCGGTGCTTGAAAACATGAGCAAGGGCGAACTTCAAAAAAACATGCAACTCGAACTCAGCCCCACTTGGGACGGACGTGATAAACGTGTGGCCTATATGGAAACGTTTGGCAGACTGATGGCCGGCATCTCGCCTTGGCTGGCATTGCCTGACGATGATACCGAAGAAGGAAAGATGCGCAAACAGATGCGCGAATGGGCTGTGCTTGCTTACAAAAATGCCGTAGATCCCGACAGCCCCGACTTCTTATTGTGGGAAACCAAATCAACACAACGATTGGTAGATGCTGCCTATATAGCAGAAAGTTTCCTGCGTGCACCCGAAGCTACCTGGCAGTTGTTGGATGAAACAACTCAGAAACGCTACATCGAACGTTTCCAACGTTTGAAAATCGTACGCCCGGCATATAATAACTGGCTATTATTCCGCGGCTTGATTGAAGCATTCCTGATGTCGGTAGGCGAAGATGCCGACCAATATGTATTGACAGTTGCTTCCAATAAGATAAATGAATGGTATTTGAGTGACGGCTGGTACTCAGACGGTTCTGAGTTCGCACTTGATTATTACAATGCTTACGTTATTCACCCTATGTATATCGAAATGCTGGAAGTACTGAACAAACATCACTTCTGGACTCCTATCAGCACCAAACTTGCCATCAAACGCATGCAGCGTTTCAATGTATTTATGGAACGTCTTATTTCTCCCGAAGGCACATATCCTGCATTTGGCCGGTCTGTAGTGTACCGCATGGGAGCTTTCCAGACACTTTGCCATGGCAGCATGGAAATACGGACTGCCCGAAGGAATGAGCAACGGCCAGGTGCGCAGCGCATTAACTGCCGTAATGAACAATATGTTCAAAGTGGAAGGAAATTTCAACGAAAAAGGGTTCCTCCAATTGGGATTTGCCGGTCATCAGCCCGACCTTTCCAATTATTATACCAACAACGGCAGTTTGTACATGACTTCTTTGGTATTCATGCCATTGGGATTGCCTGCCGATCACCCGTTCTGGAAAGATGCAGCCGAACCATGGACATCACAGAAAGCATGGAGCGGACAACCGTTTCCTATTGATGGACATCATTCACTCAGAAGTGAATAATATCGACTTTAACATAATATTGTTTTAACATAGCCGACTCCTCATTGTTTGCGAAAATAGTGAGGAGTTTTTTATGTCCCTCAGCCACGGATTAAATAAAGGTTCTCGGTTGTAGAACCTTTTAGGCGAACCTTAGCTGAGATTTACAATTGTTCGATCTCTTCTATCGACAGTTCTGTATATTGGGCCATCGTAGAAAAGGGGATTCCGTCACTCTTCATTTTGCAAACCGTTTCCGTCCGGGTCTTTTTCATCCCGTCTTCTGTAGCTCCCCTACGAATGTCTTCTTCCACTATCCGGCAGCTCCGACAAGCGGCTCTTAGAATAATAACAAAGATTGCTCCCTTTGGCTAAAAAAGTCTTGGTCTTATTGAAAAAGCCTTAGTTCTTTTTCGGAAACTCTTTGGTCTTTTCCAAATACCTCAAAATCTCTCCATTATGATACGTTGACATCCGTTAAGATTTACGGAACAGAAGTAAAACAAACACTTAATGATGCTTAATCTGTTGGGAACGTGGTGAATAAGATTTCAGGAGAGAGAAGAAAAAAAGTGCATCTCTTAGTAAGAGATACACTTTTCGCTGCAAATTTACACAAAGTTTTGATAATTAAAACTTTTTGAGAAGAAAAATCACAAGGCAAGTGCAAAAATATCTTTAGTCTTAAGTTTCAGGACGCTTTTTTATGGGCTTAAACAACTCATAATAAAGTGCTTATGTGCGTCCGGTGTATCTCTTACTAAGAGATGCATCGGACGCAACTCTTTTTTAAGGGTTTGAAAGATGTATATTTATTTGAAATAGAGACGATAAAAAGAGAGTACAATGGACTACCTGTTTCTACACCGCGACAAGCGCACTTTTACTTCCGAAAGGCAGAAGAATCTGCTCTTCCGGGCTGCCCGGCTTTATTGGGAGCAGAAGCGGCGCGGACAGCGAAGTGGTTCAAAAGGAAAGTCGATTGTGAGCTATATAAATATGTATTGTATTATTTGGAAGTGCGCCAGGTGTTTCTTGACCCGAAGCTTTCACTGAAGAAGCTGAGCAATATGATTGAAACGAACCAGACTTATCTGTCGAACGTGGTCAACCACTACTTCGGTTGCCATCTGAAAGAGTTGGTGAACACGTATCGGGTGGAATATGCCAAGGAACTGCTCCGTTCGGGCAAGTGCCTGCCGGAGGAGCTGCCCCAACGCTGCGGGTTTCTGTCGCGAAGTGCGTTTTATGCTGCTTTTAAAAAGGTGACGGGCGTTTCTCCCCAACGTTATATGAAATATGGACAGAGGGAAAAACTCTCGGAATCAACAGAATATGTATAACCAATTTTAGTTTTTTAAATTTATAAATTTAAAGTTTTTCTATTATGAACAAAAAGTTTTTAAGTGCAATCCTGTTCGGAGCCTTGATGGTTACCTCGACAGGAACATTTGTGTCTTGTAAGGATTACGACGATGATATCGACGAAATCAACGGCAAGATTGACAAGATTGAAACCACACTGTCTGAATTGGAGTCAAAGATTGGCGACAAGGGTGTATCCAGTGTGACTTTCGATGAAAAGACAGGTGTATTGACTGTGGTAGACGGTACAGGCTCTCATACTTATACCATCAAAACAACGGCTCCCAGTGTGGAAAAAACAGTGGTGACAGTGGACGGTAAAGACCTGAAAGTAGACGGAAAAGTAATCGGTCAGTTGGGTGACACTGTAGAAGTGAAAGACAACGAACTGTATGTGAACGGCAAGGCAACAGGCATCAAGGTTGGAAAATATGCCATCCTGGAAAATGATGCTGACGGTATGTACACCATCACATTGCCCGATGCCAACGGTGAAATGAAGACTATCAAATTGCCGAAAGCAACTTCGGGAATGATGAGTGTAACTGCCAATGAAGCTACATTTACCGCAAAATCAATTGCCTCTACTGCTCCCGATGGTATTGCTTGGGGAAAAGCACCCGGAGCAATCACCTGGAAAGGTGCTAAAGGAAACATTGCCAAAGGACAACTTTTGTTGGGACGCTATACAGAAGGAGAAGTTACGGTAGTTCCTTCAAGCTACAACTTGGGTGCACAGACATTGAAACTGGTTGCTTCTGACGGATCTGCTGCTCCTGTAACTGTCACTGCAACAGCAAACAATGATCTTATCTATGACAAAGGTGATAGAGCTGCATCAGCCAATGGCAACTGGACAGTAGCCATCACAATGGATGAAACGGTTACAGCCGACAATATCGCTACTGCTTTTGCAACAGAAGTTGAAAGCCAGGCTAAGAACGTGAAATATGCATTGTCTGTAAACGGCGACTTGGTAACAGGTTATGAATTTGTTATCGATACCGATGAAAACAGCTGAAACAACTGCTCTTGCAGCAACAAAGATTAAAGTGGGAGGAGCAGAAGGAACAGATGATGCAAAAGAATGCAAGCAACCCTCTTACTATCAGCGACTTCAAATTAGGTACTAACGAAATCATCATTGAAGACAAAGACGCAAGCGATGCAGACGCCCACAAAGTTTATGATGCATATCTTGAAATCGGTGACATCGACAAAGCCGGCAGATATGGTGTAACAGTAAACGGTATGAAGATTACAGCTGCTGACAAAGCTGCCAAGCAAGAAATACCTTTCATTGTGCATATCCTAGACGTAACAGGTACTGAAACCAAGCAATATATCAAGGTTACCTTCGTGGCTGCTACAGTAGAAGACGAACCGATTGCAGACCAGACTTATAAGTTGATGCCCGAAAAGAACTTCGTTATCGACTTGGGTAATACATTTACCGGATTGACAGACGAACAGGCTGACAAAGTTCAGGGTAACATTACTTGGGCTACTGACGGTAACTTCTTTAAAGAAGATATCACAGAATCTAATGTAACATATTACACAGATGCTGCATGCAAGAAACAAGTAACAGACTTGTCTTCTGCTGCAACCATCAAGACTATCAAGTATGCCAAGATTGCAAAAGACGAAATTGCAGATGCTCCAAAAGCAGGTGCAACCAAGTTGACCATCACTTTGTCTGATGATGCCGCTGCCGGTAATGAAATCAAGAAAGTAAGTGCAAACTACACTATCACATTGCCTTCATTCGATGAATTGGCAGTAGTTAACACCAATGCTTTGTGGAATGAAGCAGGTACTACTCTTACTGCACGTATGGGATACAGTAGCAATGCAACTCTTTCTTTGGCTAAAGCATACACAGTAAAAGATGGCGTGAAAGGTCTTGCTATTGACGACATCGAATATGTTGCTACATACACTACTGATGCCGGTAAAGTAACAGAACTTACTGTAAACAATGGTGAAATTGAAAATGCCGGTGGACTGATAGTTGAAAAGAAGGTTAAGTATAACACGCTTGCTGCAACCGCTTCCATCGAATTAGCAACAGACTTGACAGTATCTAAAGACTTTACCGTAACCGTCAAGAGTATCTTTGAAGATGCTAAAATCGTTTACTACAAAGCAGGTGCTGCTCAAAGCATTGCCACAGTAGGAGCTGACAACTATATCGCACCGTTGACAGGCGCTGCTGATAAGAGAACAGGTTTGGCATTGGTATTCAATGGTAAAGAAATTGCTGTAGCAGGTACTGATATGGCTATTGATGGCATCACACTGACTACAAGCGATCCAAGCGATGCTACTGAAGTAAAAGTAGAATACAAGAACACTGAAGCTTCCAAAGGAACTGTTGTTGCTCCGACAGGAACAAGCAAAGATGCAAAGGGTGTAAGTATTACCGATATGAAGAGCGGTGAAAAGGGTACATTGGTAGTTACCTTCACTGATAAGAATGGCGTAGTAACAACATCCACTATCGACTATCAGTATAACTAATAACAATCGCATCTGACGACCCTCAGAACGGGTTCAGACTAAATAAAGAGGCTGTAGTGCACCAAGCATTACAGCCTTTTTTTTGGAGGGGCACATTGTTCTTTTAAGGATTTAAATATCACATCACAAACAAAGGGAAGAATAAGCGGTTTCTTAGGATCAGCCAAGGCCTTTTGAACGGAAGATTATTACAGTCTGCGGCAATGGACTGTACAGTCCACTGTAGCAGACTGTACGGTCCACTGCAATGAATCATACAGTCCGCTGCCGGAGACTGTAGTAATCCGACTGACAGACGGGCATAACCGAAAGGACGAAAACACTTGGTCCGGCTAATGAAACGGCTTAGGAAGCTCAAAAACGCATGCAGGGGTTGAAAACCGGAAGAGACAACACCGGGGGACAGGTGTTTGCTTGAGGTGTTAAATCCACAAGAACAATGACTGCCCCCTTGCTACTCGAACAGAACTGCCGAAAGAGAAAATGCCCCTACCGGCAGAACAATGGGAAGACACCGCCGGACAAATCCGAGGCATGCCGGAGGAAACAAAGCGCAGCAACACTGTATAGAGACTCACCTCCATGAGGGTATGTCGAAACTAAAAGACCTATCCCATCGTCAACTGTAGGGCAGGATTTGCCTGCCCGAAGACACAAAGCAAACTGTTTTCGGGCAAGCGAACCTCGCCCCTACAGATTAAACGACAGCATTATCCACGTTTTGACACACTCCCCATTTCGATAAAAAGGAAGTTTTGATACATCCCCATTCTGCGGATGGGAACTGAAAAAGTATGGAGGAAAGCTGAAAAGAATGTATTATTGCGGGTGATACACCTGCAAAGGCAGCTCTCCTTTCAATGCCCCCAAAGCATTGAATGCCAGCGAACCCATTTCATCCTCTCCGGGAATCAGTACAACAGGAGCCAGATAGTCTATCTGTTCACGAAGAGCACCTACACAATAATCGCTATGGGCTATTCCTCCCGTCAGAATAATGGCATCCACTTTCCCGCGAAGCGAAACATACATCGCCCCGACCTGTTTGGCAACCGTATAAAGCATGGCATCCAGCACTCCTTTATAGGGCTCCTCGCCTGCTTCGGCTTTATGGGCAATAGAAGCAACATCGTTTGTCCCGAGATGGGCTATCAAACCACCCTTACCGTTCAACATCTTCTTCACCTGACGCAAGGTATATTTCCCGCTGAAACACAGTTCGGCAAACTGATCGGCAGGAATAGTACCAGCACGCTCCGGGCTGAAAGGGCCTTCACCGTTCAACGCATTGTTTACATCAATTACCCTGCCCTGACAGTGTGCTCCGACCGAGATGCCACCTCCCAGGTGAACCACAATCAAATTCAATTCTTCATAATGCTTTCCGATGGAAGCGGCATATTTACGGGAAACCGCCTTACTGTTTAATGCATGGAAAATAGAAATACGTTCTATCTCGGGGATACCGGTATAACGCGCTGCCGGCTGCAACTCATCCACCACTTCCGGGTCGGCAATATAAGCGGGGCAACCGCATTTTTTTGCCATTTCATCGGCAATTAAAGCCCCCAAATTACAAGCATGCTCCATACGTGCGTGAAGCAAATCATATTTCATCTGTTCGTTAATGGCATACACTCCCCCCGGAGTCGGTTTCAACAAGCCGCCCCGCGCAATCACAGCGTCAAACTCAATAGGAATACCGGCCTCGGCCAACAATCGGAATATAAAATCCCTGCGATACTCATATTGCTCATTCACATGATGAAAATGTTGCAAGTCTTCTGAGGAATGGTGAGCACCTGCCGCCCATATTACTTTTTCATTTTCAAAAAGAGCCAACTTCGTGGAAGTAGAGCCCGGGTTAATGACAAATATCTTCATATAACTTTAAGGTTTTATCCGGCCACGCAAGCCAATGCTAAACTATAATATTTCGAGTTTCCCGAATCGGCACGTGAAGGAACAACAACCGGAGCTATTGGTTCCTCGCAGCATACCTGCCATATTAGCATCGCCGAATAAGGATACTGTTTTATAAAATGTATTGCCTGATTCGATATTGGGAAATATCAACAGGTCAGCATGCCCCACTACAGGCGAACTTATGCCTTTCACCTCACCACTATGAGCATCGCAAGCCGTCTTTACATCCATCGGCCCGTCCAGAAACATGGAGCCGTAAGCACCGGATGCGGCACGTTCCTTTAAAACAGCATAGTCAAGGGTATGGGGAAACTTTTCATTTATCTTCTCGGTGCAATGAATAAGTGCCACCCGAGGTTCGGAAATACCCAAACGGCGACAAACTTCCAAATCGTATTTCAGCATAGCCTCAAACTGAGCCAATGTAGGTCGGGGGATTACTGCCGCATCCGAGAAAAACAATAATTTATTATAAGTAGGTATCTGAGCCACTGTTATATGGCTCAATACATTTCCCTGAGGAAGCAAACCATGTTCCTTATTAAGAACCGCACGCAGCAGGTTATCGGTGTTGATTATTCCTTTCATCAACACATCGGCATGTCCTTCTCTGACCAATGCCACTCCTTCTTGAGCAGCTTTGTCGGGACTTGTCGCCTCATACACTTTTTACATGCTCCGGGTACTGCAACCGGATATATTCGGCATTCAATAAATGGGGAGTATCAGCCACCAACAGGAAATCGGCAAACCCTTCGTGCAAGCTACGGGTAATAACATACTCCGTATGCGGGTCGTTAGGGCAAACCACTGCAACTCGTTTACGCTCCTTTTGCGCACGCAGACGGCTGATTAATCGGGCAAAGTCCTGTATAGGTTCCATAATCATTAGATTTTTAGCAAATATGAAAAATAAATCTGGATTTATCCCTATCTTTGCTTAGTTTCTATGAATAATTTAACTTATGAAAACCTTTCAAACATTTGACATTTCAGCAGCGTACGATGATATACACCGCACATTCCCCTGTTACAAAAAAGCACCGGTTATCGGACTGACCGGAAACTTCAGGGATGGGGGAATGCACCTTGGCAGAAGGTTACTTTACTTCCATTCTGAAAGCAGGCGGAGTGCCATTCATTCTCCCTTCATTCGATGACACTGACAGTTTGATAAATGCACTCGAATCGCTGGACGGAATCCTGCTGACGGGAGGTGCGGATATCAATCCTCTTTTCATGGATGAAGAACCGGTAAAGGAACTCCACAGCATCAACCCACACCGTGACAGGCAGGAACTCTTATTGACAAAGCTGGCTGCCGACAGACAAATCCCGATACTGGGTATCTGCCGGGCATACAGATGATGAATGCCGCCCTCGGAGGCAGCTTGTATCAGGATATCCACTCACAAATGGAAGGAACGCGCATAAAGCACGACCAGGATCTGGAAAGAAGTTATGCATCACATTCGGTTCGGATAGAAAAAGATTCATTGCTACACCGTCTGTTTGAAAAAGATGTCCTGCCGGTAAATTCTTTCCACCATCAGGCTGTAAAAGAAGTTGCACCGGGTTTCCGCGTGTGTGCCCGGGCTGCGGACGGAGTGATAGAAGCGATGGAATCCACCGAATATAAATCAATGCTGGGAGTTCAATGGCATCCCGAATGTTTCATCTTACGGGGTGACGAATGCATGATGCCACTCTTCCACTGGCTGATAAAAGAAGCTGCTTCTTTTCAGGAAGCAAAACGTCTGCACAGCCGTATGATTACGCTGGATTCGCATTGCGATACGCCGATGTTTTTCGACCGGGGCATTGACTTTGCTTCCCGCGACAAAAAGATATTGGTGGACTTACATAAGATGACGGAAGGCAGACTGGATGCCACAATCATGGTAGCCTACCTGAAACAATCGGAACGTACCGACGAGGCATTGCCGGCTGCTACTGCAAAAGCCGACCGCATTCTGAACGAAATAGAAGAAATGGTTGCCAAGAACTGTACGGCCGTTGATTTGGCTTATACGCCAAACGATTTATGGCGGCTGAAAATGGAAGGGAAGAAAGCCATTATGCTGGGAATAGAGAATGGTTATGCCATTGGCAAGGATATAAGTAATGTGGAGCGTTTCCGAAAACGCGGAGTGGTGTATATGACACTCTGCCACAACGGGAATAATGACATTTGCGGTTCGGCACGTGATAATGCCGAAGGACTGGGAGTCAGTGCTTTCGGAGAAAACGTAATTAAAGAAATGAACCGTGTAGGCATGATGGTAGATATCTCGCATGCCGGAGAAAAAAGTTTTATGATGCGTTGGAAATCAGCACGAAGCCGATTGTTGCCTCGCATTCTTCCGCACGTGCATTGTGCGACCATCCGCGTAACCTGACAGACGCCCAACTGAAGGCTCTTGCCGCCAAAGGAGGAGTAGCCCAAGTAACGTTATACGACGGCTTCCTGCGGAAAGAAGGCCATGCAACCATTAAAGATGCCATCAATCATCTGAACCACATGGTGAATATCATGGGAATAGAACATGTGGGTATCGGTAGCCGACTTTGACGGTGACGGAGGCATCACCGGTTGTGCTTCTGCATCGGAACTGATAAACTTCACCCGTCAACTATTGTTAGAAAGATACAGCGAAGAAAGTATCCGGCTTATCTGGGGGAGGAAACTTCCTGCGGGTAATGGAAGAAGTACAAAGAAAATAATGTAACTTTGCAACCGGACAAAGTGGAAGATTTAAAAGAGAAATATATGAAGAATAAGAACATTTTAACCATCCTGTTCCTGATGCTTGTACTGACCGTTATTTCTTGCGGAAACAGCAATAAGAAAAGTGACCGAATAGATGCAGTGGAAAAAGAAGTAGTCAAAGCACCCGAATTCAATGCAGACAGTGCTTATGCATACGTCGGGGCACAAGCGGATTTCGGTCCGAGAGTGCCGAATACAAAAGCACATGAAGAATGCGGAGAGTATTTGGCTCAACAACTGGAAAAGTTTGGAAGCCAAGGTTTATAACCAACGTGCAGACCTCATAGCTTGGGACGGAACCATACTGAAAGCACGGAATATCATCGGAGCCTATAAACCCGAAAGCAAAAAACGCATCATGCTTTGTGCGCATTGGGACAGCCGGCCGTATGCCGACAATGATCCCGACCCCAAGAATCACCACACGCATATTCTCGGAGTAAATGATGGCGCAAGCGGTGTAGGCGTATTGCTGGAAATCGCCCGTCAAATTCAACAGAAAGAACCGGCACTGGGCATTGACATTATCTTCTTTGATGCGGAAGACTACGGAACACCGGAATTTTATACAGGACAACCCAAACAGGATACATGGTGTCTGGGGTCACAGTTCTGGGCACGCACTCCCCACGTACAGAATTATAATGCCCGCTACGGAATTCTGCTTGATATGGTAGGCGGTAAAGATGCAACTTTCTATTATGAGGGTTATTCCTCTCGGAAACGGCACGTTCCGAAATGAAAAAGAATTTGGAAAAAAGGCACATGAGCTGGGCTATGGCAAGTATTTTGTGAAAGCGGACGGCATTCCTGTAACCGATGACCACTTGTATGTACACCAACTGGCACGTATCCGTGTGTGGACATCATCAATTATGATGCCAATAACGAACGTTCTTCTTTCGGCTCTACCTGGCATACGATAAACGATACGATGGACAATATAGACCGCAATACACTGAAAGCTGTCGGTCAAACAGTGATGGATGTAATTTATAATGAGAAATAAAATTCAAAACAATGAAAACAATAAACGAACTTCAAGACGAGGTTATCGAGGAATTCAGTGACTTTGACGATTGGATGGACAAATACCAATTACTGATTGACTTGGGAAATGAGCAAGAGCCACTCGACCCTCAATATAAAACGGAACAAAACCTGATTGACGGTTGCCAAAGCCGTGTATGGTTACAGGCTGACCTGACAGACGGCAAAGTGGTTTTCCAGGCAGAAAGCGATGCATTGATAGTAAAAGGTATCATTGCATTGCTCATTAAAGTCGTATCAGGACACACTCCCGACGAAATATTGAACAGCGATTTCTACTTTATAGAGAAAATCGGCCTGAAAGAACATTTGTCTCCCACGCGCAGCAACGGTTTGCTGGCCATGGTAAAGCAGATGCGCATGTATGCCTTGGCATTCAAAACAAAAATGGAAGGCTGAAACCGTTTGAACGGTAAACTACCGACGGATTTACTCCATTTATTTCAGGTACAGACTTTACGGACAAACGCGGACTTTTTCTATTCCGCGCTGTCCGTACCTAAAGAATCAATGTCCCAATCGACTCGTATCCACTTCCTTACGCTTCTTTTCCTTATAGCCGCCAAATTTATAAAGGAATGACAGAGTTATATTCCGATTGGATTTATTAAACTTTGTACGACTATGTTGATTGGCATAGTCAATTCTTAAATCCATCCGGTTACGGCTGTCAAAGAGGTCATTGCCGGTCAATGTCAACTGTGCCTTCTTGTCGGGCGATGTCCACTTCACCGAAGTCGTCACATCGCAATAGTTGCCTAAATCATAGATTCCCTGACGCGCTTTGGTCTGCAAGAAAGCACTTACGTTCATTACTACATCAGGTTGCTTCGACAGGGTGAGCGTATTACTCGTCCGAAAGACGAATACCCACTTTTTGCGGTCAAACGGAATATCATAAAAATCATCCGCCTTGTCACGGCTCCGCATCGCTATCAACATGCCGTTGCCCGACCACCATTTGCCAATCTTATAAGGAGCCATCATTCGTATCCCCATTTGCCGCTGGAAATTATAATTGATGAACTTGTTCACCTCGGCCAAGCGGTCGGGCAATTTATAAGGTAACTGGGCAAAATGGTCAGGTTTCTCTTCATAGAAAAGAGCAAAAACATACTTACTCTTCAATATATAAGCCAAGACAGCCAGATAGTCGGATGAGGGTTTCAGCACCGGATTGCCATGCACCTCTGTATAACTATCCACATACTGCACTGTGGGCTGTGTGTACTCCAATAGTCAGGATAAGAACGATTACTGCTGAAAGACAGCTGAAACATATGTCCGTCCTTTGCCCGATAATTGGCATTCAATGTGGGATAAAGCATCCATTCATGCCACGTTTGCGAGTTATAAAGCTCGGCAGCCAGTGAAAAGTCAAAAGAGAAACGTTTGCCGAAGTTTTTACTGAAGCCCGCATAGCCGTTAAAGGTATATTCCGTCCGGCGTGACTTCAACGAGTTGTCTGTCAGCAAGTCTCCCGTCTCGCCATCGTAGTAAAACTGGTAACTGTTATCATGCGCAGTCCTATATTTCGCACCATAATTCAACTCCCACCCGTTATTCAAAGCATGTTCCTGATTAAGATAAAAGAGCAGGCGGTTGATACGTTGATTACTCTTATAGAAGAATGATTTCTTTTCCTCTTCCATCACACCGGTCAGTACCGTCGTACCGGAGAATCAAAATAGGTAAAATCCATTCCTGCCGTAAGTCCGAAAGAAGATTGATAATCCAACTTCACATTATGAAGCCGACGGTCTCCGTCATCTGCCTTATCACTGTTTCCCGTTCCGTGCATCGACATACGGTCTTGCCCGTAACCGAGTTGGGAAGTATATACCATGCTCAACACATTCTTTTTCCCAAAATCATAATCCGTCCCCAAACGGATGTTATGCCGTCCTCCGTATCCGCTACTCAAGGTATTCAAGGTAAGCTCATGCAGGCCGTCGGCCAGTTCATGTTCCGACCACTTTTCTGTCTCGTTCTTAGTATGCCCGAAAGAGTAGGTATACATCAAGTCCGCCGCAAAGCGGCCTGATGTATAAAGCAATGCGGCTCTTTCATTGATGTGTTCGCGTCGTGACTGTTCGTAGGAGGAAAAGAGTTCTCCTTTCAAAGAAGACCGTTGCCCTAAGTTTGATTTTAATATTAAATTTATCATCGGTCCGCGCACCTGATAACGGGCAGGGGCGGCATACATGATTTCTGCTTTCTCAATGCGGCTCACAGGAGTACCTTCGAGCATGGCACGCAACTGCTCCTTATCCAATGTGGTCACTTTGCCGTTGACCACCACCGTAACCCTCAGTCCTCCCAAACTCAGGGTTCCGTTTTGCTCGGTCACTCCGGGCAGTTCTTTCAAGACTTCATAAGCATTTGTCACCGGCAGTTTTTCGATAATACGCGGCACATCATAAATCAGTTTGCCCTTTTCAGCTTTAATCACCGGTCTCACCCCGCACCAGCACTTCGGGAAGTTGCTGGAACAGACTGTCCATATAAAGGAATGTGGTATCCTGTTGCCCCCATACCGAAAGAGCAAACCAACAAAAGCAAATGGTAAGTAAGTTTTTCATCATGCAACAAAGTAAGCAGGAAAAAGCGATTCCTTCATGTTACCATCCGCTTACAAAGTCTTATTTAGTGTTATCAAAAAGAAGAAGTTGACCGATTTCTCTCTATTTTCGTAGATTAATGAGAAAAACAGTACAATGAAAATACCGTTTAAGGCCATAGCCGTATTAATTATCCTTTCATTGATAGGCGTATTTGCTTATCAGGCATATTGGCTGACAGGACTCTACAGCTCGATGAAAAAGATATGGATAACTGTCTGGCAGAGACCCTGCAAGTAAGTGACTACAACGAAATGATGGCTCGTTGCGACTCACTAAAAAGAAACAGTAACATTGATAAGTATATCAAATCGAGCTTTGAAGTAGACAGCATCATGACCCATGCAGGCAACTCTTATGGAATCCATATCCCTAACAGAATCGGACTGGAAATCAATGAACCTCTGTCAAGCACTGTCGATAAAAACGGAACACTGGAGTTGCTCACCAAGTATTTTCAACGCGGCATACACAGCCAGCTTGATTTGTTTACCGAAATCAACCTATCCACTTTCGACAGCCTTTTCAATCGCACACTCGCTATGCGGGGAATCATCTTCCTGCCCCACCGTATAGAAATGCTGAAGCTGCACGACAAGGACACGACCATTGTACGAAGTCTGAATTATCCGCCCGGCTTCATTCCAAGCAAGAAAGCCGATTCTTTTTATTACAATTATGATTTATATAATAAAAGATACTACCGTTTGTGGGTGGAACCGACAGATATGCTCGTATTCCGGCAAATGAAAGGTATTCTCTACACTTCCTTCTTTATCATTATCATATTGGGAATCTCCTTTTGGTATCTCACCCGAATCATTTTACGCCAAAAGAGTGTGGAAGAAATGAAAGAGGATTTCACTCATAACATCACTCATGAGCTCAAGACCCCGATAGCCGTAGCCTACGCTGCCAATGATGCCATGCTGAACTTCAAGGGAGCCGAGAACCCGGAAAAAAACACACTTATCTGCAAATCATCCAAGCACAACTCAAGCAACTCAGTGGCTTGGTGGAACAGATTCTGTCCATGAGCATGGAACAACGTAAGAACTTCCGGCTCAATTATGAAGAGATAGATTTGAAACCGATGTTGGAAACACTTATCAGGCAGCACCAACTTAAAGCGGACAAACCAATGGATTGCCACCTGGCAATGATGGACAACACCACCATATATGCAGACCGCACCCATCTCTACAACATGATAAGCAACCTGATAGACAATGCAGTGAAATACTCCGGTGAAAAGGCGGATATTTGCATTTCCGTAACGGTGTGTAATGGTTATGTAACGGTTAAGGTGAGTGACAAAGGCATCGGCATACCCGGTGACAAACAAAAACACTTATTTGATAAGTTTTATCGGGTTCCGACAGGAAATTTACATAATGTAAAAGGATACGGATTAGGACTCTATTATGTCAAGACAATGGCAGAACAACACAAAGGAAGCATCACCGTAGAAAGCAGCATAGGAAAAGGAAGTACATTTATTCTTCAAATACCCGGCAAATAATGGAAAAGATACACGTTTTATTGGTAGAAGATGAATTGACACTTGCAATGATTATCAAAGACACATTGGAAGAACAGGAGTTTATTATCACCACAGCTTCGATGGCGAAGAAGGGTTACGTACCTTCTTTGCACAGAAACCGGATATCGTAGTGGCAGATGTAATGATGCCCCGCATGGATGGTTTCGAGATGGTTCGCCGCATCAGGCAGACAGACAAACTGACCCCTGTACTGTTCCTCACGGCACGCTCGGCCATCAATGATGTAGTGGAAGGATTCGAGCTGGGGGCAAACGACTATTTGAAGAAACCTTTCGGAATGCAGGAATTGATAGTACGACTCAAAGCATTGATGCATAAGGCATTCATAGAAAAAGAAGTCAGTCATTCTTATGAAATAGGAGACTATCAGTTCAACCCGGTTACCCAACAGCTCACCTTTGCGGGAGCGACACAGGAGTTATCACATCGTGAATCGGAGATATTGAAACGGCTATGCAATAACCGCAATGAAGTGGTAAGCAGTCAAAGCATTCTGCTGGAGCTATGGGGTGATGACAGCTTTTTCAACTCTCGCAGCCTGCACGTATTCATCACCAAGCTAAGGCATAAGTTGGCAAAAGACAGCCGAGTCAGGATTGTGAATGTCAGGGGAATAGGCTACAAACTTATCCTCGGCTTATAAAGAATGAGAAGAATTCACTTTTCTGCCTCTTATCAAGACCTTTTGTTCATCCGATAAGGTAGTAGCAAAGATATAATCTTCCCCACCCTCTTTCAGCTTCAGGCGTTTCCGCAGTTCGGCCACCGAAGAAGGAAAGTTTCGCACGGTGAGATTGGCTTTTCCCATATCCTGCAAAAAGGCTTTCAGCTCTTTTTTACCAAAACCCGTCACCGACTCTACCTTTGAACTTTCTTCCGGGGAAGTCAGCCACAAAAAGAGGAAGAGGTATATAGATGACTATTCACATGCAACTTTCTTACCGGATATGCCTGAGTCAAAGAACGAAAAGCTCCGGCTTTCAGGATAGACGCATTCGGTTCATACAAATAGGTTTCCACTTGTCCGGCAAGAAGAGGGCACGGTGACAGCCTTTCCTGTTTCTGAGTACACACATAATGCTGACTCTCTCCTATGTGTGTACTCAGTTCACAATGAATAAAAACATCTGATGAAATGGGGCTTTTTTGCAATACAAGCAGTAGTTCCTTACACTCATTGCCCACAGACACGATATGTACTTCACTAACGGTTTTCAACTCTTTCAGAGCCAAAGACAAGTCCAGCATCGGTGAGAGTTTTACCATTACCTTATCCGCTTTCTCAACCAGCAAGGACTCTAATACGCCAATATCCGGTTCACAGTCCGAAATGGCAACCGTCTTGCCTCCATGTCCATCCCTACGTGCCGGGTCCAGAAAAAGACAGTCCACATGAGACATGTTATGCAGGTAATCGACCCCGTCCATATTGTGGATACGGACATGCTCCAGTCCCAATAAAGGAAAGTTATGTGCAGCCAGCGCACATAATTCATCTTGCCGCTCCACATAATCGGCATACTTAAAACGGCGGGAAATAAAAGCACAATCTATGCCAAAGCCTCCGGTTAAATCGGCAAAAGACTCTCCCTCCAACAAATGAGCCTTATACTTTGCCGTCAACTCGGACGAGCACTGTTCCATTGACAAATGCCGGGGATAAAGCAATCCGGACAATGCATACCACGAAGGTATCTTTCTGCTCTGCAATTTGCCTGCCGGATATTTGTGTCACAGCCAAAGCCATATCCACACCCGGATACTTCTTCCCCTGCAAGGCAAGAGTTCGAACATCATCATGCCTATGTTCCTCGATGAAATGGAGAGTTTCTGCCGATAAATTCATGCTATGCCTTATTTATTATAATACGGATTTTACATAATGTGTCCATATCTTATTCTTTTGAACAGCTATTGCACAAAAATACTTATTTTTTCAATAGCAACTCATCAATGGCCTTCTTAAAAGCTTCTTTGGGAAGAGCTCCCTGTGCCATTTCCGGCTTTCCGTTCATCGGTATAAACAGAATGGAAGGAATACTGCGGATACCGAAAGCACGCGCCAATTCCGTTTCTTTATCCGTGTCTACCTTATAAATAACAATCTGTCCGTCATACTCTTTTGCAAGCTCGTCCAAAATAGGAGCTACCATTTTACATGGACCGCACCAAGTAGCATAGAAATCGACAATTGCAGGTTTGTCACCTTCATATTTCCATTCATCGGGATTTTTCTCAAAGTTATATACCTTTTCCAAAAATTCCGCTTTGGTCAAGTGAATGACTTTAGCCTTAGAGTCTTCTGCCGCCGTCACCCGATCTGAATTAGCATTACTATTCGTTCTTCCGCATGCCACTGTCGACATCAGTACAATTCCCAATAAAAACAACGTGATTCTTTTCATAATTATTTCTCCTTCTTTACTTGTTTATCCTCTTTAAAAAACTCTTTCGTCATAATCTTCACTTTTAATACACTCATCCTATACCATAGATATTTGTATTGGAAAGCTTTCCAAAAATATTCTTGGGTTCCTTATAAAACAAATTTCCTTAGGAAAATATTAAATTCATAACTTTCCTTCACTATTCCGGTCATTGTTGCGCCCATTCCAGCACCGACAGGCTTTGTACGTCTACTCCGAATATAGCTGCTTTCTTCAGAATATTACGGGCCAACTCCGGCTTTTTCTCTTCTTTCCATATCGATGATAAATTAATAGTTTAAGTAAATAACAGATGACCAAGTCCGAAAGATGGATGGAAAGAAGTTAATCTTACTCAATTTTCATCCGACAAGGACTTACCCTACTATATATTTAGAGCTCTTACCTGTCAATTTACGAATCAAGTTGACAAGCAACCACGATACGGTAAATGCCACCACAGCTGCAGCCGGAATCTGAATACAAACAGGCACCCCGATGGCACGCATCAAAAGGACACCAGGACCGGTAAAGAAGAAATGAACCATATATACCCCGAATCCGCAAATCGTTAAATTGGCCAATAGCTTCTGAACAAGCTCCGAGCGCACATTCACTTTCTTAGCCAACAAAAAGAAAGGTATCGTCATCATCACTACATGCAAAGAGTTGTAAGTAAAAAACAGCTCAAGCAATTCATCACTATACTCAGGTAAAGAAGTTACATGACGGAAACCGAAGAAAGTCACCGCAAACCCTACCAAAAACATAGGAACACCGAAAGACAGGATTCTGCCCAACGACCAGTCTTTATTGCGCAAGTAGTGTCCTAACAATAAGTATCCGTTGAAACCGGCAAAATAATAAAGCATACCGAATGAGTTCCATGAACAACTACCCCATAAGTAAGGCGAAACATATTCATAATAATAAGGTAACAGAGTAGTAATCCCCCAAGCGGCCAAAAACCATAATTGAGCTTTCTCCGATGCTTTCTCCACCCATGCAGAAAAAATGGGTAAATAAAGATATAACCCTATCAACAAATAGATATACCACATGTGTACATCTAAAAGAGAAAAGTTCAACGGAATCTCTGCAATATTCTTCAACGAGACACTCAAAGCCTGACGAGTCGCCTCTTCACCCGAATAAGGAAAAAAGTCGAGAATCACTTCCGGTTTGAATCCCAACAAACCGGTTATCCAGGGAAACAGATTATAAAGCACTGACCAAAGAAGAAACGGCCAAAATACACGGCTGATCCTTTTCTTGTAAAAAACCGACGTCTCCCCTCGTACCGGCAACAGTAAAGCACCTGTAATCATAACGAACAGGGGGACACAAGGGCGAAGGAATGCTCCGTATGCCGCGCCCCAAAACTTTATTTGTTCAAGCTCGGCAGAAGGCTCACCCGAATAAAAATTAAAAGGGTCTGCGCAATGACAGCAAACCACCGTAAACATGGCCACAAAACGGACAACATCCAACCAAACTACACGGTTCTTAGCAACAGATAGTACACTAGTGTTATTCATAGACGAAAATTTTATTTAAGTTGCAAAGATATATCTTCTTTGAAGATGTTTTGTTGTTTTACGGCAAAAAATAGGAGGATGTTCTCACGAACACCCCCCCCCTCGATAACCTAAATTACTATCTAATGTTGTGAAGAGAGCCTTCTATTCATCAGCGGCTTCAGGATCCGTCACAGAAACCGAATAAAATTTAAATTCGGACATTGTCCAGAAAATACTACTCGTATTAGTAGCATTAACTACCATTCGGATTTGACTGAATGGTTGCGGTGCATCATAAATCTCAGAAGTAAATGTACCCGTAGAAGTAACCGGTAGTCCATCTGCATCCTTAGTGAAGTTACGGATAAGGAACCAGTTGGTACCATCCGTGCTACCCATCAAATCAAAATCAGTCGGTTTATTACTGCCGTTATTACGAGGTGCATAATAGAACTTATAGGAACCTGTTATTTCTTCTTTCAAGTTAACCTGCATCCAATGAGGAGCCGGTATATTGACACTCCATGCCGTATGGAAAAAAGTGCCGGTATTGCCATCCAGCAGATTAGCAATAGGTCCTTCAGTCGGCTCCTGCGCATTCGTACTCAAGTCAGCAGCAGTCAAAGCTATCTGTGTACTCACAAAAGTAGGCAATGCCGGCTCCGAAACCTTTGAGATAGTTTGAACCGCACTCTTATCACCTGTAGGGCTTACTGTTTGTACCGAGAACTGATACTCGCCAAACTTCTTACGTGTATCCGGTATTTCAATACTATCTGCATAAATGCTTGCAGTACGCATAACATCTTTTTTTTCTGCAATGGGTCGTAATAGTTCACTTCAATATAACGGATACCGGCATCTTCAGGAGTATCCCAACGAAGTACAATGCGCCCGGAAGTACTTTCTGCTGTCAAGTTTGTGATTTCGGCCGGTGTAATCCCATCTTCATCACTGCTGCAACTGATGTTTGCCAAGGTAACTCCAATCAGGAGCATTCCGGCATAATATTTAAATGTATTTTTCATCTTTATTTATTTTATTAATAACCAGGATTTTGAACCAGATTCATGTTACGGTTGACATCTGTCAAAGGAACAGGCATTAAATATTGAGTCGGACTTTCAAACTTACGTTCAAAAGACACTTCTGTTTCTTGTGCAAACTCATCTATAGTCTTACCTGCAATATTCATACCTTTGGCCTTCACGCCAAAATATTCTGCTGCCTGTTTCCAACGACGCAAGTCCCAGAAAGTCTGATTTTCCAAATAGAACTCAATGGTACGTTCCTGACGAACAATCTCACGCAGTTTGGCCTGATCCAACGTAGCAATGCCATTCCATGATGTTTCTACCGTAGGTATACCGGCGCGAGTACGCACTTTGTCCAAATAAGTTTTTGCTGTATTTAAATCATTACATTCCACACAAGCCTCGGCATACCCCAAATAAAGCTCAGCCAAACGGATGACAGGCCATGGATAGAACGGTGGATTGTATAAAGAAGTACGTACATTGTAACCGGGAACTACTCCCTTTTTATTCAGATAACCGGTAGGTGAATAGTTATTAGTACGCAAACTGCTTCCTGCCGGCTGACGAGAAGTATTACCGCCTATCACAAAGTCACATACCAATTTTCCTCGACCGGAGTCACTGTATTTATTATAGCTCTCATCGTTCTGATAAGCTCCGTTACCGTCTGACGCACTCATGATTTCATAGAATCCTCCCTGGAAAGCAACCCATGAATAAAAACGAGGCTCACGATTTAAGTTGAAACGGATAGTCTTTGCTTCCGGGTCACCAATAGTGGCATTTTCTTCACCCAAAGCAGTCACTTCATAAATACTGTTACCTTTCGGGAACTCAGGGTCTTGATCTACAGGAAGTCCGTTCTTGGTATAAAAACGTTTCAACATGGCAAGAGTAGGAGACACACCATTGTAAGCAGAACCATTACAGAATGGAAGGGACTTGTTCTGAACGCTGTAGGCACCTTCTGAACGGCAATCTGCCCAAATCACTTCTGTGTTGGCGGGCTCGATGATGGTGTAACGCAATCTGTGCTGCACGGGGTCGGCCGGTTCTGCATTATCATATCCGTCCAACATATAGTCGGTACTGGTATAAAGACTGTGTCCGGCTCCTTCTGCCGCACGAATAGCTTCTTCATAAGCCACCTTAGCCTTCTGCCATTTCTCAGCACTGTATGCTTGAGGCATTAACGCCGTTCCGTCTTTATTGACAAAGCTGGAATAGAATTCGCTGTTTCCATTAAACAACGGAGAAGCAGCATACAGTAACATTCTTGCCTTCAACGCTTTGGCAGCCACACTTGTAGCCAGTCCGTAGTTCTCATTGATACGAGTTGCGGGAAGTTCGGCAGCAGCTTCATCAAACATCTGACAAACATAGTCCACACATTCATCATAAGGCGAACGTGCCGCATATTGGTCGGCAGGAGTAGTAAGCGACGGTTCCTTAACCTTAACCAAAATAACCGGTCCATAGTTACGTACCAGCAAGAAATGATAATAAGCTATCAAGAACTTGGCCTGGGCAATATAATCCTGCCTTAATAGAAGCCTCCAGTGCAGGAACCATATCGATATTGTTCAGTAAGATATAGCATTGCTTGATACCTTGAAACAAAGAATTCCAATAAGAGATAACCGGATTAGACGCAGAATAATTACCTTTAGGGAAAGCAGCAAATGTTTCATGCTCAAATGCCGTTACCACTTCATCGGAGGTAAAGAGGTCCAATGAACCTGTACCACTTCTGGGATTAGGGATATATGCATAGCACGAATAAACAAAGCGTTTAGCAGCATCCTTATCTTCAAATGCATCTTTTTCTGTCGCCTTTTCGTCAGGAACGACATCCAAGTAACTACAAGAAGACAAAATGCCCAAAAAGCATACAAGCGGCTACAATAAATATTTGATTAAACTTTTTTCATATCTGTTCGTTTTTGGATTATTTAAATGACAACTGTAAACCAAGATTAAAGGTACGCTGAGTCGGGTAACTCAAACCTTTACCACCACCCATTCAGGGTCCCAAAGAGATCGAAAGGAGAGAAAGTAAGCAAGTTAGCTCCACTTATATAGAAACGAACTTTCTTCCAAGTATAACCTATTTCTGCATTTTTCAATTTCAGGAAAGCACCATTGCGCAACCAATAATCCGAAGACTGAGTGTTGTGATTGTTATCATTCTTGGTCAAACGCGGATAAGCGGCATTAGGATTCTGATTACTTGGTGACCAATAGTCATCAGCAATCCATGACAATACATTACGGTTATACTGAGTACCGAATGGAGCAAACCCCTGACATCATCAACGAAGTATTGGCTACACCCTGGAAGAAGAAGGAGAAATCCCAGTTTTTATAAGAAATAGATGGGCCAAAACCATAAACAATTTCAGGAACAGTAGGATAACCCATAGCTACACGGTCATCACTCGTTATTTTTCCATCATAAACACCATCTCTGTCGGGTTGGTCCACATACTTAATATCACCCGGAGCGATAGCAATATTACCCAATGTAGAGCTCGGGCTATTGGCAATATCAGCCTGGTCGATATAAAGTCCGTCGGTTACATAACCGTAAATGGTATTCAGTTTCTTACCGATATTAGACAAAGAGGGACGCACACCGGGAGCCTCATCATATTCCAGAATCTCATTACGTGCAAAAGTAAATGTTCCTTTAAACTGAATGGCAAGATCTTTATTGATCTGTTTTCCATAATCAAGAGAGAGGTCAAAACCATAGTTCTTCACTTTAGCCAAGTTACCATAAACGGCAGTGCTGGCCGTACCCAGGTAGTTAGGAATAGAATAGCGTTGTTGGAAGATATCACGACGGATTTCGCGGAAAGCATCCACCGTAACATTCAAGGAGTTGAACAACTGCATATCAAAACCTACATTTAACTTCTCACCCACTTCCCATGTCAAGTCGTTGTTCTGATAACGGGTATATACAGGACCATTTAAAGTAATCTGCTGCTTGTCACCGGTAGTAAATCCTGCATTTTCACTCTGAAGCGTAATATCAGACATATAGATGAAACGGATAAGACCACCCGATGAATCGAGCAATTGGTCATTACCTACCAAACCGTAAGAAGCACGGAGCTTTAAATTAGAGATAACGTCTTTCAGAGGTTCGAAGAAGTTCTCCTGACTTACATTCCAACCTACTGCTACAGAGGGGAAGAAGCCCCATTTATGTCCTTTGGCAAAGTTTTCGGAACCATTATAACCGGCATTCACTTCGAACATATAACGATTGTCATAATCATAAGAAAGACGACCCGCAAATCCCATGGTGCGGCAGATAAGTGAAGCGACCAAATTACCGGGAGCATTATTATCATATTGGTCAATATTCCAAAGAAGCATACCGCTCACATTGTGATTACCAAACTTATTCATATAATCTACATAAGATTGGAAATAGATACGACGGTCACCCGCAACACTCGAAGTTGTACTCAACACCGGCTTACTCGGATTGGAGGAACCAAACGGAGATATGTTCAGACTATAACTACCGTCAGCATTCTGAGTATAACCGGTCAATGTATAACGGTTAATGCCCTGAGAACGGCTGGTAGTGGTTTTATTATAGTTTTTATAAGAGAATAAAGCCTTAAAGCGAAGCCCCTTCAACAGAAAATCCAACTTTTGTTCAAAGTCAATATTAGCCATTACCGTACTCTCAAAAATATCAGTATAGCCATTGGTCAAGCTGGCCATCGGATTGACTGCACCTTGGTCATTACCACCTGCATACGCTCCCCAATAAATCCAATTATTTACACCGTCTGCCGGATAAGCGATAGGGAAATCCACCGGATTGGAGTTCATTACAGCCGAATAAAGGTTGCCTACAGAGGTGTTAGGCTGTCTCAAGTCATTCAACTGCACATTCAGGTGCAAAGAAATGGTTGATGTCTTAGACATGTGAAAATCAATATTGTTCTGAAGGTATACTTCATCAAATCAATATTATTCTTGTAAGAGAAATACTTAGATGCTTCGTTTTTTTCAGCATACCGGTTTCGTGATTGGCTCCCACATTCATGAAGTAAGTAATCTTCTTCGTACCTCCGCGGATATTGAAGTTGGCTTTTTGGTTGAACGCCAAATCTTTGAACAAAGAGCCATACCAGTCTACATTAGGCCAGATATAGGGATTTACCCCATTGCGGGTATTCTCTATCTGTTCTTGAGTATAAAGGATATTACCTGTTCCTTCATTAGTTACAGCTTCATTATACAGCTCCATGTAACGGTATCCGTCTACAAAGCTAGGCACTTTCGTAGGTTGTGTGATATTCGTTTCCACACGCACGCCAATAATAGGCTTCTCAAGGTCGGCACCACTTTTGGTCGTAACAATCATTACACCATTGGCTCCACGCGTACCATACATGGCAGTGGCAGTCGCATCTTTCAAAATAGAGAATCCTTCTATAATTTCAGGATCAAGCGCATCCAAGTCTGCCGAACTCACTTCCACCCCATCCAAAATAATAAGCGGAGAAGTCATACCACTCAAAGTAGAAATACCACGAATGTAAAAATCAGAACCATTACTGCCCGGCTGTCCGCTACGCTGATAGGCAATAACTCCCGAAAGACGTCCGGCAAAAAGAGTTAGAAAGATTGGCAGAAGGCACTTTCAAGTCATTAGGACGAACCGTTTGAATAGAACCCACGATAGATTCTTTCTTTTGTCCGGTTCCGAAAGCCGTAACCACAACCTCTCCCAAAGTCTCGCTATCCTCCTTCATTTTAATTCTCAAACTCTTTTGGTCTCCCACTTTCACTTCTTGAGTCTTATAACCAATATAAGAGAAGACTAAAATGTCTTTCGAAGACACATCGATAGAAAATTTACCGTCATAATCGGTAATTGTCCCCAAAAGTAGAATTTCCCTTAACTCGGACATTAACACCAATAACCGGTTCTCCTGCTTCATCTACTATAATGCCCTCCACCTTACGATTTTGCTGCACAATAGTAGATTCATCTGTGACAGGAAATACCGGATGCACCAATTTCCGGGAAAAAGGAGCATAGCAAAGCTGCCAATAGAAACGTCTTTTTCATAATACTCTCTAAATTTTATGTTAATAAATAATCAATGTCATTTATTTCCCATAAAACGGCTAACACATCATTTGTCGAATCAGTTTATACTCATATTTTAACTCTACTTTAAGCTAATATTTTAACTTAAACTTGATGTTATAACCATCTTTCTTAGTTCCTGTAGAACTAAGTATATCTTATGGCTTTTGTATACTGGGTGCAAATATATAAATTTTTTAAGATATAAAAAGAAATGGAGAGATATTTTTATAAAAAAGAACTAATTATATAAAATAGAGCGTCAAATAGGTTAGTTTTATACAAATAAAACATTTTTTTCTCTCTTCCATTTACCATTATTAAACTATATCTCGATAGAATATAAGTAGAATATGGGTAGAATGAATCAATATATACTCTCTCAATATATCATAAATCGGTCCGTTTGCAATATGGAATATTTACGTTTCTTAGTTCTACAGGAACTTTATATAATTACATAAACTTCCCCATCCGATGTGGCTTTAAACCAACCTTCAATATATAAAATAGAAAAAGAGTAGAAATGCTAATTTATCTGTTTCCCAATATATTATGTAAAGGAATACATATATTAGTCACACAGATGATGTGTGTCAACCATGCACGTAACCATATCAAGTTACGATTAGTGACTGAACAAATACAGCATCAGTGAAAATTTCATAGGTACAACCATCGGTATCCCTGTCCTGTCTACATACTTCCAATAAGTCCATCAATAAAAAGCAAGTAATGCCCGTCCTTATAGAGCAAATACATAGCTTGATGGAAAGCAGGTTGCGATTGCTTAACCACGTCCGTGGTTAAAGCCTGCCCACCCGGTGGTTAGAGTTAGTCACAGGGGTGGTTAACGTTAGCCACGACCGTGGTTAAGAGAAAAATCACTTTCATCAATAAAGGAAGAAACAAAAGCATTGTCGGTGGAATACTTCACGGCCAACCGAAGATTAAATGATTATCTATGACATCAAGTAGAAGAAAAAAGGTCACCTGAGGGTCACCAATAAAGAAAAAGCACCTACAAAGTTTTTGTAAGTGCTTGATTTTGAAAGTGGACCAGCCTGGGCTTGAACCAGGACCTCCAGATTATGAGTCTGCCAAAATTTTTGCTTGAAACTACTGTATGTCAGTCTGTTAATAATCTCTTAAAAAGCCAATAGAACAACTATTGACCAACAATGGCTAAGTTTATACCAAGCCAATGAATGCACTTATACTGTGCTAAGTTTCTGCTTTATGCTTCATAACTGTTTTGGTTATATGGTTCAATGATTCTTTGCCTAATATAGCAGGCTTGTCCAAACTCTTGTCAAGAAGGAAAAGAAAAGAAAAAGTACATCCCTCATGCTCAAATCCAAACATGAATACTTTGCATACTCTCAACTTGTTGTCCTTACATCTTCTCCCACTTTCTTTCCCACATAATGAAACACATCATTAGTGCTGATGAAATCCACATAGTCAGGAAGAAAGGGCTGCAAGTTGTCATAGGCAGGTTTTGTATTCACTTCCCATATATTATTCTCAGGAAGTGAATACATCTGCCTCTTCCTAAGATTGAAGAAAGCCAAGAATGCAGGGCTGACAAGGTTATGCTTCAACTTCTTGTTAAGAAGGAAAGCAAAGCCAATGCCTTTGACTTGGATAAAGATTTCATTCATTTTGAGTTCATTCTAATGGAATTTCTCTTATTTCAGGCTTTGGCAAATCTCCCATATTCATTGCCTGTATTCTTAAAGTGCAGAATAAACCACTATTGTCTCCCTTTTGATAGTTGCTGCATAGTTATAAATATTCCATCAACAACTTCATTCTTGTTTACTCTTCCCATTACAGGATTGATAGTGTTTCCTAAAACCATTGGATGGCTGGAGATGTCTATAGCATTGTAAGCAAGATAGTAAACAATCAAAGGATTAAGTCCATTGATGTTGAATGAGTTTCTACTTTCAGGCAGGTTTATACCATACTTGGCTGCATGGTCTTTAATATCTTGGATGGATACTGTTACATCATCTATCAGCTTTAATCCATTCTCCTTAAACACCTTTTGAGCTTCTGACAATGTGTATAAGGAATCTTGCTTGGCTGTCAATGCTCTATTCTCTTGATATAGTGATATGCTATAAGAGATAGAAGCTATTGATATAATACCTAATAGTATGGATAAGATTATAAAACTCCTCTTCATTTGTATGTCTTTTTTTAGTCAGTTGTCTTTAATTGTCAATTTATCAAAGTCAAGAATCCATTTGTTTCTTACAAGAAAGTCAGTACTTAGAATGCCATGAATTTGCACCCCTGTTTCTTCTTGTAGCTGTGTCACTGCATTTGTAGCATCCAAAACAGTAAAGTTTGAGGTGTAATCAATCCCTTCAAAAGTGAATGTTGCTTCAATAGTTGGATATTCTTTATAGTTTCCTTCTATGCCCATTGTGCTTTGATAATCACCAAGCACTTTAAATTCATTCTTGAAGTGTTCAAACACATAAGTAAAAAGGGACATTGTGTGTGGCTCCTGTATCAACAAGAAAACACAAATTCTTTGGTTTGCCTGATGTTGCTATCAGTGGCAAGCCTGTTTTTTGCAAGCCTAAAGTCAGTGGAAATTCCATATATCTATTACATTTTTAGTCATTATTCCATTTTGCATCTGCATCTCCTTCATAAGCATCTGCCAATCCACTATCAATATCTTCTCTACTCCAACCACCATAATAGGCTTGCTCATCTCCATAAGGGTCACTCCAATCACCAACATCATTTATTTTTTCGGATTCATAATCCCAAAAGGATGTTTTGTGAGATGCTGCTTTTGAAATGGTTCTTTTAGGAGCAGCTTTAGCAGGAGATAATGTGTTTTTGCCTACATCTGATTTTTCCATTAGCAAAGGAAATATCTTGCCATTACTATTGACAACAATGGAGATTACAGGCTCTTTTGGAGTTCCTTTTAAAGAAACAAAACCTATATTAGCCCCTGTAAGTAAAATACAATTGTCTTGTATTAGGTTGAGCCTTGACATATAGTTTTTTGCAATGTACTAATTCCTTAAAAGCCTCTACTGAATAAGTACAGATGTAGCTTAAACCATCAAAGATGACCTTATTGCCTAATAGATGAAGGTTTATTCTTTCTTCTTTATCACCGAGAAATGTCTTAAGAGAAAAAAGATATTCTTCCTTTATAGCCCATATTTTATCATATTTCAGTGGAACAATTATGTTTCCTAATGTATTTACTATTCCCCATTTATTCTTTTCTTCAATATATGAGTACTTCATTACTCGGGCAAAACCACAGATGAATTGTGGGTCAAACCAATTGTATTGAGGTGGAATAATAACTTCTCCCTCTTGGTTCTTAACACCAAACAGACCATCCTCTTGAAATATGATATACTCCTTATCCATGCTGCCTTTTTGTAGCCATACCACAAAAAGAAAGGTGTGATGCTTTCTTGTTGAGTCCAAGGTATCACCACAACACCTACAATCACAAACAAGGAAAGCCCACACCTCATGGCATGAGCATTCACTTCCTTACTGCTGTGATTGTTAGTCTTCAAAGTGGTGATTTTAGGACTTTCACAAGTAAGAAGCAAACACTTCTTTTTCTAATATGTCTTGTTAAACTTCTATTTCATTGCTAACTATTTTTGTTGTTACTGCAAAAGTACGATAATTCTGCAAGAAACAAACATCAAATCAGCCAATTTTATAAAAGTCACTCCATATCAGCATCCGAGGTGTGGGCAAATTCTTGTCATGAAGGGATGATGAATATCTCTCCTTGCTCTATACAAAGGTACTGCTTTTGTTACATATCTCTTATTCTCATTGTTTCTTCATTTTAAAGAAGCCCCGAAATATTGATATTATTCCGAGGCTTCATCCAACAATCAAACCATAAATCATGGCTTTTTATTGCCATCGGAGCAAAAAATGCAAAGCACAACTACCCCTAAAACCAAATTGATAATGGCAAATATGATTTCTCCCATAAGGCAAAGCTGAGAATTTCCTACCATAATGAATATATAAATCTTGGAACATCCTGTTACTGAATGAACCAAGCATATTCACTGTCTCCATAGAGAGCCTTGTTCAAACCATCAGCAAGCTGGGTGGCATTATAAGCCCTGTCCAGGAAATTGTCTATGTAAGAAGACTTGTTTGCTCCTGTAAGTAGGTTATATACATTCCATATGGATATTTCATTGCCATGCTTAATGGTAGAGAAATTCTCATCATGATAGAAAGACTTGGCTACTATGCCTATCTGTGTATCAGTCATAAGCATCTGTGGCAGCATCTTCTTCTGTTCCACGGGGAGGTATTGGTACAACCTGCACTTGCCCAAGAACTGTGCAAACTGATGCGGTTTCTGTCATATAGCTGTCTTTGAAAGCACCCATATAATAAAGGTGTTTGGCTGCATTGTATTCTTGAAATAACTGCATGGCTGCATTCAATAGTCCATGCACATCCATCACCTTTAATTCTGACTTGAAGCCATCAGTAGAGACACACATATTGCAGCATACCATATTCTTAAAACCTATGAAGATTTTGAATTTCTCCATGCCTTTCTTGTTGTAAAGGTTCTCATGGTTATAAGCCCTTACCCCTCCAATTGTGAGATTGAGCCTGTTGCCATTTATATCTTCATGAATACTTGGTATCTCAAAGCAAAACATCATCCTCTCATAATAGATGGTCTTGTCCTCTTCCAACAAGTCCTTTACTGACTTATGAATGGCTTCAGGTGTTCTTCCTTTGATGATTTGGCTTACCCTGATTTCAGGCAATTCAATGCTATCATTTGGGAAAACTCTGTTGGCTGCTTCCCAGCAAATACGTAACTGGAACGAGCTTACAACA
>VOFK01001884.1_pt1 | contig 39954 bp, 41 predicted proteins | sample 5384121 | NCBI WGS metagenome assembly VOFK01 (sample SAMN12384730, study PRJNA508395) | human gut metagenome | isolation source: healthy gut J | host: Homo sapiens | reverse complement strand
TGTCAATAAGTTTAAGTTTTGCCATTTTTCTCACCTGCTTTTCGATATTTTATTGCTTTACACGACCTTAAATGTTATGATTAACTATGAAAGGAGGCATAAATATGAATGATATTTTATCGTGGTTGACTTTAATAATATCCGCAGTTTCAACCTTATGCACTTTGGTTCTGTCTTGGATATTATTTAAAAAGGAACAGAACAAAACCTATCTGAAAGAACGATATGAATTAGTGATTTTCCCCATATTCAACCTGCTTGAAGAACATTTGTACAAAAAGGAAATTACTTCTGAAATTAAACAAGCCGTTGAAAAATGCGAAGATATTATTGCCGATAATAAACTTATCGCAGGCGGAAAACTCAGCTATGTATTTTCTCTTCCATTAGATAAAATTAACTTTCAAAGCATTTCAAAATTAGTCGACAAAGAATATGACGATTGTTGTTGTGCTTTAGGAATTCCTTTAAGACCGTTAGATAAAAAGATGTATACATACAAAACACGAAACATAAAAGTTTTAATATTAGGAATCACTAAATATTCAATGCCGTTGATTGCGGTTTTCCTATTATCAGTAATTCTAATTGTACTTTTTGAATACTTCTTTCTTAACGGATAACTCCTGCTTTGATAAGCATTGCTATAATCAGCAGAAGTAAGCTAATTGCGTTGAGAATAAACACTACAAACATTAAAAACTTGTTCAATTTTCATTCTCCTTTGCCCACTTAATCAGATCCATAATTTGAGCGTCGTGCTTATCAAGGTAGCTGTCTATTGTTTTATACAAATGGGCGGCTACTATTTTTATTGCTAATACTGCTGAAACAAAAGCTGTGCAAAGCATTAGCAGTCCTAAAATTATTATTACTTCCGTCTTTTCTTCACCTCCTTACGCTGTTTTCTGTGAATAAAGCAATGTGTTATTGTTTTAAACGACCTTGTATGGTAATATTAAACAAAGGAGTGGTACATATGCTTGATAAGAAATGCAGAAAGATTGTAAAATGCTGTTTAAAATATTATCCTGACGAAAGAATTATTCAAACAACAGATTTACAAAAACACCTAAATTTCAGCAAGATTGAAATACACTATTGCTGTCAGAGATTGAATGAATTAGGTTTCTTTGATTCATTTCAAACTTCAATAGAAGACACGGTTCATTTTGTTCCGAGTTATAAATTGTTTAATTATAAAGAACACGAAAGAACGAAGATTAAAGAGTTTTTGATAAGCTCTGTAGCAATACCCGTCATCGTGTCAACACTATCAAGCATACTAATAACGCTGATAACACTGATGATATCAGGGATACTGCAATAGATGTAAAAATCGGGTGCTTCATTAACCATTCAAGAATAAACACCTTATCTCACCCCCTTAGTTTTGGTTGGGTTGCAAATATCTTTTGCGAATGTTATAATCGAGCAAAGGAGCTGATTATATGTGGGTAATAATTAGTGGTATTTTAGGCATTGCAGGCTTTTTAATATCTTTAATAAACCTGATTAACTATTTTGTTTCGCACAAAGTGAATTTGGAAATCACAATGCTTGAATACGCATACAAATTAGGCGTGCAGGGAAAGAAAAGACTTTTCATTCATTATAAACTTAACAATAAATCGCAACTGCCTATTTCTGTTACCGATATTCAATTAGTTCTGAACGGCATAGAGTACACCGAAGATTACAACACCCACGAAGTTAATTCTTATCATCACAAGGCAAAAGGTGTTGATGAGTATGTTCCGACATACAATGAACATCTGCCTATCAATCTTGAGTGCCTACATTCTCATTCGGGTTACCTCGTTTTTGTAATTCCTGAAGATAATTCTCCAAATCTCGATAAAGGTCTGACTTTTCAAATTCGCACCAATCGGAATAAGGAAGTACAAAAGAAAGTGTCATTGAATGAGGTGGTAACGCCCGCTCCACTCTACCTTATCAAAAGTATAAAAATCTTTTTCTAAAGGATAAGGCGGAACATAAGGTGCACTGACAGTCTTGGCGGCTGTTGGTGCTTTTTCTATGTTGAATAAATTATTAAAAAATCCCATCTTCTCACCTCTTTTTCAGTGTGGTAGTTTCCTTGTTTATAAGGTTTTCAAGTTCTGCGATACGCTTTGTAAGAGCACCGAGGTTTCGATAAACTTCAAGCATATCCGCTTTTAACATTTCGTTAAGCTGTTCACGATTTTTTCACAAACAAATCGTAAGGGACTTTTAAAGCATCACAAATTTTGATATATTCATCGGCTGTGAGTTTGCGTTTACCTTTTAACGATAAGTTAAGTGCATTGGTTGTCATCCCTGAACGTTCTGATAAATATGTTTGCGTGATGCCGTTATTCTCAAGATACGACCCGATAGCTAAATACAAATTCATTTTTTCACCTCTTTTCAAATTAAATTTGATTACAATTTGATTATATACAAATTTAATTTGATTGTCAACGGTTTTTTTCAAATTATTTTTTGATTTTTCTTTAAAAAAATAATTGACTTTTTTCAAATTTCGCTTGTATAATAAACTCAAAGAGGAGGTTATTCAAATGATATTTGATTATACTCATTTAGGTAATCTATTAAAAGGAGCAAGAGAGTCGATTGATATGAAGCAATCTGAAGTTGCAGAACTTATCGGATGCTCAGCTGCTAACATAAGTAGTTGGGAAAGAGCAAAAAGCAAAATTGACATAGAATCTCTTGTTTCATTGTGTAATATATATGGAATAAATTTTAGTGATTTAATAAATAAAGTTCATACAAAACAAGTTTCTGAATTTACTGGAACAGAAAAAGGTTTAATAAAAAAATACCGTGTACTTGACAACTATGGTCAAGAAGTAGTTGATAAAATATTAGATATTGAATATAGAAGATGTATAAATCAAGCTGACTTGGTGTCATCTTTAAACAATAATCTAATACCAACAGTGAAAGCAGCCCGAAGTGAGGGTAACAGTCAACCTATTGAAATAGTAAACTTACCTGACCTCAGCAAGTTTGAGCCTGACGATACAGACTTATAAGCATTACATAATAAAAAAACACCTCATAGGTTACAATACCTACGAGGTGGTAAAACTTGAATTATGGTAAATACAAACAGGCACGCAATGCATCTTGGCAATGTTTGATTGATTATAATATAGATAGCCTACCTGTTAAGGTAAGCCGAATAGCTAAGCAAACCGACATTGTTTTATTAAAAAATTCGGCGGTCAATCTGCTAAGTGAAAATGAGAGTGGAATAACTTTGATGCAAGATGATAAGCTGTACATCGTCTATGCTGATGAGCAATCTCCTCAGCGATGCAGATTCACAATTGCACACGAGCTTGGACACATTTTCTTAGGGCATTTATTTAAAGCTGACGGCAACGGCTTTTTTTAATAACTGATGATGCCGAACATTCGGCAAATGTATTTGCTCGGGACTTGTTAGCTCCGGCTTGTGTGTTGCACGAAATGCAAGTAATCAATGCCGCTGCAATTGCAAATTTATGTGACATTAGCCTTGAGGCGGCAACCTACAGGGCGGAAAGAATGGCAGAGCTTGAACGCAGAAACGCTTTTTACCTACATCCGCTTGAAAGGCGGGTAAAAGAGCAATTTGCAGATTTTATCAACAAAAAGAAAAACCCCCCACAGCGGCAACTGTGAGCGGTCAAAATAAGGATTAGAGAAGTAGGAACTCCTCGAATATTATTATATAATATTTGACATTATGTGTCAATGAGGAGGCTATTATGGGATTATTATCAAAATTATTTAAAAAGCCAAAATCAGAGGTAAAAACTCCTGCGATGCAACCGGAATCGGGCAAGTCGCACACGAAAGTTTTTAAAGTTGCAGGTGTTACCTTTCAGGGCAGGCAGAAGTTACTTAAACAACTCAAAACTGACAAAAAAGCAGGCAAAGCGCTTAATGTGCAGTTACAGGAATACGATTATAAAGGCGAGCCTGCAATCAAGGTGCTTGTCAACGGTTTAGATGTCGGCAATCTCCATATAGAAGATGTAGCTTTTGTTAAAGAAAATCAAGAGCGAATTCTTGGCATTAACGATTTTACAATTGGTGAACATTACGATGAGAACGATAAAGTAAGTTATAATGCAAAGGTTAAAATGCTCATAGCAAATAAAAATTAAATAAAAAAAATCCGCCCTGCTCGACTGGTACTCGAACAGAGCGGAATCATCTACACAGGGTGCAGATGATACGATTTAAACGCAAAATAATTGTATCACAATCCCCTGAATTTTTCAAGTTTTGAATATCAGGGGATTTTTGCACCCTTTTTTCAAACAAAAGGAGTGTATAAAATGAAAAAACGCAAAGACGGACGCTATCAGAAGAACATCTATATCGGACGAGATGAAAACGGTAAACGAAAGTACAAATCCGTATGTGGCACATCACGAAAAGAGGTTGAAACGCTTGCCGCCGAATTAAAACAAAAACTCGGCAAAGGCATAGATATCTCATCTGATGATACATACGGATGTTGGAAAAAAACGCTGGCTAACGGTTCAGAGGTCACTGCAAACACCACAGCAATACAAAACGCTTGAACGGTATCTCAAACATTTTGCAGAACTTGAGCCTTACAAAATCAACAAGCTGACGATTGCCGACTTTCAGGAAATCGTGTTTGACTTAGCCGCTAAGAACCCAACAACAGGCAAACCCACAGCGAAAAAATCGCTGAAGGAGTTCATCGCAACCGCAAGCCGAGTGTTTGAGTATGCTATTGAAAACCGAGCTATCGACTTCAACCCACTGAAATATGTCAAAATATCAAAGAATGCGGCAAAGAAAAAAGAACGCAGAGCCTTGTCACCTGAAGAGCAAAAGCTAATAATCAACACTCCGCACAGAGGAAGATTGCCGGCAATGATTATGTTGCTTGCAGGACTGCGAAGAGGTGAATGCCTCGGCTTGCAATGGGCGGATATTGACTTGAAACGCAACAAAATAAATGTTCATCAGACTTTGGTTCTTGACGGAAACAATTCTTACATAAAAGCAGGAGCGAAAACAGAAGCAGGTGTCCGCAAGGTTGATATTCCGACCGTTCTGTCAGACTATCTGAAAAGCCTTGCACCCCACTCCCCATTTGATTATGTAGTCACAACCACCAAAGGCAAACTTATGACAAATTCAGCGTGGCGGAGATTGTGGGAGAGTTACATCAATTGCCTAAACCTCGAAGCATTCAATTCACAGCAAGGCAAAATTGTCGGCATTGCTCCACGCAGTAAATACTGCCCCGACGGTATTCCGCAGATCATAGAACCGTTTACAGCTCATTGTCTTAGACACACCCACGCAACAAATCTTTTCTATTCGGGCTATGATATTCTCTACATTCAACACCAGTTAGGGCATACCAAACCCGAAACCACCTTGAACATTTACACGCATTTAATGCAAGATGATACTGAAGCACCTGCGAAAAAACTTGATGATTTTCTCAATCGTAAAATAAGCTAAAAAATAAACGCAAGGCAAATGTTAGGCAACTGAACTTAAAAAGTCCGATAAACACTAAGCTTTTCACACATTTATTAAGTGGTTTGGGACCAAGATGCCGCAGGTTCAAGTCCTGTCACCTCGACCAAAAAAGGTGGTTTTTTAACCGCCTTTTATTTTTTGCCAAAATTACTTAAAATGCCTTAAAAGTGGCTTAAACACTGGGTTTTTGAGATTTCAAAAATTCAGTTGAGTAATTTTGAATTAAGTTAAAACAAGATAAAATGCAGTCAAACTTACTGTCAAACTTACTGTCATTTTAGTTTGCCTGCCGATTTTCAAGGAAACAAGATAATATATTTTTAAAATTTATTACATCGTAACACAAAAGATTTTTTATTATTAAAACAACAAAGAGGTTAAGCAATTTTTTCTAATGCTTAACCTCTTTTTTTATTTTGTTGATTACAAAGCATTCCCATATCATAATTACCCTCTTCAGGAGTTATAACTTTTCATGTAAATTCCTCCTTAATATGTTTATATTATACCATAAATCCTAACTAAATTAAATACTTTCTTTAGTATAATATTTATTTTTAACATAGAAAAAGAGGGTGCATAAAGAACCCTCTCTTCCCTAATAATTATTTTAAGGATTTATACTTGCTATCGAATTTAATTATCTGTATTCCCAATGACCGCCAACTTTAACTTTCTCATCATAGGCTTCTTTCCAATAGCCATCTTCTACTGTTTTGGTTCCTACTTTAACCCACTGCTTTTCACAATGATAAGCTCCCGCACCATTTGTTTCCAATTCCCAAGTAAGATGCTCTCTCATCTGGTTAGCATCTACTAACTGCATACCGCAATTATTACACACATCGATGTAGCCGTATCTCATATCATCCTCTTCGTGAGTACCTGTTACAATCCATTTTCTTTCGTGGTGAACTGTCTTATAGTCGTCTACCCATACCTTCTGCTTTGGCTTTGCTGTAGGTGTTTCAGTCTTTGAAGATTCACTTGGCTTAGATGCTGGCTTCTGAGCTGGCTTTGTGTCGTTCTTTGAAGAGTTGCTTGGCTTAGACGCTGGCTTCTTGTCATTCTTAGAAGTGTCAACCTTTGATGTATTTGTCTTTGAAGTGTTGTCTTTCTTTGAAGATGTATTTGACTTAGTATCTTCTTTCTTTTCGGTGTTACCCTTGTTGCTGTTGTTTTTGTTAGATACTGTAGTTTTTACATCGTCAACCTTAACTGTAACTGTCTTACCGTCATCGGTTTTTACTTCTACTTTGCCGTCTTTTACTTCGACTTTCTTACCATTCTTATCAGTGATGTTGCCGTCTTTGTCGACTTTGATTTCACCCTTGTCTACCAAATCTTTAACTGCCTTTGGTACTGTAGTCTTAGGTACAGTTGTTGGAACAGTTGATGTCTGTACGGTTGAAGATATTACTGACGGTTCTGTCGGTTCTTTCTCAGCGTTACAGCCTGCAAGAATGCTTATGCCGACTGCTGATATGCCTGCAAGTATTGTAGCACCGCAGACAACGGCAATTACCTTTGTTTTTACTGTCGCAGTTGCTGTTGCCTTTACGATAGATGAAACTGTTGACTTTGCACCTGTTGCAATGCCTTTTGTTGCAGAGGTTGCAAGTGTCTGTCCGTTCGGGAGCTTGATTGTAATGTTCGGTACTGCAAGGCTCTTTGCTTCTTCCTTGAAAATAGTTGTAAAGAAAGGTACAACAACAACACCGTGAAGCTTGTCACCGCTTTTGTTTTCGTAATCTTCAATTGCAGTTTTCATCTTTGCCCTTGAATAATTGAGCCTTGAAAGCACAGTACCCCTTGAACATTCAAAGACTTCTGCGATTTCATCAACAGTCATTTCATTAAAATAGTGCATAATCACTGTCTGATACTGAACATCGGACAGTACTTCCTGCATAATCGAAAGAATAATTTCTCTCTTTGCCTTGTCTGAAATGTATTCTTCGGGAATTGATATACGCTCGTCAACTATTGCCTGATTTTCAAAAATTTCATCGTCCAGTTGGATTTCACCTTTACCTTTCAAATAATTTTTGCACTTATTAACGGCAATTCTGTTAAGCCAACTTCTGATTTGTGATGATTTTTCCAAAGATTGGATTTTTAAAAAAGCCGTTATGTAAGTTTCCTGCATAATGTCCTGTGCGGTTGTTTCGTTCTTTAAAAAGCTGATACAAGTAAACCACACTTCACGCTCTGTAAGCTTGTAGAGCTTTTCAAATGATTTGTTATCTCCCTTCTTAATTTTTTCTACTAAGTGGGAAATGTTCATAAAATAACCTCCTCTCATTTCCTTTCATAATATAGACAATTTAAAACGGCTTTTGATTTTATAAAATCGAAAAATTTTTCAAATTTTTTCAAAAAAGCAAATATTTTTCGCATAAAACAAAAAGTGCGTAGCTGAAGCTACGCACGAAAAATACATAGCTTTGATTGTTGCGACACAATATTTCACTTATAAGGTGTGAAAAGTAAAGCCTGTATTTTTTACCGAAATAAAAAATACACACTTAGGTGAACTTAAAATTAAATTTTTGTTTGGCATTTTTATTTTAGCATACAATATGTGAAAATTCAATATTATTTTAAATTAACTTTTAAAATTTATGTAAAAGAAATTTAACAATATCAATTCCGTACTATCATATTTCTGTTTATCAAACATCCGTTTACAAGCAAAAGTATATTGTTGTATCATTGTTATTATACAGAATTAAATTTGCATAAAAAAATCAGGCAATCGTTATGACTGCCCGATTTGTTTTTGGAAAATTTACAATTTTAATCCTATTTATGCACTGTTTTACACGCACTAACCGTAATCAGAGTGCCATGACTTTTTGAGAGATTTCTGCCGGAGATGACACTGTGCCGACGCACTTGTACTCTTCGGTTTCTTCCTTGGTTTTAAAGCCCCAGCCGTATAGCACAGCGAGGAAGTCCATACCTATTTCTTCCGCACCCTTTGCCTCGATTGTGCTGTCGCCGACAAGGATACTTTCTTCAACAGAAACTCCTGTCTGCTCACACGCCTGCAAAAGCAGATGACTCTTTGTGAGGTTTGTACCGACATCTGTTGCACATACTGCGTCGAAAACATCCGACGCCTCGTAGGTTTCAAGAAATATCCGTTGTGAACATTCTGTGCTTTTGAGTTGCTATTGCAAGCTTAAAACCGCTTTTCTTGAGTTCACGAAGAGCGTCATAAATTCCGTCATAGACGGTGAACATCTCTTTTCCTTTCTGGGAATAAAGCTTGCTGTAATTCTTTACGGCATATTCAATTTCGTCATCACTCATATTAAAGAGCGTTTTAAATCCGTATTCAAGCGGTGCGCCGATTACTCCGTAGAGTGCGCTGTGTTCAACAGGCTCATAGCCCATTGCAACTGCTGTTGTATTGAAACAATATAAAATTCCGGGGGCTGTGTCGGCAAGAGTGCCGTCAAAGCCAAAAATAACTAATTTTTTCATAAAACCACCCAATCTGCAAATAGATAAATTCATAAACAATTTTTTACAAAAGTCTTTGTCCTGCAAATATGGAAATACATCTCAAGGGGAATTATACCATTTTACGGAGATAAATACAATACTAATTTCTCCACAAGTATTAATTTGGGAATAAAAGTGCCGAAAAATATGCAATTATTGTTCTTTTGCAAGCATATGCCAATCGAAACAAGTCGAAAACCAGAGCTTTCAACTTACTTTATTTCTTGACAACATCGTGTGTGCGTTATAAAATTGAAGTACATTACATTGAAAGGTTATTTTATTATGACTTCTGCAAAGCATAAAAATCCGCCTGCCAAACCAAAAGAAAAATATTCGGTACAGCAAGCGCTCACAAACTATTATCTGCTTATTATGTTCACGCTTTTTCCGTTGTTTTTTACCGACGCATATTTTAACATCAGGCATGACAAGTATTACTTTTTCATTATATTGACGGGTATTCTCGTTATTGCGGAATTTCTTATTATTATGACCGCAAGCGTTGATAAACCGCCGGAAGACCCAAAGCTTGAAAAACCTAAACCAAAGCATTTGTATGAAGAGCTTTCGTTTATGGACTGGGCATTTATTGTATTCCTTGGGATAAATGTCATTTCAACGCTGTTGTCCGCAAGTCCTTTGGATGCACTTATGGGTACTCAGGGACGAAACAACGGTCTTGTGCTTATGGCATTTTACACCGCAGCATATTTTATGATTACAAGGTGCTTTAAATATTTTGAATACATATTCGTTGCGCTTGCGTTCGGTTCAATGATAGTTTATGCACTTGCGGTGCTTAACTCATTCTATATTGATCCTCTCGGGATGTTTACTCTTCTCACCGACCAACAGACTATTACCGACTTCACTTCAACAATCGGCAACAAAAATCTGCTTTCAAGCTACATCTGCATCGCTATGCCTGTTATGATTGCAATGTCGGTTATCACGGAGAAAACCTTGCTCAGAGTAATTTATCTTGTAGCAACAGGATTTGGCTTTGCGGCTCTTATGACTGCCGACAGCGATTCGGGCATTCTCGGTATGGCTGTATTTATGATTATTTACCTTGTATGGTTTTCAAACAGCCTTGTCAGACTGAAAAGATTTTTCCTTTCGGCAACTGTTATGCTGTTGTTTGCAAAACTGCTCAGATTGTTCTCGCTCTGCTTTGGCGACAAAAACAAGGGCTTTGATAAGTTTCAGGAAATTTTCGTTTTCTCAGGCATCGGCTGGATATTGCTTGCAGCTTGTGCCGTTATTACAGGGATTTTGTATCTTATTGATTACAAAAAACCAAACATCACAATTTCAAAAGCCGTGCCGATTGCTCTTGCCGTTGTATTCGGACTTTGTGCTGTTGCCATGATAGGAATTATGGTTTATTTCAGCTGTATTGACACCAAAACCGACCTCGGCAGTTTTGAAAGAATTATCCGCTTTAACGATATATGGGGTACGCACAGAGGCTTTATGTGGATAAGGTCGATATGGATTTTCGGCGACGCTTCATTCATTGAAAAGCTGTTCGGCGTAGGTCCGGATATGTTCTACTCCGCATTCAGTCCGTACTTTGACGACCTTTCAAAATACGGTGACAGCTCAACAAATGCCGCCCATAACGAATATCTAAACTACCTTATCACAATCGGAATTACGGGACTTCTCTCCTATCTTGCCATTGTGTGCGGTACGATCAAGAACGCAGTTAAGTATGCAAAGGAAAATCCGATGCTGATTGCGTGCGTTTCGGCTGTTATCTGCTATGCTGTTCAGGCTGTTGTAAACCTTTATCAGCCGATTACAACTCCGCTGTTTTTCATATTCATAGCTTTGTGCGAGGCTTTTGTAAGAAACGCCAAGGCTGAAAAATCTGCCGTATCTGCCGTATAAATATTATGACTGCATTTCAATTCGGATAAGAAGATTCTGCATTGACTCGTTGCGGTCACGGCGGTATCGTCCCAGCTCGTAGAGGCTGTCGGGATTTTTAGTAATTATATTGGGCTTTTCCGTACAGGTTAGTGTACACGAAAAGCCCATTTCTTTTATCAGCTTTTCGGTCAGGTCATTTTTTGCACCGAACGGATATACAAAGCAGGTCGGTTTTTTCCCTGTTGCATTTTCAAGCAAGCCTTGAGCTTTGACAACATCTTCCGTAAGAATAGATTTATATGCTTCGTCACTCTCCCCCGCTTTTGGCAAAACACCCTTTCGTGATTTCAAAGAATGCATATTGTACGAATGATTCTGAATTTCAACATAGCCCGAATCGGACATTTCTTTCATATCATCAAAAGTTATATGCCCGTAGGTCACGGAAATGTCCTTGGTTTCGGTGAATTTTTTCGGACACTGAGGCAATCGGAGATATGACCGCCTTGCAGTTGTATTTTTCAAGCAAAGGGAGTGCATAATAATAATTATTATAATAGCCGTCGTCAAAGGTCAGCATAATGCATTTTTCGGGCAATGATTTTTTGCCGTAAACATAATCGGTAAGGTCTTTTACAACAACGGTTGTGTAGCCGTTTTCGGCAAGATATTTTAAATCGTTTTCAAAAAGAGTCGGCGAAACGGTGTAGTCATTTTGCAGTTTTTCATCCTTTAAAAGTGAGTGATACATTATTACGGGCAGTTTTACGCTGTCGGTATCAGCCGTTGTTTCTTTTACTGCACCTGTCATTACCGATATTAAAATTACTGCAGACAGGAAAAGTGCCACAAAAATGATAATTTTTACTGTTTTGTTTGATTTCACTATATTTCCTCCCAATTCTTTGTGCAAGATTTTTTATCTATAATTCTTTATTGTAAATATAATCAAACATCTGCGTGATAGAATATAGCCAAAGTTAATACTGATTACTGATTTTGGCCAATCGGTACTGACTAATATTGCATAAGGATTTATGAATTATGGCAAAAAGAAATTTCAGCTCAAAACGCAATGCAATTTACAACGCTGTGTGCGGTACGGACACTCATCCGAGCGCACGCTGGGTTTATGATAAATTAAAGCCCGAAATTCCCGACCTTAGTCTTGGCACGGTTTACAGAAACATTGCTCTTTTTAAGGATGAAGGAAAGGTCAGCGTTATATGCAACGTAAACGGTGAGGAGCGTATTGACGGCAACACAGAGCCGCATCCCCACTTTGTCTGCAACAAATGCAATGCAGTTATTGATGTTGAAGACAATCAAAATGCTGATGACCTTGAGTCACAGCTTGCCGAAGAGGGATTTAAGGTAGAAAACAGATTTGTTATCTACTACGGCATATGTCCTAAATGTTCGGCAGAAGTACACTAATATTTATTACAAAGGAGAAGTAATTATGAAATGGTATTGCACAGTATGCGGTTATGTTTATGAAGGTCCCGAAGCTCCCGAGGCTTGCCCTGTTTGTAAGGCACCGAAGGAAAAATTTAAGCAGATGGACGAGGAGGCGTCTTTCGCAACAGTTCACGAGGTTGGCGTTGCTCAGGGCGTAAGCGAAGATATTCTCAAGGATCTCAGAGCTAACTTTGAGGGAGAATGCAGCGAAGTCGGTATGTATCTTGCAATGGCAAGAGTTGCAGACAGAGAGGGCTATCCCGAGGTTTCTGCCGCATTTACAAAGTATGCTTTTGAAGAGGCTGAACACGCTGCCAAGTTTGCAGAGCTTTTAGGCGAAGTTCTTACAGACAGCACAAAGAAGAATCTTCAGATGCGTGTAGATGCAGAAACAGGTGCTTGCGAAGGTAAGTTTGACCTTGCAAAGCGTGCAAAGGCTCAGAACCTTGACGCTATTCATGACACAGTTCACGAGATGGCAAAGGATGAAGCAAGACACGGCGCAGGCTTTAGAGGTCTTCTTAACAGATACTTTAAGTAATCATTAAAACAATAAAAAAATCAAAAAAAGTCAGCTTGATAATCGTATGACCAACAACTAACCGATTACACAACAGACTTAGAACAGGAGATTTGATAGTATGAAATATGTATGCGATGTTTGCGGATATGTTTACGATCCTGAAATCGGCGATCCCGACAACGGCGTTGATGCAGGCACAGCATGGGAAGATGTACCCGAGGATTGGGTATGCCCTCTCTGTGGTGTAGGCAAAGACGAATTTTCCGCAGAAGAATAATTAACAAATTGGCAATTTGGGAGCAGGCAATGCTTGCTCCCTTTTTGTGTACGGGAGTAAATTATGAAAAAATTGATTTCGTGGAATGTAAACGGACTTCGTGCCTGTGTTACAAAGGGCTTTGAGGACTTTTTTAAAGATGTTGACGCAGATATTTTCTGTCTTCAGGAAACAAAGCTCCAAGAGGGACAGATTGACCTCTTGCTTGAAGGATATCATCAGTATTGGTGCTATGCCGACAAAAAAGGCTATTCGGGAACGGCTATGTTCACAAAGGAAGAGCCTTTGAATGTATGTTACGGGATCGGCATTGACGAACACGACCATGAGGGCAGAGTTATCACGGCAGAATTTGACAATTGCTTTGTTGTCACCTGCTACACTCCAAACTCGCAAAGCGAGCTGAAACGGCTTGATTACCGAATGAAATGGGAGGATGATTTCAAGGCATATCTAAAAAAACTTGAAGAAAAAAAGCCCGTTATTATGTGTGGTGATTTGAATGTTGCACACAAAGAAATTGATTTGAAAAATCCGAAAACCAACCGTAAAAATGCAGGCTTTACCGATGAGGAGCGTTCAAAGATGACAGCGTTGCTCGATGACGGCTTTATCGACACCTACCGCTATTTCTATCCCGATACAGAGGGCGTGTATTCGTGGTGGTCATACAGATTCAAGGCTCGTGAAAAAAATGCGGGCTGGCGTATTGACTATTTTATCGTTTCAAAAGCTCTTGAAAGCAAGCTTGACGGTGCAAAAATCCATACCGAAATTTTAGGTTCTGACCATTGTCCCGTTGAACTGACGATTGACATTTAAAAAGCAAAATAAAAACCCCGACACAGCATACACCGTGTCGGGATTTTTTGTATATTATGAAAAATTTTCAAGACCGACAATATACTTTTGAATAAGGGTTGCGTCAACAACTGAAATTTCTCCGTCACCGTTCACCTCTGCAGACTTTTTCTGCAGGTCTGTAAGTTTTTCAAGACCGACAATATATTTCTGAACAAGGGTTGCATCTACAACCGAAATATCACCGTCGCTGTTCACATCTCCGATTGGAAAAATTTCAACATTCTGCGTTACATCGGCACTCGAAACCTTGACCGTATACTCTCTGTCAGCGTGTGATTTTTTTGAAACTCTCATCGTGTATGTTCCGTTTGCCACGCCCGAGATTGAATAGTCAGTGCTGTTGCCTTTTACGGTTGTTTCATATACCGCAACTCCCGATTTTTCAAGCTGAATTGTGACCGTATCATCTGCGGACAAATAGCTTTTTGCAGTACCCTTTACGGTTGTACCCGATGCAATGCTGTTGAACTGAATACCGTTCCTGTCTGCATAAGTCTGTGCCTCTGTACCGCTTGTTCCGTAAATTACAAAATTCGGAATGACTTCGGGATATGAGAAAGGATCATCAGGGTCGACAGGATAGTAACCTATAGCTTGTACGCCGATATGAGTTACACTTGAAGGGACTGTCATATTCTTGATTTTTCCCATAGAGAAAAATACGTCCTCACCTATATACTGCAAACCGTCATTGAGATTAACTGTTTTCAAGTTTTTGCCTGTGAACGAATCATCATCAACAACAACACGCATTGTTGACGGAAGTGTAATCGTTTCGCAACCGTTGTTCTGAAATGCGTCCATTTCAACGAGTTCACCGCCGTTGAGGGTAATATTTTTCAGGCTTTCACAACCATAAAAAGCATAGTAACCGATGTATTGACAGCTTTTCGGGATTACAACTTTTGTAAGTACAGGCGGTTCAAAGTATGCAACATTACGAGGAGTTAATTCGAGATCACCGAAAATAAATCCGCCTACTATCGCCTTTGTTCCCTCTTTAAATGTCAGCTGAGTATTTTTCGGCATAGTGCCTTTGTAGCAATAGGCAAAGTTTTGAAAATAAACAACGCCGTCTTTCTGATTGTTGTACCAACCCGTACCCGTAAATGCACGGTGGTCAAGAACGCTTAAATTTTTGCCGATACTGCCAAAGCTTTTTAGTTTTGAGCAGTTTGCAAACGAACTGTCGCCGACATAACGCACATTTTTACCGCCGGTTACTGTTGTCAGATTGGTACATCCGCCGAACGCTCCCTCTATGCTCAACAAAGAATCGGGCAGATTAACCTTTGTAAGTCCTGAGCACGATTTAAAGCTGTCCTTTAAAATGCGAACATTTGAAAGATTTACGCTTGTAAGATTTTTACTGCCAATAGTACCGACAACCTCCATTGTATCGCTCGGAAGTGTTATTGACTTCAACTCTACGCAGTCATTCAACCAAGCCTCAAGACGGATATTCCCCTTTGGAATAGTAAGACTTTCAATAGCAGGACAATTCATAAAGCAATTTACATCAAGCTTTGCTGTTGTCGGAAGTTTTATCGTTTTTAAGTCGTACATACCCTCAATGTCAACATGGTCAACACTTTCGGGAACGGTCAGCTTTGTTATCTTATAGTTGCTGTTTACATTGGTCGGTAATTTTATAGTCAACGATTTCAAACCGTCAGGCAGATTGAGCGTTGTCAGCTTGTCAACATAACACTCGTTCATGTAAACTGTCTTTGTGCCTGCACGGACTGTGTATGTTGAATTGATTTTTATATTTTTATAAGGTGTATTATAGCCAACCTTGAAACCTAAAAATATTCCACCGCAATAAATAGGAGCGCTGTCGGCAATGTTTTCATACCACTTTGTATCATAAATTGCACTTCGGTCAGAATCAATCTCGGAAAGGGAACTTGGAAATGTTATATTTTCAAGGTTATAACATCCACAGAATGCACCGTCAAGCTTTTCAAGGCCTTCGGGCAGAACTACTTTTTTCAGAGATTCGCAGTATCCAAAGGCATTATCTTCAATACTTTTCAACCCAACACTAAATGTAACGGATGAGAGTGAAGAACATTCATAAAAAGCATATCCGCCAATTTTCTGTACACTTTTAGGAATTTTGATATTCTTTAAAGAGGTGCAGTTTTCAAAAGCGCCGTTATTTATATATCTTACACCCTCAGGAATTGTAACACCTGTTATGTCGGAATTTTCAAACACCTTATCGCCGATTCCGCAAACACCTGACGGAATAACGGGAGTTTTGCTGCTGCCCCTATAAGCAAACAGGCAACCGTTCCATACAAAAAAGTCCGAAGCATTTTCATCATATAACCACACATTATAATCATCGCTCAAAGCAGGAATTGAAGTCCATGGGTAATCACCGAAAACACGATCGCCAAAATTTGTATTTTGACTTACATTGAAATTTTTAAGAGAATAGCAACCTGTAAAAGCTCCGTTTTCAATTTCGTTTACACTTTCGGGAATGTCAATTGACTTTAATTCAAAACATCGGCTAAATGCCCACGGTCCGATTGTTTTCAAGTTTTTTGACAACACTACTTCTTCAAGGGGAACACCGTCACTGCTGTCGGCAAATGCACTTTCACCGATATATGTAACCGTGTCGGGCATTACAATCTTTCTGACATTTGAGGTATCCATATATTCAACACCTGTAACGGTATAGCCGTCAATTTTTGACGGAATGGTTACCTCGGTATCGTAGCCTTTGTAATCTGTGATTGCAATTGTATTTGCAGAAAGGAATCGGTAAGTATAACCCGAGCCGTTGCTTGACGGAACTTTATTGTACAAACCTGCATAACCGGCCTCGTTTTGCGTTAAAGCAGAAGCCGTTACCGAAAGCATTCCCGTCAGCAAGCAAACTGCAAGTGCAAAGCTTATGAATTTTCTTGTGCGGTGTTTTAGTTTAGTCTTTTTCATAGAATTACCTCCAGTTATTTTGTTGTTTAATTTTGTTTGTGTTTTAGATTGTATTGCCGTTATTTATGGTTATATTATACAAAATAAGCAAGATAATAACAATACAAATTCCAAAAGTGTCAATTGACAAAACGGGAATTTCGTCTTGACAAATGATTTTTTGCAAAGAAAATGCTCCGACGCTAAAAAGTATCGGAGCATATATGAGTTTTTTTTATAATTAACTGACGGTAATTTTGTTCTGACCGCCTGTTATGTCGGAAAAATTGTTTTTTGCACTTTTAACGAATGCGAAGATTGTTTTTAGAAGCATATTTCTTGTTTTGCTGTCAAGACCTGCAAAGGATTTTAGGATTGTTCCCGTGTTTTTAAGCGGATTTTTCAGCATCTCATTAAAGGTTGCGGTTTCTGTCAGCGACAAAGGGCAAAAACCTCTTTTTGTGAACTCCCGTCTTTGAGCAATTGTCAGCGATTCAACAAATTCTTTCAGCGTGTGGTCAAAGAAAACGCTGAAATTTGTAGTGCTTTTCAGCCTGACAAGCCTGTTCTGCTCAATCTCCCACGAATAGACATCGTGCTGAAGAAAACCTTTTTGATTGCTCTTTACAATTGTGTAGCTCTCCTCATGCTCAAATATCATGCCGAAAATGCTTGACTGCGGAACAAAGGTGTAGATTCTGTCGTCGATTTCATAAAATCCGCTGTCCCTGATTTTGTCAAGAGAAAACCCCGGTCCGTCAAAATTGTAAATATAATCAATGTGATTTCTTGAATTTTCATCGGTAAAAGCACCGGCATAAACCGCAAGATTTCCGCCCTTTGAGTGACCGCCCAGAATGAATTTTCCGTTGAGCATACGGACTGCCTTTTCAAAATAATCAAGAGCCTTTTTCTGTGACGGCAACGGAAATGTGAAGAACATATTGAAGTCCTCCTGCCAGCCGACAAGAGAAAAGTCCGTTCCTCTGTATGAAATAAAATAATTCTTTTTGAGAAATTCAAAAGTGATTGCGGAAAACTGCATACTCACATCGGACTCAACCTCGTTTACATACCCCGAAACAAGAATTTTGCCGAATCTCTTGCTCTCTGCCGTTGCTTTCAAAAGGTCGGCGTCACCCTTCCACAATAGATTTTTCTCGTAATCATCGGTTGCAAACACACGCATTGCCGCCTGTTCAAGGGTAATTTCATCAAACAGACAGGACGATACCGCACCGTCAAAAGGAAGATATGAAAGCCGTGAAAGCACAAGTGCGTCAAGCTCGTTAAAACCATCCTGTTCAAATGTCAAATCGCCGCGCCAGCTTATGTAATCAAATATGTCAGCCATACAAATGCCTCCAATCTGTTTTCTCTCTGTAATTATTGTATCACTTTGTACTAATTATTTCAATGCAATTTTAAAAATTGAAAAAGAAAAGGACAAACGAATTCGTTCATCCTTTAACAGTATATGAAGTTATCTGAATTTTGCGATTTCTTCAAGAAATTGTTTTCCGAATTTTTCAAGCTTTGTTCTGCCCACACCCGAAACTTCAAGCATTTCATCGGGTGTTTCGGGGCATTTTTTGCACATATCAATCAGCGTTGCATCGGTAAAAATAACATAGGCAGGAACGCTCTTTTTGGATGCAATGCCTTTTCGCAAAGCCTTGAGCGCATCAAGTAAATCGGAATTAACAGGCACTTCGGGGCGGTGCGTTTTGACAACCTTTTCGGAGTTTTCAACTTTCTTCATCACAAGCCGTTCCCGCCCGAAAAGCACATCTCGGCTCTTTGGCAAAAGTTTTAGAACCTCGGTTTCATTGTCGGATGAAATATACTCCTTTTCGGCAAGAAAGTCAATTGTGCCGAAAATATGCCTTGCCGTAACCTCTTTCATTATTCCGTAGGTTGACTGATTGTTAAGCTCAGCTTTTAGAATTTTCTCGCTTTTACTGCCCCTTAACACATCACAAATCACGGTTTTGCCGTACCTTTGTCCTGTTCTTGCAATACACGACATAATTTTTTGAGCGTCAATTGTGACATCAACAAGCTTGTGAACGGAAAGACAGTTGGAGCATTTTCCGCAGTAAGCCTTTTTTTCACCGCCGAAATACCGCAGAATAAACCCACGCAGACAATCGTTTGTTGTGCTGTAAAAGGTCATATATTTTAAGCGTTCAAAATCACGCTCACGAATTTGCTCGTTTTCTTCAATTGTAAGCTCATCGTTGCCCTCGGAATTTTCAATCATAAAACGATTTAGGCGAACATCCTTAGGACTGTAGAGCAAAATACAATCAGCCTCACCGCCGTCACGACCTGCCCGTCCTGCCTCTTGATAGTAGCTTTCAATGTTTTTCGGCATATTGTAATGAATTACATATGTAACATTTGACTTGTCAATTCCCATACCGAAAGCATTGGTTGCGACCATAATATTTTTTCGGTCAAAAACAAAATCCTCCTGATTTTTCCTGCGTTCGTATTCATCAAGACCTGCGTGGTATCTTGCCGCCGAAAAGCCGTTATCGCAGAGCAATTCGCAGACAGATTCAACATTTTTTCGGGTTGCACAATAGACAATTCCCGACCTGTCCGCCACGCTCCCGAATGAGATCAATAAGCTTTTCGTCCTTTGACGATGACTTTATTACGCCAAAGAAAAGGTTGGGACGGTCAAATCCCGTTGTAATTTCAAACGGATTTTCAAGCCTGAGAATTTTCTTTATGTCTTCTTTTACATCATTCGTAGCCGTTGCGGTAAATGCTCCGACAATCGGACGATTTGCAAGGCTTTCAACAAATGAAATAATTTTGAGGTAACTCGGTCTGAAATCCTGTCCCCATTGTGAAACGCAATGAGCCTCGTCAACTGCAACCATTGAGATTTTTATCTTTTTACAGGTGTCGAGAAATCCGTCAGTCAACAGCCTTTCGGGTGCAACATAGATAATTTTATATTTTCCGTGTTCAACATTTGAAAGCACTCGGAGAAATTGCGGATATGAAAGTGAGCTGTTTATGTATGCCGCAGGAACTCCCGACTGAACGAGTGAGCCGACCTGATCCTTCATCAGCGAAATCAGAGGTGACACAACAATTGTCACCCCGTCAAAAAGTAATGCGGGGATCTGATAGCACATAGACTTGCCTGCACCTGTGGGCATAATGCAAAGTGCATCTCTGCCGTCAAGCAAAGCGTCAACTATCTGTTCCTGTCCGTCTCTGAAAGAATCGTGTCCGAAGTAATCTTTTAACACGCTTAATTTATCACTCATCTTTTTGCCCTTATCTATCATTCTTTATTGGAATTATAATCATTGTATTCCCTTTCAATCCAAGCCATAAGCAGATTTACAATTTTCTGCTGTTCGACCTCGTTAAGCTGTTTATCCCTTGCAACTCTGTACCACTTGTTAAGACACCCTCTGCAACAACAGGCACAGGCGTGCTGTGCGATAAAAACAGGGTGTCCCCTCATAGGCGTTTGCTTTCCGTCATTCGGAATATATTTTGGTGCAAGCCGTGTTCTGACAAAATCTTCTGCATGGGAGCGGATTTTATTCATTCCCTTTTCATTAATATAGTCAATGTCCTTTTGCTTTAAATGAAACCGACTGCGAAAATCAGATTTTTTCAGTTTGTTTAGTGCCTCATCTATCGTTTGCATTGTTCATGCCTTCTTTTATTGTCATACCTTAATTATAAACAATTACTACGGTAATGGCAAGAAAAAATGCACTCATTTTCTGTTACAGAAAAAACAACCCCACGATTATTTTACCGTGGGAGTTGTTTTCATAGGGTTGCTTTTCAATTATTTTTAGATATTAAACATCTTTGCAATATTTTTCAGCAAGGGCAAAGAACGCTTTTTCGAGCGAATCCAAGGTTTGTTCCGTCATACTGACCGACATACTGTTTTTGTCGGAAAATATGATTTCAACGATTGTAACCGTGGCATCATCGACTGTCAGTCCTTTGTTTTTTGGATTATATTTTTTCAGAATTTCCAATGCGTCTTCGGCGGTATCACACAGCAGTCTCATATCCGTTTCGTCGATCAAAACATTTTCAAAAGCGATATAACCGCATTTGCAGATAGCGTCAAAAAGGAAATTTACACCTTTTTTTCGCACATAAAAAGAACAGCAGGAGTCAAAATTTGAATGATTTTTTGAATAGCTCACGGATACAATTTCTTTTTTTACACGCATTTTTCGTTTGGAAATATTATGAAATAACGACCGTAAAGTCATATCGGTTATGTCATGGCAGCCCCGCAGAACGGACAGAATTTCGGCGGATTGCCGTCAGGCTTATATCCGCAAGCCGAGCAAACAATTGCCGCAGCATTTTGCGGAGTAAACGGCTGTGAAACTTGCTGATTTACTGTGTTGCTCTGCATAGGCATTCCGTTCTGCTGATAGCCCATATTGTTCTGCATGGGCATTCCGTTCTGCTGATAACCCATATTGTTCTGCATAGGCATTCCGCTTTGCTGATAGCCCATATTGTTCTGCATGGGCATTCCGTTCTGCTGATAACCCATATTGTTCTGCATGGGCATTCCGCTTTGCTGATAACCCATATTGTTCTGCATGGACATTCCGCTTTGCTGATAACCCATATTGTTCTGCATGGACATTCCGCTTTGCTGATAGCCCATATTGTTCTGCATACCGTTCCTTATTTGTTCACACAGTCTCATTAATTGCATTCCGTCATCAAACGCTCTCATAAGCTCATTCCTTACAGTACCGATTGACGAATCAACATACATTGATATATCGGTTATGAACGGATGATTTACGATGAATTTTGCTTTTAAAGAAGATATTCTTTGCGGTGATGACGATGTGTTTGTATCACGAACATACGGCTGAAGTGCAAGCGGAACATCAAGCATACCGTTTTGCCCCGAAAATGAGTTTGTTGTATCAAGCTGACTGCCAAAACCGCTGTTCCTGCCCTGACGGTTATCATAGCGGTCATACTCATCAGAATTCCGTCACGGTCGGAATCCTGCAGAGTTGTATATCCAAGCTCAAGCCAAAAGTCCTGCAGCTGTGAAAAATCAAAAATTTCAGGATTGCTGTTTTTGAAATCTCTGCCTATTGTAAAATAGAATTTTCTGTTATTAAAATCTACAACAAGCTTTTCGTTTGTACCGGCACTTGCCGACTGAACAAATGCCGAATATTTCTGTCTGTTCTGTTCACGCTGTTCAAGATGAGCTTTAACATCTGCTAATGTTCTGTTTTTCCAGCCTGATGAAAGCGAACTGAGCTTGTGCTTACAGTCGCTGCAAAGATAACCGTCTGAAAGCTTTTGCCTCGTGAGGGCGTTTACCTTGTCACCGCAAAGGTCACAATATTTCTTTTCAAATAGTCCCATAAACTTTCTCCTTTACAAAAGATTCACGATTTTCTTCTGAATATTTGTAGCATCAACAACTGATATTGTGCCGTCACCGTTTGTGTCTGCAATTTTAAAAGTGTAATCGTCAAATTCTTCAAACCCGACAATGTATTTTTGAACCAAGGTTGCGTCCACAACATTAATAACACCATCCATATTGACATCATACGGAACAGTAATTTTTACTACAAGGTTAACATCTTTCTTAACAACATTCACTTCATATACCCGTGTTACGCATTGCGGTTTGCTTACAGTAATGACATATTTGCCCGGAACTGTTTCATAATACACATATAAGGGTTTTGCATTACTGTTTACCGTTTCATGTGTATAGCTGCCATTATAGACGCCGTCAGGAGTGTATTTATCAAACTTAATAGTAATAGTGTCATCCGGTAAGCCGCCCGTTCTTAAATCCAGTATAATACGGGCCTTAACCTTTTGCGTAACTTTAACAGATACACTGTAAATGACATCACCGTTTTCACCCGTGACAGCACACCTGAAATGAGTTTCATCAAAATCCGTATTCGGTCTGATGCTCAAAGCATTTGTTTTTGTTCCCTTGAAGGAAAATTTGTTTGATGTGGATGAGTTGTCACTTATGTTGCGCCACACATATCTTCCTGTGCTTCTCCTTACTTTCATCTGCCACTGATAGCTTGCGGCATTGTTGGCAGTAACCGATATAGTTCCTTCTTTGCCTTTCATAATTTCTGCCTCAGTGAACTGATGTGAAAATGAAGGTGATTTATCTGCAACAACGTAATATGCCCAAATATAATATTGACCTGTGGTTTCATCCTGAAGAATTGTCGCCTGACCATCGTCGTTGTACAAGCCACATACTGCGTTCTTGGCAACCGCATATCCTCTGTTCATATTAAAGTATAGCTGACAACAATACATACCGCTGTCAAAAAGCTTCTCCGTCGTTGAGCTTTCTGCTAACTTTGTTGTTTTTGTACTCATACCACTCAATATAATCAAAACTGTAGTAAGTGCTGTTTATCGGAGTTGCCGTAGTTGAGGGGATTTTCCGCTGTTCAGGTTTCTCCAAGCCTAAAAATCCAATTGTAGGAATTTCTGTCTTCTCAAGAAGTCCCGGAAAGTTACATTTTCCCGAATAAAAAGTACCGCTTTTTGAGCCCGTTACTTTACATCTAAAGACAACATCTTTCCACCCTGAGTCAGGTCCCTACAAGTTCTGCGTAGGTCTGAAATTTAAGATGGTCTGTAAAAACACCCGAAAATTTCGAGTTGGGTCTGTCGGTTTTATCGGAAAGGTTAACCCAGTTTAGGCTCGGATATTTTGCCTGCCATTGATAGGTAAAGGTTTCGCCTGTACTGCCGCCGTTTACTCCCACGATAATGTTAAGGACATCTCCTATGTAAACCTCGGTGTCGATATATTTGATATAAGCCTGAGCCGCCGCATTTGCGGTTATGGCTGTCATAGGAAGAGCCGTTAAAAGCATAAGCATACACAGAACAACACTCGAAATACGCTTTACTTTTTTCTTGATTTTCATAAAAATCCCTCCTTTATGCCCAAGGGTCAACCGAAGCCGGAGTTCGTATGTCAGAGAGTGCAAGATTACGCCATAAGAACCATTGATTGCCCTTTCTGCGAAGCTCAATCGGACGAGGTGAGTCTGCTCCCGACGACTGAACCTGAACCTTTGCATAACCCTCACTCTGATAGGTATATGCATACTCGGAAACGGTTATTTTGTACGGAACATTCGGTGTATAATCGTTCTTCACGGATGAACCCTCAAAATATGAGCGAGGAATATATCCCCTGCCCTTGATTCTGTCACGCAAAAACTGAATATCCATCCCGTTCATCGGCTGAGGTCCTTTTAATACATTAAGCATTTCTATTGTGTTTTCCGGACTTTCGTCATATTCAAGCAACACAAGCATTGCAAATGCCGCTGTTGAAAGAGGTGACGAAAAGTCAAGCTCCGGCATTTTTTTGAGTTCATCTGCATTTTTCGGATAATCGGCAAATACAAATGTTTTGCTTTTGTGCATCGCATTGTTTACCGCTCCCGAAACGGCCTTTGAAACATTGTTTTTTACAGCCTGATTTGTCATATTTTTTAAGCTGTCAAATATACCCATAAACAGTACCTCCTTTTTAAAGTGCGTCAAGTGCGGCGGCAAGATAATCTGCCGTTACGGATGAATAAAAAAATGAGCTTATTTTTCCGAATTGTTTTGCCTGTTTAACCCTGTCGGCAAGGTCGGGATATGCCTGTTCGTCACAGAGCAGAGCCGTTTTACAGCTTGGCAGATATTCCTTTACTTTTCCACAAAGCTCAAGCCGTTTCTCAATAGTTGAATCGGCAAGTCTTGTGACATCCATAAGCAAAACATCAACTCTTTCTGCAATGCACAAATCAAGAATTTTCCCGTCTTGATTCGGTGAAACATTTTCAATACAAAATCTTCCCTTCTTTACAAGGGCATTTTGAATAGCCTCACTGAGCAAATTATTCTGAACACTGAGCAAAATTTTCTTCAACGGACATCACCCCTTTTCACCTATATCTTTCACTTATATTGTACAATTTTGCGATAGAAGATGAATGTGCCAAACGGCATATTTCACAACATAAACAAAAAAAAGCACAGCCGCCCGATTGTTCGGACAGCTGTGACCTTGTGCTAAAAAAATATTTACGGTGGGTAATTAAAAGGGGGGGTAAATAATAAAATAATTATGCTTTGTTCTTAACAGCGCCTATAATGTAAAGTACAGGGATAGCAAGACCGCAGATAAGAGAGAATACGTTGAACTGTGATCCGCCTATCATGCTGATAATTTCGCCTGCAATACACATAACCGCAACAACAACGCCCCATACAATACATGTATTTGCCTTGTGCGGAAGTTTTGCGTTGATAACGCCGATAATACCTGCAACAAACTCAGCAACCGCACTGATAAGTGCGAAAACGCCGCCGACATAAAGCATAGTCATATCGTATGTACCGTCGTTAAAAGCTGCAAGTGCGGCGATACCGAGAATGGCGATGATTGACACAATCAATGCAATAGCACCGAATACAATCATAAGGATTCCCGTTACTTTAAGAAAAGTTGAACCTTTTGCCTCCATAGTTTTTCCTCCTGTCATTAAATAATAAATTTTATGCACCTTTGTCTTTGATTATTAATCGGACAAAGATAGCGTTTTGCACAAAAGATATTCACCGTCTGAGCAGTTTATATCCTGTAATTGTATTATACTGTTTTAACAGCAAAAAATATGTGCCAAACGGCACATATTCAGAAAAAAGTATTTATTTGTCGTTAATTCTATCGTCAAGGATTACAAGTCCCGCCTCTCTTGCCTTTACGGCAAGCTCTGTTCTTGACTTAAAGCCTGTTTTTTCAAGCATATACTGTATATAGTTCTTGACAGTACCCGGAGCAATGTAAAGTCTTTTGGCAATTTCCGTGTTTGTATCACCGCTTGTCAGTTCACGCAAAACCTCAAGCTCCCTTTCGGTAAAATCCGTACTCATTGCGTTGCCGAATTTAATTTTGGGAGTTGTGTCGGGAAACACACGCTCACCGTTCATTGTTCTGTCCATAAGTTCAATAATAGGTTCGGAACTTACCTCTTTGTACCAAAAGCTGTCAACCCCTGCTTCCTTGGCACGCTTTAGATAGGAATATTCGGGCATTGAGGTAACAATGATTATCTTAATTTTCGGGTACTTTGCTTTTATTCTTTCAGCCGCCTCAAGACCGTTTGCTCCCATTGAAGTGCATATATCCATTAAAATCAGGTCAACATCGGAATTTTCACAATGATAATCCGTCATATCGGCATTACTTATTGAGCCCGCAAGCGTATAGTTTTCGCTTTGGTTTACATACATTTCAAATAAAGTTCTCGGCATTGACTGATCTTCAACTATCAGCACTCTTGTCATACTGCAGCACCTCGCTTTTCGGTATTGTGATTTCAAGAACAAAAATTTCGGAAGTCGATATTTTCATGCTTCCGCCGATTTGTTCCGCCTTTTTTCTTACGGAAGAAAGTCCGCCGCCCTCATTGATTTTTTGAGGCGGTTTTCTGCCGTTATTTGCAAATTTAAAAATATATTTTTCACCGTCGTCAAGACTTTCAAGAATCATTTTATCTGCTTTTGCGTGTCTTGCGGCATTGTTAAGGCATTGCATTGTTGCAAAAGTCAGAACCCGTGCAACCGCATTGTTATCAGTCGGAAGATTTCCGACTGTTTCAAGCGTTATTCCGACAAGCTTTGCGGCATTTTCAATATCCTTAACAAAGTTTTCGTCTTTGCAATCATTCTCTGCGGTATTCAGAACAGAAATATTGTTTTTCCACATTTCAAGTAATTTACTGTTATTTTCAGACAGAGTGCCGTTTTCAAGATATCTTCTTGTTGTTATCAGCGTACTGCCGAGCCTGTCATGAATTATCTCTTTTGTGCGAAGAATTTCTTCTTCTCTTGTCAGATCATAGACCATTTCATTGTATTTTTTCAGATGAGCATTAACCTTTTTTAACTCGCCTATTTCATATTCCAAGGTTGATGTAAGCTTTGTAAACTCTGTTATATCGGTTGCCGCAAGCTGAAAATACTGTTTTGAAAAAATTTCCGTTTCCGACAACGAAAAGCTGAAAACCCTGCCGTCCTTTAATCTGACTGTAAATGCCCCGTCATTTTCATATTGAGAAGCCTCTTTTATCTTCTCTCTGAAGGGCATTGCAACATTAAGCGATTTACCCGTAAGTTCAAGGCATATGCTTTCCATAAGGTTATTTTTCAATACAACAAGTCCGTTTTCGTCAAAATAGCAAAGTCCTGTCGGCAAGCCGTCAAAGCTTTCTTTAATTGACATTGCGGTAATATCGGTATTCCTGCAATGATGAAGCCTTACCGTTATGTACACAGACATTACAGCACAATATGCCGTTATGCCGACAGACAGAGCAAACGGCATTCTGCCAAAAAATTCAGCCATTTTATTAATTTGGTTATCGTAATATATTTTACTCAAGACATGAGTGCTTACCAAAAACATTGTCAAAGAGATTACTGCAATTATAACCGCTGAAATCGGTTTCCACAACCTGATTTTATAAAGAAAAGATTGCGTTGCGTTGTATATTGCCGCACAGGCAACAACAAATTGCACACTCATCAATATAACACAAACAAACGAACGCATTTCAAGGATGGATGTCATATGTCATCACCTCCGCTTTGCATACGAACAAACACAAACAGCGTGTCAGCGTCATATTCCGTGGTGACATTTCCGCCGAGTTTTGTAATATCGTCAAGTAAATCATCGGGAATTTTCATTTCATTTTTGCTGTCACAGTTGATTTTTAAATCAATAAATCTGTCATGGACTTTTAAATTAAACAGCAACGCATCTGTGCAGTTCATTATATGCCTTATAAAAATCCCGATGAATTTAAAAAGTGCAATCGTTTTTTCGGCTGAAATTTCTCCCGAAACATTACTGAAAAACGAACACGAAATTCCGTATACAGAAATGTACTCGGCAAGTTCTCGGATACTGTTTTCAAGCTCAAAAGCATTCAGCATTTTTCTGCTTTTTGCCATAATGAACAGATTGCTTATTCTCTTGATGTAGACATTAACAACACAGGCACCGGCATAATTAACCGAAATATCTCCCCTGTTGTTTTCAATATTTTTGAGTATATTTTCAAGGTCGCAAAGCTGAGGACGGATAAATTCGGTTATACTGTCATAGAGCTTGTTCTGTTCGGTTACTGCCGCTCTTCGTTTTTTCAGCTCTGCCTCTGATTTTAAGATTACATTGTATTCCGAAATCTGCTCTTTTACTTCCGAAAGTTCTCTGTTAATTCGGTTAATTGCCGATATATCTTCCGTCCAAACTGCCTTACCGCCTTTTATATTATGCTTTTTAAGAATTATATTTTCATCAATCACAACACTGTTACCGTTTTGCAGAACAACATCTTTTGAAACATTTGTTGCGTTTTTTGAGCGGTATTTCACATTGCCCTCATTGTCAAATATGAGAGTGTTAAGATTTGACGCATTGAAAAAATCGCCGTAACCCGTATTTGACGGCACAAGACCCTATCTGAATAAGGCTTTCCCATAGAGCAATTGAAGCAAAACAGAACACCTCGGGAACATTGTAAATTCTAAGTCCCGAATATCCGTGATTCAGATTATTCCAGAGTGTGTAAATTATTGCGACAAGAATTATTACAATCGGAATCCACAGCTTTTTGCGTGTTGCGGAAATTCTGCATCGATTTATTGAAAGCACAATTGACGAAAGTACAAGTATAAAAATCCACACTGCAATTACATAGTAAACAGGGCCGTAACTGTATTGTTTGTTCCAATTGTGAAAATCGGGTTCAAATACAAAAGCAAGCTGATGAAAATCGTTCGTCATAACAAGCAGCACAAGAACGGCGGCAGGTATAATCAAAAGATATTTTCGGTTATTTGTATTTTCGGGCTTACCGATATTCAGCATTGCAAAAAACATCATAAGCGGCAAAAACACCATTGCTATGTAATATGAATACCAAAGATACCGTCCGTATGTGTTGATGTCGGCAGGGCTGTTGTATTTTATGGCACGAAGAGCCATCCACAAGAGCATAAGCGCCGCAGATATCACAAGGCAGATTCGTATATTCTTCTGAACAATGCGATATGCAACAGACACACCCCAGCCTATAATAAGCCCCGAAAAGATAATAACATCAATATTTTCAATATAATTGTCCGCCGAGGAAGTAAGATGAGAAAAAATTCTCACCGCACCTCCAAACAGGAATATAATTATCCCGACAACAGTCAGAAGCTTTGTTTTGTCAACTTTGCGAACCATATGCCACCCGTCAGTTATTTCAAGTTTAATTTCAGCAACATAATTTTTTCAAAACACCAATGTTGCACACCATTTTACTACATAATAACACAATAAAACGGATTATACAATTCATATTTACCGCAAACTTAAACAAAAAAGTAAATAGTTAATTTCCAAAGTAACTTTCATGGTGGAACTTACTTTGGAAATTAACGCACTGAAATCTTCCTTGTTTTGGACTGTAATCAATCGTGGTATTCTTAACAAACTTATTATATTACAAAAGGCACATAACCGAAAGTGATAACGGTTATGTGCCATATTGTTTTTTTCAATGCTGTTTTTTCACAGTCCACGAGTAAAATTTGTACCCTAATTAGATCTACACTATTCTCAAACTTATCTATCGTTACGATATTCGACTGACCAGTTTTACTACCTTATAGATTTACACTATTCTCAAACGACGGTTCATACATCACAAACTGCCCAACAGTTTTACTACCTTATAGATTTACACTATTCTCAAACACACTATCAAAAAAAGAGTAATCCACGGCTCTGTTTTTACTACCTTATAGATTTACACTATTCTCAAACCCTCTCCCGCAAATCTGTAAGTCACGATAGTTTTACTACCTTATAGATTTACACTATTCTCAAACATCGGAGGAGGCGACACAATAACAGAAACGGTTTTACTACCTTATAGATTTACACTATTCTCAAACAATATTCACTGTATTCCTCATCAACATTTGGTTTTACTACCTTATAGATTTACACTATTCTCAAACATAATAATTTTCCTTTCTGTCTTTAAGACAGTTTTACTACCTTATAGATTTACACTATTCTCAAACTGCGCTCACAAATGTATTTATCGTTCGTTTGTTTTACTACCTTATAGATTTACACTATTCTCAAACAAGTGAAAATTATACATTATTTTGTATAAGTTTTACTACCTTATAGATTTACACTATTCTCAAACAAGTCATTTTTATTTCTTGCTGACTATAATGTTTTACTACCTTATAGATTTACACTATTCTCAAACACTATCTTTATAAGTATTGTAAAAGTCATTGTTTTACTACCTTATAGATTTACACTATTCTCAAACCTCAAATTGAAAATAAAATGCACCCACTATACTGCGCACGGCAAATCTATAAGGTTATTTTATAACATTTGTATAATGATTGTCAATAAAATTCGCACAAATCATTATCAATCACAACAAGGTGTCCCATGCTGTAATCCGGCTTGGATGTTTTCGTAATTACTACCGTTCTCCAACTCATCTAAATTTCCTCTTTTCTGATAACTTACATATGTAACAAATCAATCTTCTTCTCAAACAAACCTGTTACCGACTGATGAACAAGATAAATCGACTTTACACCTTTAACCTCCGACAATACGGAATTCGTGGAAACTACGCCCGATTTTTTAGACTCCCCAATAAATGACAAATCTCCTGTAAGAACATTTGAGTGAATAATTTTTAGAATTTCTGCAAGAACAAAACATTGTTTTCTTACATCCAGTTTTTCAAAAGCATCACGGTGAGCTGAAATTTTTGTGCCCATGCTACCAAATTTAACCTTTAGAATTGTATCTGTCATTTTAGAGGTTAAAATATCAAACAACTTCAAATTCTCATCGGCACTCACTTTGTCAAGTTCTGTAATATTGTAATTTTCAGGCTTTGAATTCAACTTAACAATATTTCTTATATATTTTTCTGTGTCGTAACTAACCGTTAACTGCATAGCAGGTTTACACACAACTGTCTTTCCTCCATTTGACTTACTGCTTATGTGCATTCTGAAACCGTCAATTTCAATGCAGGCATTATATTTTACAACGGGAATCAGAACCACAGGATTTTTCAAGCCAAGAGTTTCACTCAGATATTTTTCAGGGTTTGCTTCATACCGAGCTTTAATGTAAGAATCAATTGCAACAAGCTGACGCATTTCTTTACCCTTTTTACCCTCATATTTCACAAATGAAAAATATGAGGATGTCGGCTTGTCATATCCACCATACTTACTGATATCCGAAAGCGGAGAGTTCTGCTTTAATGGAGCCTGTCCTCTTCCTTTTTTCAGAGGATTCATCTTGAAAAGTCCGCCGTTCCTTGTTAAAGCATACCTTGTAAAACGGATATTGTTCTTGTTCATAGTCTTTCTGACAATTTTGATTGACTTATTATCATCAATTGACCATGCGTTCGGTGTATTAAAACTGAACATTTTGTTAAGACTGTATGTTTTAATCTGCAAACCTTTTATAAATATGGACTTGTTGTGTGTACAGCGTTCGTTATACACATTGCCGACAACAATATTTAGATAGGCATCTTTTGCATGGTGAAAATCGTTTACTTCTCTGCATTTTAAGAAATCATATTCGTGTCTGAATTCAGAAACCGTTGACGCTTTTACATACACAATTTCAGTATCGGGATACAATTCTTTAAAAAGTGAGGCAACTGCTTTTGTCGATTGAGATGTTTCAACAATCTGTCTTGCAATATCTGAAAGTTCGCTGTCAGAAAGCGGAGTTGCCCTTGTAAGCCTCTCGTACTTTTTCTTGCTAATAAGACCTTTATCCATAAGCAAATGCCAGAAGCCTTTCATCTTTTCACGAATTGAACTGTCAAGCGGATATGTATTATCCTTGTGAGCATTAACCTGTTTCTTTACAAGGACACGATTATCAAGGCTGTCATCTTTAACTTTTGAACGAGGGAAAATGTGATCCACATCATAAATGTTTTGATTGTACAATTCCGACAGATTTATCGGTTCTCCCGTGTACATACACTTGCCGAATTGAGTATAGTAAAAATACAGTCTGTCTCTTTTAAATTCATCATCAGGTGTTTTTTCAAGAGATTCCCAGAGTTCGCCCGAATCCTCACCGCACTTTTTATATAAATCTACAAGCTTGGTCTTTCTTGACTCTTTACGGCCTTTGTCACCTTTCACACCGTCTTTTCTTGTCATCTCAACAAATATCTTTTTTAGGTGCATGACCTTGAATTTTGTTGATTTCATGCATAATTTTCAAAGACTGATACACAGGTCGTTTTACCGCAGGAGAAATATAGAGATTCTCCACCATTTTCTCAAGGCTTTGCCCTGTCTGAATACCGTCAAGGTAGTTTTGTCTGCTCTGTTCAAAACCGTATTTTGAGCCAAGCAGCTCCATAAGATTATCATTTGTCTGCCATAGTGCATGGATAATGTTAAATTGCAGCTCGCCTGTATTTTTATCGACATTATAAACTTCGGTAAGAAACTCCTTTGATAATCTTCCCCAATCCTTGTATTTGAGTTTAGAAATTCTCATTATATCTTCATCCGATAATTTTGAACCGAGCTGCCTTTTTAAACGCTTTCTTAAAAGTTTTTTATCATCGCCAAATACAGTTATAGCTTTTATAGCGTCCTCTTTTTTTCGCTGTCGGTCAGATTAAACTGTGACATTTCAATTGCGGAACGCATACTTGACTTAAAATCACCGTCAATGCCTGTGATATCGGGCGTAATACCTTTTTCGCTTTTTAGATAATTTAGCAAATCTTTTCTTCTGACCTTTTTATGCGTCATAAACAAGTCATTAAATATTGCCTGTTTAAGACTTACATCAGGCTTTTTTCCGTCAAGTCTTAAATTATTCAGTTCATTAAGAACCGTAAAAGCACTGTATAAAATCGAATTCTTAGGTATTACATCCTTCGTTGGAAGATATGTACATTTTGAAGTCAGATTATTTATAAAATTCTCTGCCGATTGCTCTATGTCAACAACACTGTCAAAATTCCACGGATATACTTTTTCATCACTTCTGACAAGCCAGGATTTTAGGCTGTGATTATTCAGCACCTATACATAATACGGTATTCTGAATTCAAAAATCTTAACTATCTTGTCACTTACAGAAATTCCGTTTTCATCTTTATTATTAAGAAATTCAAGATAAGTTGAAGCATTTTTCAGAATTGCTTTCAGCTCACTCCTATTCACCTGCATAGGAATAACGCCGTTGTCTTTTACGACAATTTTCGGCATAAATGTGCCGTTTTCAATCTTATCAAACATTTCTTCATAGCCTGTTTTGTCAAGCTTTTCAAACTTTTTCTTCAGATATTTGCAGAAATCCGCCTGATTTGTACGATACTGAATCACACCGTTTCTGCCGTTTTCTTTGTACTTTCCGCAATATGCCGTATAGTTATCAAGCTTGTCCTTTGTAATTCTAAAGATTTCGCCATATAACGATTTACATCTCTCTTTAACGAAATCTTTGAGCATTTTCAAATCAGAATTATGTTCTTCATATGTTTTGACTTTAGCAAAGGAAATATACTTTTCACCGTTCAAAATATCTGCAAGAATTGCCCAGTCATAAACCGCCTTTGCTTTTTCGATAAGTTCAAACTTTTCTTGTAACAAATCACGGTATGTATTTTCATTATCGTCATAACCGCTTTCAAAGGTAATACCGTTTACTTCCTCACTGTCAAACGACTTATCACCGAACATATCGGAAAATTTAACCTTTCTGCCACACATCAAATCTATCAAAGCGGTTTCATATGGATTATTTCTTTTACTGTAACCGAAAAGCTTGTACGATTCAGACGATTTTGCAGTTTTTTTCAATGTTTTGTCCTTTAATATTTCTGAAAATCTTAACGAATCATTGCACTCAAATTCAATTTCATATTCTTCTTTTAAGTAAAGTTTTAAATCGTCAAAAAGAGTTTCAAACGAGGATTCACTTTCAAAATCAGCACCCATATTATCAAACAAGAAATGTCCCCTGTGTTTTATAATATGATGTAACGCAAGATATACAAGTCTTACATCGTGTGGTTGTGAGCTCTTAATCAATTCTTTTCTAAGATGATATATTGTAGGGTAGTCTGTATGGAATTCTTTATCGGTGTAATTACCGTCTGCAAAAACCGCATACGGAACATTCGATGATTTGTCATCAAGATACAGACAACTTTCTTTTAATCTCTGAAAAAAAGCATTGTCAACTTTTGAAATCTCCTCATCAAAAAGCATTTGCAGCCATTCAATACGGTTTCTTTTTCTCAAGCCTCTTCTTCGTGCCGATCTAAGAGTTCTTCTCTCGGCAGCTGAATTACTCTCCTCAAAAGAGATCAACACCCCACATGGCATTGCCTTTAAATTTGCAGAGATTGTAATCTGTATCGGCTACTGCATATCCGACAGAATCCGTTCCTATATCAAATCCTGCATAATAATCGTCATTAGAATTCTTCATAAATTTCCTCCTTTTCTATTGACAAAGTATTTATTTTGTAATATTATTAAGATGATCTAATTACCTTATTGGATTTACACTATGAGTTCAAATAAAAATTCATTCTATCCGTTGCTTAGGCAACCATCACAGTGTGTGATTTGAGGATTCGGTTTTCCGAATCCTTTTCTTTTGTCTAATTTTAGCACATACTGTAGTTATTTTCAATATCTTTAAGTTATTTTATCCTTATTTTTAGTATATTTTATTCAGTTGTACAATTTAGGTATACTTTCTATATATTTTGCATAGTATAACATACTACTATCAGTATGTCGTATTATACATTTTTAAAATCAAAAGATTTCTGCCCCGCCAATTGCTTGCGGAGCGTAACCCTAACCCTCATCAACGCCCTTCTATTTCAAATATTGCTCTATAATAAAAGTTAGAGCAGAAAAAGAGCTGCAAATAAAAAGTAAAAAAAGTAGAGCATATTTTGCCAAGATCCGTTAAAAGGAATTGCTTAAAAACCTGAAACGGAGGACAAAATATGCTCTACAGATGTTTTACAGAAAAGCTCTTAGGGTTCTGCTCGAATGTACTCAGCCAAAGACATCGAAGAACTTAATGCTAAAAACATTGAATATCCCGACGGCTCAATGCACACGCTTTACGAAGCAGAACAACAGCAAAGAGCTTTTGAACGCAAAATCAGGACAACCAAAAGAACACTTGCCGCTTGTGATGAGGCTTTGAATAACCTCTCTGATGAAGAGCTATTACAAAAATTAGAAAAAATTTTCAGCCACTATTCAAGCAAGTTGAAACGGCAGGAGTCAGAACTGAATGGCTTTTGTAAAAGAACAGGATTACTTCCTGACGGTTCACGCTCGCAAGTTTACGGATTTGGTAAAAGTACCTCTCAAAAAGCTGTTTGGAAAAACGAGAAACAAAAGGTTTATGCGGCGGCAAATAGTGCTATTAGAAATACAGGCAGGGTTTTGGAGTTTAATAGCAAAGCAAGTTTTTATAAAAGTAGCGCCTTAAACATTCCTTTTTCGTGAGTATCTTATATTATTTACTTCAAATTCAGCCTCTGAACGATAATGTTATTCCAATTCTTTGATTCCTACACTTTTCAAATACCGGTAAATTCCGTCATAATATTCCGGTTTTGCGGTCATATCAGTTTCATCACCTGTCGGTACAAAAATAACAAATCCCTGTCTTGCCCTCGTCAGGAGGACTCTATAAGCGTTTTTTAAATAAAGGATATTATCTGCAGATTTTATATTTTGCCATTTTGTGCCAACAAATTTCAGATGTTTGAAATCACCGTTTTCAAATCTTAAATCTGCATCCCAACAAACAATTGTCCAATCAAGTTCAAGACCTTGAATGTCGAATTCTGTTGCGGTTTCCTCTAAATGAAATGATGAACGAACATCGTTTTTACCGTTTAAAAACCAATTCGTGGCTTCAATTTTATTTTGAACCCATATACCGTATTTTCTGAGTATTTTGGCACCTGAGCTTGCAGTAAGCCCATATCTTTGCGATCCTTTTGCCTGACTTCTAACCCATAGTTTTGCTTTGTCTAGATTTCGAGTCACAAAGACAGGATAATCATTGTTAAACTGCTCATACAATCTTTTAGCAGTATCAATATCAACATCAAGAAGAGCCTTTACAAAATTTGAAACATTTTCACTTCTGAATGAACGTAACGAAACGGCTAAGTGCAAATCTTCAATTATGTTTACATTCATATTTTTCGTCATTTCGGCAAAATTATGGCCTTTGGAATATTCGTCATCAGTGATTTTATCTGAAACATAAATGTCCCAGTTTGGATAATTATTTCTCAATGAATCAAACCATCCATAAATACCGGCCGATTCACCCTTATTGATTTCTTGACCGCCACCGATTAAACATACTATTGTTGCCCAATCATTGTGACGGTTTAATATACTAATCAGGAATTCAGGTTCTGACATATTAAAATCTTCAATATGTTTCTTCTTTTTCATAAAATCAGTCAAATTTTGTTCGTCCCAAGCTCGTTGAGCTTCATCGAAAATTGCAACTTTTTCAACAGGAGGAGTATCAACAGATATTGCGTCATCCCTAAAATGATGAATAATTTGTATAAATTCTTTTACCTTTCTGAAGGCTTCTTTTCTTGAAATATGATTTCTCTTTGCATCATCACGAGCAAGTGCTTCTTGTAAAACATCAACAAGCGGCCCATTGCCCGAGAGAAATACAGCATGCTCATCTTCAGCTATTTTCTGCCTTTCTACAGCTATATTAAGACCTGCAAGAGTTTTTCCTGCACCCGGAACACCTGTAATAAAACAAATTGATTTTCTGTTATGAGCTTTGCTATAATCTATAATTTTATTGATCGCTTTAGTAGTTTGATTAAGATTTTTCGCACTTGCATCATTTCTCGAAATATCTTCAACATTGTGACCGAGATACAAGGCCTGTGCAGCCTCTATAATCGTCGGTGTTGGCATATAAAGAGAGTTAATCCAATCATTAGGTATGATTCCATCCTGAATAAATTTTAAAGAAACTTCTGTTATGTATTTGGCAATTTCGTATTCGTTGCAACAAATCGTTTCTAAAACATTATCTTTTGAAATCCGAATTTCTTGTTTTACGCTGTGAGCCTTAGTGGAAATTAAAATTGGAACTAAAAGTCTGTTATGACTTTCTTTGTGAAAACAACTTAAATCGAAAGCATAGTCAGTTACTTGTTCAATAGCATATGAAGGGTATTTCTTTTCACCAACTTTAAATTCTAACAGAAAAATTATTCCTTTATAAATAACAATATTATCAATTCGATTACCTATTCGTGGAATGGTATATTCAAATATAATATGTCCATCTAAAAACTGAGATAACTCTCGCTTCAAAATTTCAATTTCTCTATTCCAAGTATTCTTTTGTAAGTCCTCAGCAGAAAACTGGTCATTCGTTGTTATTTCGCCAAATATACTGTAATTATCTTGATTTAGAAAACTTTGAATGTCATTTGAATAATATGAACGTTTTACCATTATGTATTCCTCATTTAAAATTAGTTATATGATTATCATAACATATATATGTATTATTGTCTATTGTATGGTTGAAAATGTCAATGTAATAAAAGATAGATTAAAAAGTTTGGCACCATGCCCGCGGTGATATTTTAAGATTTATAGTCAGGCGTATGTTCATAAACATATTAATTCTACAACAAAACAAGCGACAGCTTAATTCGCTGTCGCTTGTAATTATTATTCTATTTTCCGAATTTCCCCAACTATTGAAATTGAGCCTTTTTTTAACACTCACCTTCTCGCCCGATTTAGCAGTATATTTAGATAAAAAAAAACAGAGTAGTCAAAAGACTACTCTGTTGTGGCTCCCCCAACTGGGCTCGAACCAGTGACATCATGATTAACAGTCATGCGCTCTACCGACTGAGCTATGGAGGATTATACAATTTTCTTTGATTTTACTCAAAGATTTTTGTTCAGATTGCATAAAGAGCAATCTTTTTTGTTACTTAAATCCCCGGTAGTGGACTTAAACAACATATTTAGTTTTTCCTCTGGCTAAGTAATAGTTTCGGGTACATTTCTGTACACTCGCACTACCGACTGAGCTATGGAGGAATATAGAGCAAAACACCCGTTTGGGTGTATGCTTTGTGTTGGCATCTCCCTATCTTCCCGGGCCGTCACCAGCCAAGTATTTTCGGCACCACTGAGCTTAACTTCTGTGTTCGGTATGGGAACAGGTGGACCCTCAGCGTCATCAACACCAACTATTCTTTTGTATATAAAAGCTTTTCAGCTCTTATCACCTTTTGGTGACTCGTGCGGGAATCGAACCCGCGTTGCCGGCGTGAGAGGCCGGAGTCTTAACCGCTTGACCAACGAGCCTTGTCTTTCGTCACAAAGGCTAATGGTCTTTGCTCTCATTAGCCCCTGCAACTTCTCTTGGTGCACCATCAGGGGCTCGAACCCGGGACACCCTGATTAAGAGTCAGGTGCTCTACCAACTGAGCTAATGGTGCATCTCTGTGTTCTTTCAAACACCCTGAAAACTGAATAAAGGAAAGAAGATTAAGAAGAAAGATTAGTTAAATTCATATTGGAATGACCAATCGGGTTAAAGTATATACTACACAGCTGACCAAAGAAATCTTGTGGTCAAGCCCTCGACCTATTAGTACTGCCAAGCTGAATGCCTCACGGCACTTACACACGCAGCCTATCAACCTCGTAGTCTTCAAGGGGTCTTACTCGTTATACGATGGGATATCTAATCTTGGAGTCGGCTTCACGCTTAGATGCTTTCAGCGCTTATCCGTTCCGTACATAGCTGCCCAGCCGTGCCATTGGCATGACAACTGGTGCACCAGAGGTACGTCCATCCCGGTCCTCTCGTACTAAGGACAGAGCTCCTCAAATATCCTGCGCCCACGACAGATAGGGACCGAACTGTCTCGCGACGTTCTGAACCCAGCTCGCGTACCACTTTAATCGGCGAACAGCCCAACCCCTTGGGACCTACTACAGCCCCAGGATGTGATGAGCCGACATCGAGGTGCCAAACCTCCCCGTCGATGTGGACTCTTGGGGGAGATCAGCCTGTTATCCCCAGGGTAGCTTTTTATCCGTTGAGCGACGGCATTTCCATTCACATACCGCCGGATCACTAACTCCAACTTTCGTTACTGCTCGGGCCGTCACCCTCGCAGTTAGGCTAGCTTTTGCGTTTACACTCAGAGGCACGGTTTCCGTCCGTGCTGAGCTAACCTTTGAGCGCCTCCGTTACCTTTTTCGGAGGCGACCGCCCCAGTCAAACTGCCCACCTAACAATGTCCCCCAGCCGGATTCACGGCTGCAGGTTAGAATTCCAACAATCTAAGGGTGGTATCCCAACATCGACTCCACACAAGCTGACGCTCATGTTTCCTAGTCTCCCGCCTATCCTGTACATAGATTTCCGAAACCCAATATCAGGCTACAGTAAAGCTCCATGGGGTCTTTCCGTCTTGCCGCAGGTAACCGGCATCTTCACCGGTACTACAATTTCGCCGGGTGGGTAGTTGAGACAGTGCCCAGATCGTTACACCATTCGTGCGGGTCGGAACTTACCCGACAAGGAATTTCGCTACCTTAGGACCGTTATAGTTACGGCCGCCGTTTACCGGGGCTTCAATTCGGAGCTCTCACTCCTCCTCTTAACCTTCCGGCACCGGGCAGGTGTCAGCCCCTATACTTCATCTTTCGATTTGGCAGAGACCTGTGTTTTTGCTAAACAGTCGCCAGCCTATTC